>FTKM01000371.1_pt2 | contig 20317 bp, 17 predicted proteins | sample 1658051 | NCBI WGS metagenome assembly FTKM01 (sample SAMEA3914794, study PRJEB12502) | metagenome | biome: forest; material: soil | place: Canada | collected 2011-07-05 | depth 0.1 m | reverse complement strand
CACGACCAGGAAGAGGCGATGACCATGGCAGGCCGCCTTGCCGTGATGAGCGAAGGCGAGGTCATCCAGCTTGGCACGCCGCACGAGGTGTACGAGTATCCGAACAGCCGCTTCTCGGCTGAATTCATCGGTTCTACCAATCTGTTCGACGGCAACCTGGTCGAGGACGAGCCGGATCACATCTTCGTCGAAACCGCTGATTTGCCGGTACGCATGTATGTGAACCACGGGATTACCGGGCCGCTTGGCATGTCGCTGACGATCTCGGTGCGGCCCGAGCGCATTGCGCTCACCCGTAAGCCGCCCGAAGGCGCTTACAACTGGGGCAAGGGCGTCGTCACGAATATCGCGTACATGGGCGGCTATTCGCTGTATCACGTGAAGCTCGACGGCGGCAAGACGGTGGTCGCGAACGTCACGAGCCTCGCGCTCTCCGAGATCGATCCGCCCACGTGGGGCGATGAAGTCTACGTTCGCTGGAGCGCTTCCGCGGGAGTGGTGCTGACGTCATGAAAAACCCATGGAGTGCTTTTGCGTCCTGGCCGGTTCGACGTTTCGGCCTGACCGGACGCACAGCGGTGGTGGCCGGACCTTTTGTCTGGCTGCTGCTGTTTTTCCTCGTGCCGTTCCTGCTGGTGGTGAAGATCAGTTTTGCTGACCTGCAACTCGGCATTCCGCCCTATACGGAACTGACGAGCTTTCAGGACGGCGTGGTGCATATCGCGCTGGACCTCTCGCATTACGCATTTCTGGTTACCGACAGCCTGTACTTTGCGACCTATGTGAATTCCGTCGTGGTCGCGGCGGTGTCGACCTTGCTGTGCCTGCTGCTGGGTTATCCGATGGCGTACTACATTGCGCGCTCGAACCCGGCGACACGCAACATTCTGATGATGGCCGTGATGCTGCCGTTCTGGACGTCGTTCCTGATTCGCGTGTACGCGTGGATCGGGATTCTGAAGAACAACGGTCTGCTAAATAATTTTCTGATTTCGATTGGCCTGATTCATTCGCCGATCGAGCTGTATCACACCAACACCGCCGTTTATATCGGCATGGTGTATTCGTATCTGCCATTTCTTGTGATGCCGCTTTACGCGCACCTCGTGAAAATGGATATCACGTTGCTGGAAGCGGCTTACGATCTTGGCGCGAAGCCGTGGAAGGCGTTCTGGCAGATCACTTTGCCGTTGTCGAAGAACGGCATTATTGCGGGCTGCCTGCTGGTGTTTATTCCCGCGGTGGGCGAGTACGTGATTCCGGAGTTGCTGGGCGGCGCCAACACGTTGATGATTGGCCGCGTCATGTGGAACGAGTTCTTCGACAATGCCGACTGGCCGATGGCTTCTGCCGTGACGTGCGCGATGGTCCTGCTGCTACTGGTGCCGATGGCGTTCTTTCAATACGCGCAGGCGAAGGCGCTGGAGGAGCGGCGCTAATGAAGCCAAACCGCATTTTGCAAATGGTTGCCCTTGGGATCGGCTTTCTGTTTTTGTACATCCCGATTGTGAGCCTGGTGGTGTATTCGTTCAACGAATCGCAACTGGTGACGGTATGGACGCACTTCTCGACTCGCTGGTATGCGGCGTTGCTGAGTGACGATGAACTGATCGCGGCGGCCTGGCTGTCATTGCGGATTGGTTTGATGACGGCGTTTGCGTCGGTATTCATCGGCACATGGGCTGGTTTTGTGCTGGCACGGATGGGGCGGTTTCGCGGCTTCACGCTCTATACGGGGATGATCAATGCGCCGTTGGTGATCCCGGAAGTGATTCAGGGGATTTCGCTGCTTCTGCTCTTCATCGAAATGGCCAAGTGGCTTGGCTGGCCAGCAGGGCGTGGCATTTTCACGATCTGGATCGGACACGTGATGCTGTGTATTTCGTACGTGGCGATTATTGTGCAGTCGCGTGTGCGGGAGTTGCATCCTTCTCTTGAGGAAGCGGCGCTGGATCTTGGGGCGACGCCTTTGCGGGTATTTTTCTTTATTACCTTGCCGTTGATTTCTCAGGCTTTGGTGGCGGGTTGGTTGTTGTCGTTTACGCTTTCCATTGACGACCTGGTGTTGTCGGCGTTTTTGTCGGGGCCTGGATCGACAACGTTGCCACTGGTCGTTTTCTCGCGGGTGAGGTTGGGCTTGAATCCCGAGATGAATGCGTTGGCTACGCTGTTTATCGCAGTGGTGACGGTTGGCGTTATCGCTGCGAATTATTTTATGCAGAGGAGTGAGAGGAAGAGGATGGCTATGGCGGTTTGATGTTGGGGCCAATCGCGGCCTTAAGCCGTTGACTTCAGCCCATGCACACACGGCGATCAACAAAAACGGCAACGGCAATCCCCGGCTATGATGTAGCCCCGAACACATCCACCCGATGTTGGCCAGAAATGCCTCACACCTTTGCGGTCCTTACCGGCTGGCAGCAGCTTTACCAGTTGTGGGAGCTAATTCTGATGGCCTTGAAATTCCTGTGGGACGTATTGCGTTTTCTGGGCGGCGGAGGGGGATAACCACCCGCCTCGGCAGGTCGAGCCGGATCACGCGATAGGGTCGCGGGCAAGCTCTTGTGCCAGCGCATCCCGCGTATGCAGCGATGACGCAAAGCCGTGAATCATCACGATGAGATCGCCGCTGCCTTCTTCGACGTAGTGCACATCAGCACCCATGATGCGGTTAAATGTCGAGCCGGTCCGCGTATAGCGCGGGCGCGGTTCGTCGCGCGGCATGCTAGTTATGCCAGAGCGTGCGGCTGTTCGCCGGCGCCGCGGTGCTTGCGCAGCACGAGGCGACGCTGGCCGGTCGCGCATAAAAAAACAGGCCCCTTGATAAAGGGGCCTGTCGTGATATCTGCTTCGTCGTATCGTCAGCGGCAGTGAAGTCCGCTCGGGGCATGGATTACGTGTCGCTCCAGCCGCCTGAATCATCGTTGCCCATATCGACACCGCCACCGCCGCTGCCGTCGTCCCAATTATTCGACCCCTGGCCGAAATCGACGCCGCCACCGTTGTTGTTGCCGTTGTCGTCGCGGCGACGGCGTGATTCGTCGTCGACGATCACTTCGCGTTCGCGGCCTCCGCTGAGCGCCTCGCCGAGCAGCACGCCGGTCAGCAGGCCGCCCATGCCGCTCCCAAAGCCGCCGCCTTGCTGGACGACAACCGGAGGTTGTTGCTGCGGCGGGTACGGATAGGGCGCTTGCGGCGGATTGCCGAAACGATCGGCTTCGCGCGCATAGGCCGATTCGCCCGTGCTGCTGGCTGCCGGTGCTGCGTACGGATCGGGGCGGCCGTCAGCGCGTGCCCTGAGGCTCGCCACACGCTGTTCCAGTTCGTCGAGCTGATACGGCGGCACCGGATTCCTGCTGTTGGTCAGTCCTTCAACCAGGCTGCGCAACTGGTCCTCGGTACCTTCCACTTCTTTCGCCAGCGCCTCATGTCCGGCGAGGGTGGAAAGCTTGACGTCGAGCTTTAACGAGCGCACCGCGTTCAACAGATCCGTGGCGCGTTTGAGCTGCGTGCGGCGATCGTCGTCGGCACGCGAATCATCTTGCGTGCGAGCGCGGCGCAGCGTCCAGCGCAACACCAGGGCCACCGCAATCAGCACGATCGCGACGCCGATCCACAGGCCCATCGACGGCCCATGCCGTTGCGGCACTTGCGGCGCCATCGCCGCCGTCTGCTGCACGGAAGCCGTGTTCTGCTGTGCAAACGGATTGGCTGCGCTACGGGTAGTGGTACCGGCGGTGGCACCGGCAGTGGCACCGGCGTGTTCAGCAGCGCGGCGGATTGCCGCTTCGTTTTGCGCGAAGCGGGTCGGGTCGGTGAAGCGGATTTGCGGATCGAGCGTCTTGGCCTGCTGGATCTGCGCAAGCGCGTCGGCGGCGCGGCCTTCGCGCACCAGTACCTGGGCGTACAGATAATGTGCGCGCGCGTTGTCCGGATGGGCCTGCAGCACTTCGGTGAGGCCGCTGTCGGCTTGCTGCCAGTTGCCTTGTGCCATCGCCGATTCGATCTGCTGGGCGCTCGGTATCGCAAACGCCAACGAGCAGACCAGCATCAACGACGCAAATGCCGCTGCAAAGAGTTTTTTCATATGTCGGGCCGGACGGTTTAACGTCCGTCTCCATGGCAATCGTCTCCGCTGTGACACGCAGCGCCGCACGAAAGCCGGCGCCGCGTCACAGCCGGTGTACTGCGTATTACTGAGCCGGCGTGTTCAACTGCTTCTTCAACGCTTCGAGGCGATCTTCGACGGACGGGCCGCGATTCAGGTCCGCAAGCTTGTCGTCGAGCGCCTTGCCGCTTTTCGTGTCGGCGGAATTGAGCCGGGCGTCCGAGCGCGCATTCGAGAGCGCCACCTTGTCTTCGAGCTTCTGGAAATCTTCGGACAGGTTCTTGCCGCCGATTCCACCCAGCGCGGTTGCCGCGACGTCCTTTGCCTGGGCGATCTGCTGCTTGGCCTGCAGGATGTTCGAGCGTGCGTTCAGGTCGTTGCGGCGCGTGCGCATGTCGTCGATCTGGCTCTTCAACTGATCGACCGACGGCTCCAGCGTAGCCAGTTCCTTCGCGAGGGCATCGCGTTCCGCTTCAGCCGTAGCCTGCGCGCCGAGCGCTTCGCGGGCGAGTGCTTCGTCACCGGCTTGCAGCGCGCGTTTGGCGCCGTCTTCGTATTTGCGCGCCTTGTCTGCGGCAACGTCGCGCTTGCTTTGCTGAGTGGCCACCTGCGCCTGAATCTCGATCAGCGAGTTCTCCGCCTTGGCAATGCTTTCGTCCAGCTCCCGTACGATCTGCCGCGAGTCACGCGACGGGTCTTGCACGGAATCTGCCGCATCGTTCAGGAGACCTTTGAGCGTGCGCGAGATGCTGTCAATTAGCGACATGAATACCTCCGTAGAATGAAATCGGCGCTGAGTACCGGGGCGCGCTTAACTACCTGTGACCACTAGTTTATGCCCCTGCGCGCAGGATTGCGCAGGCAGCCGGTGCGGAAGTCGGGGCGTGCCGGCCAATTGCAATAGTGGTGCTGCAAATTGTTCGGCGGCCGCATGACGCCTGTAGGTAAGCGCGAGCCTCGCGGCTCAACTGCTGGCGGATATTACACCACGGCATGTCTTAAAAGCGTCTTAAAGTGGCGCTTCCAGCGAGTTTCAAACGCCGATTGCGACCATTCGCACACGGAATATTTCAAGCTTTGTTAAGAGTGATGCGAAATGTATCGAACAGGGGCGAAGTGAAAGGCCAGGGCGACGCAGTGGGTGCGTCGCGGGCAGCGCAGCGCTTAGGCGAAGCGGCCGTCTTCCGGTGTCGGATCGTTGCGGGGATCTTCTTCGTCGCGGCCTGGTTCGATCCGCACGCGCCGACGCAGGACAGGCAAGATGGGCATTTCAACGGGTTCGTGCGGCACCGGGCGTGCGGCATCGGGATGCAGGGCAGTGAATGCGGCCTTGGCGGCGGCCACGCGCTGTACCGCCTCGGCTTCTGCGGCGGCGAGTTCCTCTTCGGGCGTGCGCACCAGTGCGGCCAGTACATCGGCGGGCAACAAAGGCTCGGGCGTGGCTTGCGGCCCGGCGGCAACCAGTGGGTTCGACGTGCCTGCTTTCTTCAGCGCCGTGGGCAGGGCCGCTTGGGCATTGCGGGTGCCGAGCGCAACCCTCTCCAGCGCGGCGTTGAGCGCGTCGGGCTCGCGTGGCGCGCGCAAGCGGTCGACGATGCCTGCGGCCTTCACCTGTTCGCTGGTGGCGCCGAAGCTCAGCACGGCGCGGCGCATCAGTTCGCTCACGCTGATGCCAAGTTCTTCCGCGCTCGCGGCAATAGCCCGTTTCTGGGCAGGTGTCACGAAGACGACGATGCGTTCGCTGGGCTTGTTCATGGTCTTGCTCGCGTAACTTGTTGGCGTCGAACGGCGGATTGGGCGCGCGGCCGCACCCGGCTCATGTGCGACAAGCCCATCATAAGGCGAGTTGCCCTATTGCGAAACGGGCGGCGAGTGAAAATCCTATGACATCAAGGGCTTGAACCGTTTCCGGCAGCCTTGTCCACAGGCCTATGAACAATTTCTGTTGATAACTGTGGCCAGCCGTACAAACCGCACCTGCAAGGGCACGGCGGGCCGCTGCGGGGAACGATCCCCAAGGAATTCTTACAAAAAAAGGCCCATAGGCCGAGCTTGATTTCTTTAAAATTCGCTGTTACGTTGCGCGGGGCCCCCTCTGGGTCGCGTGTGCGTGCGCCGTGTGGCCCGCCGGGGGCGTAGGGCCGCGCGGCGGTTCAAGCCGCTAGTTGCAATGCGTGTCCAGTTTTGCCGGGCCGCGGGCGGTCAAGGCGTCATGCCGCCAAGGTTACGATCCATCTGCGTGCGAACAGCGTGCGCAGCAGGCGTGCAGTCACGCGCCAACTATTCGAGTCATGCCAATCATCAAACGACCGCAATCCTCAAATTCTCCGGGTAGTGCAGACCGGGATCCCTATCACCGCAACGCAGGACATGACGACGAACCGCGCCGCCGTTCACTCGGTGCGCGCATCCTGCTTACCTTCGCCGGTCTGGTGGCGACGGTTGCTGTCGTCGGCGCGCTGATCATCGGCTATGCGCTCGTGGTGATGGGGCCGCAACTGCCGTCGCTCGATGCACTGACCGACTACCGTCCGAAGGTGCCGCTGCGCGTCTATACCGCGGATCACGTGCTGATCGGCGAGTTCGGCGAAGAGCGGCGTAACCTCGTGCGCTTCCAGGATATTCCGGACCAGATGAAGAAGGCGGTGCTCGCGATCGAGGATTACCGCTTCTACGAACACGGCGGTGTCGATTTCGTGGGTATCCTGCGTGCGGGGACGACCGACCTGCTGCACGGCGGCGCGTCCCAGGGCGCGAGCACGATCACGATGCAGGTGGCGCGCAATTTCTTCCTGTCGAGCGAAAAGACCTACACCCGCAAGGTGTATGAAATGTTGCTCGCTTACAAGATCGAACGCGCGCTTAGCAAAGATCAGATTCTCGAGCTGTACATGAACCAGATCTATCTGGGCGAGCGTGCTTACGGTTTTTCGGCGGCTGCGCGCGTGTATTTCGGCAAGGATCTGAAAGACCTGTCGCTTGCTGAATGCGCAATGCTGGCGGGTTTGCCGAAAGCGCCGTCCGCGTATAACCCGGTGGTCAATCCGAAGCGCGCGAAGATTCGTCAGGAATACATCCTGAAGCGCATGCTCGACCTGGGTTACGTCACGCAGGATCAGTACGACGTGGCGGTCAAGGAAGAGATCCACACCAAGAACCCCGGCAACGAATACAGCGTGCACGCTGAATACGTGGCGGAAATGGTGCGGCAGATGATGTACGCGCAGTACAAGGATGAAACCTACACGCGCGGCCTGAACGTGATCACCACGGTCGACTCCGCGGACCAGGACGCGGCCTACCACGCCGTGCGCAAGGGCGTGATGGACTACGAGCGCCGCCACGGTTATCGCGGGCCTGAAGGCTATGTGGAATTGCCGCCGCCGGGCGACGACCGCGATCAGGCCATCGACGACGCCTTGACCGATCACCCGGATAACGGCGAGATCGTCGCCGCCGTGGTGACGGCGGCCAGTGCGAAACAGGTGCAGGCGCAGTTCGTCGACGGTACCGGGGCCACCATCGAAGGCGACGGTCTGCGCTTCGTGGCCACCGCGCTCAGTCCGCGCGCCTCAGGTGCTTTGCGTATCAAGCCGGGTTCGATCGTGCGCCTCCTCGCTGACGACAAGGGCAATTGGCAAATCACGCAACTGCCGCAGGTGGAAGGTGCGCTGGTGTCGCTTACGCCGCAGGATGGCGCGATTCGCGCGTTGATCGGCGGCTTTGACTTCAACAAGAACAAGTTCAATCACATCACGCAGGCGTGGCGTCAACCGGGTTCGAGCTTCAAGCCGTTTATCTATTCGGCATCGCTCGACAAGGGGCTTGGACCGGCGACCATCATCAACGATGCGCCGCTTTATTTCCCGCCGAGCACGCCGGGCGGCGACGCGTGGGAGCCGAAGGACGACGACCAGCCGGACGGTCCGATGCCGATGCGCCTCGCGCTGGAAAAATCGAAGAACCTCGTGTCGATCCGGATTCTGTCGTTCATTGGCACGAAGTACGCGCAGGATTTCGTGACGCAGCGCTTCGGTTTCGATGCTGACAAGACACCGCCTTATCTGCCGATGGCGCTGGGTGCCGGGCTCGTCACGCCGCTGCAATCGGCAGGCGCCTATTCGGTGTTCGCGAACGGCGGTTATCGGATCAATCCGTACCTCATCAGCGAAGTGACCGATGCGCGTGGCCAGCCTATCTCGAAGGCGCAGCCGCTCACGGCAGGACGCGATGCGCCGCGTACGATCGATCCGCGTAACGCCTACATCATGAACAGCCTGTTGCATTCAGTGGCAACCGCAGGCACGGGCGCGGGCACCAATGTGCTGAAGCGCTCCGACCTGCAAGGCAAGACCGGTACGACGAACGATGCCAAGGACGGCTGGTTCGCGGGTTATCAGCAGTCTCTGGTAGCAGTTGCGTGGATGGGTTATGACCAGCCGAAGAGCCTGGGTAGCCGTGAGTTCGGTGCGCAACTGGCGTTGCCGATCTGGGTCGACTACATGGGGCAAGCGCTGCGTGGTGTGCCGCAAGCCGAGCCGGCCATGCCGGATACGGTCACGACTGTAGACGGCGAGCTCTTCTACTCGGATGTGACGCCGGGCAATGGGTTTGTCGCCAGTATCGGCCTTGACTCCGCAAATCCGCTGGCGGGTGCAAGCGACGCGGTGGGTGGCGTCGGGCCGGCCGGTATGACACCACCCGCGCCGCCGCCGGATGTCTCGTCGAGCGAGAAGCAGCAGATCATGAATCTGTTCGAATCGAACAAGCCGTGATTGGGTTGGCGTCCGGGTCGCGATGACCCGGACGCTGTTTTAAGACGCCGGGAGATTCGTATCAGGTGAAGCAGTCTGCTGGCGCGGGCAGCGAGTGAGGTCGCTAACCCGGCGCTGCTGCGAGGCGGGCCGGGCTCAAAGGCTTCGCCGCGCAGGCGCGTGCACAGCGCGTCTGACTTAACTTCCTGGCGCCTGAATCGGCGCCGTGCCCTCGGCCTCAACCGGCGGCGTTCCCATCGCCTGAAAGAGTGCTGCCGTATCGGTCAGCCGTGCGCCGGTATAACGAATCTCATCGAGCCGCGCATTGCGAAACTGCTGCTCGCTCGAGCGCGCCACTGATACCGGCACCGCACCCAGCCGATAGCGCGCCGCCGTTTCATCAGAGATACCCTGCGCATCGCGCGCCGCCACGTTGGCGGCGTCGAGCGCTTGCGCATCGTGTTCGAGTGCAGCAAGCGTATCGGCAACGTTCTGAAACGCGGTAAGCACCGTCTGCTTGTACTGCTCGGTGGTGGCGTCGTAAGTTGCAAGCGCCGCCCGGCGTTGCGCAAGCAAGGCGCCGCCATGAAAGATCGGCTGTGACAGCGATCCTGCGATGGCCCAGATCGTCCCCGCGCCCGACAGCGCTGCGGGCCAGCTAAACCCGCCTTGTCCCATTGAAGCCGTCAGCGACAGGCTCGGATACATTTGCGCAGTGGCAACACCCACATCGGCTGCGGCAGCCTTGAGTGCGGCATCGGCGGCCTGAATATCCGGACGCGAGCGCAGCAACTCCGAGGGCACCACCACGGGCACTTGCTCAGGCACATGCAACTGCGCGAGATCGAGATCCGCGGGGGCGGCGTCCGGCGTGCGGCCGAGCAGCACGGCAAGCGCATGCCGCGTGCTCAGCCATTGCTGCCGCAAGCCAGGCAAACCTGCCGCCAGCGACGCGGCACTCTGCTGCGCGTTCAACATATCCGCATGCGAGATCGCGCCGAGGGCGTAACGCCGCGACGCGTCGCGCGCGTCCTCGTTGGCGAGCGCGACGAGGCGTTCGGTGGTATCGATCTGTGCATGCAGCGCAGCCGCCGTGACAGCCGCCGTGACGATGTTCGCCGCCAACGCACGCCGGGCGGATTCCAGCTGGAATACCTGCACATTGACTCGCGAGGCCAGCGCGGCATTGGCAAGCCGCGACGCGCCGAACAGGTCGATGGTGTAGTGCGCCTGCAACTGCCCGACGAAGTCGTTATAGAGAAAAGTGTTCGGCCCAATCTCAGGAATCGCCAGCGCTCGCTGCCGCGCTGCCTGAACGCCTGCGTCGATGGTGGGCAGCATGGAGCTGCCCACCTGCGCACGCAGTTGCTGGCGTGCGGCGGTGAGGCTCTTGTCGGTGGCCGCGAGCGTCGGGCTGTTGCGCAACCCTTCATCGACGAGGGCGTTCAGGTCATCCGACTGATAAAGACGCCACCAGGTCGGCACAGGTTGCGCGCCCACCACGAACTCCTGCGTCACGCCTTGTGCGGCAACGGTCTCAGTGGGCAGCAGTTCCGCGCCGTAATGTGCCGGTTGAGGCATGGCGGGCGCATCACCGCTCGGACCAAACGAACAGGCAGCGAGTGCAAGTGCGCCGCCGCTCACCGCGACGCTGCGGGCGTGGCTCACACGCCTGAAAAGTGACATGGCCATGATCAATTTCCCGAGTGTGAAGCAGCTGACGCGTGATCCGCCGGTGGCTCGCGCTCGTCGCTGCGCACCCTGAACGACGTTGCATAAAGCGCCGGCAGATAGAACAGCGTCAACACCGTTGCGCTCGTGATGCCGCCCATCAACGCAGTGGCCATCGGTCCGAAGAAGTTCGAACGCAGCAGCGGAATCAGCGCCAGCACGGCGGCGGCCGCGGTCAATGTAATCGGCCTGAAACGTCGGACCGTGGCGCCGACGATGGCGTCGAACCGCTTGTGTCCGGCGGCGATATCCTGCTCGATCTGATCCACCAGAATCACCGAGTTGCGCATGATGATGCCGAACATCGCAATGACGCCCAGCATTGCCACAAAGCCAAACGGCTGGCCGAACAGCAGCAGCGTGGTGACGACGCCAATCAGTCCGAGCGGCGCGGTCAGAACTACCATCAGCACCCGCGCAAAGCTCTGCAACTGGATCATCAGCAAGGTCAGCACGACAATCACCATGATGGGCATTTGCGCGTTAATGGAGGTCTGCCCCTTGGCGCTTTCTTCCACTGAGCCGCCCACTTCGATGCGATAACCGACTGGCAGGGTGGCGCGAATCTGGCCTAACGCGCGGTCGACGCTGTGCGTCACGTCGATACCTTGTGCGTTGGCCGCCACGTCCGATTGCACGGTAATCGTCGGCTGGCGGTCGCGTTCCCAGATCACGCCGTATTCGAGGTCGTAGCCGAGATGGCCGAGCGTGCCGAGTGGCACGGGACCATTGGGCGTGGGCATCGCGATCGTGAGCAGTTGGGCCGGATCGACACGTTCGCTCTTCGGCGCGCGCAGGTCGACGCTGATCAGCTTGTCGCGCTCGCGATATTGCGTGACGGTATAGCCGGACAGCGTCATCGCGAGGAAGCTCGATATGTCGTCCGACGTTACGCCCAGCTCACGCGCCTTCTTTTGATCAATCTCGAAGCGTACCGAGCGTTCCGCCGGCTCGTCCCAGTCGAACTGCACGTTGGTAGTCCGATGATCGGCACGCATGGTCGCGGCGACGCGTTCGGCAATGCCGCGTACGGTGGCGATGTCGTCGCCGCTCACGCGAAACTGCACCGGATAGCCAACCGGCGGCCCGTTCTCCAGACGTGAGAGACGGGTGCGGATGGCCGGGAACTGGGTGCGCAATTCCGGTTCGAGCCACTGCGCGAGCTTTTCGCGGTCCTTGACCGACTTCGCGGTAATGACAAGCTGCGCGAAGTTCGGCTGGGGCAATTGCTGATCGAGCGGCAGGTAGAAGCGCGGCGCGCCCGTGCCGACAAAGTCCACCGTATGATCGATTTCAGGGCGTCCCACCAGGGCTTTTTCGAGCCGCTGCGTTTCGCGCAAGGTGGCATCAAACGATGCGCCTTCGGGCAGCCGCACGTCGACCAGCAGTTCGGGCCGGTCAGAGCTCGGGAAGAACTGCTGCGGGACCAGCGTAAAGCCGAACAGCGAAACGACGAACAGGACGACAGTAATCGTTAGCACCACAAAGCGTCGCTCGACGCACCAGCCAATCCAGCCGCGTAGCCGTTTGTAGAAGCGGGTGTCGTAGATGTCGTGTTCGTGATCGTCCGCTTCGTGTTCGTGGCGCTTTCGCTCCGGCAGCATGTGATAGCCGAGCAGTGGAATCAGCACCACGGCAGCCAGCCACGACGCAATCAGCGCAATGGCCGAGACTTCGAAGATGGAGCGCGTATATTCGCCGGTGCTCGACTTCGCGAGGGCGATCGGCAGAAAGCCGGCCACCGTGACGAGCGTGCCGGTGAGCATCGGAAACGCCGTACTGGTGTACGCGAATGCAGCGGCGCGCGTGCGGTTCCAGCCCTGTTCGAGTTTCACCGACATCATCTCGACAGCGATGATCGCGTCGTCGACCAGAAGGCCGAGCGCCAGCACCAGTGTGCCGAGCGAGACCTTATGCAGGCCGATGTCGAACAGATACATGCACAGCGCGGTCACCGCCAGCACGATCGGAATGGAGATCACGACCACCATGCCGGTTCGCACACCCAGCGAGACGAGGCTCACCACCAGCACTATCGCAATGGCTTCGGCCACCGCCTCCAGAAAATCGTCCACGGACTTCGACACCGCGTGCGGCATGCTCGATACTTCGACCAGCTTGAGGCCGGCCGGCAGATAGGCGCGCAAGGTGGCGGACTGCTTGTCGAGTGCCTTGCCAAGCTGGATCACATCGCCGCCGGGTTGCATCGTCACGCCGATGCCGAGCACGGCCTTGCCGCCAAAGCGCATCTGCGTGACCACTGGGTCGTCGTATCCGCGCTTGATGGTGGCGATGTCGCCGAGCCGGAACGAGCGGTTGTTGATGCGAATCAGCGTGTCGGCCAGCGCGTTGACGTCCTTGAACTGACCGGTGGGGCGCACGAACACGCGGTCGTCCGTGGTGGTGAGCGTGCCCGCCGGCGACACGCTGTTCTGCGAATTGATCGCCTGCGCAATCTGTTGCGGCGACACGTTCAGGCGCGTGAGCTGAGTATTGGCGATCTCGATGTAGATGTGCTGGTCGGGGTCGCCGAAGTAATCCACCTTGGCCACGCCCGGTACGCGCAGCAGCACGGTGCGCAACTCGTCCGCATAGTCGTGCAGTTGCGCCGCGGAAAAACCGTCGCCTTCCAGCGTGTAGATGTTCGTGTAGACGTCGCCGAATTCGTCGTTGAAGAACGGGCCCTGGATGCCTTGCGGCAAGGTCGCCGCGATATCGCCGACTTTCTTGCGCACCTGGTACCACGTTTGCGGTACCTCCTTCACGGGCGCCGAATCGAGCATCGTAAAGAACATCAATGACTCGCCGGGACGCGAATAGCTACGCACAAAGTCGATATACGGCGTTTCCTGCAACTTGCGGCCAATACGGTCGGTGACCTGTTCCTGCACCTGACGTGCGGTTGCGCCCGGCCAGAAAGTGCGGATCACCATCACGCGGAAGGTGAACGGCGGATCCTCGGATTGCGCGAGTTTTGTATAGGCGAGGATGCCAAAGGCGGTCGCGAGCGTGATCAGAAACACCACCAGCGCCTGATGACGCAGCGCCCACGCGGACAGGTTGAAGCGTCCTTCTTCGTGAGTTGTACTCATGAAGCGAAGTCCTCGGGATGCAGCGGAGCGATGGGGTGGATTTTTTCGCCTGCTGTGACCGTGTGGACGCCTTGCAGCACGACGCGCTCGCCGTCCTTAAGGCCGCCCGAAATCGCGACGGTGCGTTCGTCATAGCGCGTCACCTGAACACGGCGTAGCGCCAGCGTGTCGTCGCCTGCGTTGACTACCCAGACCGCGGGCGCGTTGCCGTCGTGGAACAGCGCAGTAGAGGGCAGCGTGAACGAAGCGGCGCTTTGTGCCGCACCATTGCCAGGGGCAATCGCGACATTCGCCGTCATGCCAAGCCGCACATCGGGCCCGGGATTGAGCAGTGTGAGATTGGCGCGATAGGTGCGGCTTTGTGGATCAGCCGCGGGGGACAGTTCGCGCACCCGTGCCGTGAACATGCGACTGGGCAGTGCCGAAAGCGTAACCTGCGCGGTTTGGCCGACAGCCATCGCGGCCAGCGTGCTTTCCGGAACGTCGACTACCACGTCCACGTCACCGCTCCACGCGAGGTTATAGACGGCCTGTCCTGAGGACACGTTCTGCCCGGTTTGCGCCTGCTCAGCGGTGACAACGCCGCTGTGATCGGCGATCAGATCGGTGTACTGCAACTGGTTCTTCGCCAGCGCCGCCTGCTGCGCGGCCTGGTCGCGCTGGGCCGCGGCGGATGCGTAGGTGTTGGTGGTCTGCTCGAGTTGCGCCGCCGAGATAAGGTTTTCGCGCGCTTGCGCCTGATCGCGATCGAACTGCTGCTTCGCGTACACGAGGTTGTGCTGCGCGGCGTCGAGTTGCGCCTGGGTGCTGGCGGCGTTCTTTTGCGCGTCGGCGGGATCGAGCCGGGCGACGACTTCACCCAGTTTCACGGTGTCGCCCAGTCGCACGCGCCGCTCGATGATCTTGCCGTTGATACGGAACGACAGTGGCGTCGAATAGCGGGCCTGTACCTCGCCGGGCAATGTCGACGAGAAGGGCTTGCCGTCTGCATGGACAGCTACAGCCACGACCGGGCGCGGCGCCGGTGCGGCCGCTTCCTGCCGATGGCAGGCTGCAAGCGTGATGAGACCGGCCAGCGCCAATGTGGTGGCTGCGCGGCGCAACAACGCCTGACTGCGCAGGGGCAGAGGGCGGCTAGGCCATGAAGAAAACTTGCGCATGACAAGCGATGCACGACTACCGGGACGATTCACGATTACCTCAATCACGAGACGGCGAACGAAACACGGCAAGCCGCAGCGGCCGGCAAACCAGGAGGCGACGCAAGGGACGCAGGCGGACTCAGGCGAATGCATGTGGCACAAGTGCGTCAGAAGCCCGCGCATGCAGTGCAAGCGTGTGTGCAACGATCCGTGCAACAACCCATTGCTTCAGATGATGAGTTGCATTCTAATACACACCTGTATCTGAATGTATAGTCGTATCAGAATTCTTCCTGGTGCTACACTCGCCGCATGAAACGCCAACGACTCACACGCGAACAGAGCAAAGACCAGACGCGCCTGCGTCTGCTCGACGCTGCGCAAGCGATTTTTATGAAGAAGGGCTTCGTTGCCGCGAGTGTCGAAGACATCGCCGAGGCAGCGGGCTATACACGCGGCGCGTTCTACTCGAACTTCCGCAGCAAGCCGGAGTTGTTTCTTGAGTTGCTAAGACGCGACCACGAGACGATGCAGGCGGGGCTGCAAAGTATTTTCGAAGACGGCCTCACGCGCGAAGAAATGGAAGCGCGCGTGCTGACCTACTACAGCAACCTGCACCGCGAAAACAAATGCTTCCTGCTGTGGATGGAGGCCAAACTGCTGGCGGCGCGTGACGCTCGCTTCCGGGTGCGCTTTAACGCGTTCCTGCATGAAAAGCTGGAAGAGTTGAGTGCGTATATCAGCGAGTTTTCGGCTCGTGCAGGCACGCCATTACCGCTGCCGGCAGAAACACTGGCGATCGGCCTGATGGGCCTGTGCGACGGGGTACAGTTCTTCTATACGACTGATCCGCAGAACGTGTCGGCACAGGTCACGGAGTCGGTGCTGGCGGGTTTTTTTGCGCGCGTGGTGTTTGGACGCGGTGTCCAGCAATGAGGCGGATGCGCGGGTAGGGGACGTGAGAAGCGTAGCAAAAAGCCGGGGAGCCGGTTGCGCTTCAGCCCGCTGATCACGCAGTGCGCAGTGACTGGCGGGCGAACGTACTTAAAGCGAATTCAGTCGACCGGGAAATTCGCGCATGCGTCGGTCAGCGGCGAAGCGCAGACGTACGAATATTCGCCGCTCCATTGCATGGCCGTCTTGCCCGCGTGGACGACCTGGCGGACGTCGGGACTGGATTCGTAGGCGATGAAGGCCGAGCAGGCGGCTGCAGACAACACGACCAGCGAGAACGCAATTCTTTCAAAAACCTGAAAACGATGTGGCATGGCGATATCTTCCTTTTCCGGTGAAATGATATCGCTAATAGGGGTTTTCACCTAGTAAAATTGTGCGATGCCGCAATCTCAGCCTCGGATTCTCCTGCGGCTGGATTGGGCCGGCTCGATAATCGTCAGCGGTATCGTCTTCGCGCACTAACGGGCTCCGAACCTCACTCAATTTCACCGATCCGCCCAAGCTGACCGTTTTGCCATCTCCATGTCAGGGTTGGGCCATGAGCGATCGATACAATCAAAGCCGTTGAGCAAGCCTTGTTGAGAGTGACGCGTGGCGCAGCTTTTGCGCATGGCGTTCGCAGTGAAGGGTCGTTCCTCCTGTAGTCACAGGCTTGCCGGTCGCCGACGTTGCGCGTTGCGCGCGTCGCCGTTCGTTGGCCTGGCTGTACTAGCGGCAGGAGTCGCACCATGAATCATCTGCAGTCGATGCGAGTATTCGTCAAAGTAGCGGAACTTGGCAGTTTCGCCCGCACGGCCAGCGCGATGAGTATTTCCACCGCGGTGGTGACCCGGCATGTGGCCGATCTCGAAGAGCGTCTGGGTACGCGCCTCCTGAACCGGACGACGCGCAGCCAGTCGTTGACCGAGTCGGGCCGTGTCTATCTCGAACGTGTGCGTCCGATTCTCGACGATCTGGAAGGCGTCGAGCAAATGGTGGTCGCGCGCAATCACGAACCGGTCGGCACCTTGCGCATCGTCGCGCCCGTGGTGTTCGGTCTGCACAACTTTGCTCCGGTGCTGCAGTCGTACGCCGAACGGTATCCGAACGTGATTCCCGACGTCACGCTGGTCGATCGTCATGTGGATCTGGTCGAGGAAGGCTTCGACGTAGGCGTGCTGATCGCGCGGCAGATGCGCAGTGCAAGCATCGTCACGCGGCGCTTGACCACCGGCCATATGACCGTGTGCGCGACGCCGGCCTATCTGCAGAAGCACGGCGCACCGATTCGCCCTGAGCAACTGCAGGATCATCCGAGTCTGTCGCTGCCGTCAGAATACGGCGGAGATGAACGCGTGTTTTCGAGCATCGACGGCAAAGGGGAAGTGCGGGTTCGACCCACCAATGCGATCGTTGCAAACAATACCGAGATGCTGCGTCAATTCGCCCTGCTGGGCATGGGCATCGCGATCCTGCCGAGCTACCTGATTGGCCGCGATCTCGAACGCGGCAGGCTGGTGCGTCTGCTCGCCGATTACCGCTTGCCGCAGGTCGAAGTCACGATTGCCTATCCGAGCCGCCATCATCTGCCGGCCAAGGTTCGCACCTTCATCGATCATCTGGTCGAGCATTTCAGCCGTATGTCCGGCGCTCTGCCAGGCGAAACGTCAACGACGCTCGCCGCTGCGCAAGCCGCCCGCGCGTTCGACGACGACATGGAACTCGTGCCCGCAGGCTGCGATGACGAACAGGTGCCTGAGCCGGCGGCGCGATGCGGCAAGCCGGCCACGGTGGTATCACGCAAAGTGGCGCGCTCGCGGTTGACGGAGCAGGCTTCGCCGATCTGAAGCTGAAAGTGTGAAAGGCAGCTCTGGCTCGGCGGTCTCGAGCACCGCCGAGCCAGAGTGATCAATCTGCAAAGCTTGAATCTGGCCGTGTATCAAGGTGATACTGCTGCTCCAGCGCGAGCTACGCGTGCCGCGAATTTCCGCAGCACGGCTTCGCGCACCATGTGCGGAGCATGCCGAGTTGAAGGTCACGTTCACCCCCACCACGAGCGACGACGCAGAGACGCTGGTGCAAATTCGCATCGAGGCTATGCGTGAAAGCCTCGAACGTCTAGGTCGCTTCGATCCTGCCCGCGCCCGCGAGCGCTTTCTGGCCTCATTTGATCCCGCGTTCTGCCGCTTCATTCTCGTCGAAGAAATCAAGGCGGGTTTTGTGTTGCTCAGGCCTCAGTCCGATCATCTGCTGCTGGATCATCTGTACATTACCCCGGCGCATCAGGGCAACGGCGTTGGTGCGGCCGTGCTTCATGCAGTGCTGGCTGAGGCGGATGCTCTGGCGTTGCCGGTCAGGTTGGGGGCGCTGCGCGATAGCGACTCGAATCGTTTTTATCGGCGCCACGGCTTCGTGAAAACCGCCGAAAGCGAATGGGACATCTACTATGTCCGCGAACCGAAGAAGGCGGCAGGCAGCGGGCGTTGATGCCTCGACGCCTCGACGCCGTAATGCACGGGAACTGAAGGTCTTGATATGCCAGTGCCCGAACGTTCAGATGCATGCCACATGCGCGAGAACCGGCGTGCGGAATCTGGCTTCCCACCATCCGTCAGGGCAACAGCGCAGGGTTGTCGTGCGCCGCACCCACCCTTCAAAGCCACACGTCATTTGGCGAATTCCGATCGCTATCCTCGCTACCGGTATTCTTCACACCGCGCGGCTCGATCAGTAGCAACTGCACTTCCTTCCCGGCATAAGGCTTGTGTTCGACGCCACGTGGTACGACGAACATCTCCCCCGCTGCAATCTGCACCGCGCCGTCCCTGAAATCAATTCGCAACAGTCCGTCAAGCACGATGAAAGTCTCGTCGGTTTCCGCGTGCTCGTGCCAGATGAAATCCCCTTGGATTTTCACCAGCTTGAACTGGTACTCGTTCATTTCTGCCACGACGCGCTGTTGCCACTGGTCGTGAATGAGGCTGAGCTTGTGCGCGAAGTTGATGGCGTTGTATGACTTATCACCTGGCGCCGGAAGTGATGCCGGCGTGGACGCATGAGGCGTCGTGGAACTGGCAACCGGAGTGAACGCATTCGACATGACCGTATTCCTGCGAAGTTTCAGAAGAATACGGACGAGGATAGGGCGTCAAGCAGGCTTGCGTCTTGTACGAATGTGCGCGGTGCCAGGATTCACCAATCCGGGGTTCACCATCCCCGGGTTCACCATCTTCAGCCAGCGCGATGGCGATACGCCCCACGCTTTCGTGAAATGCCGGGTCATGTGACTTTGATCTGCGAAGCCGGCAGCGGCGGATGCGTCGACGAGTCGTACCCCCAGAGCCGCCAGTTCGCGCACCCGGTCGAGCCGCCGCATGGTCAGGTAGCGGTGCGGACTGGTGCCGAACAGCGCCCGGAAGTCGCGTGACAGGCTCCATTTGTCCCGGCCGCTCGCCACTGCAAGTTCGTCAAGCGTGACGGCCTCATCGACAAAATCGTGCAGATACTGGCGCGCGCGCTCGGCTGCCGGATAGTCGGCAATCCGCTGGGTCGCGCGTGCGCCGCTTACGGCGTCGAGCGCGATGGCAAGATCGAAGATGGCGTCGTCCTGTTCAAGCAGATCCAGTGGGTGATCGACGGCCTGCAGCAACGTCTCGGTCGCCGCAAAGAGGCGCGGGTCGCGCGAGAGGCCACCTTCGATGAACGGCAGCGGCTTGCCGCCTAGCGCCTGCTGAAAGAGCGCAGGCTCGACATAGACCATGCGATAGCGAAACCCTTCGGCGGTGCCGGCCTCGCCATCGTGCGCTTCATCCGGGTGCAGCACCATCGTGCCGCCAGGCAAGCTGTCGCGCAGGCTGCGACGGTAGTGAAAACGCTGGACGCCCGAGAGCGTGCGGCCGATCGCATAAGTATCGTGCCGGTGCAGGTCATAGGCCGTGTCGTGAAAGAAGGCCTCGATGCGTTCGATGCCGCCCGCCTGCGGCGCACGGTCGATCCAGTCTGCGCCAGGCGCATGCGCGCCGCCCGTCGATACGGCGGCGCCCGGCCGCCTGATACGATCATTCATGGTCTGCGAGGGGTAAGCGAGGAGCTTCAGATGCCTATGCCGGGCCCGAAGCTGCCGCCGATCAGCCGCGTCACCGAGTCGATATCCGGATAGTCCTGCTCGGGCAGGCCGTCGAGCATGGCCAGTACCTCATTGCTCGCGCCCGCATCGCGGGCAGCATCGACGAGGCCGTCCTTGTTGATCGGATAGGTCACTTCGCGCAACACATCCGAGATCTGCAGATCAATTGATTCGCCTGGTATAGCCGAGCTGGCCATGCTCGCGCTCCTTGATGGGGTGAGGGGACTACGGCACGCCGGCAGCCTCGCAGGCTGACCGTGCACGCGTGTCGAGCGTAGAGAGAGGATAAATCAGTTTTAACGCAGATGCTTCGGCGAGCGCAAACGAGGCAAGCGAGATCAGTGACGCAAGCGAGACCAATGACGCAAGCGAGACCAATGACGCAAGCGAGACCAATGACGCAAGCGAGACCAATGACGCAAGCGAGA
>FTKM01618550.1_pt1 | contig 20458 bp, 16 predicted proteins | sample 1658051 | NCBI WGS metagenome assembly FTKM01 (sample SAMEA3914794, study PRJEB12502) | metagenome | biome: forest; material: soil | place: Canada | collected 2011-07-05 | depth 0.1 m | reverse complement strand
TCGGATAAACCTCGGCGAAACCCCGACGAGACCGCGACGGAAAACCGGCCGCAGAATGACAAAACGCCACGGATGTGAATCCGTGGCGTTTTGCTTTCCTACACGAGAAGATCAGGTCGATCTTCCCACGTAGTTTTCGCCCAGGGGCGAACCCTGCACGACAGCTTACTGGCTTGCGCCCGAAGCCGGAGCAGCTGCCGAAGCAGCAGCGCCTGCGTCCGAAGCAGCGGCGCCTGCGTCCGAAGCAGCAGCAGCCGGTGCCGAAGCAGCAGCGTCGCTCGCAGCAGCAGCAGCGTCCGAAGCCGCAGCGCCTGCATCCGAAGCAGCAGCAGCCGGTGCCGAAGCAGCGGATGCGTCGCTAGCCGGGGCAGCTGCCTGGTCGCTGCTCTTGTTGCATGCAGCCAGTGCCACAGCTGCCAACAGGGATGCTACGAGGAGGGATTTCTTCATGATCACGTCCTTTTATGGTTAAAGGTAAGCAACAGCGCAAAATAATACCGGTAATGTGCTCCAACACCGACCTGGGCCGCTGGTGGAGACGCACTTCACAAGAGCGTGAATCTTCCCTACGGCTTGGGCGGAAATTATATGCACTTTCGTACCGACCGTCGACAAATGCGGGGTCAATACGTTGTCTTTCTCATACAATATTTCACTGTACGGCATACGACGCAAGCAAGCCTAGATAGGCTCGCCCACCTGTATCCAGCCCGCACGATACCACTCGTGCAGCAATGCTGTCACCGATGAATCGCCTGAGAGTGTTACAAAGCGTTTCGCACTCAGACATCGGTTATCAGCGAATTCAATTAACCACTTTTTCACATCTACGAGCCGGTTTTCTTCTCCGTTCAGGAAGAAAAAGTGCCGGTTGTATAGCAAAACCGTCTTTCGATCGAGCCGGATGCCAAACTTTGAGGCACGTTGTATAAAACGCACCTCATTAATCGGCTTTTCCGGCGGATCGAATACCACGCTCGGCTTCGGTTCGCTTAAATAAGTGCCGAGAAACGAAGCAATGTCCTTCTCCGACCATTTTACCTGAGCAAGGATCGCACCTACCCGCTCGACGAGCGCGGCAGGCAGTTCAGCAGGTCGCGCCACGGCGGGCTGCTGCGGATCCCGGTAGAGCTGCACAGGGCGCTCCTGCTGGCTATCGTCGCCGCGGCGCTCTCCGCGCTCTGCGAGGTGATACAGGAATTGTGCGGTCAGCTCGCTCGCCGAAGGCGCGCGAAAGCCGATCGAACAAGTCATGCATTCGCCTTCGGCGACGCCATCATGGGCAATATGCGGCGGCAAATACAGCATGTCGCCCGGCTCCAGAACCCATTCCTGTTCGGCTTCGAAGTGCTGTAAAACTTTCAACGGCACGTCCGGCTGCAACGTCAGGTCGCGCTGCGCGCTGATCCGCCAGCGACGCTTGCCGTGCACCTGCAGCAGGAACACATCGTAGGAGTCGAAGTGCGGGCCGACACCGCCGCCGTCGGTAGCATACGAAATCATCAGGTCGTCCAGACGCGCATCCGGCACGAAGCGGAACCGGTCGAGCAGGGCTCGGGCGCGGTCGTCGTGCAGGTCGACGCCTTGCACCAGCAAGGTCCAGGCACGCTGCTTCACTGAAGGCAGTTCGTCAGGCGCGAAGGGGCCGTGTTCCAGTTGCCATTTGTTTCGAAAATGCGTGATGAGGCGCGCTTCGACTTCGTCCTGATCGGCCAGTTCGAAAAGTTCATCGCGCGAGAGCGGTGCGGCGATATCCGGAATGGCCTGGCGAATCAGCAGGGGCTTTTTCTGCCAGTAACGGCGCATGAATTGCGCCGGAGTCAGATTGCCGAGCAACGGCGTCGGCGCGTCGGGCGAGGGCGGCAGAACCGGTAAAGAAATCCGGGCAGAACCCAGGTTCGCTGGGTGGTCAAGGGGCCGCTTGGGCATCGTATAATGTGAGTTGTATTCTGGAGAATCGAATGAAAATTGCAAAGAACACCGTCGTATCGGTCGCTTACAAGCTGTCGGATGCGCAGGGCAATCTGATTGAAGAAAGCGAAGAGCCGATGGTCTATCTGCACGGCGGCTATGATGGCACGTTCCCCAAGATCGAGGAAGAGCTCGACGGCCATGAGGCTGGCTTCGAGACTCAGATCCAGTTGGAACCGCAAGATGCGTTCGGCGAGTATGACCCTGACCTGGTGAAGATCGAGCCGCGCACTCGCTTCCCGGAGCCGCTTGAAGTCGGCATGCAATTCGAAGGCACGCCGGAAGAGGGTGACGAAGACATCGACTCGCTCGTGTACATCGTCACTGATGTTGCAGAAGACAAAGTTGTGCTGGACGGCAACCATCCGCTCGCCGGTATGGCGCTGCGCTTCGCGTTGACCGTCAAGGACGTGCGCCCCGCAACCGAAGATGAAATCCAGCATGAGCATGCCCATGGCGCTGACGGCCTGGAAGTGCTCGACGAGGATGACGACGAAGGTGACGAGGAGCCGTCAGGGCCCACGCTGCACTGAACTCGCGGGCACGCCGGCTGACGTAGATGCCGGCGTTGCGCTGTCGGATTGGCCTTGCGGACCTTGCTGATTGAGCGGCTGCTGCGTTGTCGGCGGCGGAGTCACCGGCAGCAATGGCGGCAGGTTCGACGCCGGATTCATTGACGGGCTGATCGGCGGATTCAGCGACGGGCTCGTTGCTTGACCCACCGGCTGATTCATTTCGGGCGTTTCGTCAGGCTCTGACGTTGCCGGCATTGCCGGTGCAAAATCCCCCGAAGCCGGCGTGGGCTGTGCGGCTTGTGCCGGCCGAACCGGCAATAGCGGCAGGTTCTTCGGAACCTCCCGCACACTCACGCGAAACGGAGGTCGGCGGGTCATGTCGGCGTCGACCTGAATCCACTGGTTAAGACGGTCGCGCGGCGCAAAGCCGATGCGCGTCAGATTCGTCACCACCTCTCCCTTGTCATTGCGTAGCGGCTGATCAATCACGAAACCGCCGGGCGCGCGCTCGTCGTCGCAATGAATCAGCAGCACGGGTCCGCGAAACATTTGCGCCACTTTGACGAGGCTGCGCTTGAGTTCCACGAAGCCGTCGCGACGCGAGTTGCGCGCAAAGCGCAGCCACGCAAATCGGTCGGGCCTTTCGTATCGTTCGGGATCGGGGTCGGCCTGAATGAAGACCACGATCGCGCGGGCCTCGCGCCGTTTTGCGTACTCGGCTGCGTGTTCGAGCCAGAACGCATTCGCGATCACCCGGTCTTCGAATTCGCCATTACGGCCACCGGCGGTCAAATAATGATTGTTGGCGCCGGGCACATTCAAGCCGATGAAGACCGTATCGCCGAGTTGCCAGCGCACGTTTTCCCGATACGGGCGAAAGCGCGAGACTTCGCTTTCGCGCGTGAGGGGAATCGGCTCCTCGCCCATCGAAGCGGCGTCGGCGAAAACGGTCTGGCGCAACTGGTCGAGCCGCTCAACCGGATCGAAACCGCCGGCATCGGCCGTGCCGCAATCAGTCCAGTCGTATTCGCCAGGAATGAAAATGAGCGGTGGACGCGCTGCTTCGAGCAGCCCCTCCCGACGCTCGAAGAGCGAGTCGTGACACGCTTCTTTCGGGCCTCGCAGATTGCCGTCGTAGACGACGAATGACAAGTTGCGATCGCGGCCGATTGCGTCGATCAGGCGCTGTGTTGGGGCTTCATCAGTCGGACTTTGCAGTGTGCCCGCCAGCACGGCGAAGCTGTATCGAACGGGCGCGGCGTGCGCGCTCGACTGCGCGGCGCAGGCTAGAACCAGCGCAATGCCGAGCGCCGCGCACAGTGTGCGCGGCGTCTGTGGATGCGGGTAGCGGTCAATGATCCGCATCCGGCGCAACGGCCAGGCCATGTAGCTCATAGAGCAGGTCCAACGCATCGCGCGGGCGTAACTCGTTCGGATCGATGGCGCGCAAACGCTCGATGAGCGCCTGTTCTGCCTTCGTTAACGTGGGAGCCGGTGGCGCGTGGTTGTCGTCGTCCGCGTCCTCGAGCATTAGCGGCGCGGCGAAAAGATCGAGTTGCGGCGCGGGTTGGGCCGCTGACTGCTGTTCGAGGTGTGCGAGATGCTTGCGCGCGGCGCGGATCACGGCGCCCGGCACGCCCGCCAGTTGCGCGACCTGCAGACCATAGCTCTGATTAGCCGGCCCTTCGCTGACGGCGTGCAGAAATACGATGCCGTGGCCATGTTCGACCGCCGACAAATGCACGTTCGCTGCGTGTGGAAATTCAGCGGGCAGTTGCGTCAGTTCGAAGTAGTGCGTCGCAAACAGCGTGTGGCAGCCGTTATGGGCGAGCAGATGCCGGGCGATGGCCCAGGCAAGCGCGAGGCCGTCGAAGGTCGAGGTGCCGCGCCCGATCTCATCCATCAGCACGAGACTTTGCGGCGTGGCATCGTTGAGAATCGCGGCTGCCTCTGTCATTTCGACCATGAACGTCGAACGGCCGCCGGCCAGATCGTCGGCGGCGCCGATCCGCGTGAAGATACGATCGATCGGACCGAATGATGCTCGGCGTGCCGGCACGTAACTGCCCGCATATGCCAGCAGCGCAATGAGCGCAGTCTGCCGCATGAAAGTGGATTTACCACCCATGTTCGGGCCGGTGATCAGCAGCAGCTTGCGCTCAGGATTCAAAACGCAATCGTTCGCGATGAACTGCTCGACCTGCGCCTGAACAACCGGATGCCGTCCCTGTTCGATTTCAATGCCAGCGGTTTTCGAGAACGACGGCGCGACCCAGTCGAGCGCTCGCGCCCGTTCTGCGAACGCGGCCAGCAGATCGAGTTCGGCGAGGGCAGCGGCGACCCGCTGGCAATCGGCAATGAACGGCAGCAGCGCCTGCAGCAACCCGTCGTAGAGCGAGCGTTCGCGCGCAAGCGCCCGTTCCTGCGCGGACAGCGCTTTATCTTCGAAGGTTTTCAGTTCCGGCGTGATATAGCGCTCGGCGTTTTTCAGCGTCTGGCGGCGGCGATAATCGTCCGGCACCTTGTCGGTCTGACCGCGTGTGACTTCGATATAGAAGCCATGCACCTTGTTGTACTCCACCCGCAGATTGCCGATGCCGGTACGAGTTCGTTCACGCGTTTCGAGGTCGATGAGGAACTGCCCGCAGTTCTCGGAAATATCGCGCAGTTCGTCAAGCTCGGCATCGTAGCCACGCGCGATCACGCCGCCGTCGCGCACCATCGCAGCCGGTTCGGGCGCGACAGCGAGCTTCAGCAATTCGACGCACGGCGCGGGCGGTTCAAGCGCTGCGTCGATGCGCGCGAGCGAATCGGCAGCAGCGGTGAGCGCAGTCAGTTGTGCGCGCAGTTCGGGCAGCGCAATGAAGGTATCGCGCAGGCTCGACAGGTCGCGTGGGCGCGCCGACAGCAACGCGAGTCGCCCCGTAATGCGTTCGATATCGGCGATCTGTCGCAATGCGCCGCGCAGCGTATCGACACTGCTGCCGGCCGGCGCATCGAGCAGTGCGCCGATGGCTTGCTGACGCCCCTGCGCAATCGCAGCCTCGCGCGGCGGATGATGCAGCCAGTGACGCAGCAGACGGCTACCCATCGTCGTGCAGCAGGTATCGAGCAGCGAACACAAGGTCGGGCTTTCCGTGCCGCGCAGCGTTTCGGTGAGTTCGAGGTTGCGCCGCGTAGCGGGGTCGAGCCCGATATATTCCGACTCATACTCGACCTTCAGACTGCGTACATGGCGCAACTGCTGGCCTTGCGTGGCCGCGGCGTAGAGTAGCAGCGCCCCGGCTGCACCGCAGGCGCTCGATAACGAATGAGCGCCAAAGCCGTCGAGGCTCGCCACATCCATCTGATCGCACAGGCGCTGGGTTCCAGAGGCGACATCGAAGTGCCATACGGGCACGCGGGTGAGCGCGCCGGAGTTGGCGGGCGGCGTCCACGAAGAACCATCCGAGGTGACATCGGCGACGAGAATTTCCGCAGGCCGGATGCGCTCGAGCGCCGCTGCGGCCTGCTCGGGTGCAATCTCCGCGAGTCGCAGCGCGCCGCTCGCGAGATTCAGCCATGCAAGCCCCACGTTGGTGGCGACGCCGCGCCGGTTGTGACCGACGCACACCGCGAGCAGGTACACGTCGTTCTTGTCGGATAGCAGAGCGGCGTCGGTCAGCGTGCCCGGTGTGACTACCCGCACCACTTTGCGTTCGACCGGTCCTTTGGACGTGGCCGGGTCGCCAATCTGTTCGCAGATTGCGACTGATTCGCCGAGCTTGACGAGCTTGGCCAGATACTGTTCGACCGCATGATGCGGCACGCCGGCCATCTTGATCGGATTACCCGCTGACGCGCCACGCTGCGTCAGCGTGAGATCGAGCAGGCGGGAGGCCTTTTCGGCATCCTCGAAAAACAGCTCGTAGAAATCGCCCATCCGGTAGAACACCAGCGTGCCCGGATGATCCGCCTTGATACGAAGATACTGCTGCATCATTGGCGTGTGTTGTGCGACTTCGTTTGCTGCGGTTTGCATGCCCATCCTGTGTATCTTTCTGCGTTAGCTGTTCAGGGCGTGAGTTTAACCCGCCGCCGTGCACTGTGAAGCTGGCTGAATGGCCAATTGGCGTATCCGTCTATTCGACGAGTACGCGCATATCGACGCTACGCGCATTTGCCATGCTGCGGCGCTTCGCAAGCCACATCATGAACGTGATGAAGGTCCCGAACACGACGATGATCCATGGCACGGGCAGCTTCACCGTAAGCAGCAGCGCGTAAATGCCGAGCATCAGCAGCACGGCCAGATTCTGGTTGAAATTCTGCACCGCGATGGAACGCCCTGCGGTCAACAAAGTGGCGCCACGATGCTGCAATAGCGCGTTCATCGGCACGATGAAGAAACCTGACAGGCCGCCGAGCAGAATCATCAACGGGTACGCGAGCACGATATAGATCGGGGCGAACAGCGGCCCCACGCGGATGCCCGCGCCTTGCGGGAACAACCCCTTGCTATAGAACGCCATCGCAATTGCCACTGCGCCCGTGATGATGCCAATGGGCAGCACCTTGAGCGAACTGCGTAACGGCACAAACGTCGCAGCGGCGGCTGCGCCGACGGCGATGCCCAGGCCCGTAATGCCTTGCATGACGGCCGCCTTCGACAGAGACAAACCGAGATTCACGTCTGCCCATTTCAGCACGAGCAACTGCAGCGTCACAGCACCGCCCCACATTAGCGTGGTGACCCACAAGGCGATCTGCGCGAGCTTGTCGGCCCATAGCACGTTGAAACTGTGCGCGAAATCGCCGACCAGTTTCTTCGGTTCGGTGAGCCGGTTCGGGTAGCGTGCGCCTGTGTCGGGGATGCCAATATTGATCGCCGCGGCGATTGCGTAGGTGATCATCACGGCCAGCATGGCGAGATCGGCTGCGGTATGGATTAGGGGCAGGTGCGCGTGGGCCACGAAATTTGTCGCGTACGTGCTGATCAGCGCGCCGCCGAGCATGGTGCCAACGATGGTCGACAGCACGGTCGCCGATTCGAGCCAGGCGTTCGCGGCCACCAGCCGGTCGGCGGGTAGCAATTCAGTGAGGATGCCGTATTTGGCGGGCGAGTAGGCCGCCGCGCCAAAACCTACGACGCCGTAGGCGATCATCGGATGGACGCCCGCGATCATCAACAGGCAGCCCCCCGCTTTGAGCGCGTTCGAGACGAACATCACGTGGCGCTTTTGCAGCGCATCGGCGAAGGCGCCGACAAACGGCGCCAGCAGCACGTACGAAACCGTGAAGAAAATCTGCAGGAGCGGCGTGACCCACGCGGCCGATCTGATGACCGTGAGCAAGGCGATCGCGGCGATCAATAGCGCATTGTCCGCCAGTGACGACACGAACTGCGCCGCGATGATGGTGTAGAAGCCTTTTTTCATGAAGCAGTTCTGGATGCTGCGCGGGATGCCGCGCATGGCCAACGTCACGTATGTCGCATATGGCTCGTTTGCTGCGCTCGCCACGTTTGCCACGTTTGCCGCAGGGATAGGCCAGTCATGCAGCGCGAACTCGTCAAGCCCTCAACGCCTCACGACCCAACAAAAAAGCGGCCGAAGCCGCTTTGCGAGGACGCTGCCTTAGGCCGCTTGTTGCTTCGTGCGGCTGTAGCGCGAGAGGATGGGTACCATCTGCGCATACAGTTTCGGATTGCCTGCGACGACTTCGCCGATATGCAGGAAGTCCGAGTCGCCCGTGTAGTTGCCAACCAGACCACCGGCTTCGGTAATCAGCAGGCTGCCCGCTGCCATGTCCCACGCGTGCAGGCCCTGTTCGAAGAAGCCGTCGAGGCGGCCCGCCGCGACGTTGGCCAGATCGAGCGCAGCCGCGCCCGGACGACGCAGGCCCGCGCAGGCTTCGGTCATTTCGCGGAAGAGTCGGCCATAGGCATCGACGCCGTCGGTATCGCGGAACGGGAAGCCCGTGCCGATCAGCCCGTCAGCGAGACGGTCGCGGCGGCTCACGCGGATGCGGCGGTCATTCAGGAACGCGCCGCGCCCGCGCGATGCGGTGAACAGGTCGTTGCGGTTCGGGTCGTAGACGACTGCCTGCGTCACGATGCCCTTATGCGCGAGGGCGATCGACACGCAGTAGTACTGGAAGCCGTGGATGAAGTTGGTGGTGCCGTCGAGCGGATCGATGATCCACTGGAATTCGGACTCGTTGTCCGACTTGCCCGATTCTTCGGCGAGGATGGCGTGATCGGGGTAGGCAGTCTTAAGCGTGTCGATGATGGCCGCTTCCGATGCCTTGTCGACCTCCGTGACGAAATCGTTGTGCTGTTTCTTGCTGACCTGAACCAGGTCAAGGTCGAGGGACGCCCGGTTGATGATTTGCGCTGCGCGGCGGGCGGCCTTGACAGCGATATTGAGCATGGGATGCATGAGCCTGGATCCTTGTGCCGGGGCAGCGTGGCTGCTTACCGGTAATGAGCTGATGAGAGCTGAACAGATCAGCTGGAAATCAGCAGAAAACAACACGGAGCGACGCTGGAGGGCGTGCTCCGTCGACGGAGACGAATTGGATAAGAACGAGGCGCTCGTGCAAATGCGGCGCGATAAACGTGATTTTACCCGAGTCCGGCCATCTCTGGCAGCGCCGCGCCCGATTCGCGGCGGCGGGCGGTGCGTGAGCGCTGCTGCGTGGATGTAGGGTTGGCGCTCCGGCGGCGCCAAGGTGGGTGCTTCGGGTCTTGCGCAGCTAGCGCTGGAAAGTGCTGGGGTACTGCTGGAAAGTGCTGGAAAGTGCTGGGTAGTGCTGGGTAGTGCTGGGTAGTGCCGGGGTACCGCTGACCGCGGGGATCGTGCGTCGGTCGGTACGTCAATCAGTACGGCGCGCAGTACCTCCGATAGTCCGCCAATCGGAGCGCCCCGGCGTTACCATACGGGTCTTTAGTTCCCCATTTTGATCGTGGCCCAAACCCGCATGCCGTCTTCCTCTTCTTCCTCGGACCTGTGCGGCCCGGACAGCGCCGCGCCGGTACGCGGCGGCTTCACATCCACGCGCTTCGTGCTGGTCGAGCCTAGCCATCCCGGCAACGTCGGCGCGGCAGCGCGCGCGCTGAAGACGATGGGTTTTTCGCGGCTCGTGCTGGTTGCACCACGTGTTCCTCACGTGCAATCCGATCCCGAGGCAATTGCGATGGCAAGCGGCGCGGACGACGTCCTCGCCGGCGCGCACGTTGTGCCGACCCTGGCGGATGCGTTGAATGGCGTGCAATGGTCGGTGGCCTTGACGGCGCGCTTGCGCGAGTATGGCCCACCCCAATATGCGCCGCGCGCAGCCGCCACTCAGGCTCGCGAACATGCGGTACATGGGGATATCGCACTGGTGTTCGGCAATGAGCGTACTGGACTTTCCAACGAGGATGTCGAGCGTTGCAGCGTGCTGGCCCACATTCCCGCCAACCCTGCCTATAGCTCGCTCAATCTCGCCCAGGCGGTGCAGGTGCTCGCCTATGAGTTGCGCACCGCCTATCTGGGCGCAGGCAGCGTCGGTGTGACTGGTAGCGCAATCGGCATTGGCCATGCGGCGGATACTGAAGGGCAGGGAGCAGACGCGGCTGCGCTTGCCCCAAGCGATGATATCGAGCGCATGTACGTGCATCTGGAAAACGCGCTGATTGCGCTGGAGTTTCTCGATCCAGCCAATCCGAAAAAACTGATGTCACGCCTGCGACGTCTCTTTGCACGTTCGGGGCTCGAACGCGAAGAGGTCAGCATTGTGCGCGGTATCGCCAAGCACATTCTGCTGAAGGTGAATGCGCCAAGGTACAACACGTCCGGCGAGACTCCACCCGGCGACGAAAAGTCCTGACCCGCTTCTGACTCAGGACGAGGCAGATCTGCGCCTTGCACGCGGGCATGCCTTAAATATCAGGCGGGGCGTCGCAGCATGCGCGACGACCTTGCCGCTAACGGGGGCATCCGGCAGGTTTGCGCCATTCGCCCTACAATCCCTCGACACGTCATAAGCAAAGCTGTCGATCTGCTAATCGACCGCGATCCGTCATGCCCAGTTCGGCAACGACGGTTTTTCTCCCCCATGCCGGCATCACTACCATGTTCACGAGACTTCGCGAAGATATCGCCACGATCCGCGAGCGCGATCCCGCCGCTCGCAGCGCCTGGGAAGTCCTTACGTGTTATCCGGGCTTGCACGCGCTCGTGCTGCACCGGCTCGCTCATGCCTGCTGGCGGGCCGGGTGGCGCTGGCTCGCGCGTTTTGTGTCGCAGCTGGCGCGGTTTCTGACCGGTATCGAGATTCACCCCGGCGCCACCGTGGGACGCCGCGTGTTTATTGATCACGGCATGGGCGTAGTGATCGGTGAGACTGCAGAGATCGGTGACGACTGCACCATCTACCAGGGCGTCACGCTCGGTGGTACGTCGCTCACGCGAGGCGCCAAACGGCATCCCACGCTTGAGCGCGGTGTCATCGTCGGCGCAGGCGCGAAAGTGCTCGGAGGCTTCACGATCGGCGCGGACGCGAAAATCGGCTCGAATGCGGTGGTGGTAAAGCCTGTCCCCGCGGGCGGCACGGCCGTTGGCAATCCCGCACGCGTGATCCAGTCGGCGACGCGCGCTGCGTCCAACGCCGCAACAGACATTGCGCCATGCGGAGCCAAACCCGAACCCGCCGCCTTCTGCGCTTATGGCATAACGCCGAATGCCGATGATCCTGTGTCACTTGCGATTCATGGACTGATCGACCATGCAGCCGGCCAGTCGCAACGCATCGACGAGATTGTCGCTGCGCTGGAACGACTTGGCGCGAGCCTGGAGGCACTGCAAGGCACCGATGCCGCGCTGCTCGATTTGCGCCGTCTGTCGGCAGCGATAGCGGGGAAGGTGGAGGTCGTCGAAGCAGGGCGCTGACTGGCGGGCGCTATGAGCGCTCGCTTGTCCTATCGCAGCTCGCGTGCCTCAATCGAGAGGAACCGCTCTCAGTCCAGTGGCATCGATGCGCAAATAGCCGCCGCGTCGCTCGCCGTGATCCAGATCCCAGTCGGGCAGAACCCAGCGCGTGCCGCCGGGTTCGGAGTGTCGCGCCGGTCGGTGCGTGTGACCGTGCACCATGGTCGTCGTACCGGTGCGCTTGAAGAGCGCCGCCACACCTTCGCGCGTCACGTCGTACTTTGGCGAGACCGGCCGCGAACGGCCTTCGTGACTCGCCCTGCGCATCCTTTGAGCCAGCGCATGCCGCCATTTGAAGGGCCAGGCGAGGAACAGCACCTGCGCCGCGCGGCAGCGTGCAAAGCGACGAAAACGGATGTACGCACGATCCGACGTGCAAAGTGCGTCGCCGTGCGCGAGTGTGATGCGTGCACCGAATGCGGTGATGACAAACGGATCGGGCAACCAGATTGCGCCGGCCGCTGACATGAAACGCTGGCCCAGCAGAAAGTCGCGATTGCCATGCATGATGTAGAGCGCAATACCGCGCTCCGACAACGTATGCATCAACGCTGCCATACGCGCGACGAAAGGGTCACTTAGCATGTCGTCGCCGACCCAGTACTCGAACAGGTCGCCGAGAATAAAGACGGAGTCAGCCTCTTCAGCCGTAACACGGATGAAGCGCTCGAACGCGGCGACCGTATGCGGGATCGCCTCGCTCAGATGCAGATCGGAGATGAAAAAAAACGGGCGCGCGGCGTGCGGGCGTTTGCCCTCGCCAGGCACGCCCGCGGCAGCGCTTCGCAGCGGCGTTTCTTGCAGCATTGAAGAGTGCCTGATTCCAGTTGCAGTGAGTGCTTCGGCCGTGTCGTGGCTGCGCTGTTCAGCGTTAAACGGTGCAGTGCTCAGCGCTTAGTGTTTAACGCTTGAAGTTCAGCGGTTCAGCCAGCGTGACTGGCGTGTTGCAGGCGCCCGTCACGCATCCTGTGCTCCGCGTGCTTAATCGACGATGACCGCTTTCTCGATGATCACGTCGTCAGCCGGCACGTCCTGATGGAAACCCTTCGAGCCGGTCTTGACCTTCTTGATCTTCTCGACCACGTCGAGGCCGTCGACCACCTTGCCGAACACGGCGTAGCCCCAGCCTTGCGGCGTCGGCGACGAATGATTCAGGAAGTCGTTGTCATTGACGTTGATGAAGAACTGCGCAGTTGCCGAATGCGGATCGTTGGTGCGTGCCATCGCGACCGAGCCGTTGACATTCTTCAGGCCGTTGTTCGCTTCATTGGTGATTGCTGCTTCGGTCGGCTTTTGCTTCATGCCGGGTTCGAAGCCGCCACCCTGAACCATGAAACCGTCGATGACGCGGTGAAACACCGTGTTGTCATAGTGACCGGCCTTCACGTAGTTGAGGAAGTTTTCGACCGACTTCGGTGCTTTTTCGGCATCCAGTTCAAGTTTGATGATGCCGTGATTCGTATGCAGTTCGACCATGATGGAATCCTTTGCTGGACGGTGGGTGGAAGGCGCCGCGCAGCGCATGTTGCGCATGAGGCGGCCCCTGGACATTGATTGTGCAAAGCGGGCGATGGATTGCATCACTGGCTATGCTGACTGCTGCTCGACTCACCACCCGCGTGCCAGATAGTCGCCTGGCGATGCGGGTGAAAGCGTGAATGAGCGATCCGCGCGCTACTCGAGAACACATAACAGGTTACTCGCGCGTGATTCTTTGCTTGCCGCTTACTTGCCTTTTACTTGCTGACCACGGTAGCCGATTCGATCACGATCGGCGTTTGCGGCACATCGGCCATCGGGCCGCGCGTGGTGGTCGGCGTCCCTTCAATTTTCTTCACGACGTCCATGCCGGCGGTCACCTTGCCGAACACGGCATAACCATTGCCGTCCTGGCCTGGATAGTCAAGACCGGCGTTGTCGGCGGTATTGATGAAGAATTGCGCGGTGGCCGAATCCGGATCACTTGTGCGCGCCATCGCAATCGTGCCGGTGGCGTTCTTCAGACCGTTACGGCTTTCAAGCGAAATCGGCGCGCGCGTCGGCTTCTCCGCAAAGCTTTGCGTGTAGCCGCCGGCCTGAACCATGAAGCCAGGAATCACGCGGTGGAAAATCGTACCGCTGTACTGCCCGGACTTTACGTAGTCGAGGAAATTCGCCACCGTCTTCGGGGCTTTTTCAGGGTACAACTCGACCCGGATGTCACCGTCCGTGGTCTTGAAGAGGACGGACGGGTGCGCGGCCTGGGGCGCGGACTGAGCAAAAGCGGGTGCGTTCGCGATCAGGGCGGCGCTACCGAGCGCCAACATCAACCATTTCATGAAGATCCTCTGGGTGGAAAAAAACGTTGGCGATGACTCTGGACAAGCGTGGCGTGAGCTTACTGCGACGGCGCCATGTACGGCGGCATCGCAAGTGAGCCATTGGCGCCGCCAAACTGGAAGCTCGGCGATTCCGTGATGTTCGAAGTGGCGCGGTGCGTGTATTCGTCAGGCGCGGCCACCTTCTTCACGGGCGTTGTGCTCTTGGGCGGCGAGACGATTTTCTGGATGTCCGCGAGGCGCTGCTGCGTCGTGCCGCTCGCCTGGCCGAGGCCTTGCGCACGCTGATAGGCCGAGGCTGCAAGACGCAGATACAGGTCGCCCAGATTCTCGTACGCGAGGCCGTAGTTCGGATTCGCCTTGGTGGCGGTTTCGAGCGCCTCGCGCGCTTCCGAGTAGTGGCCTTGTTTCGCGTAAAGCGCCGCAAGGTTGTTGTACGGCTCGGGCAACTCAGGGTAAGCCTGAGTCAGCGCAACGAACGCGCTGATGGCCTCGTCGTCGCGATTCAGACGCGCGAGCACCGTGCCGCGCTTGAATTGCGCCTGGGCATCACGCGGATTCGCGGCAATGCGCGCGTCGAGCTTCGTGAGCGCCGCGTTCCAGTTTTTCTGCGCAATCAAAGCGTCGATTTCCGGCGTGCCGTCACGCACAGCCGGGCCTCCCGCCAGCGTGGGGGTCTTTTGCGCATACGCGGGCGCGCCCGGCACGAACAGCACGGCGAGGCTGCACAGGGCCGTCGCGGCAAGGGTCGCAGCGCTGCGCGCGCGGCCGCTGGAAGGTTTCATAGGCTCAGGTCTGGGTGTTATACTCCGAGCCATTCTAACAAAAGGTCTGAGCGTTCCGTTGAACCGCAGACTGTCTTTTCGCCACTCGTGGTCGTCTCCGCTTTGACCGCAGCCTGACCGCCGCACCAGATGCACCGGTTTGCTGCTGTATATGTCGTCCCGTCTGCAATACCGGCGCGGCATGCACGTAACGCATTGCGGATTTCTTTCGGCCCACGCATCGTCTCTATGGAATCACTGCGCATCTACAACACGCTCGCGCGTGAAAAGCAAACTTTCGTGCCGCTGCAAGAGGGTGTCGTACGAATGTACGTCTGCGGGATGACGGTGTATGACTACTGTCACATTGGTCACGCACGCGTGATGGTCGTGTTCGATATCGCACAGCGGTGGCTGCGTACACTCGGCTACAACGTGACCTATGTGCGCAACATTACCGATATCGACGACAAGATCATTCGCCGCGCAGTCGAAAACGGCGAGACGATCAAGTCGCTCACTGACCGCTTCATCCAGGCACTGCATGAAGATGCGGATGCGCTGGGTATCGAGCGGCCTGATCTCGAACCGCGCGCGACGGAATATATCCCGCAGATGCTCGGCATGATCGCCAGACTCGAAGCCAACGGCTATGCATATCAGGCAAGCGACGGCGACGTGAACTACGCCGTGCGCAAATTCGCTGACTACGGCAAGCTCTCGGGCAAGTCGATCGAAGACCTGCGCGCGGGCGAACGCGTGGCGGCCAACGACGCAAAGCAGGATCCGCTCGATTTCGTGCTGTGGAAACAGGCCAAGCCTGATGAACCCGCTGATACCGGCTGGGATTCTGCATATGGGCGCGGCCGTCCCGGTTGGCACATTGAATGCTCGGCCATGGGCTGCACGTTGCTCGGCGATCACTTTGATATTCACGGCGGCGGTCAGGACCTGCAGTTTCCGCACCATGAAAATGAAATCGCGCAAAGCGAAGCCGCGACCGGTCAAACGTTCGTCAATTACTGGATGCACAACGGCTACGTTCAGATCGACAATGAGAAGATGTCGAAGTCGCTTGGCAACTTCTTTACGATCCGTGAAGTGCTCGCGCAGTACGATGCGGAGGTCGTGCGCTTCTTCATTGCGCGTGCTCACTACCGTTCGCCGCTGAACTATAGCGATACGCATATCGACGACGCGCGCGGCGCACTCACGCGTTTGTACACGTCGTTGAAAGACGTCACACCGGATGATGCCGAACTCGACTGGAACGAAGCGCATGCGCAGCGTTTTCGTGCGGCAATGAACGACGACTTCAACACGCCGGTCGCGGTCGCGGTGCTGTTTGAACTGGCTACAGAGGTGAACCGCACGCGCGAGCCGGCGCTGGCGCGACAACTGCGTTCCCTTGCACGCCTCATCGGACTGCTTGGCCGTGAGCCGCGTGCATTTTTGCAGCAGGCGTCAGGCAGCGCGAGTGAAAGCGCGCTCGACACTGCCGCGATCGAAGCGAAGATCGCTGCTCGCGTGGCAGCCAAGCAGGCGAAGGACTATGCGGCAGCAGACCGGATCCGGGCCGAATTGCTCGAAGCCGGCGTTGCACTTGAAGACAAACCGGGCGGGTTGACCGAGTGGCGGCGCGTGTGAGCGTACCTCGTACTTCCCTTTGATCGATTCGCCAGGCAGGAGGCAGGATGGCAACGGCCACGAAGACGCCGGCTAAACGGGCCGCGTCTCAAACAAGCACGTCAGCCGCTGTGAAAGCGACTCGCGCGCGCAGCGGCAATGCTGCGAAAGCGCCGGCCGGCACCGCGAAGGTGGCCGGCAAGACGGACAGCACGGCAAGCAAGACAACGGTCAAACGCGGCCTCAATGGAACCGGTGCGCATGCGGTCGTACCGAAAGCCACGAGGCTGGCGAAACCAGCGCGTGCCGCGCGCAGCAAAAATGATGGCATCAATGGTGCCAACGGTACGTTGCCGGTCGAGGTCAAGGGCGATGCCCAGGAACTCGCACGCGACGCATTGCATGAAGGCGAAGTCGTGCGCAAATCGCGTGCATTGGATGATGCCAATGTCACAGTGCCGGTTCAGGTGGGTGGGCTCACGCCAGAAGTCACGCGCCCCGCGTATTGGGACAAAGCTTGCGCGGATCTCGTCAAGCGCGACCGTATCCTGAAGAAACTGATTCCGAAATTTGGCCCCGTGCACCTGATGAGCCGCGGCGATCCGTTCGTGACACTGGCGCGTTCGGTGGTGGGGCAGCAGGTCTCCGTGGCCTCGGCGCAAGCGGCGTGGCAGCGCGTCGAAACTGCGTGTCCGAAGCTCGTGCCGCAACAGTTCATCAAGCTGGGGCAGGAAAAGCTCATGGCGTGCGGCTTGTCGCGACGCAAGGCCGAGTACATTCTCGATCTGGCCGAACACTTTGTCTCGGGTGCGTTGCACGTGGGCAAGTGGACCTCGATGGACGATGAGGCCGTGATTGCCGAACTGACGCAGATTCGCGGCATCGGACGGTGGACCGCCGAAATGTTCCTGATCTTCAACCTGTCGCGCCCGGACGTTTTGCCGCTCGACGATCTTGGCCTGATTCGCGCAATCAGCGTCAACTATTTCAGTGGCGAGCCGGTCACGCGCAGTGAAGCGCGCGAAGTTGCCGCGAACTGGGAGCCGTGGCGCACGGTTGCCACATGGTATATGTGGCGAAGTCTCGATCCGCTACCGGTCGATTACTGAGCGCTCCACGCCTTCCCCCAATGCCCGCTTCTGGCGGGAAAACAGGGCGGCCCAGCGCTTGCTAGAGATGTAACGCTGATGGATCGCTATCTCAAAACTATCAATTTTGCCGATTCGATAGTTTCGAGGTAGTTTTGACAGCGGCGGTCGCGGTTAGAATACGCGCTGCCGGTAAGTCCAAGGATTAAAACCAATGAAGACCACCTTTCTGGATTTCGAGCAGCCGATCGCTGAGCTCGAAGCGAAGATCGAAGAATTGCGCTTCGTGCAGGACGATTCGGCCGTCGATATTTCGGAAGAAATCGAGCGGCTGTCCAAGAAGAGTCAACAGCTCACCAAAGATCTCTACGCGAACCTGTCGCCGTGGCAGGTCTCGCAGATTGCGCGCCATCCGCAGCGCCCGTACACGTTCGACTACGTGAGCGAGCTGTTTACCGATTTCCACGAACTGCATGGCGACCGCGCCTTCGCGGACGACCTGGCAATCGTCGGCGGTTTCGCCCGTTTCAACGGCCAGTCTTGCATGGTGATCGGCCATCAGAAAGGGCGCGATACCAAGGAACGCTCGCTGCGCAATTTCGGCATGCCGCGCCCGGAAGGCTATCGCAAGGCCGAACGTCTGATGCGTCTCGCGGAGAAATTCGGTTTGCCGATCTTTACCTTCATCGACACGCCGGGCGCTTACCCGGGCATCGGTGCGGAAGAGCGCGGGCAGTCCGAAGCGATCGGCCGCAATCTGTATGTGATGGCCGAACTGAAAACGCCGATCATCTCGACGATCATCGGTGAAGGCGGTTCGGGCGGCGCGCTCGCCATTGCCGTCGGTGACAGCGTCTTGATGTTGCAATTCTCGACGTATTCGGTGATTTCGCCTGAAGGTTGCGCATCGATTCTGTGGAAGAGCGCGGCCAAGGCGCCTGAAGCAGCCGAGGCGCTCGGTCTCACTGCGCATCGTTTGAAAGCGCTTGGTCTGATCGACAAGATCGTCAACGAGCCGCTGGGCGGCGCGCATCGCGATCCGAAGGGCATGGCTGCGATGCTGCGTCGTGCGCTCGCCGACTCATTGCGCCAGTTCCAGGGCATGAGTATTCCCGACCTGCGCGAACGCCGTTTTGAACGGCTGATGGCGTACGGTAAATTCAAGGAAACGACGCCGGGCGTCTAAGCCTGCGCCGGCTCTTTATCGCACGGCGCGTCGCGCCTCAGGCCTCACCGCCGTGACTCATCCCGCTGATCATTCCGCCGATCGCCTCGTACTCGAGGCGATCGGCGTTGCGCTTTCTGCGCAGCCGTCCGACTCACGCATCGCGGTGGCCTTTAGCGGCGGAGTCGATTCGGCTGTTCTGCTCGATGCCGCTGTCCGCGTCGCGGGCGCGTCGCGGTGCATGGCGTTGCACGTTCATCATGGCCTTAGCCCTCACGCGGATGAATGGCTCGCGCATTGCGAGCTATTTGCACGCGAGCGGGGTGTCGATTTCGCGGCACAACGCGTCGAGGTGCAGCGAGCGGGTGGCATCAGTGTTGAAGCGGCCGCGCGTGATGCGCGTTATCGCGCGTTGGACACGCTCTGTTCACAGCACGGCGTCGGCACCGGCGTCGGCGCCTTGTGGCTCGCGCAACACGCGGACGATCAATCCGAGACGGTTCTGCTGCAACTGCTACGTGGAGCAGGTTTGCCTGGGCTTGCAGCGATGGCATCGCAATACGCGCCACCGGGCGCGGCAACGATGCGCGTACGGCCGTTTTTGCATTTGTTGCGGGCACAACTGGAGCAGTACGCGCAGGCTCGCTCGCTGACATGGATAGAAGACGAGTCGAACGCGGACACCCGATATGCACGCAACGCCTTGCGTCATGATGTACTGCCTGCGCTGGCTGTCCAGTTTCCGGGTTTTCGCGATGCACTGGCGCGTACCGCGGCGCACGCCGCATCTGCACAACGCCTGCTGGATGAGTTGGCACGAATCGATTTCGATGCGGCTTCCTGTGACGAAGGCCGTGCACTTTCACGCGTGAAGTTGCTCGCGTTTGACGATGAACGCGCTCTGAATCTGCTGCGTTACTGGATGCGTTCGCTTGGTTTGCCAGCCGCATCGAGCGCGCGCTTGAGCGATGCCTTGCGGCAACTGCGCGAAGTCAGCGACGCTCACAACCTGCGCGTGGATCACGCGGGCCAGGCGCTGCGCAGCTATCGTGGCCAGATCTACTGGGAAGCGGGCGATAGCTCAGAGCCTGCTGACGAAACGGCGCTCGCCGCGCGCGCGATCAGTCAACTGGCGTGGCGCGGCGAATCGGTCTGGCGCTTGCCTCAGTGGCGCGGCACGTTCGTATTTGTCGATGCGGCGGCTGACGATTCCTTGGCGATTCCATCAACTGTACTGAGCGCCGCACTGCTGAGTGCCCGCTCACGCAGCGGCGGCGAGCGCATGCGCAGTAGCGGGCAGGGTCCGAGCCGTACGTTGAAGAACCTGTTTCAGGAGCAGGGCGTGCCGGCATGGAAACGCGACGTGCCGCTGCTGTTCGCCGGCGACACGCTGCTGTTCGTACCCTTGCTCGGCGTGAACCGCGCTGCTTTGATGGCCGCGCCGTTGACAGGCGGCGTTCACGCCGAGGCTGGCAAGCGACATCTGCGCATCGAGTGGCGTGAGGATCTGACGATCGCCTGACCGACCGGTCGGATGGCCGGCGCTTCTTTCGCCTGGTCTTCCCACACAGGTATGGGCGTGTTGCAGGACAGGGCGCAAATCCTTTGCGGACAAGCCTTTGCAATGGTTATTACCGGGATTGTGGCTTGTTTTTTTGCGCTCTATCAGGTACGTTACCTTGTTTGCCCAAGCCGCTTTCGATGTCGCCGTTGCTGTTTTTCGGGCGTTTTTTTGCATTTCCCGGCAACCAATGGCAGTCCCAGGCGATTCCTTGCGGGCAAATCCGCGCGTGTTGCACGTGCGCTGCATCTACACCGCCACACTTCGCCGTCGTTTCTGAAACGTTGTGCCATTGTGCGGTCGTCTCCAGCGCGCCAGCGCGGTTACTTCTCCAGTTCAGAACGACAATGGCACTCATCGTACATAAATACGGCGGTACTTCGATGGGCTCGGTCGAGCGCATCAAGAACGTCGCGAAGCGCGTCGCGAAATGGCACAAGGCCGGCCACAAGATGGTCGTGGTGCCTTCGGCGATGTCCGGCGAAACCAACCGCTTGCT
>FTKM01000130.1_pt3 | contig 20603 bp, 21 predicted proteins | sample 1658051 | NCBI WGS metagenome assembly FTKM01 (sample SAMEA3914794, study PRJEB12502) | metagenome | biome: forest; material: soil | place: Canada | collected 2011-07-05 | depth 0.1 m | reverse complement strand
GATCACATCTGGATCTGAACCGTCGAGCTGTCTTTCACGATCCCCATGAGAATCTGGCCCGTGGAGGTCCTCACCTTGACCGGTTGACCCGGCGTTGCATTGCTCAGCGCGCTGCCTTCCGACGAAATCGAAAAGCCGTCGCCCTGCGCCACGACCCGCACCATCGTTCCCGCCGTCACCGAGGCGGTGTTTTTCAACATGTCCTGACGCAGCGGCAAACCCGCGCTGACCCGCATCAGGGTGACTGAACCGATCGCCTGCGACGGTGCGGTGATGATCGACATGGGCAGCATTGTCAGATCGCCGTCGCGGCCGACGATATCCGCCTCCGAAACCACCTCGCCGGGCATCATGGCGCGCGAGGCGACGTAGTAGGTCGCGAGCACCGAGACCTTGGCCTGCAGCCAGACCGTCCAGGGGTGCCCGCTCGTGCAGCGCACCCCGACCGTCGTGCGGCCCCACAGGCGCGCGCCGTTCGGCATGAACGGTTGCAGCGTCGCGCAGGCCGCAAGCCCGCGCGGGAAGGCCGGCGCCACTGTCAGTTCGACCTTGCCGGGCAAGCCGTTCACTTGCTGTTTGAGAAAGTCGAGCGCGGCGGCGTGGATCAACTCGCCGTCTTCCTGGCCTGCTGGCACAGGCTGGGCGGCCATGACCGGTTGGGATGCCTGCGTGGGCTGGGCGGCCATGACCCGTTGAGATGGCTGCGTGCTCTGGGCGGCTTGAGCGGGCAGCACCGCAGAACTGAGCGCTGGACTGGCAGGCGTTTCGGCGCCTTGCGCGGGTTGTGCACGCTGCAAAGCCCGCACGATCTGCTCGCGCTGTGCGGCCTGAGCTAATGCAAGCGCCTGGTTTTGTGGCTGAGTCTGTGTCGGAGCCGGGACCGAAGTCGGCGCTGCAGCAACGCGTGGCGCGGGATTGCTGGCGGGCACGCTGGCGCCGAGTTCAGGCGGTTCGCCGCGCGAGGCGAGGCTATCGATTTCGATGTCACTCGCGGGTGTCACAGCCAGCGCGGCAGCGGGCGCCACGTTGACCGGTCGCACGGATCCGGCATACGCGTGCGGCGATGCCGAGGTGACGATGACCGGCACCACCTGACTCGCGGCGAGCGCCGGGCTCATATTCACGCGGGTAAGCCCGGCGTTGTTCGCGGGGCTACGCTGCTGGGTGCTCACCATGACCGGTGCAACGGGCGCAACGGGCGCAACAGGTGCACCAGGCGCAGCGGGCTCACCGGTCCCGGGAATCACGATTGCGCCGCTCGACTTCGCCAGCGCGCTAAACCGGTCGCTGGCCGGCGGCGTCGTCGATGGCGCCACCACCGCTGCAAGCTGCGAATTCGTCACGCGGGTGCTGTGGTTGCCGCTGCCGCTGGTCGCCAGCGCCGTCATCCTGGCGAGATCGGCCGGGTTTTGTTCACCTGGACCCGGGATCACGATCGGACCACCCGCCTGCTGGGCAAATGCCATCACCGGTGCGATTCCCGCGGTCACTACAGCCGCCACCGCGCACACCAGCCAGACAGCGGCAGTGCGTTGCGCAACGATGCGGCAGAGCGTCTGCGGCACATCGTGAGTGGATCGGGCCATCGTGAATCTCCAGCATGAGGCAAGGGTACGGATTGCATTCTAGTGACGGGCCTTACCCGGCAAGCGTCGAATAGAGGCGACCTTCCCCGGTTATTCCGACGATTGCCGCTTGCAGTGCACGCCTAAGATCCTTCTCATGCAAAAAGGCCTTTTGGGGCGCCGCAGCCTGCGTGCACCTTGCAATGCACGCCAGGCGCGGGAACGTTATCCGGAGATTTCAATGCTCGACAAACTCGATGCCGAATTTGCCTTTGGTCGTCAGGCGCTCGATGTCCGCTCGTACCGGCAGGAATTGCTGTCGTCGAATATCGCGAACGCCGACACGCCGGGCTACAAGGCGCGCGATGTCGATTTCTCGTCGTCCCTTGCAGGGGCGTTGAGGAAGAACGGCGGCAGCACCACCGGCAACGGCGCATCGAACAGCTCGACGCTGACGATGACGCAGTCCGCCAATGTCACGAGCGGCATGACGATGACGGCCGACGAGCCAGGCCAGATGGCCGGCAAGGCAAGCCTGATCGCCACCGGCGGCCCGAGCGACGACTACGGCAAGCTGGCTTACCGCATTCCGGTGCAACCGTCACTCGATGGCAACACGGTCGACCTCGACTCGGAGCGCGTGCAGTTCGCCGATAACTCGCTGCATTTCGAATCGACCATGACGGAAGTGTCGAATCAGATCAAATCGATGCTGTCGGCGATCACCTCGGGCTCCTGATGGAGGCCTGATGCGACGACCGGCACACGCTGGATGTATCCGCTAGAAACCACGCATACGGGAATCAACCAAGCCGGAACCTGCCGGCAGGAGAGGTCAGAGAAGCCATGCCATCCCTGATGAATATTTTCAATGTCGCCGGTTCGGCCATGTCGGCCGAATCGCAGCGGCTCAACGTGACGGCGTCGAACCTGGCGAACGCCGACAGTACGACAGGTCCCGACGGTCAACCGTACAAGGCCAAGCAGGTCGTATTCGCGGTCAACCCGCTCGGCGGCTCGCGTTCCGCGTCCGGCCAGCAGGTCGGCGGCGTGCGGGTCACCGGCGTGGTGGACGATCCGACGCCGATGAAACAAACCTACGACCCGGGCAACCCCGCGGCTGACGCGAACGGCTACGTGACGATGCCGAACGTCGACCCGGTGGAAGAAATGGTCAACATGATCTCGGCGTCGCGCGCTTATCAGGCGAACGTCGAAACCCTGAATACGGCAAAGACGTTGATGCTGAAAACTCTCACCATCGGAACCTGAGGAGCACCTCCTTGACCACCACAATTGGCAGTAACGGGACCACGGTCTCAAACCTCATGCAGAATACGATGGGCACGAACTCGGCGACCGGTTCGGCGTCCAGCTCGTCGGCCAGTTCGGCAAGCAGTTCCGCCAACGCGGGTGCATCGTTGCAGAGCACCTTTTTGCAGCTGCTCGTCACGCAGTTGCAAAACCAGGATCCGACCAACCCGATGGACAGCTCGCAGATGACCTCGCAGCTCGCGGAAATCAACACCGTGACGGGCATCAGCCAGTTGAACACGTCGCTTTCGTCGCTGTCGACGCAGCTCAATGCAGGCCAGACCTCACAAGCCGCGCTGCTGATCGGCTCGAGCGTGCTCGCTCCGGGAAGCTCGATCAGCGTGACGGCGGGCAAGACCAACGAGTTCGGCGTGCAGCTTGCCACCGCAGAGGACAACGTGCAGGTCAACGTCGTGAACTCGAGCGGTCAGGTCGTCAACACCCTCAATCTGGGCAACCAGGCGGCCGGCACGGTACCCATCACATGGTCACCGGTCGATTCGTCGGGCAACGCGTTGCCTACCGGCACTTACACGATCACCGCGACTGGAACGTTGCCGAGCGGCTCCGCCGGCACCGCCACCGCGCTCACGCCGGGCACCGTCGAAAGCATCGTGCAGGGCACGGGCGGCGCGCCGAGCCTCGTGTTGTCGAACGGCAGTACGGTTCCCCTGACTTCGGTCGCGGCAGTCCTCTAAGCAAACAGTTCAAACAGATTTAGACATTTTCCGTAACGGAGACCGTCATGGGTTATCAGCAAGGGTTGAGCGGCCTGTCGGCTGCATCGAGCGATCTGGATGTGATTGGCAACAACATTGCCAACTCGGACACGATCGGTTTCAAGAGCGGCACCGCGGTGTTCGCCGATCTGTATGCAAACTCGGTCGCCACGGCCGTGAACGATCAGATTGGTATCGGCACGCAGCTCGCCGAAGTGCAGCAACAGTTCTCGCAAGGCACGATCGATACGACGGGCCAGTCGCTGGATGTCGCCATTAACGGCAGTGGCTTCTTCCAGATGTCCGACAATGGGTCGCTCACGTATTCGCGCAACGGCATATTCCAGGTGAACAAGGCCGGCCAGATCACGAATGCGCAAGGCTTGCAGGTGATGGGTTACGCCGCCAACGCCGCCGGTGTGATCAATACCGCGCAAACCGTGCCGCTGACGGTGCCGACCGAAAACATCGCGCCGGCTGAGACGACCACCGTCGGCGCCCAGTTCAACCTGAATGCGCAGGCCGCGGCCACGATCGGTACGGTCGCAACCCTCTCCACGACGGATACCGGCTCACTCGTGAGCAGCGGTGTGACTGTCACGGACGCGACACAGGCTTCGAACGCGGACGCCTACACGATTACTTTTACTGCATCGAGCACGACCCCGACGACCTACACGTATTCGGTCCAGGATACGACCGCCAGTCCGACGCCGACGCCGGTGACCGGGACGTACGCCGCGGGCAGCCCGATCCAGCTCGGAGCAGGTCAGGAAGTGACGTTCACCGGCACCCCCGGGAACAACGACACGGTGACGGTGGCAAATACCAACTTCAACCAGAACTCCTCGTCGACCTACAACTACGGAAATAATTTCACGGCCTACGACTCGCTCGGTGGCAGTCAGACCGTCGACTATTACTTCGCGAAGACCAGTTCGGGTAACTGGAATGTCTACGCAGGCGTCGCAGGCTCCACGGCGGCTCTCGTCGGCACGGCGCAGTTCAACAGTTCCGGCACGCTGACCAGCGTGACGAGCACGACGGCGTCGACCACACCGGATGCGGTGGTGTTCTCGATCCCGAATACGGACGGCTCCGGCACGCCGCAGCAGATCACTCTGAACCTGACGGGAACGACACAGTACGGTGGCCAGACTGGTTTGAACGGCTCGCCGACGAACGACGGCTACGCGGCTGGGACACTGTCGAGCTATTCGATCGGGGCGGACGGCGTCATTACCGGCACCTATTCGAACCAGAAGACTGCCGCGCTCGGTCAGATCGTGCTTGCGAATTTCAACGACCCGAACGGCCTCGTCGACCTCGGCAACAACGAGTACGAAGCAACCGAAGCGTCGGGCCAGCCGCAGGTCGGCGCGCCGGGCGGTACCAACCTCGGCTTCCTGCAAGGCGGAGCGGTGGAAGAGTCGAACGTGGATCTGACCAGCGAACTGGTCAATCTGATCACTGCACAGCGCAACTATCAGGCGAATGCGCAGACGATCAAGACCCAGCAAACGGTCGATCAGACGCTGATCAACCTGTAAGTGAAGCAGGAGCCGAACGCATGACCGACCGTCTGATTTATACCGCGATGTCGGGCGCCACCCAGGCGCTCGAACAGCAGGCTATCGTCGCGAACAATCTCGCGAACACGTCGACCACCGGGTTTCGCGCCCAGCTCGAAACGTTTCGCGCGGTACCCATGTCGTTCGGCGATGGCAGCACTGTCAACGACGACACCACCCGTACCTTCGTGCTGTCGTCGACGCCAGGCGCCGACGAGACGCCGGGATCGATCCAGCAGACCGGCAATCCGCTCGATGTCGCGGTGCAAGGCGACGGCTGGTTGTCCGTGCAGACCGCCAGTGGCGGCGAGGCCTACACGCGGGCCGGCAATCTGCACATCGACGAAAACGGTCAACTGGTGAACGCGACCAATCTGCCGGTGCTCGGCACAGGTGGTCCGATTTCGGTGCCGCCTGGCGCGCAGATCACCATTGCCAAGGACGGCACGATCTCGGCGCTCGCACCGGGAGATCCGGCCTCCGCGATTGCGGTGGTCGATCAGCTGAAGCTGGTGAAGCCGACGGCCGGGTCGCTCACGCGGGGCGACGACGGCATGTTTCGCACCGCCGACGGCAATCCCGCCGACGCCGATCCGACCGTGACGCTGGCGCCTGAAGCGCTCGAAGGCAGCAATGTGAATCCGGTGAGCGCGATGGTCTCGATGATCACCAATGCGCGGCAGTTCCAGATGCAGACCAAGATGATCGAAAGCGCCGATCAGAACGACCAGACCGCCAACCAGTTGCTCACTTTCAGCTAACGGGCGCGACGCTCGCGTCGACCCAGGAGAACACATAGTGAATCGCTCACTCTACATCGCTGCGACCGGCATGAACGCGCAGCAGTCCCAGATGGATGTCATTTCGAACAACCTCGCCAACGTCAGCACCAATGGCTTCAAGGGCTCGCGCGCGGTGTTCGAAGACCTGCTGTATCAGACCGTGCGCCAGCCTGGTGCCGATTCGACGCAGCAGACCCAGGTGCCCTCCGGTATCCAGCTCGGTACCGGTGTGCAACAGGTCGCCACCGAGCGTCTGTATACGCAGGGCAATCTCTCGCAGACCGGCAACTCGACCGACGTGGCGATCAACGGTAACGGTTTCTTCCAGGTGCAGATGCCGGACGGCACCACGGCCTACACGCGTGACGGTTCGTTTCAGACCAACCAGCAAGGTCAGCTGGTGACCTCGAGCGGCTACCAGATCATTCCGTCAATCACGATTCCCGTGACGGCGAACAAACTGACCATCGGCAGCGACGGCGCGGTGTCGATCGTGAATCCGCCGTCGACTAACTCGACGCAGGTCGGCTCGTTGCAGCTTGCCACCTTCATCAACCCGGCCGGCCTCGACGCACAGGGCGAAAACCTGTTCTCGGAAACGAGTTCGTCGGGCACGCCGAACGTCTCAGCGCCTGGTTCGAACGGCTCAGGCAAGTTGCAGCAAGGCTACGTCGAAACGTCGAACGTGAACGTCGTGCAGGAACTGGTCAACATGATCCAGACCCAGCGCGCGTATGAAATCAACAGCAAGGCCGTGACGACGTCCGACCAGATGTTGCAGACCCTGTCGCAGATGTCGGTTTAAGGGTGCGGACTATAGGCGGTAGGTGAACACGATGTCGCAATTCAATCTCAAACTGCTCAAGGGCGACGCGCAAGGCGCGAAGCTGCTTGCAACGGTCAGCGTGCTGGCAATGGCGCTGGGCGGTTGTGCGCTCGTCCCGAAGCAGCCCATCGTGCAGCAGCCGATGACCGCCGTTCCGCCTTCGCCGCCTCACGACCAGTCGCCCGGTTCGATTTTCAATCCGGGCTACGCGGGCCGGCCGCTCTTCGAAGATCAGCGGCCACGCAATATCGGCGACATCCTGACGATCGTCATTCAGGAAAACATCAACGCCACGAAGTCGTCGGGAGCGAACACCAATCGCAATTCGGCGACCTCGTTCTCGACCACGAGCGCAGGCTTTCTCAATGGTCTGTTCGGCAAGGCGAATCTCAACTCGCAGGGCGTCAACACGTTTCAGGGAACCGGCGGAGCGAACGCATCGAACACCTTTAACGGTGTGATCACCGTCACGGTGACGAACGTGTTGCCCAACGGCAATCTGGTGGTGAGCGGCGAAAAGCAGATGCTCATCAACCAGGGCAACGAATTCGTGCGTTTCTCAGGCGTGGTCAATCCGAACACGATTTCCGGCCTGAACGCCGTGTACTCGACCCAGGTGGCCGACGCCAAGATCGAATACTCCGCGAAGGGCTACATAGACGAGGCGGAGACCATGAGTTGGCTACAGCGCTTCTTCCTTAACGTGTCGCCGTGGTGATCATGAGCCTCGCACTTCTTCGTCGCTTCGTGCGGCCTGCACGCTACGGCCTTGCCTCGCTCGCGTTTGCGATGGCATCGGCCATTCTGCCGCCTGCCATGCCCACGGCGCATGCCGAGCGCCTGAAGGACCTCGTCGCGATTCAAGGCGTGCGGGATAATCCGCTGATCGGCTATGGCCTCGTCGTGGGTCTGGACGGCACGGGCGACCAGACCACGCAAACGCCGTTCACGACGCAAACGCTCGCGAACATGCTGGCGAACCTGGGTATCTCGATCAACAACCAGTCCGCCGGCTCGTCCAATAGTACTTCGGCGCTGACCAGCATCCAGTTGAAGAACGTCGCCGCCGTGATGGTGACGGCGACGCTGCCGCCATTCGAGCGTCCAGGCGAAGCGCTCGACGTTACCGTGTCCTCGCTCGGTAATGCCAAGAGCCTGCGGGGCGGCACATTGCTGCTCACGCCGCTCAAAGGTGCGGACGGCGCAGTGTATGCGCTCGCCCAGGGCAACATGGCGGTGGGCGGCGCGGGTGCAAGCGCCAATGGCAGCAAGGTGCAGGTGAACCAGTTGGCCTCGGGGCGGATTGCCAGCGGCGCGATCGTCGAGCGTTCGGTGCAGACCAGCATCACGCAAAACGGCACGATGCAGCTCGAACTCAATGACATGGACTACGACACGACGCAGCGCATCGTGTCCGCAGTCAACAACGCGTTTGGATCCGGCACGGCCATGCCGCTCGACGGCCGCACGATCCAGTTGCGCGCGCCGGCCGATCCGGCCCAGCAGGTGCAGTTTCTCGCGCAGCTCGAAGATCTCGACGTGAAGCCCGCAGCGGGCGCGGCCAAAGTGGTGCTGAATGCGCGCACCGGCTCGATCGTGATGAACGAGATGGTGACGCTCGAGACCTGTGCGGTTGCGCACGGCAATCTTTCGGTGGTGATCAACACGCAACCGGTGGTCAGCCAGCCGGGCGCGTTTTCGAATGGGCGCACCGTGGCCGCCCAGCAGTCCCAGATTCAGTTGAAGCAGGACGACGGCAATGTGAAATACGTGCATGCCGGCGCGAATCTGGCCGAAGTCGTGAAAGCGCTCAATGCGCTCGGCGCGACACCTGCCGATCTGATGTCGATCCTGCAGGCGATGAAGGCAGCAGGCGCCTTGCGCGCTGACCTCGAAATCATCTAAGGAACAACCGCGATGACAATCGATTCCACTTCTGGCTCGGCGGATCTGACGCAGCGCTTTGCGCTCGACGTGCAGGGTTTCGACAGCCTGCGAGCCAAGGTTGCCGCTTCGCCGCAGCAGGGCGTGAAGATGGCGGCCAAGCAGTTCGATGCGAGTTTCATCACGATGATGCTCAAGAGCATGCGCGATGCGACACCGCAGGACGGCCCGCTCGATTCGCGCGACGGCGAGCAGTTCACCTCGATGATGGACGAGCAGATGGCGCAGCAGATGTCGTCCAAAGGCATTGGCGTTGCCGATGCCATGCTCAAGCAGTTGATGAACAACTCGGGCATGCAGACCGGCGCAGCGAATGCCGGCAACAGCGCCGCGCTCAACGCGCTGGCCAAGGCTTACTCCAATCCGCAGGCCAACGGTTCACTCGCCTCCGGTACGGGCTACTCGCGCAACAGCGCGTTGACACCGCCGTTGCACGGCGACGGTTCGACCAACGTCGACGCGTTCGTCGACAAGCTCGCGGCGTCCGCGCAGGCTGCCAGCGAAACGACCGGCGTGCCGGCGCGTTTCATCATTGGCCAGGCGGCGCTCGAATCGGGTTGGGGCAAGCGCGAAATCATGAAGGCGAACGGCGAGACCAGTCACAACGTGTTCGGCATCAAGGCGACCAAGGACTGGACCGGCAAGACCGTGTCGACGGTGACCACCGAATACCACAACGGCAAGCCGGAACGCGTGGTCGAAAAATTCCGTGCGTACGATTCCTATAAGGACGCCATGGCGGACTACGCGCAGATGCTGACCAACAACCCGCGCTATGCCCAGGTGCTGAACGGTTCGCATGACGCTGCTGGTTTTGCGATGGGCATGCAGCGCGCGGGCTACGCCACAGATCCGCATTACGCGAAAAAGCTGATGTCGATCATGGGCCGGATGAGCTGACCGGCCCGAACCGGCCGGCAGGATGAAAAGCAGGCGACGGGGCCATGTCGCAAAACAAGACGGAGGGGCCGGCTGGTACGCATGCGTGCCACCGGCCAAACCGCAACCATGGGCGGGTGTCGCAGGTCGATGCCAACGCGTTGAGGGGTTCAGGAATGGGACAGCACGTGACGGGTTTAACGTTTGCGCCAAATATTTCCCTCGGTTACCCTAAACTTTGGGTCCAGACTGCCGCTATTCAGTCAGACCTCAATACCGGGGTGAAATTCTCCCGGTCAACGCGCGTGTCACGGGCCCCGGCACAGGACCTCGGGCACGGGCCCGTCAGAAACATGCATACCGGCAAGCCCATGGATACCTCTGAGACGAACGGCCAGACGGACGGCTCTTCTGAAACCGGCAACGACTTCGGTCGCCGCAATCCGCTGGAGATCGGTGTCCAGTTGCGCAATCTCGTCAACCGCGGCGATTTCCTGACCGCGCAGTACAAGGGAGGCCAACTCGTCACCCGGATTCTCGACGTCGACGTGCGTGAGCGCACGTTCACTTTCGACTGGGGCGCGCTCGCGGAACAGAACCAGGGCCTGATGGCTGCGCCCCGCTGCCTCTTTCACGCCCAGCCCGACGGTGTACGGGTCGAGTTCTCCACCAGCACGCCGCGTGAGACCCGCTTCGAAGGCCGGCCAGCATTTGAAGCCGATTTCCCCGAAGTGCTGTTTTACGTGCAGCGCCGCGAGTTCTTTCGCGTTGACGCGCCGGTGCTCGACCCTTACATCTGCACGGGCCGCCTGCCGAGCGGCGAACGGTTCACCTTCGAAGTGCACGACCTGTCGCTCGGCGGGGTTGGCATGCGCAGTACCGACGTGCGCGTGGCGGACCTGCCGATGGGCTGCGTGCTGGAAGATTGCGAGCTGAGTCTCGGCTCGCCTGGCAAGCTCTCGCTGGATCTGCAACTGGTGTCGTTTCGCGCCGTCGAGATGCCGAACCACAGTCTTCGCTACCAGCTCGGTCTGCGTTTCGTGGAACTGCCGGGTAATGCCGAGAACACGTTGCAGCGACTGATTACCCAACTCGAAATGAAGCGTCGCTCGCTGGTGCGAACCTGATCCGGTGGGCGGCGCAGCCCCGCTGCGTCGCCCATAAAAACGGGTTCCGCCCTCAATTTTGTAACCTGTGAGCCGATATACAAAGAGTCTTGGCAACTCGGTGGGCGCGTTGCCAGCCCTTCAGGATGACGCATGTCCAGCAACCTAATCAACATCGGTCTTAGTGGACTTAACGCAGCCCAATGGGGGCTGACGGTAACCAGTGAGAACATCAGCAATTCGACGACGCCGGGCTATGACGTCGAGAGCGCGGTCTATTCGGAAAGCTCCGGTGAGTACACAGGCTCCGGCTATCTTCCGGAGGGCGTGGCCACCACGACGGTCCAGCGCGGCTATAGCCAGTATCTGACGAGCCAGTTGAACACCGCGCAGTCGCAAGGCTCGTCGTTGACGGCCAACTACTCGATGCTGCAGCAGTTGGACAACCTGGTCGGCAGCCCGACATCAGGCATTTCGACAGCGATCACAAACTTTTTCACCGGTTTGCAGAACATTGCCAACGGTGCGTCGAGTGTCGCCACACGCCAGACGGCGATTAGCGACGCGCAGTCACTCGCCAATGAGCTGAACACGGCGGGCTCGCAATATGACCAGCTGGGCCAGAGCGTCAACACGCAGTTGTCCGAAACGACGACGCAGATCAACACGTACACCGCCCAGATCGCTTCTCTGAACCAGCAGATTTCCACCGCGAGTTCTCAAGGGCAGCCGCCCAACCAGTTGCTCGACCAGCGCGACGAAGCGGTGTCCAACCTTTCGCAGCTCGTTGGCGTGCAGGTTGAAACGGGTTCCAACGGCGACACCAATGTATTCCTGACGAGCGGTCAGGCGCTGGTCACCGGATCGAGCAGCTTCAACCTTGGCGCCGCGCCTTCGCCGGCGAATCCGAGCGAGGAGTCGATCACCTATCTGGGTGCGGCCGGCACGACGCCGACTGCAAAGACGACCCAGTACCTGTCCGATAGCACCATGCAAAACGCAGGCGGGACGCTCGGCGGGTTGATCCAGTTCCGCGTTCAATCGCTCGACCCTGCCGAAGCGCAACTGGGCGCAATCGCCACGAGTTTCGCTACGCAGGTCAACAACCAGAACAAGCTGGGCCTCGATCTGAACGGCAACCCCGGGACCGCGCTGTTTTCGGTCGGGGCGCCGCAAGTCACGGCGAACACGAACAACACGGGTAACGCCGCGCTCAGCGTCAACTTTGCCAACGCGGCCCAACCGACAACCGGCAACTACACGCTGTCATATAACGGCGCGGCCTATACGCTGACCGACAATGCGTCAGGCGCGACGCTGGCTTCGGTGACGAGCCTGAGCCAGCCGATCGACGGCCTGCAGTTCTCGATTGGTACGGGCGCGATGCAGCCCGGCGATTCGTTCTCGGTCTCGCCGACGAGCGGTGCGCTCGACAGCTTCAGCGTCGCGACCACCAGCCCATCAGCGATTGCTGCCGCGTCGCCTGTGCTGACGACGGCTTCGACGGCCAATACCGGCACGTTGAGCGTCTTGTCGAGCTCGGTATCGACGGGTTATTCGTTGCCTTCGACGCCGACCCCGATTACCTACAGCTCCACCTCGGGTGGCTTTTCGGGTTTCCCGGTGGGCTCGGTGGTGACGATCAACGGCACGGCCACGCCGATCACTTCGGCTACGACGGTGGTGCCGTATTCGCCGACCACCGGCGCGACGATGACGATCAGCACGACGCCGGTCACCGCCGGCTCGATGAACGGCGTGACCGTGTCGCTCAGCGGCACGCCCGCGAACGGCGACACCTTCACGATCGCCCCGAACGTCAATGCACAGAGCGATGGCAGCAACGCGAAGGCGATGTCGAATCTCGTGTCGACCGCGTCGATGGCCGGGGGAACCCAGACCCTCACTCAGGCCTATGCGAGTTACGTCAATGGGGTAGGCGACGCTGCAAACGAGGTCCAGGCCTCGAGTACGCAGCAGACTGCGCTCGTGACACAGATCACCTCGGCGCAGCAGTCGGTGTCGGGCGTCAACATCAACGAGGAAGCAGCGAACCTGCTGCAGTATCAGCAGCTGTATCAGGCTAACAGCAAGGTGATCCAGACCGCTGACACGTTGTTCCAGACCATTCTCGGAATTTTCCAGTAAGGCGTTGAAACATGCGTATCTCTACGTCCCAATTTCAGAGCATGAATGTCCAGGCAATGGACAATCAGCAAGCCGAACTCGCCCAGCTGTACGGCGAGATTTCGAGCGGCACCAGCATCTCGACGCCTTCGGACAACCCGCTCGGCGCGGCACAGGCCGTGCAACTGAGCGCGCAAGGCGCCGCGCTGTCGCAATACTCAACCAATCAGAGCAGCGGGTTGACCAACCTGCAATCGGAAGATACGACGCTGTCGAGCGTTATCACCGCGTTGCAAAGCGTGCATAGCCAGTTGATCACCGCTGGCGGCGGCACCCTCAACGATACGAACCGCAGTGCGATTGCCACTACGCTCCAGGGCCTCCAGGGGGAACTGCAGAGCTACGGCAACACGACCTCGCCGAGCGGCGGCTACCTGTTCGGCGGCTTCGAGTCGGCATCGCAACCGTTCACGCAGAATACGTCCGGTGCAATTCTGTACAACGGCGACAACGGTGTGTCGAGCGTGCAGATCTCCGATTCGACTTCAATTGCGACCAGTGACAGCGGCGCGGCGGTTTTCATGAGCGTCACGCCGCAAACCGCCATCCCGGTTCCGGCAGGCGGCGCGAACAATACCGGCACGGGCACGATCAGCGCGGTGAGTACCACCGGCTCGACGACTGCCGCCGAAAACGACGCGTACGCGATCAATTTCGCCGTGACCGGCACCGGCAGTTCGGCGGTCACGACTTACACGGTGACCGACACCACGACCGGCACGCAGATCGTGCCGCCCGTGACCACCCCGGCAACGGCGGACCCGACCTATACCGCGGGTTCTTCGATCGCACTTGGCACGACCGGCATGAGCGTGGCAATTTCCGGTGCGCCGGCCGACGGCGATTCGTTCTCGGTGACGCCCGCGGCGAACACCACGAACTCGAATATTTTTTCGACCATCCAGAGCATGATCACGGCGTTGCAGACGCCGGCCGACACACCCACCGCGCAGGCAGCGCTGACGAATTCACTTGCGGCGGGTCTCACCCAGGTCGAGAACACGCTGAACAACGTGACTGCGGTGCAGGCGTCAGTGGGCGGCCGGACGCAGCAGATTCAGGCGATGCAGACCGTGACGGCATCGCTCACGTATCAAAACTCATCGGCGTTGACCAGCGTCGTTTCGGACAATATGACCCAGACGATCAGCGAGTACACGCAGACGCAATACTCGCTGCAAGCGTCGGAGCAGGCGTTCGTGCAGGTCCAGCAACAGTCGCTGTTCCAGTATCTCAGCAGCTAACGGGCGGGGCCGGCTCGTGCAAGCGGGCGCTGCGTTTAATGCAGCCCCGCCGCCACCCGCCCCATCTGTTCGATCCCGCTATCGAACAGTCGCGCGAAGAACGGAATCATATTCGGCACCATCAACTGCAATAGCAGCATGCCGACCAGCATCGTCACCGGAAAGCCAATCTGGAACACGCCGATCTGCGGCGCGGCGCGATTGAGAATACCGAGCGCCAGGTTGGTGATCAGCAGTGCAGCGACCACTGGCAACGCCAGCAGCAGTCCCATCGAAAAGACCGTGCCGCCCCAGTTCGCCAGCGTGCGCCAACCTCCGGCGCCGAGCAGGTCGGCGGAAATCGGCAGCGTCTGGAAGGTGGCGATTAGCGCGCTCACCATCTGCAGGTGCCCGTCGAGCACCAGAAACACCAGCATCGCAAACACGTTCAGATAGCTCGAGAGCACTGCGGTCGAGCCGGCTGACTGCTGATCGAAAAAGGTCGCAAAACCCAGACCCATGCCGAGGCCGACGAATTCGCCGGTGGCCTGAATCGCGACGAAGACGATCTGCATGGTCAGGCCAAGCGCGGCGCCGATCAGCAACTGGTTGACGATGATCCATACGCCCATCGCCGAGAAGACTGTGACCTGTGGCATCGGACCGAGCGTCGGGGCGACGATGATCGTGATGAAACTGGACAAGCCAACCTTCACCCGTGTCGTGACGGCCGAATTGCCAAACAATGGTGCGGCCGACACCAGTGCCAGAATCCGCACGAGCGGCCACAGAAACGCGGCCATCCACGCGTTCAGTTGGGCATAGGTGACGGAAAACATGGTGGCGGCCTGATGTCGGTCGGGCTTAGTTGGCGAGCGTCGGGATGTTCGTCAGCATCTGGCGCAGATAGTCGAGCATGTTCGTCAACATCCACGGACCGGCAACGACGAGGGTGACGGCGATTGCCAGCAGCTTCGGGATGAACGACAGGGTGGTTTCATTGATCTGCGTGGCCGCCTGAAACAGGCTCACGGCCAGACCGACGACGAGCGCCACGAGCAACAACGGTGCGGACAGCAGCAAGGCGACGAACATCGCCTGGTGCGCGAGCGCCATGACTGATTCGGGTGTCATGATGAATAAGCCTGAAGCGTTGAGGGTTAAGCGGGTTAGACGAAGCTCTGTGCGAGCGAACCGATCAGCAACTGCCAGCCGTCCACCAGCACGAACAGCATCAGCTTGAACGGCAGCGAGATCGTTGCGGGCGATACCATCATCATCCCCATCGACATCAGCACGCTCGCCACAACCATGTCGATGATCAGGAACGGAATGAAGATCGTAAAGCCGATCTGGAAGCCCGTTTTCAGCTCGCTCGTCACAAACGCCGGCACCAGCATCGGCAGCGGCACGTCTTCGGGGCCCTGCATGGGCGGCGCGTGCGAAATCCGCGCGAACAGCGCGAGATCGGTTTCACGCGTTTGTCGCAGCATGAACGTCTTGAACGGCGCGAGACCGCGGCTGACCGCCTGATCCATCGGCAGCGTGCCATCCGAGAAAGGCTTGTAGCCGTCGTTATACGCCTTGTCGATCACCGGCGACATGATAAACAGCGTGAGAAACAGCGCGAGTCCGACCAGCACCTGGTTGGGCGGCGTGGTGGAGGTGCCGAGCGCCTGGCGCAGCAGTGAAAGCACGATGATGATTCGCGTGAAGCTTGTCATCATCAACACCATGGCCGGCAGGAACGACAGCACCGTGAGCAGCAGCATGGTCTGCACGCTCAGGGAATAGGTCGTGCCGCCGTTCGGTCCCGGGCTCGTGTTGAAGGCGGGCAGCCCGGCCGCCTGGGCGAACGAGAGCGATGGCATGGCCATCAGCAGAACAGGTAACGCGGGCAATGTGAGCGGTGCGAAGCGCCGCAGGACACCGCCAAGCGTCGCAAGAAGACTGCGGCCGCCGACGTTGAATGCGCGGCAAGAGGCCGCGTGCTCGCGGCGCGCTGGTAATGGACTGAACGGCATTTACTGATCCCCGCCGGTTGGCCGGTTGAAACGTTTGCTGACTTCGCCTTTCATCGCGTCGCGAAAGCGCTGTGCGAAGGTGCCAGGGAGCGTGCCGCTCGAGCCGGGCGCGTCTGAGCCGGGTCCGCCGGGTTGCGGGGCTTCGCTGGAGCCCGCTGTGACTGTGCCCGTGGTCGAGCCGGCCGGCATGGTGTGCAGCAGGCGAACATTGCCGGGCGCTGCGCCGAGCACGAGCCAGGTGTCGCCAATCTCGACGAGCGCGACGCGCTCCTTGCCGCCCAGCGACACGCCGCCGATGGTCTTCATCAGGCCGCCGCGGTTGCCCGGTTGCAGGCCGAAGCGGCGTGCGAGCCAGCCGCAGGCGAACACGAGACCAATCACGACCAGCAGACCAAAGATGGTTTGCATGACCGCGCCGAAACCAAGCGACGGCACTGCAGCACCCGCGCCGACACTGGAGGCGGCCGAAGCCGGATGGTTGACCGCATTCATGTCGGCTGCAACGGCGCTCGACGATGCGAGGGCCAGCGTGGTCAGCATGACGGTGAAAGCGGCGGTGAGGGCGGTGGTGGTCGCGGCGATGAAACCGCGAGTGCCTGCGACGGCCACAGCGCCAGTACGGATCTGTGGCGACCGATGCGCGGCGCTGCGCCCACTAGGGCGCGCACTGCGCCCGGCAAGGCGTTTCATCGATTCAGCTTCCGGATTCGCTCGGACGGCGTGATGATGTCGGTCAGGCGAATGCCGAACTTGTCATTGACCACCACGACTTCACCCTGCGCGATCAGACAGCCGTTGACCAGCACGTCCATCGGCTCGCCGGCGAGGCCGTCCAGTTCCACCACCGAACCTTGAGCCAGTTGCAGCAGGTTGCGAATGGCGATCTTGGTGCGGCCGAGTTCGACTGTCATCTGGACCGGAATGTCCAGAATCATGTCGATGTCGTTGCGCGTCGAATTCGGTTCGACCTTCGAGAGCGGCTGGAACACACCAGCGGTCGTCGCACTCACAGCGCCGTTGTCGTTCTGTTCGGCGAGGGCGCTGGCCCAGTCGTCGAGAGAAGCTTCGTCGGACGCCGCATCGACGCCCGCCAGTTGCGCCTCGCCTGCCGGCAATTCCTTCTCCGGCGTTGCGTTCAGCTCAGTCATATCCACCTTCCTTCATCGTGTCCGCTGCGCTGATCATTTTCTGGACGCGCAACGCATATTGACTATTGAAAATACCGTAGCCGCATTCCATCACCGGCACGCCATCGACCTTCGCGGTGATGTGCTCGGGAATGTTGATCGGCAGTACATCGCCTTTGCGCATATTCAGGATCTGCTCGAACGTGATCGGAATCTGCGTGAGATCGGCGGTCAGTTCGACTTCTGCGGCCTGCACCTGCTGCGACAGTACGCGCACCCAGCGGCGGTCGACGTCGACAGTTTCACCCTGGATCGGCGACGAGAGAATGTCGCGAATCGGTTCGATCATCGAATACGGCATGCAGATGTGCAGCGTGCCGCCCGTGCTGCCGAATTCGATCGAGAACTGCGTGACGATGACAATTTCGTTCGGCGTCGCGACGTTGGCGAATTGCGTGTGCATTTCTGAACGCACGAATTCGAACGTCAGCGGCCGCACGCTCTTCCACGACGTCGTGTATTGCTCGAACACGAGGTTGAGCAACTTGCTGATGATGCGTTGTTCGGTGGCCGTGAAATCGCGGCCTTCGACGCGGGTATGAAAGCGTCCGTCGCCGCCGAACAGATTGTCGACCACGAAGAACACCAGGTTCGGGTCAAACACGAAAAGCGACGTACCGCGCAACGGCTTCACGTGGACCAGGTTGAGGTTGGTCGGGATCGGCAGGTTGCGGGTGAACTCGCTGTACTTCTGCACCTTCACCGGACCAACGGAAATTTCCGCGGTACGGCGCATGAAGTTGAAGATGCCGACGCGCAAAAGACGCGCGAAGCGGTCATTGATGATCTCGAGGCCGGGCATCCGGCCGCGAACGATGCGTTCCTGCGTGGCGATGTTGTACGGCCGGACACCGGAGCGATCATGCTGCTCCACTTCCGAATCGGACTCGCCGGTTACGCCCTTGAGGAGTGCATCGACCTCCTCCTGGGACATGAACTCTTCGTGGCCCATTCCTATTCCTCGTGCGTCCCTTGGCGATTGATGATGGCAGCAGCGTTACGCGGCGTCACTGCACGACGAATTCGGTGAACAACACGTCGTCGACGGTGACGGCCGGAGCCCCCTTGTCGGTCGGTTGTTCGATCAGCGCCTTGAGTTCGGTGGCGAGCGCGCGCTTGCCGTCGAGGGGGGCGAGATCGTCCGGGTGTTTGTTCGACAGCGCGAGCAGGACGCGGCTGCGGACTTCCGGCATGTGATCGCTGAGCTGCTGCTGGACCTTGGGGTCGTTCAGCTTGAGCGTGAGGCCAATGCGCAGATAGTGTTGCTGGCCGTCATCCGCTTGCAGGTTGACGGTCATGGGTTCGAGCGGGAAGAACACCGGCAGGGCGAGCGGTGCGGCCGCTGCGGCTTGTGCCGGAGCGGGGGCAGCCTCACGGTGGGACATGAAGAACCACGTGCCTGCGCCGGCTGCGCCTGCGGCGAGCATCGCGATCAGCACGATCAGGAGAATGCGCTTCATCGGGCCAGGAGTGGCCGGCTGAATGGTGCCTTGCTGGTTTGCGGTCGTCGATGCCATGGATTCTTGCTTGCCTCAGTGCTGGTAGGGTGAATTGTTGTTTAATTGCGCTTCACGCGATAAGTCGAAAAGAAGGGGGTTTGGGGGGTATCTCTCAGGTTTGTTTCGTTTGTCTGACTTGGGGTTTGCGTTTTGCTTTTCTGGTTCCGGTGGTTGCCTGCGGCCCTTGTGTGTGACGAGGCTGGTTTGAAACCGTGTACAGCAGAAGACGAAACCGGACGAACCGTGGGCGAAAGCGCGCCCGTGATGGACCTGACCGCCGCGCACGGAGTGCGTCGGCGGGATGGCGATGGAAAGAAAGTCAGTACCGTCCCGGGGACGGGGCGAAGCTAATCGACCATTAACGAGGCAACGAACGGCCAACGCCGGAAGAAAACAACCAAAGCGCCGCGCGGGCAAAAAATCAGGCAAACGTATCCACTAGTCCTACCGTCTGCCGAACGGCAACCTTGGCGACCGCGACATCGTCCTGAGAATCTCCGCCGGAGGCAAACCCACTCCCGGAACCACCACTGCGAGACCCGCCAGACGATTGCCCCTGCTGCCCGGTCTGCCGCGCAAACCCGTCGGAGACACTCGCGCTCCCCAGCCCAATCCCGTTCTGCTCCATCGCTTCCCGCAACTTTGGCAAGGCCGCCTCAACGGCTTCCCGAACCTGCGGATGCTCCGAAACAAACAACGCATGTGCATGGTTATCGGCAACCTGCAGCACGACCTGAAGTGGCCCCAGGTCCTTCGGGTTCAGACTCAACTGGGCACTCTGCTGAACCCCGTTCGACAGAAACACCACCTTCTGCCCCAACTCCTCCTCCCAATCCGATGTGCCCACCTTCGAGGCCAGCGTGTTCGCCGCTGCTGCTGCCGCCGGGTTCGCCGTCTGTGCCGCTGTCGTCGTCGCTGTCGAGGCGCTCGCTGCCGCCGCCTGGCTTGCCGCCAGCGCCGCATTCGCCGCGTCCGCCGTGCTCTTCAGGCTCGACAAGCTGTCCTGAGTAACCGCCGTCGTCGTCGCTGCCAGCGCGTCAGTTGCGTTCTTCGCATCCGTGCTCGCTGTGTCTCCCGTAGCGGCCGCTGTCGGGTCCTGCTTGTCGCCCAGCTTGCCTTTCGCTTCACCCTGAGCCGAGTTGCCCGCTAACGTCTTGCTGCTCGTCGAGACATGCCCAGTCACTGCCTTGTCACCGTTCAGACTGGCTGCGCCCTTCGTCGCGCTGGTCGCATTGCCGACATTCGCGGCCTGTGCCGCTACGCCACCCTGTGCACCGCCGAGCGCTGTTAGCGCCGCTTGCAACGCATCGCTGACCGACTTCGGATCCTCTGCGGCCAGTCGCTTGCCGTGATGCGTGCCGTCCGCCGTCTTGTCACCGTCTGCCGTAGCCGCCGTGCCGTCTGTCAGCGCTGTGCTGGCGTCGTCCGTCGTCGCGGTTTTCGCGCCGTCTGCGTCAGCCTGGGCCTGAAGCCGTGCCTGCGCCTGCATCTGCGCTGTCACCAATGCCGCCGCTGGCGAAGTCGTCGGGTTGGACGAAGCGTCGCCGCTGTGCTGAGACGTCGAGCTCTTACCGTTGCTGCTGGCCTGTTGCGTGTTGCCCGAGGACGTGGACGCGGTCGAGGACGCGGTTGAACTGGCACCGCTGCTATGGGCACCATTCGCGCCGTTGCCGCTATTCGCGTTACCCGACGCCTGGGTGGTCGATTGAGAAGCGGTTTGCGTACTCGAAGAAGACGACTGCGTATTCGTCGATGAAGGCGTGGGCGTGGGCGTGGG
>FTKM01001507.1_pt2 | contig 20943 bp, 12 predicted proteins | sample 1658051 | NCBI WGS metagenome assembly FTKM01 (sample SAMEA3914794, study PRJEB12502) | metagenome | biome: forest; material: soil | place: Canada | collected 2011-07-05 | depth 0.1 m | reverse complement strand
GTGCTGGGCGGCGCGCTGGTCGGCTCGAAGCAGTTCATCATGGAAAAGGTGTTCCCGTTCGTGCGCAGCGCGGGGCCGACGCTGTCCGCGTTCAACGCGTGGGTCCTGCTCAAGGGCATGGAGACGCTGTCGCTGCGGGTTGAAAAGCAGTCAGACAATGCACTGGAAATCGCGCGTTGGCTGGAAACCCATCCGGCAGTCAAGCGGGTGTTTTATCCGGGGCTTGAATCGCATCCGCAGTTTGAGATTGCGAAGCGTCAGCAGAAGTCGGGCGGGGCGATTGTGTCGTTCGAACTGAAGGGCGAGACACCTGAGGCGCAGCGCGCGAACGCGTGGCGTGTGATCGACAGCACGAAGATCTGCTCGATCACCGGCAACCTGGGCGACACGCGCACGACGATCACGCATCCCGCGACAACGACACATGGCCGCATCACGCCGGAAGCGCGGGCGATCGCAGGCATCACAGAAGGGTTGATCCGCCTCGCGGTGGGCCTCGAAAATGCAGGCGATATCCGCAAGGATCTGGCGCGTGGGCTGGAACAGTAAGAGCAATTAGCCAGCATGAACGAGCAGACCGCGCACGCGGCCTGCTCAATCAATCAGCCTGTCAATGCCGAACCGCGCGCCACTGCCCGGGCGCGAGCCCGAAGCGACGCGTGAAAGCATGCGTGTAGGCGCTCTGATCGCCGAAACCCACTTCAAGTGCGATCTCGGTAAGCGACCGGCGCGGATCGGCAAGTAAAGTAACCGAAGTATCAAGGCGTAGACGCTGCAGATAGCGATGCGGCGTTTCGCCGAATGCTTCGATGAACAACTGATGAAAGCGCCGCATGCCGAATCCGCAATGCGTCGCGAGATCGGCGATGCGAAGCGGCTCGGAAAGATGTGCACGCAGCCACCGGTCGATGCGCGCGAAGTCGAGACCGGCGCCCATCGCATCGGCCTGCGTCGTACCGCCATCCGCGAGCATTGCCGCGCATAGTTGCGCGGCTGCGTCCCAGTGAAAGCGGCGTTTCGCGAGATCGTCGCTCGCCTGCATGCCGCCAATAGCGCCCGCCGCGATGCTATGCACCAGCCGGGTCAACGAGGCATCCACCGAAACGGCCCGCGCCTTGTCGAACAGCCGCTGCGGCACCGCAAGCGAGCTCGCAGGCAAATCCAGCACCAGTTGCCGATTCTCGCCAATGCCCGCGTAATCGTGCTGGGCGCCTGCGGGAATCAGCCAGGCTGAACCCGCGTCGATCTCCTGTCCGACGCCGTCCACAGTCATGATCATGGAGCCGTCCAGTCCCAGCACGACCTGATGAAAATCATGCAGATCCGACGCTTCAATCGCGCCGTAACGGCGCAGCGAAACGCTCGGGGCAGTGACGGCAGCGTGAGTCATGTGCGGCTTGGACGTTCGAACAACGCTAAAACCATGCTCAAACCTCGAGCAATTCCACTTCGAACACGAGCGTTGCATTCGGCGGAATCACGCCGCCTGCGCCGCGCACGCCATAGCCGAGTTGCGGCGGAATCGTCAGTTTGCGCACACCGCCAACCTTCATACCCTGCACACCTTCGTCCCAGCCCTTGATGACCATGCCGCCGCCCAGTACGAAAGCGAACGGATCGTTACGGTCCTTGCTCGAGTCGAACTTCTGGCCGTCGGTCAGCCAGCCGGTGTAATGCACGCTGACACTTTTACCGGCGACGGCTTCAGCGCCGGTGCCTTCGGTCAGGTCTTCGTATTTGAGGCCGGATTCGGTAGTCACGGTCGACATGAGCTGCTCCTTGATACGGTTTGTAAAAACCGACATTGTAGGCGCGTTGGGGGCGTGCCGCCCACCTCGCGCGACGCAGACGCCGCGAGAATCGTCGCGTTGCAAACGCGAACCGGTGCTGGGATGCGGCGCAGCATGCCTATAATGAGGGCTCTCCGTTCATTCTCATGCACTCCCTAAGAGGGCTCCGATCGTGACAACGTCTTCCACTGGGACTGGCGGCGGCCAGCAGATTCCGTCCGGTGTCTCCTTGTCCGAACGCACCGCGCATCTGTGCGCGGAGACCGCGCTGTTCATGCGCGATCACGTACTGTCGCTCGTATCGCATGATTTGCGCGGGCCGCTCAATGCGATTCACAGTTGGGCCTACGTGCTCGAGCGCAAGCTCGACGCGAACGATCCCGCCGCTCAACGTGCAATCACCGGCATCCGCAGTGGAGTGGATCAGCAGGTGAAACTGCTGGAGACGATCGTCGATACGACGCGCGCCGGCACCAAGACGATCGCACTGACGCGCGAGCCGTTTGCACTACAGGCCTTGTTTTCTGATGCAGCGGACGAGGTGCGTGCACAACTTGCGCGGTCACGGGGTGTATCGGTTGGGTTCGATTCGGAGTTGTCTACCGAGCAGTTCAACGGCGACCGCGCGCGCCTCCTGTCCGCGTTGTGGCTGATGCTGACGTTCGCCGTGGAAGCCAGCTCGCAGGGCTCGAAGGTCACGTTTATCTCCAGCGCTGATGCCACGTCATGGCGTGCCACGGTGCTTTACTCTGCGACGCCCGCAGCGCTCGACGACGAATCACTGACTCATCTGCTGGAGCCGTTCGCGCGCACTCAGGCGCGCGCGCCGCGCGAAGCGGGCCGAATTGCGTGGGTGATGGCGCTGTGCAAACGGGTTGCCGAGGCTCATGGCGGCACCTTCACACAAGGTGAGTTTCAGGACGGACAACCGTCGACGCTGGTCTTCCAGGTGCCGCTCGCCGCGCCCTGAACTCAGCAGGGCATAGACGCGAAGCGGGGCGCCGTTTGTTGGCGGCGCGCATCGTGCGGGCAAGAGCTTTCATGCAGCTTTCGTGCTCTATACTGACAACTTTTGTCGCCGGAGCCTATTCTCTTGATCCAGGTTGTCGCCCTTATCGGTGCGCTGTTGCTCGTCGCGCTCAACGGGTTTTTCGTCGCCGCCGAATTCGGTCTGGTGAAGTTGCGGCACACCCGCGTGCACAGCCTCGCCACGCAGCATGGGATGCGCGGTCGTCTACTGGCGAAGGTGCACGGCCATCTCGATGCCTATCTGTCTGCCTGCCAGCTTGGCATTACGCTCGCATCGCTCGGGCTTGGCTGGATCGGCGAACCCGCTTTCGCGGAATTGCTGACGCCGCTATTCAAGCTGCTCAATGTCGAATCGGAAAAACTGATTCACGGCATCTCACTGTTCTTTGCGTTTTCGTGCATTTCGTTCCTGCATATCGTGGTGGGCGAACTGGCGCCGAAGTCGCTCGCCATCCGCCAGGCCGAGAAGGTTTCGCTATGGACCGCCGCGCCTCTCTACGGCTTCTATTGGGCCATGTACCCGGCAATCTGGATGCTCAATTCGAGCGCTAACGCGGTACTGCGGATTGCGGGTTTGAGCGCGGATCACGGCGGTGACACGCATTACTCCACCGAAGAACTCAAACTCATCTTGCGCGGCCGCAGCGCCGCCGTGACGAGTGGCAGGGGCGCGCCGGAAGACGCCTATAGCCAGGACGAGTGGAACACCATCGCGCACTCGCTGGATTTTTCGCGCATGACGGTGTCCGACCTGATGCGGCCAGCCTACGAAATGGTCGGGCTGCGGCGCGATCTGCCATTGCGCGAGAACATGCAGGTGGTGGCGCGGCATCGCTTTAGCCGCTATCCGCTGTTCGAAGATGCGTCGGGCGAGCGCGTGATGGGAATGATCCACCTGAAGGATCTGCTGCTGGCGCGTCACGCGGGTGGCACGCTCGACGATCTGTCCAGGTACGTGCGCCCGGTCCAGTACGTGCAGCCCGACATGCCGGCGCTTGATCTGTTCCGCCGCTTTCGCACAGGCGCGCCGCACATGGCGCTGGTCGGTCACAAGAACGCCGCGCCGATCGGTTTCCTGACCCTCGATAACCTGCTCGGCGCGCTGGTCGGTCAGATTCACGACGAATTCCGCCAGGGCGATGCCGACTGGACTCGCATGGACGACGGCACGCTGATGGGCAAGGGCAGTTTGGCGGTGGTGTCGCTGGAGCGGGCGCTGGGAATCGATATCGACGAGGGCCGCGCCGAATCGGTCGGCGGCCTCGTGATTCAGGCGCTCAACGATCTGCCCACTGAAGGGCAACGTGTCGACTTCGATCGTTTCGATATCGTCGTCAAGAAGATGAAAGGGCCGCGCATCTTGCTGGTGCGCGTGTATCCCAAGCTGTTTGACGACGAAGGCGGTTAGGCGAATAGCCGGTTAGAATCCTCGTCGATCAACACCGTGAGGGCGACATGGGATATCTGCTGGTGCTGTGCGTGGGACTGCTGGCTGGCGTGCTAAGCGGCGTCATTGGCACGGGTTCGTCGATGATGCTGATGCCCGTGCTGGTCATGCTGTTCGGTCCGCAGCAAGCCGTGCCGATCATGGCCATTGCCGCGATCATGGGCAATCTCGGCAAGATCCTCGCGTGGTGGCGTGAAATCGATTGGCGGGCCTGCGCGGCCTACTGTTCCACCGCAGTGCCTGGCGCGGCGCTCGGTGTTCGAACCTTGCTTGCATTGCCGCCTCATGCCGTCGAACTGGCACTCGGGCTGTTTTTCCTCGCCATGGTGCCAACCCGGCGCTGGCTCGCGCGTCGTTCGGTTCAGTTTTCGCTGCTGCATCTGGCGTTGATTGGCGCGGTGGTGGGCTTTCTGACCGGCATCGTCGTTTCCACCGGTCCGATCACCGTGCCGGTTTTCATGTCGTATGGGCTCGTCAAAGGCGCATTCCTCGCCACGGAAGCCGCAGGCTCGCTGGCGGTGTACGGCACGAAAGTGGCGGTATTCAAGCACTTTGGCGCGTTGCCGCTGCATGTGGTGATCGACGGTTTGATTACCGGATCGGCGCTGATGACGGGTTCGTTTGCTGCTCGCTCCATCGTGGTTCGCATGAGTCCGCGCACGTTCAAACTGGTGGTCGACGGGTTGATGCTGTCCTCGGGATTGTCTTTGTTGTGGGCTGCCGGACGGTGATTGCCGAGGGCGGTTGAAGGGCCATCGTTCATCCGCTCTCGCAAGAGCGCCGAGCCCTCATCCCACAGACGCCTCGAACACCCGGCGATAGTTGCCGCCAAGAATCATCCCCACCTCTTCCTTGCTGAAGCCGGCTGTGATCAGGGCATCCCCCAGTGCCGGCAACTGCTCGTAGCTTTGAAACACCGGCGGCGAGATGAAGCCGTACATGTCCGTGCCCAGGCCGACATGCTCGACGCCCACCACATCGGCCATGCGTTTGACGCCGTTCGCCATGCCCTGCAAATCGCGGTAGGTTCCTGAGCTTGGCCACACGCCGATCACGCCGCCCGTACTTGCGATGACACGTGCATGATCCGCAGTAATCAGCCGGCTGAGGTCTTTCGGATGCGCGGAAAGCGCGGTATGCGAGAGGACCAGTGGTTTGGTGGTGGTGTCGGCGGCGCGCTTCACCAGATCGTAGGTGCCATGCGCGACATCCACGACGATCCCGAGTTGATTGCACCGGCGCACCACGTCGGCGCCGAAGTCTGTCAAACCGCCGTGCACAGGCGGCTCAGTCTGGATGTCGCCGAGTTCATTGACCCGATAGTGCGTGAGTTGCAGGTGACGCAGTTGATGCAGCGTGTAGGCTTCATCCACACGGTCGAGTTGGCCTTCCAGAAAATCCGAGCCTTCGGCGGCGATGATCGCGCAGGGCCCTGCCTTGCCGTTCGCCGTCAATGAAGCGGTGTTCGTCACAACCTGCATCTGCTCGCGCTCGATCAGCTCGTGGGCACGCTGGAATTCGGTTTGACCCAGGGCATATAGTTCGCCATCCTTAGGAGCGCGCCAGGCTTCGAAGCGCTTGCGGTCGGCGGATACGCGGGTGACGGTGGTGTCGGTGACGATCGCGAGGCAAATGACATTCATGCCGCCCGCACGCATGGGCGCGGCGAGAGGCACGAACGGACGATTGGCACCGATAGCCGGATTGCGCGAGACGATCACCCGGCCGCCGTGGCTGTGCATGTCGATGGTGAGCGTGTCGGCGGTGCGCCAGTCGGATGGACTTTCGGACGCTTGCGTTGCCGATGCCTGAATATCTGGCGTTCGAGCGTCTGATGCTGCGTTATCGGGCTTCTCGGTATAAGCGGCAAAGCGGCCGGGCGCGCAGGCCGCCAGGCCCAACGCCGCAGTGGAAGCGAGAAATGCGCGCCTACTTGCGCTGCGGGGAGCATGTGCTTGCTGCGAAGCGGACCGATCAAGGTCGAGCAGATGCGCGTCGACGAGCCTATAGCGCCAGCCCGCAGGGTCGTCACTGAGGCGCTGAAGGCGGCCCGCAAGGGTAACGGCTTGCTCTTGCGGCGCGCAGGGCGCGGCCGTCAAGACCTCAATGGACGACAACGGATCGCGCGGTGAACAACCGCCGCAGCACGGGGCGTCTGCTGCTAAAAGAAAGTAGTCGGCGACATCCGCTGTGGGATCGAGCGGAATCAACCAGCCGGTTAGTTCGACAATCGTGTCATGCAAAGCATCGGCGTCTCCGGTGCGGATACTCGTCCAGTCAAGGGTCATAGGCATTCTCGCAGTCGTCGCTGCAAGTATGCGCTTCCTCGATCCGCACACGCCATTCAGCGCCTAGCGCGGCAGGCGCTGTCACGGTTGCCCGTTACGCTGAAGAAGCGGACCCAAGGGAGCCGCCGAACGTATTCAAGTCCGCGGCACGCCGTCTTCCACCAACACCGCAACCGGCATCGTGGCGAGTGCTTCGCGCACATACAACCGGCCGTCATCGCCGACCTTGGGCGCGGCCGGACTCAGCGAGTCGAACAATGCCCGCGACTTTAACTCCTCAGGCATCACGATTGCCGTATCGTCCCACTCGGCCGGTTCAACGAGTGGCGCGTCGCCATCCTTGTCGAGCAACCCGGCCGCCAGATGCGTTACCACGGTCACAGCCCATGCGTTGGCATGTCTGCGTGCAAACGCAATGACATGCGCGGCGTGTTTGCCTTGCACCGTCAGCGGCAGATACGCACCCTGACCCAGCAGATCCGGCAGATGCGCCCGCAGCAATAGCAGGCGCTGCACGACAGAGAGCTTCACTCGTCCGTTACGCCACTCCGGCAAGAACTCCGACGGCGGTGACTCGACAAGCCACGCCTGCCGCTGCGCAAAATCAACCGGCCGCCGATTGTCTGGATCGACGAGGCTGAAATCCCACAACTCCGTGCCTTGATAAAGATCCGGCACGCCCGGCGAGGTTAACCGCAACACGGTCTGCTGCAAGCTGTTGATGGCGCCAGCGCGGCCGATGCGTGCAACCAGCGCCGCCAGTTCGCGCAGAAAGCCGTCACGCCGCTGCGGCGCGAGAATATCGAACAGAAACGTGCGACAGGCGTTCTCGTAGGCTTCGTCAGGCGCGAACCACATGGTGCGCAGTTTCGCTTCACGTAACGCCTTCAACTGCCACTGCGCGACCCGTTCCGCGAGATCCTTCACGCCAGCTTCATCGTCGGGCGAGAGTTCGGGCGGCCAGCAGCCCACCAGCGTCTGATACAGCATGGCTTCGGCGCCAGGGCCGGGCGCCCAGTTTTCATCGAGGCTGGTCACTTCGCCGTCGAGCGCTCGCCGCTGCGGCGCGTTCAGCGTCGACCACGCGCGCAGCGTGGCGCTCCAGTCGTGGGCGATCTCGCTCAGCACGGCCAGACGCGCACGCACATCCTCACCGCGTTTGTGATCGTGCGTGGCGGTGGCCAGCATGGCATGCGGAAAGCGCCGTGCGCGCTCGGCGTTGACGGCATGAAAGGCTTCAACCGGAAGTGCGAACTCACCCGGATCCGAACCCACCTCATTACGCGACAGCAGGCGGCCATAGCGATAGCACGCGGTATCTTCAACTGCCTTGGCCGCGACGGGCGCAGTTAGCTGCGAGAAGAGCGTCTGCGCTGTGCGGCGCGATGATCCCGCGTGAGTGAACGGTGCGCCGTTCTGGCCTTGCTGTGCGCCGCCAGACGCACGCATGGGTGCGGCGTCCTCGGCGGGGCTGCCGCCTAGCCAGGCGTTGACCTGATCGAGCACGCCATGATCGGCGGGTGAAAGCGCCTCTCGCGCTCCCTCAAGCGCGTGATTGAAATAGACGTTGTCAGCCTCCGCTCGCAAGCCGTTCTGCGGATAGATGCGGTACACAGGAAAATGCACCACCAGTTCGGCCAGCACACGGCGTAGCGCAGTAAACGTAAAGTCGCGCGTGGTGATTGAGTCACGCGCAATTCGATGTAAGGCGCGTGCCGCGCGGTCCAGCTCCGCCGACAGGTTCTCTGCCAGAATCTTGCGTCGTGCCGACAGCGCTTCATCTGCGAAGACTGCACTACGTCCGCTCAATTCGGCCCATGTAGCGGCGAGCGGTTCGGCTCCGGCAGGATCGTGTAGCAGCGCGCCGACGTCACTCATAAAATCGTAGCCGGTGGTGCCATGCACGGGCCAGTCGTCACGCAACGGCTCATCACGGGCAAGGATTTTTTCGACGACCAGATACGGCTCACCTTCACGCAATTCGCCAAGGCGTTGACGCAATCGCTGACAATACTCTCGCGGCTCAGCGAGGCCGTCGATGTGGTCGATACGCACACCGTCAATCACGCCTTCCGCATAGAGACGAAACGGTAGCGCATGCACCGCGTCGAAAACCTCTGGCCGTTCTACCCGCACGCCCGCCAACGTGCTGATGTCGAAGAAACGCCGCCAGTTCACTTCGTCCGAAGCGGTTCGCCACCACGCGAGCCGGAAATGCTGCCGTTCGAGCAGTCGGTGCAACCGGTCACGCGTGACCGGTTCGTGAGGCGCATAGGAGGCGAGCAACGTATCGATTGCCGACGTGCCGTTCTGCGCAACAAACTCACGCAGCGCTTCACACGCTTCGGCGGCGCGTGGCTGATCGACGGGTTGGGTCGTGATGTCCTTGAATCGTTCGGCGAGTGCGCTCAGATCGGCACGGTTGGCGCTTTGCAGGATCGCGGCGTAGTCGATTGGACATATCGGTCCTACATGCGGTCCGTAGGCGATGAAGAAACAGCCCGTATCCGCAGCGAAGCGCAGTTCGATCCGGCCCGCTGCCAGTTCATCGCCATAAGGCGCGCCGAGACAGGGCAGCAACACTTTGCCGCGCAACGCAGGATCGGGTGAATGCCAGTCAATGTCGAAGTGCCGCGCGTATGCGCTGTGCCGTCCCCATTCGAGAATATCGAGCCACCATCCATTGCTCGATCCACCCACGCCCATATGATTCGGTACCACGTCGATGATGAGGCCCATGCCGTGTTCGCGCAGCTTGTCGACGAGCCGTCTGAGTCCGGCCTCGCCGCCGCACTCCGGGCTGACCTGGCTGTAATCGACTGTGTCGTAGCCGTGCATCGAGCCAGGTTCCGCAGTGGTCACCGGCGATGCATAGAGATGGCTAACGCCGAGCGCGGCGAAGTACTCGACGTGCTTGAGGGCATCGTCGAAGGTAAAGCCACGATGGAACTGAAGTCTGAGCGTGGAACGCGGTACGGTCATAGTGTGTCGGGCTCCGAAGAAGCAGTGGGAGCAATGGGAGAAGAGGATGCGCTGCGTGCCCGGTCGACCGCGAGCAGGCGGTCGACGAAGGCGGGCTCGCTAAACAGCTCGTCGACAGGCAGCGCGAGGCGCCGCCGCCAGTTCGGATGCTCGTCAATGGAGCCAGGCAGGTTGGGCTGTTCTTCGAGCGCGAGCAGATCTTCGAGCGGATAGGTCACCAGCGTTGCGGGCGTCGCGGCGATAAACGCCAACGCTTCATCCACCGGCGGAGATTCGGGCGGCGGCGCGGGGACACCATGCGCGGCGACGCCAGCCCACTGGAACGCATCCCATAGCGCGGCGCGGTCCTCGGCACGCTCGGCCAGCGCCACTTCAACAGGGTCGCGGCCATCGGCGCGCGGCAGGGTCTGTCCGATCTGGTTGCGCCACACGATATCCGCGCCGCGCCACCAGCCCGTGACGGTCGGCAGATCGTGCGTGGTGGTCGTCGCCACCGCGTTGCGGTCCCAGTCTCGCGGCATCTTGAAGCCACGACTCCATTCCCCGCGTTCGAACCAGAGCACGCGGATACCCGCAAGGCCGTGTTCGTCGAGCCGTTCACGAAAGCCCGGTGGCACGGTACCGAGATCTTCGCCAATCACAATGGCGCGATGCCGCCATGATTCGAGCGCGATCAGCCGCAGCATGTCTTCGAGGGGGTAGCGCAGATAAGCGCCATGGCGCGCACTTTCGCCTTCCGGCACGAGCCACAGACGACGCAGACCGAGGATATGGTCGATGCGAATGCCGCCCGCGTGTGCAAACGCGGCGCGCAGCATATCGATGAAAGCGGCGAAGCCCTGGGTCCGCATGGCGCGCGGCGAGAAGGTCGTGAGTCCCCATGCCTGGCCGGCCTGGTTGAAGATATCAGGGGGTGCACCCACCGAGACACCTTGCAACATGTCATCGCGATACGACCATGCGTGACTGCCGGCGCTGTCACAACCCACCGCGAGATCGGCGATCAGTCCGACTGCCATGCCTGCATCGCGAGCGGCGTTCTGGGCATGCGAAAGTCCTTTGGCCGCGAGCCATTGCAGGAACAGATGAAATTCGACTTCGTGACGATGTGTATGCGCGAACGCCTCGACTTCCGCGCTGCGCGGATCGCGCAACGCTTCGGGCCAGTTGCGCCAGTGGCCGTCGCCGTCCGGCTGCTTCAACTGAACCGCTTGCAGCGCTTCGAAGCGCGCATGGTCCTCGAGTGAGCGGCCACCCTGCACACAGAAGGCGTTGAACTCCTGTGCACGCAGCCCATCCTGTGCGCGTTCGTTCACACAGAACTGCTCGAACAGCGTACGCAATACTTTGAGCTTGAGCAGCACGGCCTGCGGCCAATCGATCAACGTCAGCCTGTCGAGTTGCGACCAGGTCTCGCCTGCTTGCGCGGCGTCGATCGCAGCGCGTGCGGCTTCCTTGCCGAACACCGCGGCGGGATCGATATGCGTGACATTGAGCCACAGGCGCGAAGAGGGCGAGTAGGGGCTGAAGCGCTCCGGCTCGGCGCTGAACATCGCATGGGTAGGGCTGACGGCGAGCGCGTGCGCGCCGCGTTTCGCGCTTTCGATCGCGAGTTGCGCGAGCGCCGAATAATCGCCGATGCCACCGTCGCCCGTCCGGCGCAAGCCATAAAGCTGCGCCGCGATCCCCCAGAGTGGTGGCGTGGGTGCATTGCTCTTCAGGGTTCGCCAGGCATCAGCCACCGTGTAGCTTCGTGCTGGCGCGACCGCCAGCGTAATGCGGTGGTCGTTGATCACGAGCGTGTGATAACCCGGTTCGTCAACCGGCGAGAGCAGTGCCGCTTCGCCCTTCGGCGCCGTGAAGCGGCCATCGATTACCGAGCCGCTTTCGAGTTCGATCCGATAGTGGCTGTTGGCCCTGACCGAAGCGGCCGACAGGTTGATGCCACGGCCGCACTCAGCGGTCATTAACGGCGCCAACTTGCGGCCCGACAATTCGGCGTCGAGCGCGGCGGCGCTCTGGCGCATCTGGGTCGCGTTGCCGCACGGCAGGCCCATGCGGTCGAGCAGCACCGTGAGGGTGCTGTCGGGCACACGCTGCGTGACGTGATGCGCGTCCTGCCATTCGACCTCAAAGCCTGCACGGGTTGCGAGGCTTTCGATAGTTTCGCTGGAACGTCGGGTCGCGCTCATGCGTGCCACTCCCGTTCGACGACCTTGCGTGCATCGTGCGTGCTTGCGTATTCGTTGACGTCGCCGGTGAGCCAGGCGATCAACGTGTTCGGCGGCAGGCGCTGTTCCCGCAGATGGTCGCGCACACGCGGCGGCGTTTCGAATACGACCATCCCTTCCGGCGTGCCCGCAAGCGCGACGGCCTCGGTATCCAGATTCAGCGCAATCGAAAGCGTCTCGCCATCGTCGAGTCGCCAGCGGGCGATCAGCGCGTTGGCGTCGCCACCGTTTTGCCTTGACAGCACGGTTGCGCCGAGCGCTTTCGAATGGGCGAGACGCGGCGTGATGAGTTTGGCGCGTACCGTCAGCGCGGATTTATAGAAATGCATCCAGTCGAGCCTTTCGTGTGCGTCGGGTTGCGCGGTGGAATCGGCGGGCGGCGATGACGCGGCAAACGTCTGTGGCGCGTTCGGATCGGGAATCTGTGCGCGGCGCTTTTCGTCGCTAAAGGAAGTAAAGCGCGCGAATTCGCGGCGGCGCCCTTCGCGCACGGCGTCGGCCAGATCGCCGGTGTAGTCGGTGAAGAACAGGAACGGCTGATCGGAGCCGAATTCTTCATCCATGAACAGCAGCGGAATTTGCGGCGACAGCAGCAGCAAACCGGTGGCGGCGCGTAGCGCATCAGCGCTGCACAGCCTGGACAACCGCTCGCCGAAAGCGCGGTTGCCGATCTGGTCGTGGTTTTGCAGGAACATCACGAACGAGGTAGGCGGCACATGTCCGCTCGGCTCACCGCGTGGCTTGCCGTCGTGGATCGGCGAAGGTTCCCCCTGATACGCGAAGCCTTCGGCGAGCACGCGCGCCAGCTTGCGGATCGGCTGATCGGCAAACGCGTGGTAGTAGCCTTCGGTCTCGCCGGTCAGCAAAACGTGCAGCGTGTTGTGCGCGTCGTCGTTCCACTGCGCATCAAAATGCGTTTCCAGCAGATTGGCGGTGTTGTGCTCGTTTTCGAGCACCAGATGCACATGCCGGCCGTGTCGCACCTTGGCGCGAATGTGATCGGAGAGTTCGCGCAGCCACTCGTGATTGTCGATCGCATGCACCGCGTCGAACCGCAACCCGTCGAACCGATATTCGTTGATCCAGTACAGCGCGTTGTCACAGAAGAAATCGCGCACCTCGCTGCGTTCGAAATCAATCGCGGGTCCCCACGGCGTATGCGTGCCTTCCCGAAAGAACGGCTTCGCATACTGATGCAGGTAGTTGCCATCCGGGCCGAAGTGGTTGTACACCACGTCCAGAAACACATTCAGACCGAGGCCGTGTGCTGAGTCGATCAACGCTTTCAGTTCGTTGGGATGGCCGTACGCGGAATCTGGCGCATAGGGCAGCACGCCGTCATAGCCCCAGTTGTGCTTGCCAGGGAAGTCGTTGAGCGGCATCAGTTCGATGGCCGTCACGCCGAGTTCCGCCAGCGCTGGCAAACGCTTCATCACGCCCGCATAGCCACCGAGCGCGCCCACATGCAGTTCATACAGCACGGTTTCTTCCCATGGCCGACCGTGCCAGTGCGCGTGCTGCCAGGTGTACGCGCGAGCGTCGATCACTTCGCTGGGACCATGCACATCTTGCGGCTGAAAGCGCGAGGCGGGATCGGGCACCAGCGTGCCGTCGTCGAGCCGGTAGCGGTACAGCGTGCCCGCACCGCAATCGGCTTCGGCTTCGAACCAGCCATTGCCGGTCGGCGTCATCTCGATCGAAACGGGCGTAGCCGGTCCTTCGATCTCCACCTGCACCGTTTTGCACGACGGCGCCCAGAAGCGGAAACGCGTGCGCGGCGCAGCACTCGCCGCGCCTAGCAACTGCGCGCCAAACGGCAGGCACTGCACATGATGCCGTGCATGAGGATCAATCGGACTTTCGGACATGATTCGTCACCATTCGGTTTTACTCCGCCGCGTCGGGCTTGATGTGCACTACGAGTGCGACTGCTCATCGGTGCGCGGTTGTTACGCGGTTGTTACGCGGTTGTTAAATACCTGGACCTGGCGGCAGCGCGGTCAAGAGGCGCTGGCCATGCTCCGGTCCTGCTTTCCAGCCAGCCTGCCAGTCCGTTTCGCCAACCGGCTGCGCGGCCAGCATGACCAGTCCGTGACCCGCGACTTCCACGTCTGCCGCCGCGAGTGGATGCGGCGGCGCATCGGGATTCGCAGTGTCGAGCAGCACATGCCATTCCAGGTGCGGAGCAGGGGGAGTGAAGCGCAAGCTGTCGCTCGACGCATTGAGCATCATCAACAATACTTCTGTTTCTCCGTTCAGTCCTGGGCCAGCGCGCCGCAGCGTCAGCGCGCGGCCTTCCGGGTCCTGCCAGGCCTCGATGGTCAGTGGATCGCCGCGTTCGTCGAACCAGCCAACGTCATACAGTCCCGGCAACACTTCACGGTCACCGAACAGGAAACGCGTTTCACGCAGCAGCGGATGATGTTTGCGCAGCGCAATCACGCGCGCGACGAACTCGGTCATCTTGCGACCTTCGTCCGAGCCCGCATGTTCCCAATCGATCCATGATAGGTCGTTGTCCTGGCAGTACGCATTGTTATTGCCGTTCTGGGTGCGGCCGGTTTCGTCGCCCGCGAGCATCATCGGCGTGCCGAGCGCAATGAAGAGCGTCGCGATCAGCGAGCGGGCCACGCGAGCGCGCGTGGCGAGGATCGCCGGATCGTCAGTGGGACCCTCCACACCCCAGTTCGAGCTGCAATTTTCGTTGTGGCCGTCGTTATTGTTTTCGCCGTTTTCCAGGTTGTGCTTTTGCTCGTACGACACCATATCGACAAGCGTAAAGCCGTCATGCGAGGCGACGAAATTGATCGACGCCCACGGTTTTCTGAAGCGGCGATTGAAGAGATCGGCCGAGCCTGTCAGACGCGCGGCCAGATCGGGACGCAGGCCGGCGTCACCACGCCAGAAACGGCGCACGGTATCGCGAAAGCGATCGTTCCACTCGGCAAAGCCCGGCGGATGATTGCCCAGCTGATAGCCCCCAGGGCCGATATCCCAAGGCTCGGAAATCAGCTTGCGTTGCGACAGGATCGGATCCTGGCGCAAGGCGTCGAAAAAGCCCGAGCCAGGATCGAAGCCGTTGTGCTCGCGACCCAGCGTGACACCGAGATCGAAACGGAAGCCGTCGATATTGAACGCGGTCGACCAGTAGCGCAACGAATCCATCACCATCTGCAGCACCCGTGGATGCGGCAGGTTCAGCGTGTTACCGCAGCCGGTATCGTTGATATGGTGGCGTTCGTCGCCCGGCACGAGCCGGTAGTAGCTCGCGTTGTCGAGACCGCGCCATGACACGGTCGGACCCATTTCGCCGCCTTCGCAGGTGTGGTTGTAGACCACATCCAGAATCACCTCGATGCCGGCCGCATGCAGCTGACGCACGGCAATACGCATTTCGTCGAGCCGACGCATGCTCAGATAGGAAGGCTCCGGCGCGAAAAACGCGGCCGTGTTGTATCCCCAGAAATTGCGCAGGCCGCGCTCCACCAGAAAGCGGTCATTCAGCAAGGCGTGCACGGGCAGCAGTTCGATCGCCGTCACGCCGAGCTTTTGCAGGTGCTCAATGAATTCCGGCGAAGACAGCGCGGCAAAGGTGCCCCGTTCGTGTGCGCGCAGATCGGGCCGCCGCATCGACGCGCCGCGCACATGCGTTTCGTAGATGACGGTATCGCCCCATGGCACGTTAGGCCGCGTGTCGTGCGACCAGTCGAAGGCCTCGTCGACCACCACGCATTTCGGCATGGCGGGCGCCGAGTCGCGCCGGTCAATGGAAAGATCGAGGCGGTTCGAGTGAACGCGATAACTGAACAACGCGTCGGACCAGCGGAATTGCCCAACCAGCTTGCGCGCATACGGGTCGAGTAGCAGCTTGTGCGGATTGAAGCGATGCCCGTTCTGCGGCTGATACGGTCCGTGCGCGCGAAAACCATATGCCGTGCCCGGATGGGCATTAGGCAGATAGCCGTGCCAGATTTCGTCGGTACATTCGGGCAGCGTGAAGCGCCGGGTTTCCTTGCGGCCGGTGGGGTCGAACAGGCACAACTCGATCTGCTGGGCATTCGCGGAAAACACCGCAAAATTGACGCCGAGTCCATCCCAGCTTGCGCCGAGCGGATAAGGCGAGCCCGGCGACAGCCGGTCGGGCAATGCATGCGACATGGTTCCCGTCCTCGTTCTGATTAGTCGTGTCTTCGCGGGGCGTTCGTTCAGGCCGCTCGCCTGGTGGGTTCCTTCGGTGTGTCCGTTCGTGTCGGTCTGCATGAGCCGGGCGGGTGGGCGCGCACTTCGCTGGTCACGCGCCCGCCTCCGTGTCGCTTCATGTATCCGCGCGCAGCACGATGGTCGCGAGCGGGGGCAGGATCAGCGAGGCGGATTGCGGCTTGCCGTGGCTCACGATGTCCTCGGTATAGATCAGCCCGGCGTTGCCGACGTTCGAGCCGCCGTACACGCCGGCATCCGTGTTGAGGACTTCGCTCCAGCGACCCGCGACCGGCATGCCCAGCCGATACGCTTGACGCGGGACCGGCGTGAAATTGCAAACGATCACCAGTTCGCGGCCCGCGCCGTCGACGCGCCGATATGCAAACACGCTGTTGTCGGCGTCGTCGCCAATCATCCATTCGAAGCCGCCAGGCTCGCAATCGAGCGTGTAAAGCGCGGGCTCGTCGGTGTAAAGGCGATTCAGATCGCGTACGAGGATCTGCGTGCCGTGATGCAGCGGATCGTCGAGCAGATGCCAATGCGGCGAGCCGTCGTGATCGAATTCGGCCATCTGACCAAACTCGCCGCCCATGAACAGCAGCTTCTTGCCGGGATGCGTCCACATGAAGCCGAAATACGCGCGCAGATTGGCAAAGCGCTGCCAGCGGTCGCCCGGCATCTTGCCGAGGAGTGATCCCTTGCCATGCACCACTTCGTCGTGCGAGAGAGGCAACACGAAGCACTCCGAATACGCATACACCATGCCGAACGTCATGTTGTGGTGATGGTATCGGCGGTACACCGAGTCTTCGTGCATGTAGTGCAGCGTGTCGTGCATCCAGCCCATGTTCCACTTGAACTCGAAGCCGAGGCCGCCGTCTTCGACACGCGCAGTCACGCCTGGCCACGCCGTGGATTCCTCAGCAATCGTGATGGCGCCGGGCACACCAGGCACGTAACCGACTTCGTGATTGAGCCGCTTGAGAAACGCAATCGATTCGAGATTTTCGCGGCCGCCGTAGATATTCGGCACCCATTCTCCGGCTGCGCGCGAATAGTCGCGGTACAGCATCGAGGCCACCGCATCCACCCGCAAGCCGTCAACGTGATAACGCTTCAGCCACGCCAGCCCCGAGGCAACCAGGAACGCACTCACCTCGTTGCGGCCGAGGTTGTAGATCATCGTGTTCCAGTCCTGGTGATAGCCTTCGCGCGGATCGGCGTGCTCGTAAAGCGGCGTGCCGTCGAAGTCGATCAGGCCGTGCGCGTCATTCGGAAAGTGCGCCGGCACCCAGTCGAGAATCACGCCGAGTCCCGCTTCGTGTGCCCGATTGACGAACTGCGCGAACTGCTCGGGCGTGCCAAAGCGCGCCGAAGGCGCGAACTGCCCAAGCGGTTGATAACCCCACGAGCCGCCGAACGGATGCTCGGCAATCGGCATGAATTCGACGTGCGTGAAGCCCATGCCCTGAACGTACGGAATCAGCCGGTCCGCGAGTTCGGACCAGGTGAGCCCACGATGGCCTTCCTCGGCGATGCGCAGCCAGGATTCGGCATGCACTTCGTAGATCGAAATGGGCGAGCGCGGCGTCTGGTTAGCACCGCGCGACTGGATCCATGCTTCGTCGGTCCACGGAAACCGCTCGATCTCGTCGACATGTGCGACAACCGAGCCCGTAGCCGGTGGCTTTTCCGTTTGCATCGCGCAGGGATCGGCCTTGAGCGGCAGCGGGTGGCCATCGCGTGAAAGCAGTTCGTATTTGTAGCGCGTGCCGGCACCGATCCGTGGCACGAACAGTTCCCACACGCCAGCCTGGTGACGCAGCCGCATCAGATGCCGACGGCCATCCCATGCGTTGAAGTCGCCCACCACGGAGACGCGTCGCGCGTTCGGTGCCCACACGGCGAAACGCACGCCGGGGATACCGTCTACTTCGACCGGGCGCGAACCGAGACATTCGAGCACGGCATAGGGATCGCCGTGGGCAAGCCGGTGCAAGGGTTCGTCGCCCAGCACGGGGCCGAACGAATAGGTATCCTCGATTTCCTGTATCGCTCCGTGCCAGTCAATGCGCAAACGGTACGGCACGGCGTCGCTCACGCGGCCAATAAAGAGCCCACCGGGATGAACCTGCTGCAACTCGCCGAGCGTCGCGCCATCGGCGCGCGCCACCACCGTGACGCGCGCCGCATGGGGCAGCAGCGCGCGCACTACCGGTCCCGCGTCTGTCTGATGCAAGCCCAGTTGCGAAAACGGATCGGGATGCCGCGCTTCGACCAGTGCGTCGAGATCAAGCGGATGGAGTCCGGCGTTCGGATCGTATTCACTCATAGTCGCCCTCGGCCGGGTTAGGGGGTGTGGCGTCGGCAGAGCCGTGCGCCGATGGTTCATGGGGCGTGCCGGTGTCGCCCAGCAGACGGCTTGCGAGCGCGGCGAGTCCGCGTACCGGCAGGCTAAGCCACGTCGGCCGGTTGGCTGCTTCGTAGCGGATTTCGTAAGCGGCCTTTTCGATCAGGAAAAGATCGAGCAAGGCTTGCTCGGACCCGGGCGCGACCAGCGGTTGTGGTGACTGTGTGACGGAGGTCCGGTATTGCTCAAGGAAGCTCTCGGCGGCGTGGGCACGAAAACGTTCGAACAGCGCGCGCTTGCGGTCGGCGGTTTGTTGAGGGGCGCTTTCAGTGGTGGACTGCGCCGCTGCGCTTGCATAGGAAAACGAGCGCAGCAGACCTGCGACATCGCGCATCGGACTCGATTTCTGACGGCGTTCATCAAGGGTGCGTGCCGGTTCCCCTTCAAAATCGATCAGGAACGCATCGCCTTGTGCCACCAGGACCTGGCCCAGATGGAAGTCGCCGTGAATCCGCGTGCGCAACGCACCGGCATCTGCCGGCACCAGCTTCGAGACGGTTTCGGCGAGTGCGGCGCGGCGATCCAGCAGACTGCGGGCGAGTCCGCGCGTGTCGTCGGTCAGTTGATCGAGACGCGGTTCGAGCAGATCGAGCGCGGAACTGAGCATGGATTGCGTGCCGTCGATCCACGCTTGCACCTGTTCCGCCGTCGCGGGCTCCGGCGCGAATGCAGGATCGTCCGTCGGCGCGGCAAGTGCAACGTGCAGTTCGCCAAGGCGCTTACCGATGATGCCGGCCATCATGCGATAGCCGTCAATGGCTTCGGCTTCCTTTTCGCGGTCAGGCAGGCCGTCGTCGGCTTCGACGGCGAGTGCGAGATCGTCGATGGTGCGGCGCAGGTAATCGAGCGCCCAGTTCCACGCATCGCCCTGGTTGTCGATAAAGCCTTGCAGGATGCACAGCGTATGCGGCACGCCGGCCGGATCGACGCGCACCACTTCACCATAAAGCGGCGCGGTATTGGCATAGCCGATCTTGGTCAGATAGCGGCTGATTTCCGCTTCCGGGTGGATCCCGGCGACAAGTCGCCGTACGAGTTTGAGCACCACCGCATCGGCGATGATCAGCGAACTGTTGCTTTGTTCGGCGGCCAGCCAGCTAATCTCAGGACGATCGCCCAGATCGAGTTCGCTCAGACGGTCTGTCGGAATAAAGCGGATCTCGCTCTTTTGCACCGTTGGCACAACGGCGCGCTCGCGCAGCTTGCGCAATACGTTGTGCGCAAAGATCGGCAGCGCGAAAGCATCGGTCAGGTGACCGACATTACGGCCACGCCGCACGCGAGCCAGCGCGAGCTGCATGAACAGTGGGTAGGTGGTGTCGCCGCCCCACGTAATCGCAATCGGCAACACGTAGCGTTCCGTATGGTCGCCTACATCCGCTTCGATTTCCGTGAAGGCAAAACCGCCGTTCGGGATGGTCGTCAGAGAGGCAAGGCGTACGCCGTTCAACTGCTGATCCTTCGACGCAAACCAGCGACGGCGGCTTAGCCATGACGGCAGCACTTCGGATTCGAGCAATCGCACGTTTTCCGGCGTCGGGCCGGCCTGACCTTCGCGGATCACAATCGTGACGAACTCGGGCAGCGGCTCGGAATGCGCCTGCGCCCAGGTAGGACGTTGGTTTCCCGGGCAGATCAGGAACCACAAGAAGCCGTAAGGCGGAAACGTCAGCAGGTAGGTGAGTTGACCAATCGCCGGGAACACGGAGTCGGCGGTCATTTCGATCGGCACAGACCCATTGAACTCAGACAGGTCGAGTTCGACCGCCTGCGGCGCACGCGACAGATTCGCGACGCACAGAATGGTCGGCTCGCCCGGCAACTCGCGCACATACGCGAGAATCTTGCGATTGGCCGGCTTCAGAAAGCGGATCGTGCCACGTCCAAAAGTCTGTTTGGCGCGGCGCGTGGCCAGCATACGGCGCGTCCAGTTGAGCAGCGAGTGTGGATCGCGGCTCTGCGCTTCGACGTTGACCGCGTCGAAACCGTAAAGCGAGCCCATCACGGGAGGCAGAACCAGTTGTTCCGGATCGGCGCGCGAGAAGCCGCCATTACGGTCAGATGACCATTGCATCGGCGTACGCACGCCGTCGCGATCGCCGAGGTGAATGTTGTCGCCCATGCCCAGTTCGTCCCCATAATAAATCACAGGTGTGCCTGGCATCGACAGCAGTAGCGAGTTGATCAGTTCAATACGGCGGCGGTCGCGCTCCATCAACGGGGCGAGACGGCGCCGGATGCCGAGATTCAGCCGCGCACGGCGATCGCTCGCGTAGGTGTTCCAGAGATAGTCGCGCTCCGAATCCGTGACCATTTCGAGCGTCAGTTCATCGTGATTGCGCAGGAAAATGGCCCACTGATTCGTCTCCGCCAGATCCGGCGTTTGCCGCATGATGTCGGTGATCGGGAAGCGGTCTTCGCTGGCAATCGACATGTAGATGCGCGGCATCAGCGGGAAGTGGAACGCCATGTGGCATTCGTCCTCGTCGCCGAAATATTCCTTCACGTCTTCCGGCCACTGGTTCGCTTCGGCGAGCAGCATCCGGTTCGGATATTCGGCGTCGAT
>FTKM01000043.1_pt2 | contig 20946 bp, 21 predicted proteins | sample 1658051 | NCBI WGS metagenome assembly FTKM01 (sample SAMEA3914794, study PRJEB12502) | metagenome | biome: forest; material: soil | place: Canada | collected 2011-07-05 | depth 0.1 m | reverse complement strand
TATCCGGGCTTCCTGCAGCACACCGGTTTCGTGGCCATGAATCCGGAGCGGCACGCAGCGTCGCACTGGGACTACTACCAGAGCCTGCTGGCTGGTGACGAAGACGACGCCGAAGCGCATCGCCGTTTCTACGACGAGTACAACGCCGTACTCGACATGGACGCCGACTATTATCTCGACACGATCCGCGTTGTCTTCCAGGAATTCCGCCTGGCTGAAGGCACCTGGGATGTGGCCGGAGAGCGCGTGCGGCCGCAAGACATCAAGAAGACCGCCCTCTTCACCATCGAAGGCGAACTCGACGACATCTCCGGCGACGGTCAGACGCGCGCCGCCCACGATTTGTGCAGCGGCATTCCGGAGAAAGACAAGCAGCATTTCACAGCGGAGAAATGCGGCCACTACGGTATTTTCTCGGGTCGTCGTTGGCGCACCATCATTTATCCGCAACTGCGCGACTTTATCCTCGCGCACAACAAGAGCACTAAAACCACTGCGGAAAAAGTCGAAGCGTAAAACGCATGCAAGCCGTCAGCCCAGCTTCAACGAGCTGCGATGCTAAAGGTTGAGCTTGCATCGACTGAAATGAAAACGGCCCTGTACAAGGGCCGTTTTTCATTTTTGAGCATATGTCGAGGCTGGACAGGAATTGCTTCGAATTCCTATGCGCTTTGTGAAGCGAACGATGCGCAACGAATCGCAGGCAATGAAAAGCGGACAACGCTTCGCAACGAGCGAAGCACCGCTCGCGCAAGACCTTAGGCGATCAGCGCCTGTGCTGAGCTTTAACGTCTCAGCAAATACGCCAGCAGCAGCTCTGTGTTCATCTGCACGATTTCGCTACGTTCGGCCGGCGTACTGAAATCGCGACCCAGCGTTGCTTCCAGCGTGAAGCGATTCGACACGATGTAATAGCCCATGCCCGAGAGCGTGACGTAAAAGCGCAGCGGATCGACATTGGTGCGAAAGAGTCCGGCGCGCTGACCGCGTTCGAGAATACTGGCCAACGTTGCAACGATCGGCGAGATCATTTCGCGAATACGTGTGGACTTCTGCATATAGCGCGCCTCGTGCAGGTTCTCGTTATTCACGAGACGCAGCAGTTCGGGATGATCGCGATAGTAGTCCCACACGAAATGCGCAAGCCGCGTCACGGCCTCGACGGGTGCGATACCGTTCAGGTCGAGCGTGCGTTCAGCTTCAGTGAGCGCGCCGAAAGCGTGCTCCAGTACGGCCGTGAAAAGCTGCTCCTTGCTACCGAAGTAGTAGTAGAGCATTCGTTCATTGGTTTCCGCGCGGCGGGCGATCTGATCGACGCGCGCGCCGAACAACCCACCATTTGCAAATTCCTCAGCCGCCGCGAGCAGAATACGGCGCCGGGTGCCTTCAGGATCTCTTTTGATTTTCGGCTGATTCATGGTGGCATCATCGTGAGCCGCGTTATCCGGATCGTGCCGCCGGCCTCTCCTCGGGCCTTGCACCGACAGCACTGAACGGGCTGGTTGGGGGACACCCTTCTGCGGTCTTTCGGAAAAGCGCTTCGATTATGGCACATGGTTTGGTAATGGCAATCGGGGAAATCGGCGATAATGCGCTATTTCCCCTATGCCTGATGGAGCGGGCCATTTCGCCTCGCTTCTGCCTGCCGTTGAGCGCCCGGGGTCTTCCCTCGTCCGCCTTCCGGCAAGTCTCACCGTCGTGACCGTGACCGATTCCATAACACTCGCAGACCGCATCGAAGATCTGCTTCCCCAGACCCAATGCACGAAATGCGGATACCCCGCATGCCGGCCGTATGCCGAAGCCGTAGCAGTTGGCACAGCGAACTACAACCAATGCCCGCCTGGCGGCGCCGAGGGTGTTGCACGTCTCGCCGCTTTGCTCGGCAAACCACCGATACCGCTCAATCCCGCCAACGGTGTCGAACGCCCGCGCCCTTTGGCGGTAATCGACGAGAATCTGTGTATCGGTTGCACGCTCTGCATGCAGGCGTGTCCGGTCGACGCGATCATTGGCGCACCGAAACAGATGCACACCGTCATCGGGGCACTGTGCACCGGCTGTGATCTGTGCGTGCCGCCGTGCCCGGTGGATTGCATCGCCATGGTGCCTGTCACGGGCGAAGCGACCGGTTGGAATGCGTGGACGCAGAATGATGCGAACGCGGCCCGCGAACGGCACGACCGCCGCGAGGCGCGACTCGCGCGTGAGCGCGAGGCGTCCGAAGCGCGCGCCGCCGCACGCCGGGCGGCCAGCAGTGCGACCGCGCAAACGCCCGCTTCGGGTGCAAACGCGCCGCAAGCCACACCAGCATCCGCCGATGACGCTGAAGCCAAAAAACGCGCGATCATCCAGGCGGCCCTCGAACGCGCGCGCAAAAAGAAAGAAGAACTGGCCGCGAAAGGCACTGGACCGCAAAACGTGGAGCACGTGAGCGCCGACGTGCAGGCCCAGATCGACGCAGCCGAAGCACGCCGCCGACGCCTTGGCATCGAAGCCAATGAGGCATCGCAAGCGCCAACGCCAACGCCAACGCCTGAGCGTGACACCCCTTCGTCCAAAACCTGAGCGCCCTCTCCCGCATGAACGCGAACAAACGCCGCGCCATCTTCGAGACCTTGCAGAGCCTCGATCCTCATCCGAAGACCGAACTGGAATACAGCACGCCTTACGAATTGCTGATCGCGGTGATGCTGTCCGCGCAAGCCACCGACGTGTCGGTCAACAAGGCGATGCGCAAGATGTTCCCGGTGGCCAATACGCCGCAGCAGGTTGTGGCGCTCGGCGAGGAGGGCGTGACGGGCTACATCAAGACGATTGGCCTCTATCGGACCAAGGCAAAGAACGCCGTTGCGGCCTCGCGCATCCTGCTTGACCAATACAGCGGCGAGGTGCCGGCCGATCGCGAGGCATTGGAAAGCCTCCCAGGCGTGGGTCGCAAAACCGCCAACGTCGTGTTGAACATCGCGTTTGGCCACCCGACCATTGCTGTCGATACGCACATCTTTCGGGTTGCGAATCGAACTGGGCTTGCGCCCGGCAAGGACGTGCGTGCCGTCGAAGCTGCACTGGAGAAGTTCACACCAGCCGAGTTCGTGCAGGACGCACATCACTGGCTGATTCTGCATGGACGTTATGTCTGCAAGGCGCGCCGGCCCGAATGCTGGCATTGCGCGATCGAGCCGCTGTGCGAGTTCAGACCGAAGACGCCGCCACCGGATCTATAGGTTCGGGCTCGCTGCTGGCGTTTCGTGAGGTCGTGCCTCGCTGCTGGCTGTTCATGAGGCCGTACCTCGCTGCTGGCTGTTCATGAGGCCATGCCTAGTTGCTTGCTGTTCATGGGGCGTTGCGTCGCTGCTGGCTGTTCTTGAGGCCATGCCTCGCTGCTGGCTTCTCGTGGGGCAGTACTGCGCTGCCTGCTACTTATGCACGCGTCTGGCTCCCTTTGATGACTCCGTAACCCTTGGCGGCGTGCCTGCGCAGTGAGCGCCCTCAGCGTAAAATGAGTGCTTGCCGTTGCGCGTCGGGGCGCCTTGGGCTTGCCCTTGGCCCGAACGCGAGCACCTCTCACCACCGCTTTCAGTCCACGATGTTCAATCCCAGCCGCGACGAAGTCCGAAGCTTTTTCACCGAGACCTGGCGCAAGCAGCGCGCAGGCACGATCCTGACGCCACTCGAGGCGATCGCCGCCGACTGGATCGTCGAGCACCCCGAATACCACGCCGAACTCGGCGACGCCGAATCTGCTTCCGCCCAGGACTATTCGCCCGAGCGCGGCCAGACCAACCCGTTCCTGCATCTGTCCATGCATCTGGCAATCAGCGAGCAACTCTCGATCGATCAGCCGCCTGGCATCCGTGCCGCGCATGAGCGCCTTGCGGCCCGCCTCGGCTCCACCCACGACGCGCAGCACGCCATCATGGAGTGTCTGGGCGAAACCATCTGGGAAGCGCAGCGCACCGGTACACCGCCCGATACGGACGCGTACTTGCAGCGTATCGAGCGCCGCGCATCGCGTGACTGACGGCGAAGTCGGGCCACGCCAGACTGGCGACCGCGCTCGCAACAGACCTCGGGTAAACGCAAAACACCCAGCCGTAGCGGGGTGTTTTGCGTTTTGAACCGGGCCCAATCAAACAGGCCGAACCACCGGCGACGCGCTTACTTCTTTTCGACCAGCGCGCCGTTTAGCGATTCGATATACGCCGCGATATCTTTCATGTCGCTTTGCGACAGGGTTTGCACTTGCGCCTGCATGATCGGGTTGTTGCGACCGAAGTGCGGATTGCCGTTACCCATCTGGTACTGACGCAGCGCCCAATAGATGTAGTCGGAGTGCTGCCCGGCGAGTCTCGGATATTCCGGGCTAACCGGATTGTTGAGCTGGGCGCCATGGCACGCTGCGCAGTTGTGCGCCTCGACCAGCACCTTGCCGTTGCCGGCGTCGGCGGCGTGCGCCACGTTCGCTGCGGCCAGACCGATCAACGCCGCCGATGCGCATGCAGCCTTGAACACCGTATGGAGTGCCTGTTGGTGCTTCTTCATGAATTCTCCTATCCCGCGAGATTAATTAGCCAAGTGACTGGATGGACGCTCGCGGCCGATCACTTGTCGGGATTGTTCTTCGAAGAGGGGGTCTGCGCCGCATAGTATGCAGCAATGTCGGCGATGTCCTGGTCCGACAGCGACGCGGTGATGGCATGCATGGTCGCGAAGTGGCGATCGCCCTTCTGGTACTCGTGCATCGCGTTTTCGAGGTATTGCCGATTCTGGCCACCGAGGATAGGCACCCGGTAGACCTCAGGGTACGCCGTGCGGTAATCAGCAATGCCGTGACAACCGATGCACATCGCGACCTTGCCTTGCCCTGCCTGGGCGTTGCCAACGACATCCGCTGCCTGCGCACTGGCCGCGTATCCCGCTAGCACCGACAGCGCAGTGATCACGACATGTTTGCCGACGAATTTATTCATAGCATGTAACCTGGCTTGAGGGGAAACGGGCGCCCGAAAAGGCAACGGCCTGCACCATTCGTTCTTCTAGGGTTGCCACGCAGGCCAAAAAAATCGGCCTAATTGTACCGCGACGCTACGGCGGGCGTCCACCAAGGGAGCCCCACGCCCATTGGGCTCGTCCACGACGGGTACGCCTTGTGCGCGGGGTGGGGTATGCCGCACCCGCCCCGCGCCGGACCGGCGGGAAAACCCGCACAGCCCCGCCGCCGCCAGCCGTTACGCCCTGCCCGCCCACCGGGCAACGCACCGGCCAGTGCGGCTGACACCATACGACAGCGGGTATCGGGCCAACAGGCCTTCTGACTTATACTGGAATTTTTCCCCGAACGAGCGTCTCGCCATGCGTTTCGAAGGCTCCTCGCAGTACGTCGCCACCGACGACCTCAAGCTCGCGGTCAACGCCGCGATGACCTTGCAGCGGCCGCTGCTCATCAAGGGCGAGCCCGGCACCGGCAAGACCATGCTCGCCGAGGAAGTCGCCGCCGCGCTGGGCATGCCCCTGCTGCAGTGGCATATCAAGTCCACCACCAAGGCCCAGCAGGGTCTGTACGAATACGATGCCGTATCGCGTCTGCGCGATTCGCAACTCGGTGACGAACGAGTCAAAGATATTCGCAATTACATCGTGAAGGGCGTGCTGTGGCAGGCGTTCGAAGCCGATGAGCAGACTGTGCTGCTGATCGACGAGATCGACAAGGCCGACATCGAATTCCCCAACGACCTGCTCCGCGAGCTCGACCGCATGGAGTTCTACGTCTACGAGACGCATGAACTGGTGCACGCGAAACACCGTCCGCTGGTCATCATCACGTCGAACAACGAGAAGGAATTGCCCGACGCGTTCCTGCGCCGCTGCTTCTTTCACTACATCAAGTTCCCCGAGCCGGTGACGATGCAGCAGATCGTCGAGGTCCACTACCCCGGCATCAAGAAGGAACTGCTGGCTGCCGCGATGGCGAGTTTCTTCGAGCTGCGCAATGTCTCGGGCCTGAAGAAGAAGCCATCCACTTCGGAACTGCTCGACTGGCTAAAGCTGTTGCTCGCCGAAGACATCCCACCCGAGGCGCTGCGCTCCTCGGATCACAAGCAGATCATTCCGCCGCTGCATGGCGCGCTGTTGAAGAACGAGCAGGACGTTGGGCTGTTCGAACGGCTTATCTACATGAACCGCAATAACCGCTGACGCACCCGGTGTATCCGGTGGCATGGCAGCGGCGAGTGCGAATGCCCCGCTAGCCGTGTGAGCACCGGTCCGGCCGCAGAGGCGCAGCTTTAGCGCGCCGCGCTGAAACAGAGGAACCCGCATGCTGATCGACTTCTTTTATTCTTTGCGCGCCGCGAAGCTGCCGGTTTCAGTGAAGGAATATCTGACGCTGCTCGAAGCGCTCAAGGCCGGCGTCATCCCGCCGTCGCTCGACGACTTCTACTACCTCGCGCGGCTCACGCTGGTTAAAGACGAGCAGTATTTCGACAAGTTCGATCAGGCGTTCGGCGCCTATTTCAACGGTGTGGCGCTGAAGTCGGAGATCGCCTTCGACGTGCCACTCGACTGGCTGAAAAAGAAATTGCAGCGCGATCTCTCGCCCGAGGAAAAAGCGCAGATCGAAGCGATGGGCGGCATCGACAAGCTGATGGAGCGCCTTAAAGAACTCTTCGAAGAACAAAAAGAGCGCCACGAAGGCGGCAACAAGTGGATCGGCACCGGCGGCACCTCGCCGTTCGGCCACGGCGGCTACAACCCGGAAGGCATCCGCATTGGCGGCGACGCCTCAGGCAATCGCACGGCGGTGAAGGTCTGGGAAGCGCGAGCGTACCGCGACTATGACGATCAGGTCGAGATCGGCACGCGCAACATCAAGGTCGCATTGCGGCGTTTGCGCCGTTTCGCGCGCGAAGGCGCCGCCGAAGAACTCGACCTGCCCGACACGATTCGCAGCACCGCGGCGAACGCCGGCTGGCTCGACCTGAAGATGGTGCCCGAGCGGCACAACAATGTGAAAGTGCTGATGCTGCTGGACGTAGGCGGCTCGATGGACGATCACATCAAACGCACCGAAGAGCTGTTCTCCGCCGCCAAGGCCGAGTTCAAGCACCTCGAGTTCTACTACTTCCACAACTGCGTGTACGACTTTCTGTGGAAGAACAACCGTCGGCGTCATGCAGAACGCATGCCCACCTGGGACGTACTGCACAAGTTCACGTCCGACTACAAGCTGATCTTCGTCGGCGACGCCACGATGAGCCCCTACGAAGTGCTGCAGGCGGGCGGCTCGGTGGAATACAACAATCCGGAGGCCGGCGCGGTATGGCTGCGGCGCCTGGCTGACCATTTCCCGCATCATGCGTGGCTCAATCCCGAGCCGGAAGGGTTGTGGGAATACCGCCAATCCGTGTCGGTGATTCGTGAAGTGCTGGGGCACAGGATGTATCCTCTCACCCTCGCGGGACTGGAAACCGCGATGCGCACGCTGAGCAAATGAGTTTTTCCAATCAGCGCAAGCGCTGAAGACAAGCGCTAAAGATTTCACTCACCATCGAACATCCGAGACAACCTGCATGCCTCCGTCGTCGTCCCCTGAGTTGACTCCAACCACCGCGCCGCGCGCACCCCTCAGGCCGTTTGCCGACACCTCCGTGTCCGCCGTGGTCGCGGGCTTCGTGGCGATGATGACGGGCTACACCAGCTCGCTGGTGCTGATGTTTCAGGCGGGCCAGGCCGCGCATCTCTCGGATGCGCAGATTTCATCGTGGATCTGGGCATTGTCGATCGGCATGGCGTTGTGCACGATCGGACTGTCGCTGCGCTTTCGCGCGCCGATCGTGATCGCCTGGTCTACTCCAGGCGCCGCGCTGCTGGTGTCGTCGCTGCCGCATGTGGCCTACCCCGAGGCAATTGGCGCGTTCATCGTGTGCGCGCTGCTGCTGACCGTGGTCGGTTTGACCGGCTGGTTTGACACGCTGATGAAGAAAATTCCTGCCGGGATTGCCTCGGCGCTGCTCGCGGGCATCCTGTTCGAGATCGGCATCGAGATTTTCCGCGCCGCGCAATTCCAGACCGCGCTCGTGCTGGCGATGTTCTTTACCTATCTGATCATCAAGCGCCTCGCACCGCGCTATGCGATCGTCACCACGCTGATCGTCGGTACAGCGGTGGCGGGCGGCCTCGGCCTGCTCGACTTCAGCCGCTTTCACGTCGCCCTCGCCCATCCGGTCCTGACGACGCCGGCCTTCTCGGTGGCGGCGATCGTCAGCATTGGTATTCCGCTCTTCGTCGTCGCGATGGCCTCGCAAAACGTGCCGGGCATCGCCGTCTTGCGCGCCGACGGCTATACGACCCCGTCCGCGCCGCTGATCGCCACCACCGGCATCGCGTCGCTGATACTTGCGCCGTTCGGCTCGCACGGCATCAATCTTGCGGCTATTACTGCTGCCATCTGTACCGGCCCCGAAGCACACGAGGACCACAAGAAGCGCTACACCGCCGCGCTCTGGTGTGGCGTGTTCTACCTGATCGCCGGCATTTTTGGCGCGACCATTGCCGCCCTGTTCGCTTCGCTGCCCAAGGCGCTGGTGGTATCGGTGGCCGCGCTCGCGCTGTTCGGCTCGATCATGAGCGGCCTCGCTAACGCCATGCAGGATCTGAAGCAGCGTGAAGCCGCCCTGGTGACCTTCATGGTGACCGCCTCAGGGCTGACCCTGCTGTCGATCGGTTCGGCGTTCTGGGGGCTGGTGGCCGGCGTTCTGACGCAACTCGTCTTGAATGCGCGGCGGGCTTGAGAGGGCTCGCCAGACGGTTGAACCGAGCGGCGGATGCGAGTGAAAGAACCACCTCATCCGATCCGCCATAGAATAGAAGTATCGGGCGGCATTTCCCGGCAAGATGATGGGCGATGCCGCAGCGTGAAATGCTGCCGCTGACCGACCGAAGCAACCGCTCCGGTCGGTCAGCGGCGACACTCCTCCAACCTGGACCATTGCGCCTGTGCGCCCTAAAGGCTCGACATGACTACCGCACTCGATCAACTCAAGCAATTCACGATCGTTGTCGCCGATACCGGCGACTTCCAGCAGCTCGCCCAGTACAAACCGCGAGATGCAACGACCAATCCGTCGCTGATCCTGAAAGCTGTGCAGAAGGACGACTATCGCCCGCTGCTCGAAAAAACCGTGCGCGATCATGCGTCGAAGCCGGTCGGCGCCATCATCGATCATCTGCTGATCGCATTCGGCACGGAAATTCTTAAGATCATTCCGGGCCGCGTCTCAACCGAAGTCGACGCGCGTCTGTCGTTCAACGTCCAGGGCTCGATCGACAAGGGTCACGAACTGATCAAGCTGTACGAAGCGGCAGGCATTGGCCGTGAGCGCATCCTGATCAAGCTCGCGTCCACGTGGGAAGGCATCCGCGCGGCCGAGCACCTGCAAAAGGAAGGCATCCATTGCAACATGACGCTGCTGTTCTCGCTTGCTCAGGCCGCTGCCTGCGCCGAAGCGGGCGCACAGCTGATCTCGCCGTTCGTGGGCCGCATCTACGACTGGTACAAGAAGAACGCCGGCAGCGCATGGGACGAGGCGAAGGACGGCGGCGCGAATGATCCGGGCGTGCACTCGGTGAAACGCATCTACGCGTACTACAAGAAGTTTGGTTATAAGACCGAGGTGATGGGCGCGAGCTTCCGCACCCCTGGCCAGGTTCTGGAACTGGCGGGCTGCGACCTGCTGACCATCAGCCCTGATCTGCTGCAAAAGCTGCAGGACAGCACGGATAAGGTTGAGCGCAAGCTGTTGCCGGAATCGGGCGATAGCGGAACTATCGAACGGGTGCCGGTCGACGAACCGACGTTCCGCTTCCTCGTCAACGACGAAGCCATGGCCACCGAAAAGCTCGCCGAAGGCATTCGCGCGTTTGCCGCGGACGCCGTCAAGCTGGAAAAGCTGATCGAAGCACTGCGTTAATCGCGGCGTTATACGCAACGCGCCGGGCCGCCCGGACCTCGCGCGTTGCGGCATCTCTGTGGGCTCGCTGAGCTTTATCAGGTTTCAGCGCAGGTTTCACCGCAGGTCTCAGCGCAGGTCTCAGCGCAGGTCTCAGCGCAGGTCTCTCCGCAGATCTCAGCGCAGGTCTAAGTGCAGATCTTTTCGCAGGTTTCAGCGGCTTTCAACGAATTTCACAATCGACGCCACAACGGACGACTACAATCGTTCGCTGTGGCGTTGTGCTGTCGGCGCATCTCTGCATGACGGCAGCAGTCGCTGCGCCTATATGACAATTTTTGGGAGACGACGATGCAAATCCAGCCTTATGTATTTTTCGACGGCCGCTGCGAAGAAGCGCTGCGCTTTTACGCCGACACGCTTGGCGCCGAAGTGCTGTTCAAGATGCAATACAAGGACGCTCCGCCGGAAACCAACCGCCCCGTCGATCCGAAATCGGACAACAAGGTGATGCACGCCTCTGTGCGGATCGGCGAGTCAATCCTGATGGTGTCCGACGACTGCATGAGCGAGCAGGTGACCCACAACGGTTTCAGTCTGTCGGTTACTGCTGACTCGCCTGCCGAAGGCGAGAAGATTTTCAACGCGCTCGCGCAAGGCGGCACCGTCAACATGCCGTGGCAGGCGACGTTCTGGAGCAAAGGTTTCGGCATGCTGACGGACCAGTTCGGCGTTCACTGGATGGTCACGATCCCTGAGGGCGCCTGATACGCTTGCGCCAACGCGCATCCATTGATGCCCGGGCTCGGGATGCGCCATCACGATCTCGGGACGCGCGTCATTGCGGCCTGGGTGTCGCTTCGAGGCTCTCGCCGTGACGCTCGATGTTCCAGTTAGGCTCGGTTTCAAGCAGCAGCGCCCGTAAGCGATCGACCTGTTCGATCACACGTTCACCGAGCCAGTAAGGTCCCTGCAGTTCAGGCGCGAGATGCGGTGCCAGCGCCCCCGCTGGCGCGCTGACCGGCAATGGCTTCGGATTGAGAAAACGCTTCGCGCCGCCAAAGCGCAAGCCACGCGCCATCTCTAGCAGCATGGCGCGCACCGCTCGCGCCTCCACCCCGCATTCTTGCGCGAAGGCCGCTCGCGCGGCCGCATCGGCATTCACGAGGGTGCCGGTCGCCATGATTTCGAGCGCGCTCAGCATCGAACGGTGGATCCGCTGAATGGCCTCCAGCTTTCCCGGTGGCAATTCAATTTCCTTAGCCACGGAGGGCAGCAAGCCACGCAACTGGATGAGCCGTTTGTTGAGTTCGAGGAAGACCTTGATCTGCTCATCGGGGTCGAGCGGCGAACTACCCACGATCCGCGAGTAGATCCGCGCACTGCCGCGCAGATTGTCGGCGAGCAGGTAACGCCACGAGTAGGTCGCATGCAGTGGCAAGGCGAAAGAAAACGCCAATGCGATCACAATCCCGACCAGCACGTTCAGCGTGCGCCACAGGCCCGTACCGATCTGATTGTCACCGTGGCCCGCGACGATGCACATGGTGATCGCCGTCAGCAAGCCGATGTAGCCGCCCTTGCCAATTGCATACCAGGCACAAATGCCCGCCACTAACGACATGAGCACATACGTGAGCCACAGCGAGCCGATCAGGTTTTGCTGCAGGATCAATGCTAGCCCGATCGACGCGCCGAGAAAGGTTCCGGCGGCACGCTCAGCGGCTTTCTTGCGAATGTTTCCGTGATGCTGCAAGCCGCCGATCACCACCAGCACCGTCACCGACGCCCAGATACCATGCGGAATATCAATGCCGGTCGTAGCGATGATCGAGACCATCATGGCGAGTCCGACGCGCACGCTGTGCAGCAACCTCGCATGCCGGTAGCGGTAGTACGGCGAAGCAATCGCCCGCACCAAACGGCTGAAGCCGGAGCGGCGGGGAATCAGGGGGTCGGAGTCAGCAGAGGCCATGGTTGCCCGGGAGCTAGAGACACGATGAGGATATCCTGCACCAAAAAACAAAACGCCCGCAAATTTTCGTTTGCGGGCGTGATGTACAGAAAGCCGCCAGGTTGTGGCGCGACCGGGCCTTAACTTTCGACCACGTCCAGGTAGTCTTCTGGACGGGTCCGATCTTCGGAGTGCTTCATACCCACAGCGCGCACTAGCAGGCTCACCACAACCGATACCACCAGGTTGACGATCAGCGACCACACTGCGGCGTAGCCAGGAATGGCGAGGCCAAACAGGTGGATCGTAAAGATCGAACTGGCGAGCTTCAGCGAAATGGCCATCCACGTCCCCGTTGCAATGCCGACTGCCCAGCCGATCAACAGACCCCGGTAATCGAGCATGCGCGTGTAGAGGCCGAGCACAATTGCCGGCAACGTCTGGATGATCCAGATGCCGCCTAGCAACTGCAACTGGATCGCATACGTCAGCGGCAGCCCGAGAATGAACGCCACGGCGCCCACCTTGACGATCAGCGAGACCAGCTTAGCAATGTTGGTCTCCTGCTCGTTGGTCATGTGGCGGTTGATAAACTCCTTATGGATATTGCGCGTGTACAGGTTGGCCGCGGCGATCGACATGATGGCCGCCGGCACCAGCGCGCCGATGCCGATGGCCGCGAAAGCCACGCCGACAAACCACGACGGGAAGAAGTGCAGGAACAGCGCCGGCACCGCGAAGTTCGGGCCGAATGCCTTGAAGTACGGCGCGTATTCCGGCATGTCCTTCACGCCCGCTGCGAGTGCCATGAAGCCAAGCAGTGCGAGCAGGCCAAGCACCAGCGAGTACGCGGGCAGCATGGCCATATTGCGGCGGATCGTGTTGCCTGACTTCGACGACAGCACTGCCGTAATCGAGTGCGGGTACAGGAACAGCGCGAGCGCAGAGCCGACTGCCAGCGTCGCGTAGGCGCTATAGCCGTTCAGGTTCGATACATCGGGCGCCTTGAGCAGTAGCTTGGCCGGTGGTACCGCGCCGAAGATATGGCCAAAGCCGCCCAGTTGCGGCGGAATCACGATGATGGCGGCGATGATCGTCACGTAGATCAGCAGATCCTTGACCACCGCGATCATGGCCGGCGCGCGCAGGCCGGACGTGTACGTGTAGGCCGCGAGAATGGCGAACGCGATGATGAGCGGCAGGTCGCCGACGAACCCGGTCGTGTCGAAACCCAACGCGCCGATCACCACTTCGATACCGACCAGTTGCAGTGCGATGTACGGCATGGTCGCGAAGATGCCGGTCAAGGCAATAGCCAGCGCGAGCGTGCGGCTGCCATAGCGGGCGTTGACGAAGTCAGCCGAGGTGACGAAGCCCTGACGTTTCGCAATGCTCCATAATTTCGGGAACACAACGAAAGCGAAAGGATAGATCAGGATCGTGTAAGGCAACGCGAAGAAACCCGTTGCGCCTGCACCGAAAACGAGCGCCGGTACCGCGACGAACGTGTAAGCGGTATAAAGGTCGCCGCCGAGCAGGAACCACGTGACAATCGTACCGAAGCGCCGACCACCCAACCCCCACTCTTCCAGCTGCGCGAGATCGCCGCGCCGCCAGTGCGCCGCAATGAAGCCAAGAATGGTGACGCCGATGAAGAACAGAACGAATACGAAGGTGGCGATCTGATTCATTGCACGCCCCCTTGCGAGCCATCAGTTGAACGCTTCCTGGTCTTGAAGTAGACGAGCGCGGTGATGCCGGCACTGATCAGCACCCACAGCAACTGATACCAGTAGAAGAACGGGAAATCGAACAGTTGCGGTTCAACCTTGTTGTACGAAGGCACCCAGATCATTGCGATCCAGGGAAGCAACAACAACCAGAGCCAGCGCTTGCTGGCCTTGTTCGCGCCGGCGTCTTGAGCCATTACGTCTCCTATGTCCTTTTATTGAATTGTGTCCCGTGGTCGGCGGGTGTTTGACCCGACAGCGGACGCGCCACGGGTGCCCCGAAAGCATTGAAAGAGTATAGGAGCCGCGAAGGTACGGTCAAGCAGGGCCGACCCGAGGCAATTCGTCGAGGAAGTGTAGTGTGGCAGAGGCAGCCAGGTGCGAAGGCGCGCCCTCGGCAAGCTGTTTGAAACCTGCGAAGGGTTTGCTGAAAGACTGAAACTGATACAGAGGGTGAAAACAGAAGCACAGAGAGCTTTCACAACGCGGCCATGATTCGTGGCCGCGTTGCGTTGCGATGAGATGAAGCAGGAATCCGCTTCGGTCTGCTTAGATCGTGAACGAACCGGCAGTCTGCCCGGTCGATTCCTGCAGACCCTTGATCCATTTGCGCGCCGGCAGGCCGAGCGTCGATTCGATCACTTTGGCACGCGCCTCTAGCGTGGCAAACGGCACCTCGAGGGCTGGCCCGGAGAACGCGATAGCCACCCGGTTGCCGTCATGCACTTCAGGCAGCGCAAACACGCGGCCATCGAACGCTTCATTCAGACGCTTCATGTTGCGCACGAAGCTCGGATGATCGCCGAACAGGTTCACGGTCACCACACCGGCATCGGTCAGACAAGCACGCACCGCGCGATAGAACGCGACGCTATCGAGTACCGGGCCCCGCGCTGTGGCGTCATAGACATCGATTTGCAGCGTGCCGATCGTGCCGTGATTCGCGCGATCGTTGACGAAGTCCCATGCGTCGGCTTCGTGCACGGTGAGACGTGCATCGTCCATTGGTAGTTCGAACATCGTGCGTGCGGCTATGACGACGGCCGGATTCAGTTCGACCGCTTCGACCTGGGCTCGCTTCAGGAAACGATAGGCAAACTTGGTCAGCGCCGCGGCGCCCAGACCGAGTTGCACGATCCGCTTGGGCGTTTCGAGGAAGAGCAGCCACGCCATCATCTGCTGTGCGTATTCAAGCTCGATGTGATCGGGCTTGCGCAGGCGCATCGCGCCTTGCACCCATTCCGTGCCGAAGTGCAGATAGCGCACACCGCCCTCTTCCGAGAACGTGACTGGCGCGAAGCGGGGCTTACGCGGCGCTTCGATTTGCGGCGCATCGTCGAGATCCTCGTCGCGTGCGGCGCGCTGGCTCGCGCGCGTCATTTTCTGTTTCGCGCCGGCGGGTTGGGCCTCTTTGTTGCGGAAGGCACGCGCCTCGGCGGAAGCGCGCTTGATGAGTTTCGTCATGTGAGGATGTCGCGCCAGAGACGCAATTTTTGGTCGAACGAGAGCATAGCATTCGCCGGACTCGACGAAGGCAATACCAGGGTGGTGTAGCCTGCCGCGCCGATCACCGGCGCGAAACGACCCGCCGTCTTGCCGTTGAAGCACACCTTGGCAAGCTGCGGTGCGTGGGCGCGCAGCGCGGCGAAATCGTTGGGGGTGGCGTTGCGGATTGCGGCATCGAGGCTGCCTTCGCGCTCGCACGCGGCGAGAACGTCCCACACCCCGATCTGATGATGCAGCAGACACAACAGACGCTCTTCGTAAGGCAAATCAGCAAGCGGTTCGTCGAGCACAGCGCCAAGCAGCTTCCAGAACTGGTTGCGCGGGTGCGCGTAGTACTGGGTGGCCACCAGCGATGCCTCGCCAGGAAAGCTGCCAAGAATCAAGGTATGAGTGTCGTTGCCGACGACTGGCGGAAAGCCGCGCAGCATTAGCGCTTCACCTCGGGCTCAGGTTTGGCTTTCTCCACAGGATGCGCTCGCGACGCGGTATGGTCCAGTGCTCGCCCATGTTCGCGTACGTGCCCGCGCGCCGCACCCGGCGATGCCTGCGTGGACGGCTCGGGCAAAGCGCATGCAAGATGCGTCCACAACGCCGGCAACATGCATTCCGTGACCATCAGCGGCGCTCCATGGCGCTCGAATACCGAACGGCGTGCAACCAGCGCCTGTGGATGGCCCATGTCAATTTCACACGCGGCCAGCCGGTATAGCGGATGGCAAGCCGTAAGCCTGCGGCTCACCAGCGACGAGCGCGCGACGCTGCTGTCGCTGTACAGCAACTCGGCGAGCGGGCGCGTGCGCAAGCGTCGCATTGCCTGCCAGACACCGACGCTCGCCGCCAGCGGCGCAATGCTGTGAGCCGCGACAAACGGTATGTCGTCAACCGACAGCACCACTTCGCGCACCCACACAGGCGCTCGCGACGCAACGTCGAGCGCGGCATGCTCATCTGCCCAGGGCATTGCCACGGCTTCGCGCGTGACACGCACAGCGACCGCACCGAGCGTGCGCAAGTGGGCAGTCAGCGAGCCGCCGCGCGTGAGCCAGTCTTTCTGGTCGCGGGTGAAGCCGGGTAAAGGCGCGACACGCCAATGGCTGTCGGCAGCATCGAAACGGATAGGCATGGTGTCGGATTATAGCGGGGACGCGTAGAGATTCGCCTCGCGACCGGTCTGGAAAATTCCGCCGCCTAACACTCGAACACCGCGTCCCATCAACTCAACATTTTTTCGGAGCGTTCCGATTCTCGGCCGCTAGCCGCTCACGATAAAAAAGTGCTGCATAAAAAGTCGGCGGTTCAGGCAGCGACAAGCGGCAGACCCGTCATGTAACCAACAATCAAGAGAGAGCAGCAAACATGAGAAAACTACTGAGCGTCAGCGCGTGCGCCATGACGGTCCTGATCGTCGCGGGTTGCGCCTCGCCGCTGAACCTCGCCAGGGAGACCTCGTTGAACCAGGCAGCCGGCATCGAAGTGAAACAGGTCACCGACGGCGTGTCCGTCAAGCTCCCAGAAGCCGCGCTCTTCGACTTCGATAATTCAGGGTTGCGTACGGATGCGGTCAATGTCATCAATCGTTCGGCGGTCCTGCTCAATCGCAGCAAAAAACCGGTTCTCGTCGAGGGTCACACTGACAATGTCGGCTTGCTCGAATATAACCAGCACCTCTCGGAAGCACGCGCGGAGGCGGTGGGCTACGCGCTGGTGGCGCGTGGTGTGGACATCGCACGTATCCGGACGAAGGGCGATGCCTACAACAAGCCCGTGGCTAGCAACGATACCGCTGAAGGACGAGCGTTGAACCGGCGCACTGAGATTCTCGTACGCGGCGAAACCATGGATACGCTGATGGGTCGGTAAAGAAAATCGGCCGCGGCGCGAATTGCGCTGCGGCCGATGAAGGTTGTCCGGACTTCACACCCGCGTGTGATCGGCGAGCTTCAGCGCCTGCAAGCGTGCAGCGACACGTTCGACCACCGGCGCCCATGCGCCTGGTTGCGGTTGTCGATAAACCTCCACCGAATCGTACCAAGGCTGGGTCTCGGCCTCCCCCCAACACCAGTGCGATACATGATCGAGCATGGCCAGCACAGGCAGCCCGAGCGCACCGCCCAGATGCAACGGCGCGCTGTCGATAGTCACTAACGCGTCGAGTGCAGTCGCATGCGCCGCCACATCGTCGAAACCCGCCGCGTAGTGACCGGTCAGATCGCGAACGCGGCAACCTTGTGCCGTCAGTGTGGCGACATCCTCGGTGAGTCCTGGGGTCAGCGGGTGAAACACGACATCGGGCAGCGCGAGGACGGGTGCCAGTTCGGCGAGCGGAATCGAACGCTTCGTATCGCGTCGATGCGTAGGACTGCCAGACCACACCAGCCCTATCTGTAGCGTGGCGGTATCCGCACTAGCTGGTCTCACCCGATCACGCCAGGCCGAGACTCGCTCAGGATCAGCGTGCAGATAGGGTGCACCGCGCACTGCTTCAGGCTGCAAGCCGAGTATGTATGGCACGCTCATCATGGGCAACCCGTAATGCGGTTGACCGAGCGGACCATCCTCGATGGACACGCAATCCGCATAGAACCGCGCGAACAGCGGCTGTAGCGCCCGGCGCACCGCCAGCAACAACCGCCCGCCTTGCTCCTGTACGCGCGTCGCCAGTTCGGGCAGAAACCGCACCATCTGGATATCGTCGCCGTTGCCCTGTTCACTGTGCACCATCAGTGTCTTGCCAGCGAGCGATTGATCGTGCCACCGCGGCGCGACGCGGGGCATGACCATCATGACGTTGTTAGCCGCGCGGTCGTCTCGGGCCAGCCGTCCTTCATAACGAGGCCATGCGCTCGACCAGTCGCCTCGTCGCAATTCGAGTTCCGCGAGATCGACCGCCGCTGTTGCGTCAGCGGGGTCCACGTCGAGCGCAGCGTGCAGCGCGGTCTCGCCTTCGCGGTAGCGAGCCTGCTCGATGAGATATTGGCCAATCGCGGTGAGGACTGCCGCATTGCGAGGCGCGGCGGCATTGGCAGCGCGCATCGTTGCCTCGGCCGCTGCCGCGTCATTGCGTTGCCACTGCGCATGACTTAACTGCCACGCGATTTCGCTATCCGCTGGATGCCTCGCGAGAAGCTCGCGGCACACCCGTTCCACTGCGTCCCAATCGCGAATCTCCCGGTACGCCAGTGCGAGATGCAGCCCCAGCGCCGGATGAACTTCGGGATCAAGCGCATAGGCCCGCGCCAGCGCTTCACGTCGCTCAAGTGTGGCCGCAGCGCCTGGCCATTGAGCGATGCAGACCGCCAGCCACCACGGCGCGCGGGCGTCGTACGGCGCGTGACGCTCATAGGCGCGCAGCAGAGACGCCGCTGCCGACCAGGCGCCGCAGTGGTCGATCAACCAGATGATCCAGTCAACCGTCCGCGCTTCCGGTTGCGCGCTGACTGTCAGTTCGCTGTAGTGTTTTGCGATGTCATGCTTGCCGAGTGCATCTGCAAACAACGCCAGTCGCGCGTAGCGCACGCCGCTTTCCGGATCTCCTTGCGCCAATGATGCGAAGTGATAGGCCTGCTCGAACTGTCCCGCGCTTGCGCACAGATCAGCGTGTATCTGCGATCTCGCATCATTCTGGGCCAGCGCTATCGCACATTTCAGAGCAGCATCGAAGCCTTGCTCGCGCAGGGTTGCCCAGACGAGATAGACAGGATCGGTTGAGGTGGCTGGAGTGAGATCGGACATGAGAACTGTCAGGCGATGATGAGGTGGTGTGCGCTTCAACGTCCAAGGCAACATGCCGTGTCTGACAATCACCCGGACAAGCGCAACTAAAACATCACAGATTAAGCGTTATTTGTTCCAACACATCTCATATTCAAATCTCAATATATCGTGGTTGCCAAATTTTAGTTAGTAAACCATACTGATTTTTCGTTTGGCCAAACGACATCTCTGATCTCAAAGTCATACAGCAAAATAGCCAAGGAGTATGGTTTGAACAATAACGGAAAAACAACGTCCGATCGCATCGCACATCTCGCCGCTGTCGTGCTGGCAAGACATAGTTCGTCCCACCTGGAAAAGGAACTGGCGGGTTCGGCGCTGGCGCAGCATCACACGTCGAAGCAGACCAGTACGGCTATCGGCAGCCTGGCCGCCAGGATATTGGGCGATCACAACGCGTGTGTCGAAGCCAGGGAACTAGCGGGGTCTGTGCTTTCGCAGGTCCGTCATTTGCATGCGACTGCACACGGTGCCTGAACCACGAGGTTCTCGTCATTGAGTCCAGTTGAATCGGGCGCATTGCATCTGCCGCGTTCAATCCGCTGGGGAGTCGGGCAACTCGCCACGCATAACCAGCACGCACGATAATCAGATTCGACAGGCGAAAAAAATGCGCTGCCAAAGCAGCGCATTTTTCCATCGGTCAAACTCGCTTCACGCCATTACGGCCTGCGTGTAAAACTCAACTCGCGCGGGCCAGCAACAACGCATTGGTGCGCTTGACGAAGCTCGCCGGATCTTCCAGCGCGCCGCCCTCAGCAAGCAGCGCCTGATCGAACAGCAGATGGCACCAGTCATCAAAGTTGGCGCTATCCGTATGCAGACCCTTCACCAGCGCGTGCTCCGGATTCACTTCCAGAATCGGATGGAATGACGGCGCCTGCTGACCTGCAGCCTTCAGCATACGCTGCAGGTAACCGCTCATCTCGCCATCGTCAGCCACGAGACATGAAGGCGAATCCGTCAGGCGGAACGTCAGACGCACGTCCTTGGCCTTGTCCTTCAGCGATTCCTTCATCTTCTCGACAAGCGGCTTAAGCTCTTCGCTGACCTTCTCTTGCGCCTGCTTTTCTTCGTCGTTCAACGCGCCCAGATCGAGATCGCCGCGCGCCACGCTTTGCAGCGGCTTGCCGTCGAATTCGTTCAGGAACGAGAGCATCCATTCATCGACGCGATCAGTCAGCAGCAACACCTCCACGCCCTTCTTGCGGAACACTTCGAGGTGCGGGCTATGGGTCGCGGCCTGGAACGTGTCGGCTGTCACGTAATAGATCTTGGTTTGCTCGGGCTTCATGCGGGCGACATAGTCCGCCAGCGAAACCGTCTGCTCCGGCGAATCCGTCAGCGTCGAGGCAAAGCGCAGCAGCTTTGCAATCCGCTCCTTGTTCGCGAAGTCTTCACCGACGCCTTCCTTCAGCGCCTGGCCAAACTCCTTCCAGAACGTCGCGTACTTTTCCTTGTCGGCGTCGTTGTCCGCGTTGGCCAGATCTTCGAGCATCGACAGCGAGCGCTTGGTCACGCCTTCGCGGATTGCCTTCACGTCGCGGCTTTCCTGCAGGATTTCGCGGGAAACGTTCAGCGGCAAATCGCTCGAATCCACCACGCCCTTCACGAAGCGCAGATAGGTGGGCAACAGCTGCTCAGCGTCGTCCATGATGAACACGCGCTTCACGTACAGCTTCAGTCCGCCGCGTTGCTCGCGATTCCACATGTCGAACGGTGCGGCGCTCGGCACGTACAGCAGTTGCGTGTACTCGCTACGGCCTTCGACGCGGTTATGCGTCCACGTGAGCGGGTCCTGATGATCGTGCGACAGATGCTGATAGAACTGCTTGTACTGCTCATCCGTGATGTCATTCTTCGCACGCGTCCACAACGCGCTGGCCTGATTGACGGTCTCGTCTTCGTCCTTCGTGACCATTTCGCTCTTTTCAGCGTCCCATTCCTCTTTGTTCATCAGGATGGGCAAGGCGACATGGTCCGAGTACTTCTGGATGATCGACTTCAGACGGTGCGACGACAGCAGTTCGTC
>FTKM01000008.1_pt2 | contig 21290 bp, 21 predicted proteins | sample 1658051 | NCBI WGS metagenome assembly FTKM01 (sample SAMEA3914794, study PRJEB12502) | metagenome | biome: forest; material: soil | place: Canada | collected 2011-07-05 | depth 0.1 m | reverse complement strand
CGCAGGCAGGGCTATCGCATATGACCGCCACGAAGCATTACCCTCTCCCCGAGAAACGGGGAGAGGACGATTGGCAAGCCCGCAGGGCGCAGATAATCGGGTGAGGGGCCAATGCGGCAGCCCATTTGGCCCCTCACCCGATCGCGTTCACTTCGTTCCGCTCTCGTCCTCTCCCCGTTTCTCGGGGAGAGGGTGAAGATAAAGTGAGCTCAAAGTCATATGCGATAGCCCTGGCTACGCAGGGGAGGAGAGGCAAAACTTGCTTTAAAACATCGTACCTTGCAGTTTTTGCGGCACGCAGAAGCCGCTTTCGCCGATATGGCTGGCCTTGGGATTGGTCAGCCCCATCGGGTCGATCTGCTCGGCATAAAACGCGCCCGTGGCGCGGTTCAGCGTGATACGCAGCGCCTTGCCGTGGCGGGTCACGCGATTGACCAGGTAATAGGCGCTGCTCGAGACCTTGGCATCGCACAAGGTATCCATGCAGTTGCTCTCGCGGACCAGCGAAGCGTGCCGCGGGTCGACCTGGTCGAACTTGAAGTCGGCCTGCTCGTCCGGGAAGATCTGGGACGGGAACAGGTTGATGTAAAAGCTGCCGGTGCTCAGCGTCTTCTTGCCGTCATTGGTGACGGTGTCGCATTTCAGGTTGATCTCCGTCGCGTCGATGCGCGGGACCGGCACCGGCTGAGGTGGCGGACTGGGCGCCAGCATCGCCGCGGGCGGTGGGGGAGGCGGGGGCGGAACGGCGGGCACGACCGCAACGACAACCGGCGCGGGCAGCGGGGCGGCCATGACCGGCGCCGGCGCCTTGGCCTGCGGCGAAGGTGCAGCAGCCGTGGGATTGAGGCTGGTATAGGGGATGGGGCCCGCCGGCGCGGTGGCCACAACGGCCGCCGGCTTCTTCTTTTTCACCACCTTGTGGTGCGCGGGCTTGGGGGCTGCGGCCGCGGTCGGATCCTCGCCCTCGGCATGGGCCATCAGCGGCAGGGCCAGCACAGCCACGGCGAAAAGAGACAGTCCTGCCCGCATTTTCACGTTCGACGCGGCGATGTCAGGCCTCCTCGCCGAAGCGGTCATTGACCAGGCTGACCAGGGCCTCGACGGCCTCCTGGGCCTGGGGGCCTTCCGCTTCGATTTCGATGGTCGAGCCCTTGGAGGCGGCCAGCATCAGCAAACCCATGATCGACAAGGCGTCGACGCGGTTCTCATCCTTGATGACGAAGATGTGGGTGTCGTCATAGCTGGAGGCCAGCTTGACGAACTTGGCCGAAGCGCGGGCGTGCAGCCCCTTGTTGTTGCAAATCTCGACCGAGGCACGCGCCGGCAGCGCCGTATCACTCATCGCGGCCCTCCCTGGTGGTGCGCGGTTTACAGGTAAGAATGCGGGAGTTCGCCTGCAAGGTAAAGTCAAAAACTTACCGCCAGGCGAGCGAACCTCACCTTCTTTCTCCTCCCCATTTTGTTAAAATGGGGAGGTGGCGCGGCGTAGTGCGAAGCACGAAGTCCGTGACGGATGGGTCACTTCAACGACGGGAAGTGACCCCTCCGTCGTCGACTTGCCCTTCGGGCGCGCGCCGCCACCTCCCCATCGTAACACGATGGGGAGGAGAGTGTTTCTTTGACTTTTCCGCCCCCAGCCATTACCTCGGCGGCCATGTCCAATACCCCCGCCACCGAAGCGCCGCGCCGGCGCACCTTCGCCATCATCTCCCACCCGGACGCCGGCAAGACGACGCTGACCGAACACCTGCTGCTGGCCGGCGGATCGATCCGCGCTGCCGGGCAAGTCCGCGCCCGCGGCGAAAACCGCCGTACGCGCTCGGACTGGATGAAGATCGAAAAGGAACGCGGCATCTCGGTCTCGTCCTCGGTGATGACCTTCGAGCACGACGGGCTGATGTTCAACCTGCTCGACACGCCGGGCCACGAAGACTTCTCCGAAGATACCTACCGGACGCTGACCGCCGCCGACGCCGCCATCATGGTGCTCGACGCCGCCAAGGGGATCGAGCCGCAGACGCTGAAGCTGTTCGAGGTCTGCCGCCTGCGCGACATTCCGATCATCACCTTCATCAACAAGATGGACCGTGAAGCCGAGGACGCGCTGGCCCTGCTCGACGAGGTGGCGTCGAAGCTGCAGCTCGATCCGTCGCCGCTTTACTGGCCGGCGGGGTCCGGCAACCGCTTCCGCGGCATGATCGAGATCAAGACGGGCCTGTTCTATCCCTATACCCGCCGTGACAGCGGCGCCGAATACGACCAGGGCCACGAAGCCGCCGTGCCGGTCGACGAGGCCGTCGCCAAGGGCTATCTCGACGCCACCGAACTGACCGAACTCAAGGACGCCGCCGAACTGATCGAGGGCGGTTTCCCGGCCTTCGAAGAGGAAAGCTTCCTGGAAGGCCACATGACCCCGGTCATCTTCGGCTCGGCGCTACGCCACTACGGCGTCAACCAGTTGCTGGCGGCGATCGGCGGCTTTGCCCCGTCGCCCAAGACGGTCAAGGCCGCCAAGTCGGGCGTCGACACGGTGGTCGATCCGACCGAAAAGGAAGTCACCGGCTTCATCTTCAAGGTCCAGGCCAATATGGACCCCAACCACCGCGACCGCATCGCCATGCTGAAACTGTGTTCGGGCAAGTTCGAGCGCGGCATGAAGCTGAAGGTGCAAAACACCGGCAAGCAGTTGTCGGTCAATGCGCCGATCATGTTCTTCGCCTCCGACCGCGAGCTGGCCGAGGATGCCTTCGGCGGTGATGTCATCGGCATTCCCAACCACGGCGTGCTGCGGGTCGGGGACAGTCTGTCCGAAACCGGCCTGGTCCGTTTCCAGGGCCTGCCCAACTTCGCGCCGGAAATCCTGCAGCGCGTGCGCGTCAAGGACCCGCTGAAGGCCAAGCACCTGAAAAAGGCGCTGGAATCGCTGGCCGAAGAAGGCGTGACCCAGCTGTTTCGCCCGTCGATCGGCTCGGACTTCATCGTCGGCGCCGTCGGCCAGCTGCAGTTCGAAGTCATGGCCGATCGTCTCGGCAACGAATATGGCCTCGACTGCGTCTTCGAGCCGTCGCCCTATGCCGAGGCGCGCTGGCTGGGCGGGGCGCCCGACAAGATCGAGGACTTCGCCGGCAAGTACCGCTCGCAGATGGGCGCCGACATCGACGAGGCGCCGGTGTTCCTGGGCAAGTCGGGCTGGGAAATCAACTACGTCGCCGAACGCTTCCCGGACGTGAGCTTCCAGCGGACGAAAGAGCGGGGGTAAGGGCGCTTCCCGTTCGCGTTCGCTTTGCCGGCCGCGAGAAACCGGCTAGGACGGTGTCATGTCCCGCAATCCGCTGAAACCTGTCGCCGTCATCGTCGTGGTCCTGGCGGCGCCGACGGTTGCCGCTGCGGCCGGCCTGAATGTCGTGCGGCACGGGCCCATGTTACAAGCCGCATTCAAGGCGGCCTATGGTGAGACCCGGTCGCATCACATGACCATCGGGACCGATGGCGATTTCACCCTGACACCGTCGGCGCTGATCCACACGCGGGAGGGCTTTTTCCTGGTCGCGGCGGCGTCCATGGACAGTGGCGGGTGTCATGTCTGTGAAAGCGGCGTGGCTGTGACGGGTTTCGCCGACGACCACGGTCACCCTGGCAAGATGACGGGCCAGGAACCGCTGATTTCCGGAGGCACCGGCTTCAACACGCCGACGGTATGGCGGCTGGACCGTGGGTACACCCAATATCCGGCCCTGCTCGTCGAAGGCGGCTGGCGCGGGCAGGGTTGCCGCAGCCACGGCGTCGGCATTGTCGAGCTGGCGCCGGACGGACCGCATTCGCGTCTCGACTATCTTGCCGAGGCCAAGGACATCGAGGACTTCGGCGATGCCTATGGCGGCGAGCATGTCGTCGGCCGGCGGATGTCGGCGCACGCGGGCCAAGGCTTCGTCATGCACTATGCGGGTTGGACCCATCCCGGGGGCTATCGCCGGTTGGCGCTCGATATCACCGTCACCTATCGCCCGAAGAACGGGCGCCTGGTCCCGGACAAGGTCGTCGACGATCTGACGTGCTGATGATCCTATTTTCCGGATCCCCATAAATCGTCAGCCCCTTGCGTGAATTTCCACGCCCGCTCCCCATCTAAGCCCAGTCACAGAAAGGGAGCCCCCATGTCCAAGATTATCCTGGTCACCGGCGTATCGACCGGTTTCGGCCGCGCCATTTCCGAGGCCGCCATCGCGGCCGGCCACAAGGTGGTCGGTACCGTGCGCAAGGACGCCGATGCCGAGGCCTTCGCGGCGCTCGGGCCCAATGCGTTTGCCCGCGTCCTCGACGTCACCGATATCGACGCCATCCAGCCCCTCGTCGCCGAAATCGAAGGCAGTGTCGGGCCGATCGACGTCCTGATCAACAATGCCGGCTACGGTTCCGAAGGCGTCATCGAGGAGACGCCCTTCGACGAGGTCCGCCGCCAGTTTGAGATCAACCTGTTCGCGCCGATCGCCCTGATCCAGGCCGTCCTGCCCTTCATGCGTCCGCGCCGCCGCGGCCACATCATCAACATCACTTCGATGGGCGGCTTCATCACCATTCCGGGCCTGGGCTTTTACCATGGCTCCAAGTTCGCCCTCGAAGGCGTCGGCGAGGCGCTGGGCAAGGAAGTCTCAGGCTTCGGCATCCACGTCACCAATGTCGAGCCGGGCGGATTCCGCACCGACTGGGCCGGCCGTTCGATGACGCGCACCGAGCGCAGCATCGCCGACTACGATGCGGTGATGAACCCGCAGCGCGAACGCCGCAAAGCCTACAGCGGCAAGCAGACGGGCGATCCCAGGAAGCTCGGCCACGAAATCGTCGCCCTGATCGAACGCGCCGACCCGCCGGCCCACCTGCCGCTGGGCTCGGACGCCCTGCGCCTGATCCGTGAAAAGCTGAACGGCTTGCTGGCGGAATTCACGGCCAACGAAGCGATCACCCTGTCGACCGACGTGACGGAGTAGTTTTTGCCGCTCCTCCCCTGCGCAGCCAGGGGAGGAGAGGTCGTTGTGAGGTCGCCCTACGTCCCCGTCCGGCGGCATTCGCCGACGAACGTCCCCATGAGGCCGCTGATATCGAGCCGGCCGCTGACCAGGGCCACGCGGAAGAAGGGCTTGTCGATAAAGCTTACCGCGGCGTTGCCGATGACATCGTCTTCGGACATCTTCAGGTTCTTGACCTTGTACCAGCCGTCGTCACGGGGATTGGTTCCCGGCCGGAAGCCCGGCGGCAACTGGATGCGATCATTGCCGTCGAACAGGCGCAGCTCGACATGGCCATGATAGGTCGGCTTGCGTGTATCGGTCGTCCCGGAACCCCCGACCTGGCGGATCTCGCCGTCACCATAGCAGGTCAGGCTGAGCGGGGCCTTGGACCCCATGGGCGCCAGGCTGTGCGGCGCCGTCTGGGCGTTTCCTTCATTCGAGATGAAGGCGCCCGCCAAGAGCACGCCAAGCAGGCAAGACCTTGCCCCGCGCAAAGAGAAATATCTGGCTACCATGTCCCCGTCCGCCAAACCGCTACGCCATTCCCACGCCCTATATGGAAAAGGTATTGCCGCACTGCAATAAAGGCACGCAATTTTCTTGAACATCTTTCTTCGTTTTTCTTGATCGGAGGGGAGCGGCTGCCCATCTGGGATCAAGCCGCTCGGCGCTCCCAGATAGCACTTTCAAGGAGATATCCTCATGACACAGGCAAACGCAGCCGCTTCCGGCACCTTCCGCATCGGCGGAGACACGCCCGTCCACCGCCTGGGTTACGGCGCCATGCGCATTACCGGGCCCGGCGTCTGGGGGCCGCCGGCCGATCACGCCGAGGCCATCCGCACGCTGAAACGCCTGCCGGAACTGGGCGTCACCTTCATCGACACCGCCAATTCCTACGGTCCCGACGTCTCGGAAGAATTGATCAATGAAGCGCTTCATCCGTATACGGATGATTTACTGGTCGCCACCAAGGCCGGCCTGACGCGCTCGGGTCCGAACATCTGGACGCCCAAGGGTAATCCCGACTATTTGATCGAGGAAGCCAAGAAGAGCCTGAAAAAGCTGGGCGTCGAACAGATCGGCCTGTGGCAGCTGCATCGCATCGATACCAACGTCCCCGCCGCCGAACAGTTCGGCGCCATCAAGCACCTGCTGGACGAGGGCCTGATCAAGCATGCCGGCCTGTCGGAAGTCTCCGTCGCCGACATCCAGGCGGCGCAGAAGGTCTTTCCGGTCGCCACCGTGCAGAACCGTTATAACCTCGTCGACCGCGGCTCCGAAGCCGTGCTCGACTATTGCGAGGCCAACACTATCGGCTTCATCCCCTGGTATCCGCTGGCCGCCGGCGACCTAGCCAAGCCGGGCTCCGTGCTCGACCAGGTGGCGCACAAGCACAATGCCGCGCCGTCGCAGATTGCGCTCGCCTGGGTGCTCAAGCGTTCCAAGGTCATGCTGCCGATCCCCGGCACCTCCAAGGTCAAGCACCTGGAGGAAAACGTCGCCGCGGCGGCTATCGACCTCAGCGACGAAGACTTCAAGGCGCTCGACCAAGCCGCGAAGGCCAGCACCTGAGTCATGGCCGCGCTGCAATCCCGTCTCGCCACGCTCGACGACGTGCCCGCTTTGAGCGCGTTGATGGCGCTGGCCATCGGCGAATTGCAGCGCGGCTTTCTCTCTGAAGCCGAAATCGAGGCTAGCCGCGCCGTCATGGGGTTGGACACGCAACTGGTCCGCGACGGCACCTATTTCGTCATCGAGACTGATGGAAAGCTGGCCGGATGCGGCGGCTGGAGCCGGCGGGCGACGCTCTACGGCGGCGATCATTCGACTGCCCTGCGTGAGCCGGCCCTGCTCGACCCTGCCGTTGACGCGGCCCGGGTGAGGGCCATGTATACCCATCCGGACTTCACGCGTCGCGGCGTCGGCGCCATGATCATCGACCGCTCCGAAGCGGCGGCTGTGGCTGAGGGCTTCACGCGCGCCGAACTGATGGCGACCCTGTCCGGCGAGCCGCTCTACCGCCGCTGCGGCTACGAAGAGATCGAACGCGTCTTCGCCGAAGTCGGCGACGTGCGCGTCCCCCTGATCCGCATGGGGAAGGGGTTAAAGATTTAGAGTTTTGCCTCTCCTCCCCCGCTACGCAGGGGAGGAGAGGCAAATGACGATCCTAAGCCGCCAACCCCGCCGCCTTCATCATCGGGCGCAGCGCGGCCACCGCCTGGGGATTACCCATCAAGCCCTGGCGCAGTTCGGGATTGCGCATCAACTTGACGACCTCGGCGCGGGCGGCGTCCGACACCGGGCCGGTCGGCGCGGCTTGGCCCGCGGCAATATTCAGCAGGACCTGCAGCTTTTGCATGATCGGCATCTGGCTGCGGCCGACATTGACGATCAGGTGGACGTCGCTTTCGACCAGGGCGCCGATCTGGCCCAGCTTGGCGTTGACGTCCTCGGCATCCTTTTCCGGCAGGTGCGCGGCATTGACGCGCTTTTGCATTTGGGCGAGCCAGGCCAGGCGCTGCGGCGCCGGCCGGCCCGGATCGCGGATGGCGCGTTCCAGTTTCAAGGCGCCGAGCGACGCGATCAGCCAGCGCGCCACCTGGCGCTTGTTGGCGCCGCCGATGACGTTTTCGCCCAGCCAGATCAGGGTTTCGATCTCGTCGCATGCCGAGGCCGCGGTGCGCGTCAGGCTTTCGACGAAATCCGCCGAGACCAGCATGCGCGAGCGTTCGGTAAAGGCTTCGTGGATATCGTCGCGCTGGTTGTCAGTACCGGCCGAGGTCAGGCACAGCGCCAGCGCCCGCAGCATCTCGATCTCACCCTTCGGATCGTCCGGACGCAGGCGGCGCGGCCCCTTCAGGTCGGTCATCAGGCGCTTGGGCAATTGCAGGGCCAGTTGCGGCAGGGCGCGCGCGGTGATCAGTTGGGCGTAACCGCCGAGCAGGCCGGTCAGCGGCGGCAACAGCTTGGCCACGCCGGCATCCTTCGCGGCCAGGGCCTCGACCACGGGACCCGCGGCCATGGTGGTCATGACGGCCAGCGTTGCGCCGAGATCGGGCGCCTCGCCCAGGATGTCGCTGATCGTCGTCTTCTGGGCGAACAATTCGACAACCGGCGCCTCGATGACGGCGAGCGTCCAGGCCAGGCTCTGCGTCCGGGCGGCGATCTGGCCGAACCCCAGCAGGCGGCGCAACTTGGCGGTCGCGGTGGCGTCGTCCTTCATGGCCAGCGCGATGGCGCCGCCCAGGACGTAGGCCTTTTCCGGATGGTCCTTGATCCGTTCGGCGGCGGCTGAGAAATCGTCTCCGATCTCGGGAAACAGCTTCTTCTTGCCGTCGCCGATCAAGCGGTTGACGCAGCGTTCGGCCAGGCCCTGCCAGCGACGCATCAGGTCGTGCAGGTCGTGGCCCGAGTCCTGGGCCTCGGCGACGGCGATCTTTTGCACGGCGTGCTGCAGTTCATTGCCGGAATCGTCTAGCTTTTGCGCCAGGTCCGGACGGTGCAGCAGCTCGAACGCGGTGACCTTCTGGCGGCGCAGCCAGTCTTCCAGCAGCCTGGCGATCTTCTCGCGGGCCGACGCTGTATAGAAATCCTGCGGCGAGGTGCAGCCGGTTTCGCTCTCCGGCGCCCGGCGAACCTTCTTCTTGTCGTCGATCAGGCCCTTGGTCAGGATGGTGGCGGAGGTATAGTCGCCGGTCTCCAGATCCAGCACTTCCTTGGTGACGCGCACCGCGGCGGCGGACTTGTCCTTCAGCATCTCTTCGGCGGCATTGACCGCCTGTTGGCGGTCTTCGGACGCCAGTTGCAGCGTCCAGGCCGAGGACGGCGTGCGGCGCGAGAAGACTTCGTAGTGCACCGGACGGCCGGACATTGCGGCATTTTTCCCCGTTTGTAATCTTACGAAGCTTACACAAATCCTGTTAAATTAGCATTGAGGCCTGATTTGCGCCGCACTAAGACCCTGATCGTGTCTTGGTCATGCCTATAAAAGACCTTGCTTTCGGTGGTATGGGTTGCATAACGGACAATTCCCCCAAATATGAAGTGTCTGGTCTTTTGACGCTGCCGCGTCTCCTGAGGAATTTAAATGGCTCGCATAACCCTCGTCGACGACGACGAAAACATTGTCACCAGCGTCACCATGGCGCTCGAAAGCGGCGGTCACACGATCCAGGCCTATTACGATGGCGCCACGGGCCTGGCCGCGCTGGAAAAGGATCCACCCGACCTGGCCATTCTCGACGTCAAGATGCCGCGCATGGACGGCATGGAAGTGCTGCGCCGGCTGCGCGCCACGTCGAACCTGCCGGTCATCATCCTGACCTCCAAGGACGACGAGATCGACGAGATCCTGGGCTTCAACCTGGGCGCCGACGACTATATGCACAAGCCCTTCTCGCAGCGCCTGCTGCTGGAGCGCGTCAAGGCCGTGCTGCGCCGCGCCGGCATCATCGAGCTGGGCGAACCGCCGGAAGTCCAGGAAGCCCTGAACGCCAAGTCGTTGAAGCGCGGCAAGCTGGTCATGGACGCGGCGCGCCACGAATGCACCTGGGACGGCAAGCCGGTGCGCCTGACCGTCACCGAATTCCTGCTGCTTCACGCCCTGGCCCAGCGCCCGGGCTTCGTCAAGAGCCGCGACAACCTGATGGATGCCGCCTATGACGACCAAGTGTACGTCGACGACCGCACCATCGACAGCCACGTCAAGCGCATGCGCAAGAAGTTCCGCGTCGTCGACAACACCTTCGATTCGATCGAAACCCTGTACGGCGTCGGCTATCGCTACCGGGAAGCGTAAAAACCTCTCCTCCCCATCGTGTTACGATGGGGAGGTGGCGCGGCGCTCGCCGAAGGCGAAGTCCGCGACGGAGGGGTCACTTGCAGGCGTCAGAGCTTCCCGCGCCGCCGGCCAGTGACCCCTCCGTCATCGACGCGCCCTTCGGGCTTGCGATGCCACCTCCCCATTTGTCCCAAATGGGGAGGTGAAGCTCTCATTCACCTGTTGGGACTTTGCCGATCTTGGCCTCCGCATTCTGGTCCAGTCGCCTGACATTCGGCCGTTCGCGGCTGGGGCGGGCGATATTCGCGCTGAACCTGATGAGCCTCCTGGTGCTGGTCGTCGGCGCCTGGGAGATCGACCAACTGCGCCGGGGATTGATCCGTGGCGAGGAGGCGACGCTTCAGGCCGAGGCCCAGCTGACCGGCGAGGTCATCGCCGATGCCGCCACCACGGGGGTGCCCGAACCGCACCTCGACAGCTTCGAGGCCGGCGAAATCCTGGCCCGCTTCATCCCGCAGAGCCAGCGCGTGCGCCTGTTCGACGCCCAGGGCAACCTGCTGTCCGACAGCTACGCCGTGGCCGAAGGGGTCGACGTCAAGCCCTTGCCGCCGGCGCGCAAGCCCGGCGATCCCGCCCCGCCTGACGGCACGGCCCAGAAGGCCCGGCTGCGCGCCTCCGCCCAGGCGCACCTGCATGAGGAGGTAACCGAAGCGCTACAAAGCGGCCAGCCCGTTGTCTCGCGCCGGCGCAACGAACGCGGGGTCGAGATCGTTTCGCTCTCCTATCCCCTGCACCGCGTCAAGGCGGTGCTGGGCGTGGTCACCCTGGAAGGTGGCTATGTCGACAACATCCTGGCCAAGCAGCGCCTGACCCCCCTGGTGATCTTCATCGGCATCGCCCTGGTCGTCACCATCCTGTCGGGCCTGTTGCTGAACTGGCTGGTGTCGCGGCCGATCCAGCGCCTGTCGGCGGCCGCCGACCGCGTGCGCCTGTCGCAGGCGCGCGAAATCTCGCTGCCGGATCTTGAGGCGCGCAAGGACGAGATCGGCGACCTGGCCAAGTCGCTGGAATCGATGACCGCGACGCTGTGGCGGCGCATGGAGGAAATCGACCGCTTCGCCGCCGACGTCTCGCACGAGATCAAGAATCCGCTGACCTCGATCCGCAGCGCGCTGGAGACGCTGAAACTGGTCAAGGATGACACGGCGAAGGAACGGCTGATGAACGTCATCAACCAGGATGTCCTTCGCCTCGACCGGCTGATCACCGACATCTCCAACGCCTCGCGCCTCGACGCCGAGCTGTCGCGCGAGCAACCCAAGAAGATCGAAGTCGGCGGCCTGCTTGACGACATTACCTCGCTTTACAAGCAAAGCCGCCGTGACGGCGAACCTGAGGTTACCTTCACCCGCCGCGTGGCGCCGGCACAAGCCTATATCAACGGCCGCGAAGGCCCGATCGGCCAGGTCTTTCGCAACGTCATCGACAATGCGCGCTCGTTCTCACCGCCGGACGGCACGGTGCGCGTGACGCTCGATCATAGCGAGGATCCCCGCCTGCCGCTGCGCATCCGCATAGAGGACGACGGGCCGGGTATTCCCGAGGACAATCTGGAGACCATCTTCCAGCGCTTTTATACCTCGCGGCCCAAGGGCACGAGCTTCGGCCGCAATTCGGGTCTGGGCCTGTCGATTTCGCGCCAGATCATCGAGGCCCACCGCGGCCGCATCTGGGCGGAGAACCGCCTGTCGGCCTCGGGCGCCATCGAAGGGGCAAGGTTTTGCATTCTGTTGCCGGCTGTGCATTAATGCGCCGCAACAATAAGACTTTATCCCAAATTTAAAGTCGGTGGCACGTGAACACGAATGAGTAAGCTAATCGTACACGCGACGGCTCTGACGCTGCGCGTCGGATCGGAGTGGCGCGGCGCCCTGATTCTGGGCCCGTCGGGCATCGGCAAGAGCGACCTTGCGCTACGCGCCGTCCAGGCCGGCGGTGTGCTGATCGCCGACGACTATACCTGGCTGTGGGACTCGGGCGGGCACCTCTACGGCAGCGCCCCGGAAACCATCGAAGGCAAGATGGAGGTGCGCGGTATCGGCATCACCTCCGAACCGGCGCGCAAGATGACGCGCATTCACCTGGCCGCCCTGGCGCAGACCGACCCCGTCGAACGCATGCCGGAAAACGAGATCACGCCCTTTTTGGGGATTGGCATCCCGACGATTCGCGTCAATCCGCGCGAGGCCTCGTCGGTGACCAAGCTCATCGCCCGCCTCCGTAGTTAGAGCCTGGTCGCGCAATTTAACCCAAAAGTGCGACGACGCTTCGCGGCACTTTTTGGATTGCGCTCACTAAACCCCTGCGATTGGGGCCTTGCAAAATCCGTTTTGCAGTGCGAAGCAAAGCGGCCTAATATGGTGACACTTCGATTACGCGCGTCTGACACGACAGTAACGAGGTCGAAACCACCCGATGCCACGCCGGAATTAAAGACGTAGCAACCGAGTAAAAGCGTAAACCGCCGCCGGAAAGCACTACGGGACGGAATCCAAGGATGACTGATTTATGATCGGACTGGTGATCGTTACCCATGGCAGGCTCGCCGAAGAGTTCGTCTCGGCTATGGAGCATGTGGTGGGACCGCAAAGCCAGGTCACGGCGATCTGCATCGGGCCGGACGACGACGTCGCCCAACGCCGGCAGGACATCCTCGCGGCGGCCCAGGCCAACAATTCCGGCGACGGGGTGATTCTGCTGACCGACATGTTCGGCGGCACGCCGTCGAACCTGGCCATCTCGGTGATGGAACAGACCCGCGCCGAAGTCATTGCCGGCCTGAACCTGCCGATGCTGATCAAGCTGGCCAGCCTGCGCAAGAACGAAGACCTGGCGCAATGCGTCGCCCACGCCCAGGAGGCCGGCCGCAAATACGTCACCGTCGCCTCCTACGTCCTGTCGGGCGATAACTGAACAGGCGTCGGAGGGGACGGGGTCTGATGAAAACGAAGACCCGATGGACGCCCCTGATTCTTGCAATAGCCGTTGCGGGCGCTCCACTCGACGTGGTCGCCGCGAATAGCCAAACACGCCCGCTCCGGGATGATCAAAGACTCGCCCCGCTTATCGCCTACGTCAAGGCCAGCGGTGTTTCCGTATGGATCGAATATCGTGCTGCCTGTGCGCCGAGCGGGCCGGAAGCCATGCCGTTCGACTTGGATATTCATGGTAAGACGAAGGATGGCAAGGCCGATCCGGTGTCGACGGTGCGCGATCTCGTAAGCGGAAACAAAGGGGTCGCGGTCAGCTTAATCCGCCCCGGACTTGTCGGCATCCGCAGTGACGATGTCTGGTCGACGCTCTTTCAGGCAAAGCTGGTCGGCCTGGAACTTGAGGAGAGTGATCGTTACAATCCGGACTTTGCGATATCGGCCGGGATTAACGCCGCCGATGCCTCTCTGCAGGCCTTGCACTACAGATCCGTGATTAGGTTCGGTGGTTTGGAGGAAATCCCCTCCAAGGGGCGGCCGCACCTGAAGGCGTCAGCCAAATATGCGACGCTTGGTGATTTGCTGGACGATGTGACCCGGACGTTTGGCGGCATTGTCGTCTACAGGGAATGCCCTCGTGCCGACGGGAGTCATCTGTTTGATTTCGACTTTTATCGAAAAGATGCGGAATATGATTATCGCGATTGGCCCCTTGATCACGCGACGTCGCCGTAAGGGGGCAGTGCCTAGCTTCGGAAGTTCAGTTCCAGCAGCACATTGTTCGGATCGGTGACAAACAGCTGTTTCAGCGAAATCTCGGGGATCTCGGCAAAGCCGTAGTCGAGGCCCAGCGCCTTGAGCCTGGCCACCGTCTCGTCGAAGCCGTCGCATTCGAAGGCGACGTGATGAATGGCCCCCGTGGCCGCGCCGGGCTGGACATCGCGGGCGATCGTATTGTCGGTGCCGAACAGGTTGAGGTGGATCACCGCCATGCCGCGCAGATCGTAGAGCCATTGCCGCTGCGACGGATCCCGCTCGGGCGCCGTGCGCGCTTCAAGTGCCAGCAACGCCTCGTAAAAGCGGATCGTCCCCGCCATGTCGCGGGTCTGGATATTGACGTGGTTCAGGTTTTTGACGGGCATCAGCGTTTGGCAGCCAGCATTTCGCGGCGAAGGATGGCGTTGAGGCGAGATTGATAGCCCTTGCCGTAGGATTTCAGCCAATCAACCACATCGGCATCGACCCGGGCGGTGATCTGTTGTTTCACAGGGCGGTAGAAGCGCCCGCGGATCGCGGTTTTGAACGCATTATCCGACAGCGGCGGGATATCGCTATAATCGATCTCATCTTCTGACCTTGCCGCCAAGGCCGCCAATTCCGCCTTCTGCGCCTCTGTAAGGGGGGGCAAGTTATTCAGGTCAACTTCGTAGCGAACCATCTTATCTGATTTCGTTTTCATATTTTTGCCGTTCCTTTCGGTCGGCTTGTCGGGCGGAGATGACGCGGATAACCTCTATGGTATCACCGGCTTCGTCTTCCTCCCATAGGGTATGTACGACGAGCAGCATCATGTAACCGTCAACGATGCCGAAGGCATGCCAGCGCTGTTCGCCATCTTCAAATGCGGTCCGGCTCAATCAAGACAAACGGATCGGCGAAGGCGCGGATAGCGGTTTCGAAGCTGACACCGTGTTTGCGTAGATTGGTCGAAGCTTTTAGCGGGTCCCATTCGAAACGTTGCATCGACATGGCGATATTGTAATTACAAATTTGCCATTACGCAAGAGTCGAAGGGCCTGAAAATACCCAGTAGTGGAGGCAGTCAGGCTTTGACTACGCCGCCCGCACCTGGTCGAGGAACAGGTACATCTGGTGGCGCAGGTGTTCGGCCTGCTTGGCCAGTTCGCCCGAGGCCGACAGCACCTCGGCGGCGCCCGAGCCGGTTTCCTCGGCCATGCGTGCGACGCCGGTGATATTGCGCGTCACGTCGCTGGTGCCGGTCGAGGCCTGGGTCACGGCCTGGACGATCTCGTGGGTCGCCGCGCCCTGTTGTTCGACGGCGGCGGCGATGGTCGAGGACGAGTCGGAAATATCGCGGATGGTGTCGGTAATCGTCTCGATCGCCTCGACGGCGCGCTGGGTGGTTTCCTGGATGCCGCTGATCTGGGCGTTGATGTCGGCGGTCGCCCTGGAGGTCTGGCTGGCCAGGGTCTTGACCTCGGCGGCGACCACGGCAAAGCCGCGGCCGGCCTCGCCGGCGCGCGCCGACTCGATCGTCGCGTTGAGCGCCAGCAGATTGGTCTGCGAAGCGATATCGCTGATCAGCTTGACGATGCCGTTGATGCGGCCCGCGGCTTCGCTGAGCTCGTAGACGATGGCCGCGGTCTGGTCGGCCTTGACCACCGCCTGCTGGGCCCGGTTGTGCGAATGGCCGACCTGGCGGCCGATCTCGCCGACCGATGCGCCCAGCTCCTCAGCCGAAGCGGCGACCGAGGTGACATTGGTGCCGGCCTCCTCGGCGGCGGCGGAGACCGAGGTCGCCTGCATCGACGCCTCGGCGGCATTGGCGGTCAGTTGCGAAGCCGTCGCCTGCATTTCCACCGCGGCCGACGAGACGGTATTGACGATCGAGCCGACGGCGTTTTCGAATTGGTCGGCGAGGTCGGCCATGATCTGCTTGCGCTGGGCCTCTGCGTCGGCGCGCGCGGTGGCCGCTTCGGCTTCCAGCTTCCGGGCGTGGAGCATGTTCTGGCGAAAGACCTCGACGGCGCCGGCCATGGCGCCGATTTCGTTCGCCTCGCCGAGATTGGGGATGCGCAACGCCGTGTCGCCACCGGCCAAGGTGTTCATGCTGGAGGCCATGCGGTTGATCGGCGCCGAAATGCCGCGGATCAGCGCCCAACCCATGGCGAAGCAGACCAGCGTGCTGAAGCCCAGCGTCAGCCAGATGGTCAAGCAGGCGGCCACGCCCAGCGCGATGCCGGCATTGGCCGCGCCCTGGCCTTCCTTCATCTGGTAGTCGCGGTCGGCGGCGATGGCGGCGCGCACCTTTTCGACCGGCCCCTTCATGCCGTGCAGGAAGTCGTCGGTGGCGCCCTTGAGATCGCCGCCGTCGATGCGGGCGCGGTACGGCGCATCAAGATCGAGATAGGCCGTCATGCTGGTCGTGATGGCGTCGGCCAGGGTGCGTTCGCGCCCCGGCGTGATCAGCGGCGCGTAGGCCGCTAGGTCCGCCTCGATCTTCTTGCGGGCGCTGCCAAGCTTGCCCATGATCTCGCCGCGGCCCTGGTCGTCGACCACCAGGACCTGGCCCTGGCGCGACCGGAACAGTTCGAAGTCCTGGGACAGGCTGCCGACCACATTGGCCCTGGGCAGCCAGCCCGTCGCGATCACCTTGGCCGAGGCATTGACGGCGGTCAGGCGCTGGACCGAAAACAGGCCGAGACCGATCGTCGAAAGGAGAATGACGACAAACGCAGCGGTCAGGCGGGCGCGCAGGGTGAAACGGCTAAGCATGGGGCACTCACCGGGGCTGCGACCCCGGTCTCGCTCGCCGATCGAGCCGGTCAACCCCCGCTACTGTGTCGTTTTGGCGAGCGTTGTTATTCTTGACTTTCAGGGTGAATAAATCCTTAAAACTCACCTTTCGGTTGCGTTTTGTGGCGAGGGCTTATCCAAGTTTGGTCCATTTCGCTATCCGGGAGGCGCGGATCCCGTCCGCGAATTGTAACCTGGCGGCATACGAATTGATATCCACCGAGCGGAGCGGCACTTGATTTATGAGTTTCGGCAACAATATGAAATTCATGAGCAAGACAAGCACCCAGCTGTTTAGAATGTTAAGTCCCGATGGCGACGTCATAGCGCCGGGATTTCTGCAACGACACGTCAAACCGGTCGTTGGTGAGCGTATAACCGTGTTGAATTTCCCGGATGTGCTTCATTTTGTTGTCGCTTCATTCGACGACAACTATAATGACGCCGAAGGTAACATTATTTCGCCGTCGACCATCGTCCTGCGCCGGGACGCGTCGGTGGCGCCGCGCGCGGCTTCGATGCGGCCACAGCGTGCCGACGATCACATTGCCGGCCGGCTGAAGGCCATGTTGCCGGACGCGCAATTGACGATCCCGGAAAAGCTTTTGCTGCGCCTGACGCCCCGCGATTTCGTCGCGCTCTGCCTGTCGGAAGGCATATCCGAGTCCGATTGCGAAATCTTCGACGCCCTGGCCTACGAGGACGTGCCCTTGCTGGTGACGGGCGGCCCGGAGGGGCGTAGCGAATTCAACGGCTACACCCGCGTCGACGGGCAGACGGGCGATTTCGGCCGGCTATACCTATCGGCGATCGACGGCGGGCCGTTCCGTATCGATCCGGTCATCCGCCGGCTGGCCGAGCTCTATTTCGCGGAATTGCTGCCGCGGGACAAGGCGACCGCCGCCCTGTTCGACAGCGTTGTGCGCCTCGACACGTCGGCGCAGGGCCGGCGGGCGCTCAATGCCATCGACGAGGCCTTGACCCTGATCGACCTGAACATGCTGTCGCCGCGGCTGGCCGCCCAGGACCTCACCGACCTGATGCATCGCATCTGGCAATCGGAGGCCCAGGCCTGACCTGTGGCGTCATCCAATATTAACAGGCAAGGGCCAGGCTCCGCACGGTCAGTGGATGTGAGCGTGCGATGCCTGGCCGGTTTGCCTTTACGGCGGTTATAGACCGCGAACTCAGCCGTATCTATCTTACGGCCTCGGGCGATATGGATTCCGCCGGCTTTGTCGATGGCTACATCGCGCAGATGGACGCCCTGGGCGATCCCTGGAATTTCGACAGGGTGATCGACGTCCGGGGTTGCCACGGCCACGCCGAATACGACGACTTTGTCCGGCTCGGCAAATACTGGGCGCCGCTGAGCCATCGCGCGCCCGGGCCTTTGAAGACCGCCGTCATCACGCGAAATGCGCGCACCGAGAGCCGGATGTCGATCGTGTCGATGCTGCTGCCCGGTCATGAGGTGCAGGCCTTCGAGGATCTCGCCGAAGCGGAAGCTTGGCTGGGCGCATCGCGAGCGTAGGGCCCCGCCCCATCAGCTTCGGACCCGAATGGAGAGCTCAACCATGGTCTGCGACTGGTCTTGCGGTTCGCCGATGGTCGTACGGGCGCCACGCCGGCTGGCGACGTCGACGATTTCAACGGCGGAGCGCAGGTTGGCCGTCCAGGGTTTGATCCAGGCGGCGGTGGCCGAATAGCCGTGCTCATTATTGTCGTAGAGATGGGCGAACGAATTGTCCCGGGTCGCGAAATAGTCGCCGCGCAGGGACAGCCGTGACGCATTGTCGAAGCGGTGCGATATCAGGACATAGGCCGATTGAAAGATCATGTCGGCCGGGTGACGGCCGTCGGGCATGACGGCGCCCATCTTGGTCGCCCCCCACATGGCCTGGGCCAGCATTTCGGTGTCCGGCCGCAGGCTATAGACCAGGCCGCCATTATAGAACTTGGTCGTCCACCCGTACTGTCCGCGTGTCACGATCGTCGGATTGGCGGGGTTATAGAAATAGAGCAGGTTCAGCGAAACGGGCAGGGGCGGGCGCCAGTCGCCGCGCACATAGTATCCCGATCGCCCGTCGACCTCGACGCCCGGCCGGGTCACGCCGGCCTGCCGGGTAAAGACGGCGGCATACCCCGCACCGGGCGTTTGCGGCAGGCGCAGGGCCGCATTGCCGCCGGTGACCAAATTCTGCAGCGACCATCCCCGGTAGGCAAGGATGGATCCGGCGGCATCGGCGCCCTGGAACAGGCCCACCGTCGCGCCCAGGCCATTCTCCGCCACCGTGGTGCGGACCGAGGCTTCGGCGCCGGTGACCAGCAGCTCCTCGCCGACCCAGCTATTGATGGCCGACGGCGTCAGGGTGCGGCTGGCCGACCAGCCGAGGTCGTCGTTTTCCAGGGAAATCGGCGGCAGCAGGCGGCCGAAGCGGAACGCATAGCGCACCGCGGACGTCGGCACGGGCTTCCAGGTGAAGTACGATTCGGTGACCGCGAATGGCGAGAAGGCGTCGCTGTCATATTGCCCGACGGCGTGGAACTGCAGGGTGTCGGTGAGGCGGGGCTGCCAGTCGATCCCGGCATCGGTGACAACCGCCGGGCTGCCGCTGCCGAATCTCAACTTGCCGAAACCGCCGGTCATCCAGCTGGCCTCGCCCGACGCCGCCGCCGTGGTGACACCGGCCCAGGCGACGACGGTATCGGCGCCGAACAGGTCCGTCCCGGCGGCCGCGGGGCCGGCGCCCACCAGCGTCGCCGCCATGAGCGCGATCGGCAATGTCAGGTTTTTCATGGAAGACCGGGGTAGGATGAGACGGAAATCCTACCCTGATCACCATAATTCGCGGTTAATCCGGGATGCCCGGCCTATGCCGCCCGCACCTGATCCAGGAACAGGTTCATCTGGTGGCGCAGATGCTCGGCCTGCTTGGCCAGTTCGCTCGAGGCGGACAGCACCTGAGAGGCGCCGGCGCCGGTTTCTTCGGCCATGCGCGCCACGCCGGTGATATTCTGCGTGACCTCGCTGGTGCCGGTCGAGGCCTGGGTCACCGCCTGGACGATTTCGTGCGTCGCCGCACCCTGTTGTTCGACGGCGGCGGCGATGGTCGAAGACGAGGCTGAAATGTCGCGAATGGTGCCGGTGATGGTCTCAATCGCCTCGACCGCTCGCTGAGTCGTTTGCTGGATACCGCTGATCTGCTGGTTGATATCGGCGGTCGCTTTCGAGGTCTGGGTGGCCAGGGTCTTGACCTCCGCCGCGACCACGGCAAAGCCCTTGCCCGCTTCACCGGCGCGCGCCGACTCGATGGTGGCGTTCAGCGCCAGCAGGTTGGTCTGCGCGGCGATGTCGCTGATCAGTTTGACGATGCCGTTGATGCGGCCGGCGGCGTCGGAAAGTTCGTAGACGATGGCGGCGGTCTGGTCGGCCTTGATGACGGCCGCCTGGGCCTTCTCATGCGAATGGCCAACCTGGCGGCCGATTTCACCGACCGAGGCGCCCAGTTCCTCAGCGGAGGAGGCGACCGAGGTGACATTGGCGCCGGCCTCTTCCGCGGCGGCCGACACGGTGGTCGCCTGAGCAGACGCTTCGCTCGCATTGGCGGTCAGTTGCGACGCGGTGGCCTGCATTTCCACCGCGGCTGAGGACACGGTCTCGACGATCGAGCCAACGGCGCTTTCAAAGCGGTCGGCTAAGTCGGCCATGATCTGCTTGCGCTGGGCGTCGGCGGCGCTACGGGCGGCGGCCGCCTCGTCCTCAAGCGCGCGGGTCCGGATCATGTTGTCCTTGAACACCTGCACCGCGCCGGCCATGCCGCCGATCTCGGTCTTTTCGCCACGGTTGGGGACATCGGCATCGAGCTGGCCCGAGGCCAGCAGGCGCATCACGCCGTTCATCGTGTTGATCGGGCCGCAGATGGCGCGGATCATGGCCAGGCCGACGACGATATTGGCCAGGGCGGCCAGGGCCAGGGCGCCGACGATCCAGCCCTCGGCGGTCTTGCCCAGCGCGCTGCCGTGGCTGGCGACCTTTTCGCCGTCCGACGTCTGGTAGTCGCGGTCGGCGCGCACCGCGGCACGCATGGCGTCGGCCAGGGGGCGCATCTGCGTCAGGTAGAGCTGAGCTGCGCCGTCGTCGTCGTGAGCGGCAATCTTGGCCATGAAAACGTCGGTCTGCGCCATATAGGCGCCGGACGCCGCCGTGATGGCGCGGGCCAGGTCGGTCTCGTGGCCAGGCGCGACATAGGGCGCATAGGCCTTCTGGTCGGCCAGCACCTTTTGCTGCAGGTCCGGCAAAGCGTCGACCATGGCGGCGCGGGTTTCATTGCCCGGCAACAGAACCTGGGCCTGGCGGCTGCGCAGGATTTCGAAGTCTTCCGACAGATCGCCGACGATATTGGCCGACGGCAGCCAATTGGTCGCGACACCGTCGGCGACGCCGTTGACGACCTGCAAACGATTGATGGCGAAGCCGCCCAGTGCGGCTGTGCCGACCAGCATCAAGGCGAAGGCGCCGATCAATCTGGCGCGGATGGTTAGGTGGTTGAGCATGTCTACAAATTCCCCGGTAACAACGCTCCGTGAACTGTCGCCGTGACTGTTAAACAATGGCTTAAGGTCGCCGGTTAATTTGCAAACGATTGCGTAAAATCGCGCCGGGATATAATCAAATAAACCAGAGGGTTATGTTGTGCACTTTTGTCGCGAAAGACTCGACCGATAAGAATGTCATCGAAAATATTCACCATACGGGCAAAAATGCCGCGAGCCCGCGCGGCGCTCCCCTTTCGCCAAGGCTTCGGGCGGCATGCCTGAGCGCAGTTTCCGAAGCCACAGGCTGAGGCAAGGGCGACTGCCCGCCCGAGCCCGTGCGAGGCGCCCGCGCGGCGCCCCCCTTCGCCAAGGCTTCGGGCGGCATGCCTGAACGCAGTTTCCGAAGCCGCAGGCTGAGGCAAGGGCGACCGCCCG
>FTKM01680078.1_pt1 | contig 21339 bp, 12 predicted proteins | sample 1658051 | NCBI WGS metagenome assembly FTKM01 (sample SAMEA3914794, study PRJEB12502) | metagenome | biome: forest; material: soil | place: Canada | collected 2011-07-05 | depth 0.1 m | reverse complement strand
AGGACATACGCACTCCTTTCGGGTGAGATTTGACGGTGTATTCAATGGCCAGAAACAAAACGAGGGTTTCCCCGGCCAGGAGGTTTGCGCATCCCTTGAACTGCACGAGTGGATAATGATGACGACGCGAATGTCAAACATCCTCCCTATAGGGGGCGGAATTGACGGGCAACCCGGAACTGCGGCAGGGAATTAGCCGGTATCCCACTGTTGTGCGTGCACGTTGCGTCACGAAGTCACCAGATTCAGGGTAGAGGTTCGCGCTTCCCGTTCCGGCGCCCAGCCGTCGTGCGGCAGGAACGTCCAGCCATTGCCCGTGCGGGACGTCATCGCGCAAACCGATCGTCAGGTTAAGGGTATGACAGATGGCGGTTCGCCGATATTGGACTTTGGTCCAGCTTCGGTGGGTCGCATGGTGAGCAAGAGAGTGATTCACTCTCGCAATGTCATTTCGATCAGATCGTCGGTGAGGAGCCGGGAAATTCATGAGGAAGGCCAAAAGGTGCACCTTGAGGCGAACCCCGAAGGGCGTGCCCATACGTCTTCATTGGCATGCGTATTAAATTAATACCCAATCGTCACGTTTACAACCACCTAACTTCGTACTACGATAAATTTGCCACTCGACGGATGCCATGTCGTAGTTGTTACACGGTCTTTCGGCAAAGGGCATCGCACAACCGCGATGAAAATCCAGTGCATCCCCATTGATGGCTGGATAAGTTCGCCCCGCTTATGTACGCATGGGAAGAGCCGGTTTCCCTGGATTCGCGCGGCAATGTCACTCATTTTTTTGCATACCTTGCCGGTCGTTGAAGCGCATCACAGTTTTGTCATGCCGTCGTTTGGCGCCGCTTTTGATAGGAAGCAAGGTCATGAGCATCGCCGTCTCTGTTCTTGTCGTTCTCGAAGGCCTCGTTATTCTGCGTTTGCTGCTGATAACGACGCGCAATCGGCGGCCATGGAAAATGGTGGCCAACTTTGACCCGGCGGGTCCGGGTGGATTGCGATCACCGGATACTGCGATGGCAGGATGCGTCGGGCCTCTCGATTCATCGAGAAAGGCAGGTGCACCCGATGCAGTGCGCCCGCGGCTCCGGCGCGTCGTGAAGCACATTGAGGCATCGCAAGGCGACCAAGCCGCCACACATGCGAGGCGCATATTCTCAGCACCAATAAGCACGAAACTGTCCGCGCGGATGCGGCGGATCTCGCTTGACGATGATGGGCGCCCGTCCGCCACCAAGGCATCCCATGCGGTCAGCTTTGAAAGGTCAGGCGGGCTGCGCTACTTTCAGGAGGCCATCGGGTTCTTGCCCGTTGCAATTGTGATTGTGGACGGGAAGGGACTGATGGTGATGGTCAATGAGCAAACCGCAAAACTCTTTGGGTACAGTCTGGATGAACTGGTTGGACAACCTTTAGAACGTCTGCTGCCGGATGTCGGTCTCGAGCGCAGCAACGCGGCTCTTTACGAATTGTCCGCGAGGCGCAAAGACGGTACAGAGACCCATGTAGAGATCGGAACCGCTGTGATGCCCTTTGACGCCAGCTTGACACTGGCTTTTATCGTCGATCGGACGGAACGATACGAGCTAAATCGCAACCGCCGGGATCTGGCGCATCTGACGCGTGTGTTCACGATAGGCCAGTTGACATCATCGCTTGCTCACGAGCTGAATCAGCCTCTGACTGCCATCCTTAGCAACGTGCAGGCCGCGCAACGATTCATGGCGTCCGATCCCATTGACCTCGACGAGGTCCGGGATATCCTCAATGACATTGTTCAGGATGACTATCGCGCGAGTGAAATTATCCGGCGCATTCGCGCTGTCGTGAAGAACGGCGACCTTGAGGTCGTGTCGGTCGACCTTGCAGAAGTCATTCACGATGTGGTCGTTCTGATGCACAGCGATGCGATCTCGCGGGGATTACGCGTGACGCTCGACCTCGAACCGCGCTTGCCTCCGGTGCAAGGCGACAAGGTCCAGTTACAGCAGGTCGTTCTGAATCTTCTGAATAACGCATTTGATGCCATGGAGGGCGTGCAGCCGGTTGACCGCGTCGTCGATGTGAAGCTCAAGCGGCAGGACAACGGCATGGTGGGCCTCGCTGTGGTCGATCGAGGCCATGGGCTAGCCCCTGACAGGCTCGACAAGATATTCAAGCCGTTTTTCACGTCAAAACCCCAGGGACTCGGTTTGGGACTATCGATTAGCCGGTCCATTGTCGAGATGCATCGAGGCCAGCTCTGGGCCGAAAACAACATTAATCGAGGCGCGACGTTCCACGTCACATTGCCTGTGGGAAATATGACGAGTGAGGATGGGTCGCGGTAAAAGTCCATGACAGGTTCCGATCCGCAGGTGTTCGTCGTCGACGACGACGATTCCGTATGCCGGGCTCTGACGCGTTTGATTCAGTCAGCCGGCTATCGGGTGAAGGCGTTCAGCTCAGCACGTGAATTTCTGGACGACCTGAAGTTCGGCACGAGTCCGGCGTGCCTGATACTCGATATGCAACTTCCCGATCGAAGCGGTCTGGACCTGCAGCGCGAACTCGATACCCGGTTGCCGATCATTTTCCTGACCGGCCACGGGAACATCGCGATGACCGTGGCGGCGATGAAGGCGGGTGCGACCGACTTCCTTTCGAAGCCGGTGCGCGATACTGATCTGCTCGGTGCGATCGGACACGCACTCGAATGTGCCAGACAACTTCATGCGCTCCACGGCAGACTCGCTGGGATGCGTCAGTGTTTCGAACGACTGACACCCCGGGAGCGCGAGGTGATGGCGCTGATCGTGACTGGCCTGTTGAACAAGCAGGTAGCCATGATGCTCGGTACAGGTGAGAAAAACATCAAGGCGCATCGCGCACGCGTGATGCGGAAGATGGAGGTTACGTCGCTGGCCCAGCTTGTGCTGATCGCGGACAGGTTAGGATTGTGTCGCGCCTTCGAAATGGACGCGTCCGATGAGCGTTGTGGGAGCCTGCCCACACAGGACCAAAGTCCACTAGCGGCGCATTTGCCGTGCTCTTATTCTACGAAGGAGGAGAGTGCATCACCCGTGCATCCCCGAACACCGGACAAGCTGCAATGGGAAAACTTCAGCCCTTCGTTGTGGTCGTCGATGACGATGAATCGGTGAGCCGCGCGATAAAGCGACTCCTGCGCTCAATTGGAATCACGGCCGAAACGTTCCCAAGCGGCGACGCGCTTCTCGACACCTTGTCATCGGTCCCGTCATATCACCCCGACTGCGTGATTCTCGACGTGCAAATGCCCGGGTTGAATGGACTCGAGGTGCAACGGCGCCTGGCGGGGACGGGCCTGCCGATCATTTTTATCACCGCCCACGACGAAGCTGGCGCGCGCGAGCAGGCGCTTGCCAACGGTGCCGTCGCATGGCTGCGCAAGCCGTTCCAGGACGAGTTGTTTGCACGGACCGTGCACGACGCTCTGGCTAGAAGCCAGCAGCCCTAGTCGGCTTGATTGTGCGGCACGGCTGTAGACCAAAGGCCAATTGTGCTGGACCACCTGGCGTCCAATAATGGGTTCTGTGAACTCCGCGACGGCAGCAGGATCATGCAGCCTGAAGGGTGGAGCCGCGCCCTGCAATCAATCAGTCCGAGGTCATCATGAAGAAATTTTTCAGTGCGGTTCTGTTGTGCTCCGCCACGCTTGCATCGACTAGCTGGGCGCAGAGTGCGTCTGAACCCGCAGCCACCACCGCAACCGGCAGCAGCGACACGATCGTCAAAATGCGCATGGAGATTTCGGCTGCGAATCGGGAATACGACAGGAAAGTCGCAGCGGCCAGGAAAGTCTACGACGCGCACAAGGCAGCCGCTGCAAAGGTTCGTGATCACCAGATCGATATCGCGCGCAACGGCGCCCCTCAATAAGCGCGGATCGATTCCAGAAGGGGATCGGCCGACACCAGATGCCCCTTACGCGTTCGCCACGACGTCGCCATGTAAAAGGGAGGCTCGGACATGCTACCGATCATACGTGCTATGACAGGATTGCTGATGCTGTCGTTGGCCAGCTCGGTTATCGCCCAGCAACCGATCATCTATCCATCGAAAGGCCAGAGCCCCCAGCTTCAGCAGAATGACACTGCGCAATGCCAGACCTGGGCGAAGCAGACGACCGGCGTCGATCCGGTCGCGCTTGCCCAGTATGCTTCGACACAACCTGGCGTACCTGGGCCGCAGGGCGAACGTGTGGCCGGCGCTGCGGGCGGTGCCGCAGCAGGCGCGATGATCGGTGCGATTGCAGGCGATGCGGGCAAGGGCGCGGCGATCGGTGCCGTTACCGGCACGGTCGGAGGCGGTATGCGTCAGCGGCAAAAGCAGCGGGCAGTGGCGTCCCAGAACCAGTCGAACCAGCAGCAGATGCAGCAGCAACTGGCCACATTCAATCGCGCGGTCGGGGCCTGCATGACTGGCCGCGGGTACACAGTCCAATAAGCGGTCCAATGAGCGGTCCAATGAGCAGTCCAAAGTGATCGGGTAGCTACCGCAACCAACAGGAGAAGCTGCGATGAAAAAGCACTATTGCTTTGCTGCGCTCGCTCTGGCGTTAGCCATGGTTTCGGCCACGTTGCATGCAGCGGATTTCGACGGCAGCAAGCCGCTAATCTGCGCCACGATCGAAGCGCATGACTGCGACCCCGGCGTGACCTGCGATCGCATGCTGCCGAGCGAACTCGGCGCACCGCAATTCCTGCGTGTCGACTTTGCGAAGAAGACCATTGCGGGACCACAACGCACCACGTCGATTCGCTTTATCGACAACGACACCACACAGATTCTCATGCAGGGCACCGAATTTGGCTATGCGTGGACGGTCGTGCTCGATAAGACGAGCGGCACGCTGAGCATGTCGCTTCTTAACCGGGAGGACACGGTGGTGCTTTTTGGAAGCTGCACACCACTGTAGCCGGACGCAGTGATCCGATAAACGTGCCAACGCGGATTTTTATATGCAACAGTTGCCGCAATTAAGCAGAGGCATTCGTGCGATGGCAATCCCACGCGACGGATCGCCCTGGTTTCTCCTTCTTTGCGTGATCGTGCCGATCTGCGTCGCCTGCAAGAAACCGGCTGCCCCGCCCGCGGCCGGCCCGATCGAGGTCACGGTGATGGAGGTGAAGCGCAGCGATACGCCGGTCGAATTTGAATTCACCGCGCAGACGCAAAGCTCGCGTGAAGTTGAGATTCGCGCCCGCGTGGATGGCTTTCTCGACCGGCGTGTCTACACGGAAGGCCAGATGGTCCACGCCGGGCAGACGCTATTTCTGATGGACCCCAAGCCCTTCGAGGCGGCGCTGCAGACGGCGAAAGGCGAACTTTCCCAGCAGCAGGCGCGCCTTTACGTCGCAAAGGCCAATCTGGCGCGTGTCATTCCGCTTGCTGCGCAAAACGCGCTGAGCAAGAAAGATCTCGACGACGCGACTGGCAACGAAAAGCAGGCGGAAGCGGCGGTAATTGCGGCGCAAGGGCAAGTGCAGACGGCAGAGCTGAATCTCAGCTATACGATCATCAAGTCGCCGCTCAAAGGTCTGTCGAGTTTTGCGCGGCAGCAGGATGGTAGTTACGTGACCGCGGCTTCAAGCGGATGGCTGACGTCGGTGTACCAGCTCGATCCCATGTGGGTCAACTTCAGCATCTCCGAGAACGAATTGCTCGGATATCGCGACCAGGCGAGCAAAGGTCAACTGCGCCTACCCGCAAACGACGACTACGAGGTCACGCTCGTGCTGGCCGACGGCACGGTGTTTCCTGCGACAGGGCACATCAATTTCGCCAACCCGGCATTCAGCTCCGAAACCGGCACGTTCCTCGTACGTGCCGTATTCGAAAATCCTAAGGGTACCTTGCGACCCGGTCAGTTTGTGCGCGCACGGGTCGCCGGTGCGATCCGCCCGAATGCGATCCTGGTGCCGCAGCGCGCCGTTTTGCAGGGGTCGAAGAGTCACTTCGTCTGGGTGGTCGACGAGAACTCGAAAGCGCATCAACGTGTCGTCGAAACCGGTGACTGGCACGGCGACGACTGGTTCATCACGGACGGCCTGCAGGCTGGAGAGCGGATCATCGTGGACGGCGCGATCCGGGTCGCCGCGGACACGCCGCTGAAGATTGTCGGGGCGCCGGCGCCGCATCCCGCTTCCGGGCCGGTCCAAGGTAACAGTCCGCCCGCAGCCGGCTCGTCCGACCGCGTCGCGGCGAATTGAACGGGCCGGCGATATGAGCCTATCCCGCTACTGCATCGACCGTCCGATCTTCGCCTCGGTCATTTCGATCGTGATCACGCTGGGTGGCGCGGTGGCCATGTTCAATCTGCCGATCGCGCAGTACCCGGACATCACGCCGCCACAGATCACGATTTCCGCCAACTACCCAGGAGCGAATGCCGACGTGGTGGCAAACAATGTCGCCGCGCCGATCGAGCAGCAGGTGAATGGCGCGGACAACATGATCTACATGAACTCGTCGAGTTCATCCACCGGCAATCTGACCGTCAACGCCTACTTCCAGATCGGCACGAATCCGGAACTCGCCCAGGTGGATGTGCAGAACCGTGTCAATCTCGCGTTGCCGCAATTGCCTTCGTCGGTGCAGTCGCAAGGTATTCAGGTGCAGAAGAAGTCGTCGTCGTTCATGATGGTGATCGCCATCTATTCGCCCACCGACCGTTACGATGCCACCTATATCGCCAACTACGCGAACATCTATGTGCTCGATGCGTTGAAGCGTGTGCCGGGGGCCAATCAGGCGAGCATCTTCGGCACACCTGACTACGCGATGCGGATCTGGCTGAAGCCCGATCGCATGGCGCAACTGGGCGTGACGGCAGGCGACGTGCAACAGGCGGTCGCCAACCAGAACCAGCAGTTCGCTGTCGGCCGCATCGGGCAGTCGCCAACCGGTACGGCTGTCGAACAGTCCTTCGCGGTGACGACGCCAGGCAGGCTCAGCGATCCCGCGGAATTCGAGAACATCATTATTCGCGCAGCCAGTGGCGGGGCAGCCATCGTTCGACTCAAGGATATCGGCCGGGCCACGCTGGGGCAGAAAGACTACTCGATCCGCAGTCGCTTTCAGGGCAAGCCGGCAACAGTCATTGCCGTGTATCAACAACCCGGCGCGAACGCGCTCGATGTGTCGAAGCAGGTGCGGGCCACGCTTGAAGGGATGAAAAAGTCCTTTCCGCAAGGGCTCGAATACGACATCGCAATGGACACCACGGAGTTCACACGCGCATCGATCTCCGATGTCGTCTACACATTCTTCGAAGCACTGGTGCTGGTTGTAATCGTGGTGTTCGCGTTCCTGCAGAGCCTGCGAGCCACGCTGATTCCAGTGCTGGCCGTGCCGGTGTCGATCATGGGTACGTTCATCGGGATGCTCGCGCTGGGCTTCTCGATCAATATGCTGACCTTGTTCGGTATGGTGCTCGCAATCGGGATCGTGGTGGACGACGCGATCGTGGTGATCGAGAACGTCGAGCGCAACATGAACGTGCACAAACTGAGTCCGGCTGACGCCGCGAGGCGCGCGATGGACGAGGTCTCGGGACCGGTCGTCGCGATCGTACTCGTATTGTGCGCGGTGTTCGTACCGGTGGCGTTTCTGGGCGGCATCACAGGGCAACTGTACAAGCAGTTCGCCATCACGATTGCGATCTCGGTGGTGTTTTCGGGGCTGGTCGCGCTCACACTTTCTCCCGCGCTGGCCGCTTTGCTGCTCAAGCCGGGGCACCATGAAAAACGTGGCTTCTTCCGATGGTTCGACAGGAACTTCGACAGGATGACCCACAGCTATACCAACGCGGTGAAGCTGGTGATCAAGCGATTTGTGATCGCGCTGCTGCTGTTCGGCGGCATGATTGCGCTTTCGGTGGTGATGATGCGCACGATCCCTTCGTCGTTCCTGCCACCTGAAGATCAGGGCTATCTGCTCGGCGCGATCATCATGCCCGATGCCGCAAGTCTCGATCGGACCGGCGAGGTGTCGCAGCACGTCACCGATTACTTCATGAAGCAGGACGCGGTCAGCAGTGTGACGATTGTCGATGGGTACAGCCTGCTCGACGGTCAGAGCAAGAACAATGCGAGCACGTTCTTTGTCGGCCTCAAGAGTTTTGATGAACGATATTCGTGGGCCAATATCAAGTCACAGAATGCGCGGGCCGTACTGATCGGCGCGTTTCAGAACCTGTCTGCGGTGAAAGAGGGGATCATCCTGCCGGTCAATCCGCCGTCGATTCCAGGCCTGGGCACGACGGGCGGCACCGAAATGTGGATTCAGAGCAAGGGTGATGCGAATACCGCGCAGCTCGCGGATGTGGTGGACAGATTTCAGGCCGAGGCGAAGAAGCGCCCTGAACTGGCGCGCGTGACATCCACCTTCAATGCATCGTCCCAGCAGTTGCTGGTCGACGTTGACCGGGACAAATCCGAAACGCTCGGCGTGCCGGTCGAGGAAGTGTATAGCGCCATGCAGACCATGTTCGGCTCGCTATACGTCTCGCAGTTCAATCGTTCGAGCCGGCTGTGGCAGGTCATTTTGCAGGCCGAGCCGTCATACCGGCTCACACCGAAGGATCTCGATCAGATCTTCGTGCGCAGCAGGACAGGCAACATGGTGCCGCTCAAAGCCGTCGTCACGTCGCGATACGTTACCGGACCTGATCTGGTGACGCGCTTCAACAATTTTCCGGCAGTCAAGCTCACGGCCAATGGCGCACCCGGCTACAGCTCCGGCCAGGTCATCTCCGCGCTGGAAGAAACGGCCACGCAGGTCCTGCCTCAGGACTACGACATCGGCTGGAGCGGCGAGGCTTACGAAGCGCGGCAGTCCGGCGGCACCTCGGGTCTTGTGTTCGTGTTCGGTCTCGTGATGGTGTTCCTCATTCTTGCCGGGCAATACGAGAAGTGGAGCCTGCCGGTCGGCGTGTTGATGGCGGTACCGTTCGCACTTTTCGGCGCGCTGTTTGCGATCCTGCTGCGGGGACTGGAAAACGATGTGTATTTCCAGATCGGTTTGACGATGCTGGTCGCGCTCGCCGCCAAGAACGCGATCCTGATCTTCGAATTTGCGGTGCTCAATCGCGAGGCGGGCGAATCGGTGTACGACTCGGCTGTCACGGCGGCAGCCGAACGGCTTCGTCCGATTGTGATGACCTCGCTCGCGTTCATCCTCGGCTGCGTACCGCTTGCGATCGCCACAGGAGCATCGGCAAATAGCCGGCATTCGATCGGCACTGGCGTGATCGGCGGGATGCTCGGCGCCACGGTCATCGCGGTGTTTTTCATTCCGATGTTCTTCTACGTGCTGGAGTCCTGGTCCGAACGAAGCAGCGGCAAGAAGACGCCTGGGGCGACCGGCGGACCCGCCGCGGGAGAGCCAGCACCCGTGGTTCAGCCGGGACCCGGCGGTCCCACGGCCAACCCGTCCGCGCCGCACGAGGGCGAATGACATGCGCGCTCCTCTGTCCGTGTTGCGGCTGATAACGGCCCTGCTCGCGATAGGTGCGCTGGGCGGTTGTCTGCTCGGCCCCGATTACAGGCGGCCCGAGGTTGCAACACCTGCGACTTACCGCTTCGATACCACCGGCTCGGCCGAAGTCGTCAACACGGCCTGGTGGGAGCAATTTCAGGACCCGGTGCTGAACGATCTCATCGCCAACGCACTCGCCGACAACTGGGATGTCAAAATAGCTGCCGCTCGCGTCGACCAGTTTCTCGGGCAGTTTGTCACGACCCGTTCAGGGTTGTTTCCGCAGGTGAACGCCGGCTTTGACGCGTCGCGCCAGCGGCTCTCGCAGGATGGCCCGACGCGGCTGCCGGCGGGCGTGGGGCCGGAGATCAACGACTTCCAGGCGTCGTTGTCGGCGGCATGGGAAATCGATCTGTTCGGCAAGCTCAGACGCGAGACCGAGTCGGCCCGCGCGAGCTTGCTGGCGAGCGAGGAGGGGCGCCGCGCGACGATTCTCTCGCTGGTCGCTTCAGTCGCTTCGTCGTACATCAATCTGCGTGACCTCGATCAGCAACTCGCGATCGCCAAGGCGACCACGGCAAGCCGTGCCGACTCGGTAAAGGTGTTCCAGGCACGCTTCTCGGGCGGCGACGTGTCGCAAATGGAGCTCGCGCAGAGTCAGTCGGAATACGAAGCATCGCTCGCGACGATTCCGCAGATCGAGCTGCAGATCGGCCAGCAGGAAGATGCGCTTTCCGTGCTGCTGGGCCGTAATCCTGGGCCGATCTTGCGTGGACGCGAATTGACTGAGCTGACGGTGCCTGATGTACCCACGAGCTTGCCGTCGGATCTGCTCGAGCGGCGCCCGGATCTTCTCCAGGCTGAACAGAATCTGGTTGCAGCCAACGCACTGATCGGCGCGGCGCGCGCCCTGTACTTCCCGTCGATTTCACTGACCGGTCTGCTGGGCACCGAGAGCATCCAGTTTTCGCGACTGTTTTCCGGACCGGCACGCGCGTGGTCGTTTGCTGGATCAGTGACCGTGCCGATCTTCACTGCGGGCAGTATCAGCGGTCAGGTCAAGCAGGCGGAAGCACAACAGCAACAGGCCCTGCTGCAATACCAGCAATCGATCCAGGTGGCGTTTCAGGAAGTGGCCGATTCGCTGATCGCGTTGCAGAAGACGCGCGAGCAACTGGTCGTTCAGGGCCGTCAGGTGGAGGCGCTGCGCACCTATTCGAGGCTCGCGCGGCTGCGCTACGAAGGCGGCTACACGAGCTACATCGAAGTGCTCGATGCCGAGCGCAGCCTGTTCGACGCGCAGTTGAGCTACACGCAGACCAACGGCGCGGTGTTCAATTCGCTGATCGGTTTGTATAAAGCGATGGGCGGCGGCTGGGTTGTCGAGGCCGAGGGCATGACCGTCCCGGTCGCCCAGCGAGGGGATAAAGCGGCGCGTACTCCCGCGACGGGCACGGATCAGCCGCAATGAGCACGACGAGACCCATGATCGCGTGCCACGAATGCGATCTGCTGCAAAGCGAATCGCCGTTGCCGCCGGGTGGCGTGTTGCGCTGCCGCCGCTGCAGCGCGGAGTTGTATCGCGACCATACGGACGGCGTCGACCGGCCGCTCGCGCTGACGCTTGCTGCGGTCGTCCTGTTCGTGATCGGCAACACGTTTCCGATCGTCGGCCTCGCTGTCAACGGCGACCTGGTGCAGACTACCTTGCTGCGCGCGGTTAGCGTGCTGTACCGCGACGGCATATGGCCGATTGCCGGGCTCGTGTTCGCCACGACGTTTCTGATGCCGCTGCTGCAGATGGCGGCAATGATCTATCTGCTGGTCCCGCTCCACTTTCGCCGGCTGCCGTACCGGTACGACGTCGTCTATCGTCTTCTGTACCTCGCGCGACCGTGGGGTATGACGGAAGTCCTGATCCTCGGCATGCTGGTCGCACTGGTGAAGCTGGCGCACATCGCGAGCGTCGCACCTGGCATTGCGCTGTGGTCGTTCGGCGCACTCATGCTATTGCTCGCCGCCGCTGGCGCGGCATTCGATCCGCGAGCGCTCTGGCAGTACGTGAAGGTCAATCACAGCGGCGACGCCAATGCGTTCGGCGCTGTACGTCCGCGTGCTTCTGCGTCTGGAACAGCGGGCACGGCGATGCGCTGCGGTCTGCTGGGTTGCCACAGTTGCGGCCTGCTGGTGAAATCGGGCAAGCACCCGCAGGCAAGCTGTCCTCGCTGCGGCTCGAACCTTCACGCTCGCAAACCGGAAAGCTTCACGCGCACCTGGGCGTTCCTGATCGCCGCAATGGTGCTGTATATCCCGGCGAATGCGATGCCGGTCATGAATACGAGTTCGTTGTTCGGCACCCAGAAGGACACGATTCTAAGCGGGGTCGCTTATCTGTGGACCTCGGGGTCATGGATCCTCGCTGTCGTGGTGTTTATTGCGAGCATCGCCGTTCCTATGCTCAAGATCATCGCGATCATGTTTCTCGTCATCTCGACGCAACGGCGCTCTGTGGCGCTGCTACCGGCGCGCACACGGATCTACCGCGTGGTGGAGTTCGTCGGACGCTGGTCGATGCTCGATATCTATGTCATCACCATTCTCGTGGCGCTGGTTCAGTTCAACGCGCTAGCCACGATCCAGGCGGGCCCAGGCGCGGTTGCATTTGGCGCGGTGGTGGTGCTCACCATGTGCGCGGCCATGTCGTTCGATCCGCGTCTGATGTGGGACGCGACTGAGACCGATCATGTCTGAGCCCACCGGTCAGTCCGGACCACCCGAGATTCCAGAAGCTGTCACCACGCCACGCGCACGCTGGCGTATGCAGATCGTGTGGCTGGTGCCGATCATCGCGGTGCTGATCGGCGCCTGGCTAGCCGTGAAGGCTGTCGTTGAGCAGGGGCCGACTATCACGATCACCTTCGACACCGGCGAGGGTCTCGAAGCGGGCAAGACCAAGATCAAGTTCAAGGAGGTGGACATCGGCGTGGTTAAAAGCGTCACGCTGTCGAGCAATCATCGCGCGGTGGTAGCCACGGCGGAACTGGCGAAGGACGCCGCGACGCTGCTCGTGGACGACACGCGTTTCTGGGTCGTGCGGCCCCGCATCTCGGGCGGCACCGTGTCGGGCATCGGCACCTTGCTATCGGGCTCCTTCATCGGCATGGACGTGGGCACATCCGCGAGGCCGAGGCAAGACTACATCGGGCTGGAAAAGCCGCCCGTGTTTGCCACCGGAGTGCCCGGACGCGAATTCATCCTGAAAGGCCAGGACATGGGCTCGCTCGATGTCGGTTCGCCGGTCTTTTACCGGCGCCTGCAAGTCGGACAGATCACCTCATACGCGCTCGACGATAACGGTAAAGGCGTGACCTTGCATGTCTTCGTCAACGCTCCCTACGACAGGTACGTCAAGACGGACACCCGCTTCTGGCAGGCGAGCGGCATCGACGTTTCGCTTGATACGACGGGGGTGAAGGTCAACACGGAATCGCTGGTGGCGATTCTGATCGGGGGGCTGGCGTTCCAGACCCCGGACGAAACGGCGGATCAGCCGGAAGCCGCCGTGCGCACCGGATACGGCCTCTTCCGCGACCGCGCAGAGGCGATGAAGCAGCACGACACCATTGTCGATACCTACGTCGTGAACTTCAAGGAGTCGGTGCGCGGGTTGACGGTCGGTGCGCCGGTTGATTTTCGCGGCATCGTGGTGGGGGAGGTCGTGGCGATCAATACCCGGTTCGACCGTGCGACCCGGCAATTCAGTATTCCAGTGACGGTGCACTTCTATCCGGAGCGATTCACATCGCGTTTCGAAGCAGGTGGGTCTGGCGGCAGGTTAGCGGAGAACCGCCGCGAACTGACGCAATGGATGGTGGCGCATGGACTGCGCGCCCAGTTGCGAACCGGCAACCTGCTTTCCGGCCAGCTTTATATCGCGCTCGATTTTTTCCCGAACGCCGCCGCAGCGCAAATGGACTGGGACAGAACGCCACCTGAAATGCCTAGCGCACCGGGCGGTTTGCAGTCGCTGCAGGATTCGCTCACCAGTCTCCTGGCAAAACTCAACAAGATCCCGTTCGAGGGTATCGGTAATGACGCGCAGCAGACCTTGATCGATGCGAACGTCCTGATCAAGCGGCTCAATACGGAAGTCGTGCCGCAGGCGCGGCAAACGCTGGCTGCCGCGCAGACCGCGCTTGATTCCGCGAATGCTGCGCTGCAGCCCGACTCCGGCGTGCAGGCAAGTGCCGCGGATGCGATGCGGGAAATGTCGCGTACCGCGGCGGCGTTCCGCACGCTGGCGGACTATCTGGAACGTCATCCGGAAGCGCTGATTCGTGGCAAGTCGGAGGAAAAAAAGTGATGCGCTCATCTTTGCTTCCTGTGCTTCTGCTGGCCGCGGCCACGCTCGCGGGATGCGCTTCACAAAAGGCCGACTTCTATACATTGAGCGTGGAAGCGCCCGCCGATAGCGCCCGTCCCGTCACCACAACAAGTGTCGTGGTCGGGGCCGCTACGGTCCCTGAGCTAATCGACCGGCCGCAAATCGTGGTGCGCGGCGGCGCCAATCAGGTCGATATCGATGAATTCAACCGATGGGCGGAGCCACTGAAAGCCCAGATTCCGCAAGTCATTGCCGCCGATCTCGCCCAACTGCTGAACAGCCAGCGCGTGTCGGTCTATCCGGTCGCGGGCGACGCGGCGAGCGCCTACCGCGTGCGAGCCAACGTCGAGCGCTTTGACGCATTGCCTGGCGAGGCGGTCATCGTCGACGTGGTATGGACGGTGTCGCCGCCAGGCAAAGGGACGCCACTCTCCGGACGGTCCACCGTGCGCGAAGTGGTGACCGGCACCGGATCCGGCGCGCTGGTAGCGGCGTGGAGCCGCGCGCTTGCTACGGTCAGCCGCGACATTGCGGCAGCGATTCAGCCGGCGTCGAGGTCCTGAGCTTCGTGCAGCGGGGAACGTTTTCGACAATCATCGGCGTTTGGGACGCTTTCCGCGTTCGTCGATGCAGGTTGGGTGCGGCAGTTTAAGGACACGTTCGCGCCCGGGCCCAACCTCGGCCAACTGAGCAGGGTAGGCTTCCGCCTGGCCGGCTGGCGCCGCCAGAGCAGGCAACGTGTTCTCCAGGAACCGTTGAGCTTCCTCTGTCAGGGCGAGGCTGCGTGTGGTCCGATGCAAAAGACGGACCCAGGGACGCTTTTCCGAACAACCTCGCCTGGAACACCGGCCCCGCCGCTCAAAAAATATAAATCGCGACAGAGTGACCATATGCGCCCACACTGGGCCACATGGCTGTCGCCTTCGCGACCGGCAAATCGGGAGAAGCATGATGGCAAAGAGCACAACGCGCGGCAATCGCGAGGTTAAAAAGCCTAAACAACCCAAAAAGGTGGTCGCTCCCGCAGTTGGCGTGTCCTCGACGATCCCACCGAAAACCGCCGCTGCCAGCGCGCCAGCGAGAAAGAAGTAGCAGACATCCCTGGACACGGATCCGTGTCCTTCTCCGCACTCTCCGTGGTGTTCAGCCAGAAACAACGTCGACAGGGCTATGCAGGTGCTCCTGTCACGCGTTCATACCGCACCGGCCTGGTCAACGCTCATCCGACGTTTTAATGCGCCCACGAACCGTAGCCACCGGTTTGCGTGAGCGCGCAATTGCAGATCCCGCCCAGAGAAGCGGTACGCCTGCATATTCGTCCTGACGGTTCCTCGCGCGTCCCCCGCACCCGTGAATCAAGCCACACCCCGGAGGCTTGTATGCGCGCCACTCGTGCGGTGCAGCCTCCCCGAAGGAAGATCCGATCATGTTTCAACACGATGAACCGTCCAGCGCTATAGCGATGGCGAACAATGCGCTCGCACCTGACATGGCGCGCCACCGCGACCGGTTCATTACACCGGACTCATCGATGTCGAAGGAAGTGCGCCTATGAACGCGATCCTCCGATATGTCGCGAGACATCGCTTGCATTCGCCACCATGGACTGACCTCGCGCCGGTGCGCGAAGAGCTGTTCGGTGTCGAGCGGCTCGAGCAACACGCTGAGAGCCTTGCCGCCGCACAAGCGATAACGAAGACACCTCCCAACGTGTTATCGCTGCACACGAGGCTGGACGAAAATGCCAGTGTTCTGCTCGCAGCCTACCGCGCGAGCGCGGAAGAACTGGAGAGTGGCCGGGGCGTGGTGCCCGCTGCAGAATGGCTGCTCGACAATTATCACCTCGTCGAACAGCAGATCCGCGAGATCCGCGACGACTTGCCGCCCGGCTACTATCGTCAGTTACCCAAGCTTGCCGCTGGCCCGTTTGCCGGCTATCCGCGCGTATTTGGTCTCGCGTGGGCGTACGTTGCACATACCGACAGCCACTTCGATCCGCAGATCCTGCGTCGTTTCATCACCGCGTATCAACGTGTTCAGCCGCTGACAATCGGTGAACTGTGGGCCGTGGCGATCACGCTGCGTATCGTATTGATCGAGAATCTGCGGCGCCTGACTGATCAGATCACCGCGGGCCGGAGCGCCCGTGCTGACGCCGACGCGCTCACCGAGCGTCTGCTCGAATCGGGTGGCGCCCGCTCGGCGCTGGAAGCGGACATTGCCACACGTTCCGCAGGCCTGTTGTCGGAACTGTTCGGCGCACAGCTCGCCAAGCGTCTACGTGACCAGGATCCGCGCACCATGCCGGCACTGGGTTGGCTGGAAGAGCGGCTCAAGCTTCAAGGTGCCTCCATCGAGGAAGTCGTGCAGCATGCACAGCAGCGGCAGGGCGCGTCGAACGTCACTGTGCGCAATGTGATCACCAGTATGCGGCTGATTTCCGACATCGACTGGGCTGAACTGTTCGAAGGAGTGAGTCTCGTCGACGCCCGGTTGCGCGCGGGCAGCCGCTTTGCCATCATGGATTTTCCGACGCGCAACCTGTATCGCAGCGCGATCGAGCAACTGGCCCGGGGCTCGTCCTTCACCGAACTCGAAGTCGCCGGACTGGCGCTGGAATCGGCGCAGGCGGCGGCCCTGGAAGCGGGAGATGCCGCGCAGGCGGAACGCGCCGGCGACCCCGGCTATCACCTGATCGCCGAAGGGCGGCGCGCACTGGAACAGGCGATCGGATTCCGTCCGCCGCCGCGTCTGCGGATCACGCGGTTCAATGGCCGCCTCGGCATCGGTGGCTACGTCGGCACGATTCTGACGGTCGCCGCGACGATCCTCGCGCTCGTGTTATGGGCAATGTGGAGACTCGCGCCAAGTGGTCTCGAACCGCTGGTATTCGCGCTCTTTGCCTTGTGCGGATTCGTGCCCGTCACGGAGATTGCGACGGCGCTCGTCAATCGCGCGGTGACCTGGAGTTTCGGTGCCATCACGTTGCCGGGTCTCGAACTGACTGCCGGTGTGCCGTCGTCGTTGCGCACGCTGGTTGCCGTGCCCACGCTTCTGACGAATGAAGCCGATCTGCGCGAACAGATCGAACGACTTGAGGTGCATCACCTCGCGGGTGCCGGCGGCGATCTGTCGTTCGCGTTGCTGGCGGACGGGCTCGATGCAGATCAGGAAGTGCTGCCGGGCGATGCGCATCTGCTGGACGTGGCCGCCGATGCCATCGAGGCACTGAACCTCCGCTACGAGCCAGGCCCTGGTGGCAGCCGTTTCCTGTTGCTGCACCGTCGTCGCGTGTTCAACGCGAGCGAGAACAAATGGATGGGCTGGGAACGTAAGCGCGGCAAGCTGCATGAACTCAACCGCCTGCTGCGCGGTGCGACCGATACGACCTTCATGCCGATCGGCGGCCGTGCGCCGCAGGTGCCGTCCGACGTGCGCTACGTCATCACGCTCGACGCCGATACGCGTCTGCCACGCGACGCCGCGCTGCGGCTGATCGGCAAGATGGCGCATCCGCTGAACCGGCCCACCTTCAGCGAGGCCGAACAACGCGTCGTCAACGGATACGCGATTCTGCAACCGCGCGTCACACCGTCGCTGCCGGTCGGCCAGGAAGGATCGCTGCATCAGCGCGTCTTCTCCGGTCCCGGCGGGATGGACCCGTATGCCGCGGCCGTGTCCGATGTCTATCAGGACCTGTTCGGCGAAGGGTCGTATACCGGCAAGGGTATCTATGACGTCGACGCGTTTGAAGCCGCTTTGCATGGACGCGTGCCGGAAAACACGCTGCTCAGTCACGATCTGTTCGAGGGCGTTTTCGCACGCGCCGGACTGGCCTCGGATGTCGAGGTGGTCGAGGAAGTGCCGTCGCGTTATGACGTGATTGGCAAGCGGCAGCATCGCTGGACGCGTGGCGACTGGCAATTGCTACCGTGGATCGTCGGCCATCGTGGCCCGGATCGGCACGCGATGCCGTCAATCGGCCGCTTCAAGATGCTCGACAATTTGCGTCGTTCGGTGTTTAGCCCCTTCATGGTCGTTGCCTTCGGCCTCTGCTGGCTAATGCCGATCCGCGCCGGAATCGCCGGCGCGCTGCTGATGCTGGGCGCGCTCGCGATTCCCGCTTTCCTGCCCACGCTGTTCGCGGTTGTGCCGCGTCGCAGCGGCGTCCGTCTGCGCAATCATCTGGACGTGCTGGCCACCGACGTGCGGCTCGCTGCCCTGCAAACCTTTCTGTCGGCTGCGTTTCTTGCTGACCAGGCGTGGCGCATGGGCGATGCGATCGTACGAACGTTGCTGCGGCTGTTCGTGACGCATCGCCGGCTGCTCGAATGGACGACCGCGGCGCAGTCGAAGGGCAGTCCTCGTCTCGATCTGCGTGGCTTTTACCGGCAGATGACAGGCGGTGTCGCGCTCGGCCTCGTACTGCCGGCGGGTGCGATCGCCGTCGCGCCGTCGCACTGGCCGCTCGCGCTGCCGTTTGCATTGTTATGGCTCGCCGCGCCGGCGCTCGCGCTGTGGTCGAGCCGTTCGCCGACCGTCGCGCTGCGTTTCACGATGGCGGACGTGGACGCGCGCGGCCTTCGTCTCATCGCGCGACGCACATGGCGTTTCTTCGAGACCTTCGTCACACCGGCAGAAAACATGCTGCCGCCGGACAACTTCCAGGAAGATCCGACGCCGGTGGTCGCGCACCGCACCTCGCCGACCAACCTTGGGCTTTATCTGCTGTCGGCGATCGCGGCGCGCGATTTCGGCTGGGCGGGCACGACGCAAACCGTTGAGCGGCTCGAAGCAGCGTTCACTTCGATGCGCAAACTCGCGCGTTTCAAGGGACATTTCTACAACTGGTACGGGACGCTCGATCTCCAGGTGCTGGCGCCAGCGTATGTTTCGTCGGTCGATAGCGGCAATCTCGCCGGTCATCTGATCGTCCTCGCCAACGCATGCGAAGAGTGGCAGCATGACCTGCTCGCGCCGGCCGCGCGGCCCGGCATGGTGGACAACCTGCAACTCGCACGCGAAGCCATCGACGCGTTACCTACCGCAGGCGGTGAACGTGGCAGGCAGCTGGTCGCGATCTTTGAAGAGATCCGCACGCAGTTGCTCGGTCCGCAAACGCTCGAAGCACTGTCGCCGTCGCTCACGCGGCTGACGGACAAGGCTGGCAAGGTGACGCGCGAACTGGTGCCGGCCGGCGGGGACGACAGTTTCGTCGACCTGATGTTCTGGGTCGACGCCTTGAGCAAAAGCCTCGTCGAGCACGTCCGCGACCGGCAGCAGGTTGCCGCGTCGTCAGTTCTTCTGCAGGCACGTTTGAGAGCGCTCGCCGATACGTCGCGCGCGCTGGCGCTCGACATGGACTTCGCGTTCCTGCTCGATCCGGAACGCAAGCTGCTCTCAATCGGCTATTCGCAAGCCGACAACAGCCTCGACCAGAACTGCTACGACCTGCTCGCGTCCGAAGCGCGTCTCGCGAGCCTCTTTGCCATCGCGAAGGGCGATGTGACGACGCGCCACTGGTTCCGCCTCGGTCGCGCGGCGACGCCAATCGGCAACGGCTCGGCGCTGATCTCGTGGTCGGGATCGATGTTCGAATACCTGATGCCCTCCTTGGTGATGCGCGCGCCGGTCGGCAGTCTGCTCGAGCAGACCAACCGTCTGGTGGTGGAACGGCAAGCTTTGTATGGGCGCTCGCTGGGTATTCCGTGGGGCATTTCGGAATCAGCGTACAACGCACGCGACATCGAGTTCACTTATCAGTATTCGAATTTTGGCGTACCAGGACTGGGTCTCAAGCGCGGGCTTTCAGAGAATCGCGTGATCGCGCCGTATGCAACGGGACTGGCCGCGATGGTCGACCCGCAAGCCGCGCGAGAGAACTATGCGCAACTCGCTGCGCTGGGCGCGCTGGGTCGCTACGGTTACTACGAAGCACTCGATTTCACCCGCTCGCGGTTGCCGGACAACGCGGACGTGGCCATCGTGCGCAATTTCATGGCGCATCATCAGGGCATGACAATCGTGTCGATCGCGAACACATTGCTCGACGCGCAGATGCGTGCGCGTTTTCACCGCGAACCCATGATTCAGGCGAGCGAACTGTTGTTGCAGGAACGCATGCCGCGCAATGTCGCCGTGGGGCATCCGCGTGCCGAAGAAGTCGGCACATCGGCAGCCATCGCTGGCGCCGCGCCGTCGACCGTACGACGCCTCGCAGCGTCAGCGGTGGCCGGCGCTGCGCCGGTGACACACCTGCTGTCGAATGGACGCTACGCGGTCATGCTGACGGCGACCGGCGCCGGTTACAGCCATTGGCGCGACCTGGCCGTGACGCGCTGGCGCGAAGACGCGACGCGCGACGACTGGGGCTCCTTCATCTTCCTGCGCGATACGCAGAGCGGCGACGTGTGGTCCGCAGGTGCGCAGCCGGTGGGCAACGAAGCCGAGTATGAAGAGGTTGTCTTCGGCGAAGACCACGCGGAATTCATTCGCCGTGACGGCGCCTTGACCACGACGATGGACGTGCTGGTTTCTGGCGAAGCAGACGGCGAAGTGCGGCGCGTGTCGCTGGCGAACAGCGGACGCCGTGCCCGCGAGATTGAACTGACGTCCTACGCCGAAATCGTGCTCGCGACGCCTGCCTCGGACAACGCCCATCCGGCCTTCTCGCGGATGTTCGTCCAGACCGAGCACCTTGCGGAATTCGGCGCGTTGCTCGCTACGCGGCGTCCGCGATCGCACGACGAAAAGCAGGTGTGGGCCGCGCATTTCGCGGTTGTCGACGGTGAGATCGTCGCCGATCCGCAATACGAATCGGATCGCGCCCGCTTCCTCGGGCGCGGGCGCAATGCGGGCACTGCGGCAGCGATCTTCGACGATCAACCGCTAACCAACACCGCCGGTACCGTACTTGATCCGATCTTTGCGCTCAGGTACCGCGTGCTGGTGCCGCCGGGCAAGGTCGTGCGCGTGACGTTCTGGACGGTGGTGGCCGAGTCCCGGGCGCTATTGCTGGATCTGGTCGACAAGCACCATGACCGCAATGCATTCGATCGCGCGAAAACGCTAGCCTGGACGCAGGCTCAGGTGCAGTTGCGCCATCTCGCGGTGGAGGCCGAAGAGGCGGCGAATTTTCAGCGCCTCGCCGCACCGGTCATTTACGCCGATGCTCGATTCAGGGCGCCATCGGACACGATCATTCGCGGCGCCGACGTGCAGTCGGGACTCTGGCCGCATGCGATTTCCGGCGATCTGCCGATTGTGCTGCTGCGTATCGACGACGTAGAAGACATTGCGCAAGTCCGGCAGTTATTGAGGGCGCACGAATACTGGCGGATGAAGCGGCTGGCCGTCGACCTTGTCATCATCAACGAACGGGCTTCATCGTATATTCAGGAATTGCAGGGCGCGATTGAAACCGCCGTGCGCAGCAGCCAGTTGCG
>FTKM01000520.1_pt2 | contig 21614 bp, 24 predicted proteins | sample 1658051 | NCBI WGS metagenome assembly FTKM01 (sample SAMEA3914794, study PRJEB12502) | metagenome | biome: forest; material: soil | place: Canada | collected 2011-07-05 | depth 0.1 m | reverse complement strand
AGGACCGACGTGTAGGCGATGTCGAACGTGTAGCCCGATTCCTTCAGCAGCACGCCAGCCTGGTGCGCTTCACGATTGCCCTGCTCGGTCAGGTCGACATCGACCCAGCCCGTGAAGCGGTTTTCCTTGTTCCACGTCGATTCGCCGTGGCGGATGAGAACGAGTTTGTACATGAGAAGGCCGGTCGGTAGTAAGGAAGCGGTAAAGCGCGGCAGACGCGGCCAGGTGGGCCGTCGCCATCGCGTCAGGCGGTTATTTTATAATGGTCGGATTGCCCTTTCCGATTTTTCCGATTTCTCTCTTTTTCGGCGGATTTTCCGTGAAGTTTTTCACCGATTACACAAACCTTGTACTCATCGCGATCGTCCTCATCTCGGGTGGGTTGCTCCTGTGGCCGACGATTGTCCGGCGGGGGCGCGGCGGGCTGAACGCAGCTGCGGCAACCCAGCTGATCAACCGTCGCAATGCCGTGGTCGTCGACCTGCGGCCGGCGGCGGAGTTCGCTAACGGGCACCTGCCCTCGGCGCGGCATCTTGAATTTGCAGAGCTGCAGGCCAAGGTCGGCCAGCTCGTGAAGAACAAGAGCAACCCGGTGCTGCTGGTGTGCCAGAACGGCCAGCAGTCGAACAAGGCAGTACGTGTCGTACAGGATGCGGGCTACGCCGAAGTCCATGTGCTGGAAGGCGGTCTGAACGCCTGGCAGCAAGCCGGCATGCCGGTTGTGAAACAAGGAGCAGCGAAGTGAACAAGGTAGTCATGTATAGCACCCAGGTGTGCCCGTATTGCCAGATGGCCGAACGTCTTTTAAAGTCGCGCGGCGTCGAAAACGTCGAGAAGGTGCTGATCGACAAGGATCCGGCCCGGCGCGAGGAGATGATGAGCCGTACCGGCCGTCGCACGGTGCCGCAGGTGTTCATCGGCGAGACGCATGTGGGTGGCTATGATGACCTTTCTGCGCTTGATCGCGCGGGCGGTCTCATGCCGTTGCTCGAAGCTGCTTGAGTCTGCCTTCGGTTCGCCTCCGGCGTACCGAACCTTGGCCGGCGGCGGGTACGCAAGGCAGTAACAAAAAAACCGGTGCGTGGCCGCCCGCGGTGGGCGCAGCGCATCGCAACGATCCGGCGCACCATGGCAGCATGGCGCGCCGAAATGACTATATTCAGGGAAACATCCAATCATGTCCGACGAAAATAACCAGCCGTTCTTCAACATCCAGCGTATCTACCTGAAGGACATGTCGCTCGAGCAGCCGAATTCGCCGGGCATTTTCCTCGAGCAGGAAATGCCGTCGGTCGAAGTCGAAGTGGACGTGAAGGCCGAGCGTCTTGCGGACACCGTATTCGAAATCCTCGTAACCGGCACGGTAACGGCCAAGGTGACCGACAAGGTTGCGTTCCTGATCGAAGCCAAGCAGGCCGGTATTTTCGACATCCGTAACATTCCGGCTGAGCAGATCGATCCGCTGGTGGGCATTGCTTGCCCGACGATCCTGTTCCCGTACCTGCGCTCGAACATCGCTGACGCGATCACCCGCGCCGGTTTCCCGCCGATCCACCTTGCGGAAATCAACTTCCAGGCCCTGTACGAACAGCGCCTTGCCCAACTGGGCACGCAAGAGGGCGCGGCGCAAAACGGCGTCACGCACTAACGCGTTGCGCGCGGTGCCGGGTATGAAAGTCGCCGTTCTCGGCGCTGGTGCATGGGGTACCGCACTCGCGGGCCATCTGGCTGCGCGGCACGATACCGTGTTGTGGGCGCGCGAGCCGGCGCTGGTTGCTGAGCTGGCCGCCGCGCGGCAAAACGCCCGCTATCTGGCGGGCGTTGCTTTGCCTGCCGCGCTTCGGTACGAAACGGATCTCGCTGCGGCGCTCGATCACGCGCTGGCCGATGATGCGTTATGCGTTGTCGCTACGCCGGTGGCGGGTTTGCGCAGCCTGTTCCAGGCCATGCGCGACGCCGGCAAGGTGCCCGCTAATGTGATCTGGCTCTGCAAGGGCTTTGAAGCGGACACGCAGCGCTTGCCGCATCAGGTAGTCGCCGCTGAACTGGCCGGACACGGCAGCAACGGTGTGCTCTCGGGGCCGAGCTTCGCTCGCGAAGTGGGTCAGAGGCTGCCGGTTGCACTTACTGTTGCGAGCGCGTCGGCGGTGTGTCGGGAGCGGACCGTGGCCGCGTTCCATCATGGCGCCATGCGTATCTATACCGGCGACGACATCGTCGGTGTAGAAGTGGGTGGCGCGGTGAAGAATGTGCTGGCCATCGCAACGGGGATCGCTGATGGCCTCGGTCTTGGCCTGAACGCGCGGGCCGCGTTGATCACGCGTGGTCTGGCGGAAATGTCGCGTCTAGGCGTGACGCTGGGCGGCCGGGCCGAGACCTTCACCGGTCTCACGGGACTGGGCGACCTGATCCTGACCGCGACGGGCGATCTGTCGCGCAACCGCACGGTGGGCATGCAACTCGCATCGGGTCGTACGCTCAAGGATATCCTCGACGGACTCGGTCACGTTGCCGAGGGCGTGCGCTGCGCGCAGGCGGTGCTAGGCATTGCCAATGCTCACGGCATTGACATGCCCATTACTCAGGCGGTCTGCGCTGTGCTGTTCGACGGGGTCGCCCCGCGCGATGCCGTTAGCGCGCTGTTACGGCGAGACTCCAAAGCTGAATAGCAACCGGCCGGTGTGAGACGGTGCGCGGGCGGCCTTGCCGGTGGTCGTGCAGTTTCCCCGTCGCACACGGCCGGTGGCTCAGTTTGACCCATCAAGTCGGCCGTTCAGACTGCCTTTTCAACTCACGCTGAACGGTTGCCTCCACTTCGCTGTCCACGTCTTATCGACGTGTCGGATGGCGAGGTGCTCCATGCTTATCTCAGATCATTGTTCACTCGAAGCGCGCGTTGTCGACATCACAACGCTCGCTTTCGATGCCATTGTCAACGCGGCAAACACTTCGCTGCTCGGCGGCGGAGGGGTTGACGGCGCGATCCATCGTGCAGCCGGTCGCGGTCTGTTACGCGAGTGCGAAACGCTGGGTGGCTGCGCGACGGGTGACGCGAAAATCACCAATGGTTATCAGTTACCGGCCAAGCACGTGATTCACGCGGTGGGGCCGGTTTGGCATGGGGGTACACATGGCGAGGCGGCTCAACTGGCGTCCTGCTACCGCCGCGCCCTCGAACTCGCAGACGCGGCTGGCTGCAAAAGCATCGCGTTTCCCGCCATCAGTTGTGGCGTCTACAGGTTTCCTGCAGACGACGCGGTGAAAATCGCGGTCGGCACCGTGATTGAAACGCTGCCGCGCGTGAGCTCGATCGAGCGTGTGCTGTTCGCCTGCTTCGACGAAGCGATGTTCGCCCGCTATGAGGCTGAACTAGGCGCGCGCCGTCAGGCGCCGCCTTCGAATCCGGCCTGACGCCACGCTTCGAACACCACGATTGCCACCGTATTCGACAGGTTCAGACTGCGGTTGCCGGGCCTCATCGGCAAGCGCACCCGTTGCGGACCCGAGAAATGATCGAGCACGGCATCTGGCAGGCCGCGCGTCTCCGCGCCGAACACAAACCAGTCACCGGGTAAAAAGGCGTGCGCGTGGAACGCGCCCGAGCCGCGCGTGGTGAACGCGAACATGCGCGCGGGATCGGGCGATTCCTTGGCGGTGAAGGCCGCCCAGTCGGCGTGCACATGCATTTGCGCGTACTCGTGGTAATCGAGACCGGCGCGTCGCATCTTGGCGTCGTCGAGGGGAAAGCCGAGCGGTTCGATCAGGTGGAGACGGGCGCCCGTGTTGGCGCACAGCCGGATGACGTTGCCGGTGTTGGGCGGGATTTCGGGTTCGACGAGAACGACGTTAAACATGATGTGAATGAGTGGAGAACTAGTTTTTCGGCGTGCGCAACGCGACGAAATTGGTTACGCGCCGCGCGCCGTTTGCCTTGAGCAGGCGCGCGAGCGCTTCGAGTGTGGCGCCGGTGGTCATGACATCGTCGACGACCGCCACGTGCAGACCTTGCACCGGCGCCGTGACCGCGAAGGCCCGGTTCACATTCAGTCGCCGCGCGTCATGGTCGAGACGCGATTGCGGCGCGGTTTCGACCACTCGCTTGAGCAGCGTGGTACTGCTGCGCACGTGGAGCGCTTTGGCAAGTGGCTTCGCGATCTGCCATGCCTGGTTATAGCCACGTTTGACGAGACGCTTCGCCGCCAGCGGCACGGGCACAACCAGATCGGGCTGATCCGATGAGTCGAGGCGGTCTTCGGCGAGGCGGGCAAGTCGCTGCGCGAACTCGCCCGCGAGCATCAGACGGGCGCGAAACTTCAAGCCAACTGCCAGCGCATCAAGAGGCGCGCGATAATCGGCAAGCGCGAGGGTGGCATCAAACGGCGGCGGCGAGTTCACGCAATCCGCGCAGCGATAGTCCGGCCGCGCCTGGCGCCGCGAGCGGGACAATGGAACCGCGCAAACCAGACAACGCAAGCGCGTTTCATTCGAGTACGCCTCGTCACACCCGGCGCACAGCGTGCTCTGCGACATATTGCCGCATAACGCGCACAGGTTAGGCAAGGCCGCGTGAACGAGAGCTGGCCATGCCGAATCTAACCGGGTCGCGAAACGCGTGAGCCGGCTGCGGGCAAAACAGAGCGACGCCTGAAATAGCATGAATGGTCCGCCCGCGAAGGGCCTCCTGCGCTGAACGGAAGGGAGCGAGCGAGTATACTTCGCACTCTTCGTTCGTGTGGCTTCCATGTCTTCAACTCCCGCAAAATCTAGCCGTCCGGCCTATGATTCCCGGCGCCTGCAAAGGATTTTCGACCGCCGCGCGGCGACCTTCGACGACGTCGCGTTCCTGCCGCGCGAGATCGCGCAACGCATGCGTGAGCGTCTCGACTTTATCAAGGTCAACCCTTCTAGCGTCCTCGACGCAGGCTGCGGCGCCGGAGAGGATCTCCCCGGCCTGCGCCAGCGCTTTCCCGAAGCGCCCGTGTTCGGCACGGATCTCTCGCATGCAATGCTCACGCGAGCGCTACAGCATGACGCTGGCGACACCAGTTGGCGGCGCTTCCTGCCGGCATCGCTTGGCAAGGCGTTGGGTGCTCGTGGTCCGCGTTTTGCGCAGGCTGATTTCTCAGCGTTGCCGTTCGCGGCGGGCGCCTTTGAATTCATCTGGTCCAACCTCGCGCTGCACTGGCACTCACAACCCGATCTGGTGTTTCCCGAATGGCAACGCGTGCTCAAGGTGGGCGGCCTGCTAATGTTCAGTACGCTCGGCCCCGATACACTCAAAGAGTTGCGCGGCGCCTATGCTGAAGTAGAAGCGGCTCACGGTGTGCCGTCTCGCAAGCACGTGATCGATTTCGTGGACATGCACGATCTGGGCGATATGCTGGTTGAGAGCGGCTTCGAAATCCCCGTGATGGACCAGGAAACCATCACCATCACCTATAAGTCTGCCCAGTCGCTGCTCGCCGACGTGCGCCGCTGGGGCGCTTACCCGTTCGAGCGGGAAGTGGCCGCGGGCGGTTCCGCACGGCGCCTTCACAAGGCGCTGCTGGCCGCGCTGGAAGCGCGCCGGCGCGCTGATGGCACGCTCGCGCTGACTTTCGAGGTGATCTATGGACATGCGTGGAAAGCGGTGCCGCGCACGACGGCTGAAGGTCACGGGATCATCCGTCTCGAGGACATTGGACGAGGTCCGTCCCGGAATAGATGAAGCGGTAAAGAGGGCATCCGTTATGTCTGAGATTACCGGGGCAAAAGTGTTTGGCATGGCGCGTAAAAACGGCGCAGAGGCTTGTCCCATCGGGCTTGCGGGCCGATAGGGCGTTGCTTGTGGATGCCATAGAACGCGCCTATAATGCGTCAGTTTGTCGCTCGGAGTACCCACCTTCGGGGCGGCAAGCCCGAGGCGCTGGGCTGCAGGACAGGGTAAGAGGCAAGAGCAAGAGGCAATTCGCGGGAGACAGCGATGGCGTCATCTGATCTGCTGGCGGATTCTGAGCCGGTCCTCAAAGACTGGACGATGAAGCGCAACTGTTCGGTATCGCCGAAGCAGTTCGTATGCTTTTACGTATCGCTTGCAGTGGTCTCGCTGCTGATTGCATTTATGCTGGTTCTGGTCGGCGCCTGGCTGGTGCTGCCGTTCACCGGAATCGAATTGCTGGCGGTAGGGATCGCTTTTGCAATATATGCGCGTCATGCTGTGGACTACGAACGCGTCCGGCTGTTTCCAAACCGGCTCGTGATCGAGCGGGTGAGTGCAGAGCAACTCACCCAGTTTGAATTCAATCCGCGCTGGGTGCGCATTGAAGCAGGCGCAACACCGCGTGACCAGATCAAACTGGTTTCGCGTGGCCAGACGATCATGATCGGGCAACACCTTGCGCAGTATCGGCGCGCGCAGTTCGCAGGCGAATTGAGCATGTGGCTCAGGCGATGTTAGACGCTCTGCAGTCCGCGCCGTTCCAGGGGGAGCGCGAGACAGCCTTCCAGCGGGGTCGAGGGTTTGAATGGAAATTTTGGGTAAGGAAGCTATGAAAACAATCAAGCGAGCCCTCATGGGTGGGCTGGCGCTCAGCGGACTGCTCTTTGCAGGCGCGGCGCTGGCAGTGGGTGATAGTCCGGGCGGCCCTGCCGTCAATGAGATCAATCTCCAGCCGCCCGCAACCGCGATCGCCGAGGAGCTCTACCACCTCCACACGTTCATGCTGATCCTCTGTACGGTGATCTTCGTGGGCGTGTTTGGCGTGATGTTCTATTCGGTCTTTGCGCACCGCAAGTCGAAAGGACACAAAGCTGCCCATTTCCACGAAAGCACCACCGTCGAAATCATCTGGACGATCGTGCCGTTCATCATCGTCGTGCTGATGGCGCTCCCAGCCACCAAGACCGTCGTCGCGATGAAGGACACTTCCAACTCGGACGTCACCATCAAGGTGACGGGCTATCAATGGAAGTGGGGCTACGACTATGTGAAGGGCCCGGGCGAAGGCATCAGCTTCCTCTCCACGCTCAGCACGCCGCGCGCTGAGACGGACGGCACGCAGCCCATCACCGATACGTATCTGCAGGAAGTCGACAACCCGCTCGTGGTGCCGGTCGACAAGAAGATCCGCATCATCACCACCGCGAACGACGTAGTCCACTCCTGGTACATGCCGGCCTTCGGCGTGAAGCAGGACGCGATTCCGGGCTTCGTGCGCGATACCTGGTTCAAGGCTGACAAGACCGGCACGTTCCGTGGCTTCTGTACCGAGCTGTGCGGCAAGGAACATGCGTTCATGCCGGTGGTCGTCGAAGTGCTCTCCGCTGACGACTATGCGAAGTGGGTGGACGACGAGAAGAAGAAAATGGCCGCCGGCGCGGACGATCCAAACAAGACCTACACGATGGCTGAGCTGATGGAGCGCGGCGGCAAGGTCTACACGTCGAACTGCGCAGTCTGCCACCAGCCGACCGGCAAGGGCGCAGGTGCGTTCCCGGCGCTGGACGGCAGCAAGATCGCCAACGGTCCGATCGCCCAGCACGTGAGTCTCGTGCTGAAGGGCAAGAACGCGATGCCGTCGTGGGCGCCGACCTTGTCCGACGTCGAAATCGCTTCGGTCATCACCTACGAACGTAACTCGTGGGGCAATCACACCGGCGACATTCTCCAGCCTCATCAGGTTGCGGATGCCCGCAATGGCAAGCTGCCGGAAGGCGGCGACCATACGGCTGATGCAGCAGCCGGCGCAAGTGGTGCCGCCGGCGCGGCAGCCGCGAGCGGCGGTGAAGCGGCAAGCGGCGCTGATGCCGCTTCCAGTGCGGCTCCGGCTGCGGGCTCGGATAGCACAGCGTCGCAACCGCAGGCCGCAGCGCTGCCGGCTAACGTCTACTTCGAAACCGGCAAGAGCACGCTGCCGGACGATGCAAAGGCTGCGGTGGACGCGGCTGCTGACTACGCCAAGGCTCATCCGGACGCGAAGTTCACTGTGTCGGGCTTTACTGACGCAACGGGTTCCGCCACAGCCAATGCCAAGCTCGCGAAGACGCGTGCAGAAGCCGTGCGCGATGCGCTAAAGGCAGCTGGTATTGCCGAAGACCATATTATTTTGCAGAAGCCGGAAACGGTCACAGGCGGCAGTGATGCAAAAGAAGCCCGCCGTGTTCAGATTAGCCCGGCAGCCTGACGTGTTCATGGTCAGCACCGCAGTATTCGCATTAGGAGATTGTCATGTCTAGCGTTGGACACGATGTAGTTGCGGGCCACGAGCACGTACACGGCGACCCCCATGCTCATGGGACGCCGCATGGCTGGCGTCGCTGGCTGTACGCCACCAACCACAAGGATATCGGTACGCTGTACCTGATCTTCTCGTTCACCATGTTCCTGTCCGGGGGCGTGATGGCGTTGATGATCCGTGCTGAACTGTTTGAACCGGGGCTGCAGATCATGCGTCCTGAGTTCTTCAACCAGTTGACCACGATGCACGGCCTGATCATGGTGTTCGGCGCGATCATGCCGGCCTTCGTGGGCTTCGCGAACTGGATGGTGCCGCTGCAGATCGGCGCATCGGACATGGCCTTCGCGCGCATGAACAACTTCAGCTTCTGGCTGCTGCCAGTGGCCGCTGTGCTGCTGGTCGGTTCGTTCTTCCTGCCGGGCGGCGCCACGGCTGCGGGCTGGACGCTGTACGCACCGCTCTCTACGCAGATGGGCCCCGGCATGGACTTCGCGATTTTCGCGGTCCACTTGATGGGCGCTTCGTCGATCATGGGCGGTATCAACATCGTCGTGACCATTCTGAACATGCGCGCGCCTGGCATGACGCTGATGAAGATGCCGATGTTCGCATGGACGTGGCTGATCACGGCGTATCTGCTGATCGCGGTGATGCCGGTGCTGGCAGGCGCGATCACGATGCTGCTGTTCGACCGTCACTTCGGCACGTCGTTCTTCAACGCGGCAGGCGGCGGCGACCCGGTGATGTACCAGCATATTTTCTGGTTCTTCGGTCACCCCGAGGTGTACATCATGATCTTGCCGGCGTTCGGGATCGTCTCGCAGGTGATTCCGGCGTTCGCGCGCAAGCCGCTGTTTGGCTATAGCTCGATGGTGTACGCAACGGCTTCGATCGCGATTCTGTCGTTCATGGTCTGGGCGCACCACATGTTCGCTACCGGCATGCCGGTGACGGGCCAGCTGTTCTTCATGTACGCGACGATGCTTATCGCAGTGCCGACCGGCGTGAAGGTGTTCAACTGGGTCGCGACGATGTGGCGTGGTTCGCTGACCTTTGAAACGCCGATGCTGTTCGCAGTGGGCTTCCTCTTCGTGTTCACGTTTGGTGGTCTGACGGGCCTGATGCTCGCCATGGCGCCGCTCGACATCCAGTATCACGGCACTTACTTTGTGGTGGCGCACTTCCACTACGTGCTGGTGGCGGGGTCGCTATTCGGGCTCTTCTCCGGCTGGTACTACTGGTCACCGAAATGGACCGGCTGGATGTACAACGAAACGCGCGGCAAGATCCACTTCTGGGCGTCGATGTTCTTCTTCAACCTCGCGTTCCTGCCGATGCACTTTGTTGGTCTTGCCGGTATGCCGCGTCGTTACGCTGATTATCCGGCCCAGTTCACTGACTGGAACCAGGTCATCACGATTGGCGCGTTTGGCTTCGGTCTGGCACAGGTGTATTTCCTGTTTGCCGTGGCGTTGCCAACGTACCGTGGTGGTGGCGAGCATGAGAAGGCGGGCGACAAGCCGTGGGACGGCGCAACGGGCCTCGAATGGACCGTGCCGAGCCCGGCGCCGTTCCATACGTTCGAAAACCCGCCGACCGTCGAATGAACGCGCCAGCATGACCCGGAATCCACTACAAAGACGTACGCCCGAGGAAATCCGCGCGGGTAACGTGCGGCTCGGCCTGATCCTGCTCGCGGTCGTTGCCGTGTTTTTTGTGGGTATCTTCGTCAAGCGCGGGTTCTTTTCCTGACCGCCTTGCTGACGATATGCCACAGGGTTTTGCTGCGACAGGTGTGATGGCGGAGTCGGGTAGCCTGGTTGAGTGACTTGTTGAGGAAGTGCGATGTCGACGCAACAGCCGACCGAGAGCGACCACTCGTTTAACCGGTCGATGTTGATCAAGCTCGTCGTCGTCGCGTTTCTGATGTTCGGCTTCGGGTTTGCGCTGGTGCCGATGTATCGGGCGATCTGCCAGATTAGCGGCATCAACAATCTGGTACAGCGCGACGTGTCGGCGCGTGAGGCGAAGAACACGCAGGTCGACATGACCCGCACGATTTCGGTCGAGTTTGATGCGAACGCGCGTGGCCCGCTGGGATTCAAGCCGGAGCAACGCAGCCTCGACGTGCATCCCGGCGAAGTCATGACGGTGATGTACACGGTAAGCAACGAACAGGCGCGCACGATTCACGCGCAGGCCATTCCGAGCTACGCGCCGAGAGAGGCCACCGAGTACTTCAAGAAGATCGAGTGTTTTTGCTTTACGCAGCAGACATTGGCTGCGAACGAGACCAAGCGGTTGCCGGTGGTGTTTGTGGTTGACACGAAATTGCCGAAGGATGTGAAGACGATCACGCTGTCGTACACGTTTTTCGAACTGAATACGCCCGCCGCGACCACGAGCGGGACGGCGGGGCAGACGGCCAACGTTGCAACGACGCCGGCTAATCCAGCCTGATGCTTCGCACCGCAGGCGAGGATGATGATGGCAACGAGTGACGACAATGAGCGATAACGGCGGCAGTAGAAAGGCGAGTTTCGGTCAGTCGATGAAGGCTGTGTTCTGGGCGTTTTTTGGGGTGCGCAGACGGCGTGATCTGGAATCGGACGCCACTCAGCTGAACCCGTTGCACCTGGTGGCTGCGGCGCTGATAGGCGCGGCCATCTTTGCGGGCATACTGCTTCTGGTCGTGCGCGCCGTGGTGCGGTGAGGCGCCTCGCGTCGCAGCGGTAAAACCGGACCCTACAAGGTCCCAGGATGAGAAGAAGCGGTGCGGTGTCAATGCGCCGTGGAAGAGACAGCCGGACTAAACCGGACCAAGCGGAACAACTGGACTGAAGTGGAGAATCAAGAATGAGCGGTCAAAACGAGAGCCCGTATTATTTCGTACCGCATCCGTCGCGGCATCCGATCAGCGCGGCCATCGGGCTGCTAGTCATGCTGTCATCGCTGGCGGCATGGATCAACGGTGAAAGCTGGGCGCCTATCACCGTATTTCTCGGTCTGCTTTGGCTGCTGTTCACTTTGTGGCACTGGTTCGGCGATGCGATTTCCGAATCCGAAGGTGGGATGTACGGCAAGAACGTCGACAAATCCTACCGTTGGAGCATGAGCTGGTTCATCTTCTCCGAGGTCATGTTCTTCGGCGCATTCTTCGGCGCGCTCTTCTACGCCCGCGAGATCGCCATGCATCAGTTGGGCAGCCTCGACTACAAGCTGATCTGGCCGGATTTCACGGCGGTCTGGCCGAATAACGGCCCGGCGACGTTGGTATCGCACTTCAAGTCCATGCAGCCGTGGCCGGTGCCGACTATCAACACGGCGCTGCTGCTTTCGTCGGGTGCGACGCTGACTGTCGCCCACCATGCGCTGCGTGAAAATCACCGCAACAAGACGATTGCGTGGCTGGCCGCCACAGTCGTGCTGGGCATGTGCTTTCTGTTCCTGCAAGGCTTCGAGTACTACCACGCGTATAACGAACTGAACCTGACGCTGGCTTCGGGCGTGTATGGCTCAACCTTCTTCCTGCTCACGGGGTTCCACGGCTTCCACGTGTTCCTTGGCGGCACGATGTTGACGGTGGTGCTGGTGCGGGTGATCCGCGGTCACTTCACCGCCGACCATCACTTCGCGTTCGAAGGTGCGGCGTGGTACTGGCACTTTGTGGACGTGGTCTGGCTCGGGCTGTACGTCGTTGTCTACTGGCTGTAATGCCCGACCTGCGCGCGGTTGTTCGCCGCGCGTCGTGGGCACCTGAATTGCCGGCTTCGCTGCAGATCGCGGAGTCCACGCGTAGTATGCAGGTCTTACGCAGCGCCGCCCTCGACCCTGTCAGGGCGGCGTTTTGTTTGCGAGGCGGGAATTTTTGCAGCGCTTGACGCCCAATTGAGCCCGTTCAAACCCGCATGAGCAACGCAACGAAGCCTTGACCCTTAACGGCCGTAGGGAATCCCGGTCGACTGGATCCATCCCATCCAGTGTGCGAACAGGATGAACAGGAACAGCGAGATCGACAGGCCGACGCGCGTGGCCAGCGACCAGACCATACGTTTGGTCGTGCCTCGGTCGTGGATCATGAAGTACAGCGCCGAGGCCATGCTGGCGATGATCAGGGCGAAAGCGATCGGAACGAGAATGTGCATGAAATCAGCTGAAATTCAGGGGCGCAAAGGCAATATGTTTATTATCGCACCGTGTATGGCGCTTCGTGCGCCGGTGGGCGAGGCGCGATGAAGATCCGCTGGATGCCGGCGCTCTTGATCCTGATCGTCGTCGCGGTGACGCTACGGCTTGGTTTCTGGCAGCGGGATCGCGCGCATCAGAAGGAATCGCTGCAGGCGCGCATCACGCAGTTCGAAAACGCGCCCGCCCAACCGATAGGCGGCGCGCCCATTGCGCTGAAGGACATCGAGTTCCATCGGGTGCGCGCCCTGGGCTCTTTTGTCCCGGACAAGGTGGTCTACCTCGACAATCGTCCGTATAACGATCAGCCGGGTTTTTACGTTGTGATGCCCTTTAAACTGGCAGACGGCGGGTATGTGCTGATCAATCGCGGCTGGCTGCCGCGCAACATTAATGATCGTACAGTGATCGAACCGTACGACACGCCTTCGGGGCAGATCCAGATTGAAGGCATTGCGCGAGCCGACGCCACCCGCGCGTTCGAGTTGGGACAGGGTGGCTCAGATCCGCATCAGTTGATTCGCCAGAATCTGGACGTGGGCGCTTATGCCGCGGAGACCGGACTGCCGTTGCAGCCATTCGTGATCCAGCAGTTGAGTGACGACGGCGACAAACTGGTGCGCGACTGGCCGGCACCGATCACCGACGTCGAGCGCAACTACGGCTACATGTTCCAGTGGTGGGGCATGGCCGTCGCGGCGGTGGGTTTTGGACTTTATGCAGCGCGCCGTGCCGCGAGGAAAGAGCACACGAGCGACGCTTAAGGCAACGAAAACGCGGACAACGAAAACGCGGGTGCCGCGTGCAGTGACAGCACATACCTGATGTGACGCGTGTAAAACGCGGAATGCGCAGCGTGATCGCTGCGCCCCGTGCAATCATTGAAAGAGGTTCAGCAGTGTCGACGCATTCTCCCCGTTCGCCGCAGACCGGCAAGCCCACCAGCGGCACCGGCCCGGACGTCATGCCCGGTCAGGCACAACGCAAAGGCTCGTGGCAGCGCGGTCGCTGGATGTTGCTGCTGATCGCGCTGATTTGCGCTGCGCCCGTGATCGGCTCGTATTTCGCGTACTACGTCATCAAGCCGGCCGGAGGCACCACCAGTTACGGTGCGCTGATCGAACCGCAAAGGCCGATTCCCGATTCGCTGGTCGTCACCGACGAAAGCGGCAAGCCCATGAATCTGACGTCGATGCGTGGCCGCTGGTTGCTGTTGTCGGTGGACAGCAGCACATGCGACAAAGCCTGTGTCACGAAGCTGTACTTCATGCGGCAGGTTCGTGCTACGCAGGGGCCGGAGCGGGAGCGTGTGGTCGAGGTGTGGCTGCGCACGGATTCGTCGAACGTGGCGGACGTCATCCAGAAAGCTTATCCGGACACGAAGAAGCTGATCGCCGACCCGGCTGCGCTCGCTGCCTGGCTGCCCGTCAATGCCGGTACGACACTCACCGATCACATCTTCGTCGTGGATCCTAACGGCAATCTGATGATGCGCTTTCCGAAGGATCCGAACCCAAGCAAGATAAAGAGCGACATTACGAAGCTGCTGAAGTGGTCGAGCATCGGTTAATGCGGCGTTTTATCGCAGCGCGGACGGCGTTCAACATTGGACCGCAGGCGAGGGCGCTGCCACTATTCACACCATCGAGCACTGCGCTATCGCTAGAAGGTTAGAAAGATGTTTGTACTGGAACTGGGCCTGATTGGCTTGTGTATCGCGTTGTTGCCGCTGTCCTATGTGTGGGTGCGCGCCGACGACAACAAATTCCGCAAGCTGGTCTGGGTGACGACGTTCATGACGCTGGACCTCGTGATGTTCGGCGGCTTCACGCGTCTGACGGACTCCGGTCTTGGCTGCCCTGACTGGCCGGGCTGCTACGGAACGTCGTCACCGTTTATCGCTCATGCGGCCATTGCTGCGGCCCATTTGGCCATGCCCACTGGACCCGTCAGCATGTCAAAGGCGTGGATCGAGATGATCCACCGTTACTTCGCCATGGCCATTGGCGTGCTGATCGTCGCGCAGACGGTGATTGCGTGGACCGCGCGTATCAAGCGGCGGCCTTTGCATGTGTCGCCCTGGTGGCCGACTTCGCTGTTGCTGCTGATTCTGATCCAGGGCGCCTTCGGCGCATGGACTGTCACGATGAAACTGCAACCGGTGATCGTCACGACGCATCTATTGCTGGGTCTCGCGCTGCTTGGCACGCTAGGCTGGCTAGCGGCGCGTCAAACGCCGATGCCTGCGTTCGAGCCCGAGGCCGCGCGCTGGCGCGCCGCGGCGCTCTCCGGATTGGCCCTGCTGATCGTGCAGATTGCGCTGGGCGGCTGGGTCAGCACCAACTACGCGGTGCTCGCGTGTACCGACTTTCCCACCTGCAACGGCCAATGGCTCCCGCCGATGAACTTCGCGCAGGGCTTTCACCTGTGGCGAGCGCTCGGTATGACGGGCGACGGCGAAATGATCACCCAGGATGCGCTGGTAGCGATCCACTGGACCCACCGGACCTTTGCGATCCTCGTGGTGGCCTATCTGCTCTGGTTCGCGCTCAAGGTGCGCCGCTTCGAATCACTGCGCCGTCCCGCTGATGGCGTATTGCTGGTGGTGCTGATCCAGTTCATCACTGGCTTGTCGAACATTGTCCTGCAATGGCCGTTGGCCGTTGCAGTCGCTCATAACGGGGGCGCCGCAATCCTGCTGCTGCTGCTCGTTATGCTAAACTTTCGAATCGCTTATAGCCGTCCCGGCCGCGCCGCGTTGCCTGCGCGCGGGGCCGCGCCAGCGTGACCCTCATGGACAGCACAACTCTTTCCCAGACCCCCGGTAGCCGGATCTCCCAGTACATGGCGCTTACCAAGCCGCGTGTCACGCAGCTTGCCGTATTTTGCGCGGTTATCGGTATGTTTCTTTCCACGCCCGGTATGGTGCCGTGGCCCGTTTTGATTGGCGGCACCGTCGGCATCTGGTTGCTGGCCGGCGCGGCGTTTGCCATCAATTGCCTCGTTGAACAGAAGATCGATGCGAAGATGCGGCGCACGTCGTGGCGTCCGTCTGCGCGCGGCGAAATCACTACCACCCAGATTCTGGTGTTCTCCGCAGTCCTCGGCGCGCTTGGCGTGTGGACGCTCTGCACGTTCGCCAACGCGCTGACCATGTGGCTCACGCTTGCCACCTTCGTGGGCTATGCGGTGATTTATACGCTGCTGCTCAAGCCCGCTACGCCGCAGAACATCGTGATTGGCGGCGCGTCGGGTGCGATGCCGCCGGCGCTCGGCTGGGCTGCAGTAACCGGTCACGTGCCGGGTGATGCGTGGATTCTGGTGCTCATCATCTTCGTATGGACACCGCCGCATTTCTGGGCGCTCGCACTCTATCGCCGCAAAGACTACGAAAACGCCGGCCTGCCAATGCTGCCGAACACGCACGGCGAAAAATACACGCGGCTCCATATCTTTTTGTACACCGTGATCCTGTTCGCGGTCACGATGATGCCGTTCATCTCGGGCATGAGCGGGATCGTGTATCTGGTGGCGGCCGTTCTGCTCGGCGCCGTTTTCCTCGGCTACGCGTGGAAGATCTATCGCGAGTATTCCGACACGCTTGCGCGCAAAACCTTCCGTTACTCGATCATTTATCTGTCGCTGCTGTTCGCCGCGCTGTTGGTCGATCACTATGCACGTGTCCTGATCGGCGCGTAATCACATGCTCACGAACCGGCTAGCGCGCGCCACGCGCGTCGCCTTGATGGCCTGCGCGCTTGGCGCGACCGTATTGGCCGCAGGCTGTGGCAAACAGGAACCCTCGTTCCAGAATCTGGACATCACCGGCAATACGCAGTTCGGGACGGACTTCGCCCTGCCCGACACCAGCGGCAAGGAGCGCACGCTGGCCGACTACAAGGGCAAGGTGGTGGTGCTGTTCTTCGGCTATACGCATTGTCCGGATGTGTGCCCGACGACGATGGCCGAGTTGTCCCAGGCGCTTCAGCAGCTTGGGCCGGAGGACGCCAAACGGGTGCAGGTGTTGTTCGTGACCGTCGACCCCGAGCGCGATACGGCGGCATTGATGGCGCAATACGTGCCCGCTTTCAATCCTGCGTTTGTTGGTTTGCGTCCTGCGGATCAGACTGAACTCACCAAGGTGACCAAGGATTTTCGCGTCTACTACGCGAAGGTGCCGGGCAAGACACCTGATAGCTACACGATGGATCACACGGCCGCGAGCTATGTCTTCGATCCCGACGGCAAGCTGCGCCTCTTTGCCCGCGATGGGCAAGGCGCTGCACCGTGGGTCCATGACATCAAGCTGCTGCTTGATTGATCGTTAAGCCTCGCGCTGATTGCAGAACGGTTGGAGTCGGTCTGACGAGGCGCGTGGTGTCGGGTTGGTTCTGCTGCCTCTTTCCTCGTCCTCCTGGCTGATAGCCGTTCTCGCGGCTTACTCCAATATTGGCAGATTCAATCCCGGTGCGACCCGCATCACCTTGGTTTCGGTCGTGTCGTAAGGCTTCTTTTTTCAGGCTTGCAACTTCTCGCACAAACCAACGTGCAGCGCGTATTTGCCAATGTCCTGGGCCGCCACGGCCCTGACCAGAACCTCATCTCATACCCCCCGCCTCAAGTTGCGCCTCTCCCTTGCCGTTATAGCAAAAGCAATCGTTTGCGCGCAGATCACATGCGCCGGACACGGCAATAAAAAACCACACGACAGAGACCAACACAATGAGCAGGATGAGTTTGAATCGCAAGCTGTGGATGTCGCTCGCGCTGGTATGGCTTGGGTTGCTGGGCGTTGGCTTGTGGAGCGCGGTTCAGACGCGCGGCACGATGCGCGACGAGCGGCAAGCCGGGATGGTAAATCTGGTCGAAGCCGCACAAGGGGTGGTGAACGACTATTACGCCCAGTCGCAGGTCGGCAAGATGAGCGCGGCGGACGCGCAACGTGAAGCGCTCGCCCGTCTCGCGGCCATGCGTTACGGCGAGTCCGGCTATCTCTTCGTGATGGATTCGAAGCCGGTTGTGCTGATGCATCCCACCTTGCCGCAAATGGTCGGCAAACAGGTCGGCGATTTCAGGGATCCAGACGGCAAATTGCTCTACGCGGCGATCGTCGATGCGGCCAGGAGCACGGGCCAAGGATTCGTGCAGTATCGTGGACGTCTGCCGAAAAGCGAAGCCACCGCAGAGAAGATCAGCTATGTCGTCCACTTTGCGCCGTGGGACTGGAACATCGTCAGCGGCGTGTTCGTCAAGGACATCGACACGGCTTACTACCAGACCCTGTTTGGCCATTTTCTGGTTGTCGGCGTGGTTGGCCTGCTGATCTCGCTGGCGATGATCATGATCATCCGTAATGTGCGGGCGAGTCTCGGCGGCGAGCCGGAACATGCAGCCAGTCTCGCGGCTCGCATCGCGATGGGCGACCTGACGCATAGAGTCGAAGTCCGCGCCGACGATTCGTCCAGCATGATGGCGGCGATGAGGGCCATGCAAGACCGCTTGCAGCGCATGCTTGGGGAGGTCCGCCGGTCCTCGGAGTCGATCGCCTCAGCCACGCAGCAGATTGCCGCGGGCAACGGTGATCTGTCGCAACGCACTGAGCAGCAAGCCGCATCGTTGCAGGAAACTGCCGCGAGCATGGAACAACTCACCGCGACCGTAAAACAGAACGCCGACAACGCCCGCCAGGCAAGTGGCCTCGCACATACTGCCTCGGATATCGCCACCAAAGGTAACGACGTCGTCAATCGCGTGATCGGCACAATGGGCGAGATCAATGAAAGCTCGCGGCAGATTGGCGACATCATCGGCGTGATCGAGGGGATCGCCTTTCAGACCAACATCCTCGCGCTGAATGCGGCGGTCGAAGCCGCGCGCGCCGGCGAACAGGGCCGTGGCTTTGCCGTGGTTGCGGGCGAGGTGCGCAGCCTCGCGCAACGCTCGGCAACGGCGGCCAAGGAGATCAAGCAACTGATCGGCGCTTCGGTGGAGCGGGTGCACAACGGTTCGACGCTGGTCGAACAGGCCGGCTCGACGATGGGTGAGATCGTGCAGGCGGTGCAACGTGTGACCGACATCATGGGCGAGATCGCCGCTGCTTCCGAAGAGCAAAGCAGCGGCATTGCGCAGGTGGGCCGCGCGGTGACACAGATGGATGAGGTGACCCAGCAGAATGCCGCGCTCGTCGAACAGGCTGCGGTTTCAGCGGCTTCGTTGCAGGATCAGGCCGCGCGTTTGCGCGACACGGTCGGTGCGTTCCGGATCGGTGCACATCAAGCTGCGGCTGAAGCGCATGGGGCGCAGGCCGCGCATTCGCTCAAGGCAGCGTCGACCGTGGCCATCGCCCCGATGCCGGCAGCCAAGGCGACAGCAAAGCCCTCCAGCAACTCCGCAGGCACCGCCGCAAGCACGGGAGCAAGCGCCGCAGCAACGAGGACTGTGGCCGCGCGCCCGAGAACAACTGCTGCTTCCACCGCGTCTACAGCGCGTCCGTCCGCACCGGCAACCAAAACTTCGGACGACGACTGGACTGCGTTTTGATGCATGGCTCGCACGGGTATACCGATATGAGATGGTGATATTTCACTTCTCGCCGAGGGTATGAGACCATTTATGGTCCAGTTGACGGTGCATGCAACGCGCCGTCAACTCTTCACCCGAATCTGACATCGATCAGAAAAAGCGAGATTCACATGCAGCGCAGAAACATTCTCAAAGCCCTCTCAGCAGTTGCCGCTAGCGCGGTCTTCGTCACCAGTTTCGGTGCACATGCCGATGACAAGGTCATCAAACTTGGCACGATCAGCGGCCCCGATGCGCAAATCTGGGCGGTCGCCCAGAAGGTGGCGCAGCGCGACGGCCTGAACGTGAAGATCGTTGAGTTCAACGACTACGTGCAGCCGAACGCCGCGCTCGACGCCGGCGATCTCGACGCGAACAGCTTCCAGCATCAGCCGTATCTCGACAGCCAGGTCAAGCAACGCGGCTATAAGATCGTCAGCGTGGGACTCACCTATATCTCGCCCCTCGGCATCTACTCGAAGAAAATCAAGTCACTGAAGGATCTGCCGCAGGGCGCGAAGGTCGCCGTACCGAACGATCCGTCCAATGAGAACCGTGCGCTGCTGCTGTTGCAGGCGCAAGGCGTGATCAAGCTGAAGGCGGGTGCGGGCACGAACGGCAATAGCGCGACGCCGCTTGATGTTGCGGAGAATCCGAAGAAAGTGAAGCTGGTCGAACTGGACGCTGCGCAATTGCCGCGCTCGCTGGGCGATGTCGACGCGGCCGCGATCAACACCAACTATGCGCTCGCCGGCGGCTTGCAACCCACCAAAGATGCCATTGCACTCGAAGACGTTCATAGCCCGTACGCGAATGTGATCGCCGTGCGTGCTCAGGACAAGGACAAGCCCTGGGTGAAGAAGCTTGTCGCTGCCTACCAGTCGGATGACGTGCGGCAGTTTATCAAGACGCAGTTCAAAGGCTCGGTAGTGCCGTCATTTTGATGAACGGCTGGCCGCATCACTTTTGAGTGAGGCTTAAACGGGAAGCGCCAAGGGAAACCTTGGCGCTTTTTTTATTGCCTTTGCCCAATGGACTCGATTCAAGCGCTATAGATCCCGCTCCCAGCGCTCGATGGTCAGATCCTGGCCAAAGCGCACTTCGGGTGCGGCCCCGGCACAGATAAAACCCGCGCGTTCGCACAGGCGTCGTGACTCCTCGAGCGTTGTCGCGGTCGACAGCGTGAGCTTCGTATATCCGGCTCGCTTGGCAAAGCGTACACATTCATCGACGAGTTGCGTTCCGATGCCGAGGCGCCGCATATCGGGTTCGATGTAGAGCAGTCTGATCCGGGCAACGGTAGTCGACACGCCGATCAGCAAGGCCGAACCCACGACCGTACCGTCCTGCTCGGCAATCCAGCACGTTTCGCGCAACGGATCGTGGTGTTGGGTGAAATCGGCAACGACGCGTGCGAGGAGGCCTTCGAACGATAGATCCCAGTCGTGCTCACAGGCGAATAGCAACGCCTGACGATGCACGAGCCAGCCATATTCCCCGGCGCGCGGCGCCCGCAACGTGATGATGCCGTGCTGCGGCTGGTCGCTGAGCAGCCGCTCGACCACTTTCATCGCGCCAATCAACTGTTCCTGCGAAGTGGGTTGAAGCCGCTCGAGCACGGCCAGCACTTCGGCCGTGGCCGCAGCGTCAAGCGGCTCATGCGCGGCATGGCCTTGTTCGGTGAGGGCGATGAGGGACAGGCGCGCGTCGCTCTCGGAGGGGCGGCGGGTAATGAGTGCGCGTCGCTCGAAGCTGGTTAGCAGGCGACTCAGATAGCCGCTGTCCAGCCCCAGATTGCGCGCGAGCCCGGACGCGGTTTGAGCGCGGCCTCGGGTCAACTCGTGCAGGACCCGGACTTCGGTTAGCGAAAACGAGCTCTTTTGCAGACGCTCGTGCAGCGCACCGATGTGCTGGGTATAGAAACGGTTGAAGTGACGAACGGCCTCAGCGCGCCGAATCGCTATGGAATCGGTCAACGTTGCTCCCAGGAATATTTTGGGTTTAATAACCGGCTTTGTTGAATGCAATCGTATATAAAAATTGCCGATCGTGCCTGCAACATGCATTCGCCGTATTGGTATGACAAAGGTACTGCGGATAGGGAACCCGATACGTGCGGTAGCGAACCAGTGGTCCGCTTAAGGGCTCAAAATGGCATGAATGCGGGTAAATACCGAGCCTTCAAAACTGTCGATTTGCTCTCAGTTTTCGGCCAAACCCCTTACACATCAAGGCGTTGTCGACCATCGGTCCAGCATGGAACCAATCCATTGACTGGTATTATGTTGGTTATATAATGGGCTCTCACTTCGTTGCCCCAGTGCTCTTCCTTCGATCCACTTTTGAGCCCATGGAAACACGCTGGTCCGCCTTGATGCCTGACGCTCGCAACGTCACGCCCCTTTACCTCCAACTCGCGCGAAACCTGGCCACCGCCATTCACTGCGGCGTCTGGTCGGCGGGCGAAGCGCTGCCATCGGAACGCACGCTGTCAGACGCGATCGGCGTATCGCGCATTACGGCGCGTAAAGCGATCGAACTGCTGGTGGAGCAAGGTCTGATCCGGCGTGCGCGTGGCGCGGGCAGTTTCATTACGCCGCGTGTGGAAGATCCGCTGTCGCGTCTCACCGGCTTCACGAAGAAGATGCAGCA
>FTKM01000464.1_pt2 | contig 21731 bp, 13 predicted proteins | sample 1658051 | NCBI WGS metagenome assembly FTKM01 (sample SAMEA3914794, study PRJEB12502) | metagenome | biome: forest; material: soil | place: Canada | collected 2011-07-05 | depth 0.1 m | reverse complement strand
GATGCCCGCGCGCTCCAGCGCCTGTTCGACCTGCGTGCCTTTCAAACCCTTGGGGCGCAGATCGACGAGCAGCAAGTGGTTGTCGGTGCCGCCCGTGACCAGATCCACGCCGCCCGCCTTCAGCACTTCGCCCAGCGCCTTCGCATTGGCCAGCACGCTGTCGATATACGTTTTGAAACTGTCCTGCAGGGCTTCGCCGAAGGCCACCGCCTTGCCGGCAATCACGTGCATCAGCGGGCCGCCTTGCAGGCCGGGGAAAACCGCAGAGTTGATCTTTTTGGCAATGTCTTCGTGATTGGTCAACACGAAGCCGCCGCGCGGACCACGCAGCGTCTTATGCGTGGTCGAGGTGACGACGTGCGCATGCTCGAGCGGATTCGGATGACGCCCGGCGGCGATCACGCCGGCAATGTGCGCCATATCCACCATCAGTTTTGCGCCGACGCTATCAGCGATAGCGCGGAAACGGGCAAAGTCGAGTGCGCGCGGATAGGCGGAAAAACCGGCAATGATCAACGTGGGCTTGTGTTCATGGGCCAGCGTTTCCACCTGGTCATAGTCGATCAGCAAGGTCTCGCGGTCCACGCCATACTGCACCGCGTTAAACCACTTGCCCGACAGCGCTGGCTTGGCGCCATGCGTCAGGTGGCCGCCCGCGTCGAGCGACATGCCGAGCACCGTGTCGCCCGGTCTGGTCAGCGCCAGCATGACCGCGCCGTTAGCCTGCGCGCCCGAGTGCGGCTGCACGTTCGCGTAGCCTGCGTTGAACAGTTGCTTGACCCGGTCGATGGCGAGCGCTTCGATCTGATCCGCGAATTCGCAACCGCCGTAGTAACGCTTGCCCGGATAACCTTCCGCATACTTGTTCGTCAGCACCGAGCCCTGCGCTTCCAGCACGGCGCGCGACACGATGTTCTCCGACGCGATCAGCTCGACCTGCGACTGTTGCCGTTCAAGCTCTTTGAGGACCGCGCTGCGCACCGGCGCGTCGCGTTCAGCGAGGGTCTGCGAAAAGAAAGGGTTGGCGTTCAACATGGGGCGTCCGTAAGTAATGGGAATGCAGAGGTAACAGGCGGCCCGCACATCCTTGAGTCCCTTGGCTGGCCTGCTGCTACCGGCTACTGACGGCTCTATTCTTCTCCCTGCGATGCGAGTCCAATTTACGAATTCAGACGCGTTCTTTGCCTTTTCCGCCATTCGAGTCCGTTTTGGACAAGTGACCGGTCGTGCTAAACGTCATGGGCCGCGCTTCACCACCAAATAAATTGATCCGGTCATGCGCGCGCTGCGCTGCCGCGTAGTCGCACCGCTTGTGTGGGCACTTCTCCCGCCAACAGTGCTTGCGCCGCACAGACGAGGTGCGGCAGCGCACCTCGATGAACCGCGTGAGCAGACGAAGCTCAGGGTTTAGCCGTATGGCATGCTTGTTGCACTCGCACACAGAATGATGGAGCCGTCCTCCCCACGACGGCCGCAAGACAAAACAGAGCCGAAGGAACACCCGCACCATGTCGCCCGATCGCACCGCGTCGCTGTCCCACTTCGCATTCATGCCGTTGCCCAACTTCACGATGATCGCCTTCACGAATGCGATCGAAGTATTGCGGATGGCGAACTACCTCAGCGGACAACAGCTTTATCGCTGGTCGATCATTAGCCCAGAGGGTGGACTGGTATCAGCCAGTAATGGACTCGCGGTCGATACGGCTGCGGCCGAATCACTCGGTCAGCCCGGCACGGGCCTGCCCGATATCGTGTTTGTGTGCGGTGGCATCGACGTTCAGCGCGAAACCACACAGGCCCATCTTTCCGCCTTGCGCCGCTTTGCACGTAGCGGCGTCGCGCTCGGCAGCCTTTGCACCGGCACCTATGCGCTTGCCAGATCGGGCCTGCTCGCGGGCTATGCCTGCGCGATCCATTGGGAGAACATGTCCGCGCTCAAGGAAGAGTTTCCGGACACGCGCTTCCTCAAAGAACTGTTCGTGATCGACCGTGACCGCGTAACCTGCACCGGCGGGGTGGCACCGCTCGACATGATGTTGAACCTGATCGCGGCACGGGTCGGCACGGCACGCGTCACGCAGATCGCCGAGCAGTTCATCGTCGAACATGTGCGCGACACCAACGCGCAGCAGCGCATGCCGCTTGTCGCCCGGCTTGGCTCGGCCAACAAGTCGCTGTTCGAAGTGATCGCGCTAATGGAGAACAACATCGAGGAGCCACTGTCACGCGAAGAACTCGCGCGCCTCGCGAATATGTCGCAGCGTCAGTTGCAGCGGCTGTTCCGCGAACACCTTGGCATGACTCCTACGCATTACTACCTGACCTTGCGCCTGCGCCGCGCCCGTGAATTGCTGCTCCAGACCGATATGTCCATCATGCACATCACGATGGCTTGCGGCTTCCAGTCAGCCTGTCATTTCAGCAAGAGCTACCGCGACGCATTCGGCACCGCGCCGACTCGCGAACGTCGCAAGCAGGTTGCGCCGCTCGCCAATACGATGCCGGTTGGCGCGCCGCTCGGGTTAGCGCTGCAGGCCTGATTTTCGGCTTCTGCCACTGCTTGTCGCTGCCTGCTTTATGCGTGCCGTGCACGCTCTGCACGTGCCTTGCATTGATATCCATGCCGACGTCATGCACGCATTGCGGCTTGACGTGACGTGCGTTATGGTGAGTCAGTTACGGCAGGTCTCGGGGGAGTGACATCCGTCCCGCTAAAGTGCCTGCTTTCCACCATCGCGCTACGCAAACCGCTGCGCCACTGAAGGCTGGACTATGGCAGACGACAGCATTGAAACCCGCGTCAACCGCGCTGCATCGCAGTTGCGGGTTGCACCGCAACAATTCTCCCTCGACGTCCTGCTCGAAAAATATGCCAAAGGCGACGAGCAAACTGCGGACGACGTCTACCGCCGCGTAGCACGCGGTGTCGCGATGGCCGAGCCCGAGTCACTGCGCGAGACCATCGAAGCACGCTTCGTCGAAAATCTGCAGCACGGTGCGCTCGGCGCGGGCCGCATCATGAGCGCGGCTGGCTCGGGCATCGCCGCCACGCTGATCAACTGTTTCGTGCAACCGGTGGGCGACAGCATCCAGGGCGTCGACGACCAAGGCCTGCCTGGCATCTACGTCGCGCTGTTGCAGGCCGCGGAAACGATGCGCCGTGGTGGCGGCGTCGGATACAACTTCTCCGCGATCCGTCCTAAGGGCGCGCGCGTGCACACCACCAGTTCGTCGGCGTCCGGTCCTTGCAGTTACATGGACGTATTCGATGCCTCGTGTCGCACGGTTGAAAGTGCAGGTTCGCGGCGCGGTGCGCAGATGGCCGTGCTCGACTGCGATCACCCAGACCTGCTTGAATTCATCGAGGCCAAGCATTCGAAAGGCCGCTGGAACAACTTCAATGTCTCAGTCGCCGTCACGGATGACTTCATGCGAGCGGTGGACCAGAATCAGCCGTGGCAACTGGTACATCGTGCGGAACCTTCGCCTGCCATGCGCGCCGCCAACGATATGCAGCAGCGCGAGGACGGCATGTGGGTGTACAGCGAGAAGCCTGCGCGCGCCATCTGGGATCGCATCATGCGCTCCACGTATGACGTGGCCGAGCCCGGCGTCGTGTTCATCTCGCGGATGAATGAAGACAACAACCTGCGCGAATTCGAAATCATCCGCGCCACTAATCCGTGCGGCGAGCAGCCGCTGCCAGCCTATGGATGCTGCAATCTCGGGCCGCTCAATCTCACCCGCTTCGTACAGGACCCGTTCGCGCAGATGAAAGGCGGCACGCCATCATTCGATTGGGATGCGCTCGCGCAGAGTACCCGCACGCAGGTACGTTTTCTCGATGATGTGCTGGATGTCACCTTATGGCCGCTGCCGGAGCAATATGATGAATCGCGTGCGAAGCGGCGCATTGGTGTGGGTTTCACCGGGCTTGGCGATACGCTGGTGATGCTGGGCTTACGCTACAACTCGCCCGAGGGGCGTGAACTCGCTGTACGCATTGCGCGATTGATGCGCGACGAAGCGTATCGCGCCTCTGTCGAACTGGCGCGCGAACGTGGCGCGTTTCCGCTCTTTAACGCGAAACACTATCTGGAAGACGGCACCTTTGCTTCGCGCCTGCCTGACGATATCAAAGCGGCAATCCAGCGCGACGGTATCCGCAACAGCCACCTGCTCTCCATCGCGCCCACCGGCACGGTAAGCCTCGCGTTTGCCGACAACGCGTCGAACGGTATAGAACCGGCCTTCTCGTGGACCTATACACGCATGAAGGTCATGGCCGATGGCAGCCGCGAATCGTTTGCAGTGGAAGATCATGCGTATCGCTTCTACCGCGAGATGGGCGGCGATATCAACGCTTTACCCGCGTACTTCGTCAGCGCACTGGAGATGTCGGCGCGCGATCACCTGGACATGATGGCAGCGGTGCAGCCTTATGTGGACACGTCGATCTCCAAGACCGTCAACGTCCCGGCGGATTATCCGTTCGAAGCCTTCGAGAGTCTCTATTTCGACGCGTGGAAAAGCGGCCTCAAGGGACTTGCTACTTATCGTCCCAACGAAACGCTAGGGGCCGTGCTCAGTGTGACGCCCGTACAACCGGATGATTCGCTGACTGAAGCGGATCTGGACCCGCTGCGTATCGCCATCGATCATCGCCCCAAGGGCGAGTTGCCGGCGATCATCGAAAAGGTCGAATATCTGACCCAGGCCGGCAAGAAGTCGCTATATGTCGCGGTCTCATTCATGGAGGTGACTGGGCGGCTCGGCGGAGAAGATGTGACGATCGAACGGCCCATCGATTTCTTCATTCCCGTTGGTCAGCGCGACGAGTCGCAGCAATGGATCACCGCGCAAATGCGCTCGCTTTCTTTGGCGGCGCGCGGCGGTTTCGTGGCGCGCAATCTGCAGGACTTGCGCAAGGTATCGTGGGATCGCGGCCAGGTTCGGCTGGGCGACGTGCAAAGACTCGACGGCCATCGCTCACCGCTTTGGCATGACTCGGAAGTGGCGGCACTGGCCTACGCGATCCAGCAGATTCTGCATCGCCGTGGCTTTCTGGATGCCGATGGCAATCAGGTGCCGTCGCGGATGCTGGCACGACTTGAACGTGATCAGGTCAACGAAACACCCGCGTCAGCGGCTCGCTCCGGTAGCACATCCACGAACCACAATGAGCGTGCCGCGGAAGCAGCCGACCTCAATCAGCTTCGCACCATGTCGGGCCGCAAGTGCGGCAATTGCGGCGCCAATGCAGTGATTCGCAAGGACGGTTGCGACTTCTGCACTGCATGCGGTGAAGTGGGCGCGTGCGGGTGAACGCGCCCGCTTTCATCAAGCCGCTTTCAGGAGTCCGTGCGGATCGATCACAAACTTGCGTGGCGCGCCGCCATCGAACTTGCGATACCCTTCAGGCGCTTCGTCTAGCGACACCACCGTCACGTTGACGATGTCGGCAATCGGCAGGCGGTCCCACAAGATGGCCTGCATCAGATTGCGGTTGTATTTCATGACCGGCGTTTGCCCGGTATGGAACGAGTGCGACTTCGCCCAGCCGAGGCCAAAGCGGATGCTCAGGCTGCCCTTGCGCGCGGCGGGGTCGGTTGCACCCGGGTCGTCCGTCACGTATAGACCCGGAATACCGATTGCGCCCGCTACTTTGGTGATGTCCATCAGCGAATTCAGCACGGTGGCAGGCGCTTCCTCGTGATGCCCGTGGCTGCCGTGACCATGCGCCTCGAAGCCCACGCAGTCCACCGCACAATCCACTTCCGCTTTGCCGAGAATCTGTGCGATCTGTTCGCCCAGTGACGCATCGAGCGAAAGGTCAACCGTTTCAAAGCCGACCGCCCGCGCGTGCGCGAGGCGTTCCGCGTTCATGTCGCCAACAATCGTGCACGCCGCGCCGAGCAAACGCGCCGACGCCGCCGCGGCCATCCCGACCGGACCGGCGCCAGCGACATATACCGTGGAGCCGGGCTTCACCCCTGCCATCACAGCGCCGTGATAACCGGTCGGCAAGATATCGGACAGGCAGGTCAGGTCACGAATTTTTTCCATCGCGCGATCGCGGTCCGGGAATTTCAGCAGATTGAAATCGGCGTAGGGCACCAGCGCGTATTCAGCCTGGCCGCCGATCCAGCCACCCATATCCACGTAGCCATAGGCACCGCCGGCTCGCGACGGATTCACATTCAGGCATACGCCGGTGTGCTGTTCCTTGCAGGTCTGACAGCGTCCACAGGCAACATTGAACGGCACAGAGACGAGATCACCGATCTTCAGCGTCTCGACGTCGCGCCCCAGTTCAACCACTTCGCCAGTAATTTCATGGCCAAGAACCAGTCCGACTTCGGCTGTGGTGCGGCCGCGTACCATATGCTGATCCGAACCGCAGATGTTGGTCGACACGACCTTGAGAATCACGCCATGACCAATCGACCGGCCACTGGGATCGACCATCTTCGGGTAATCGATCGGCCGCACCTCGACCTTGCCCTGCCCCAGATACACGACACCACGATTGCGGCTCATTGTTTCGTCTCCATGTTCGATTCGAAGTTCGGCTCACACACACCGCGCTTTTGAGCGTATTCCCTTACCCCCTGTGGCCAATGTGCAAAACCCGACGCCAGCTTGGCTCAAACCGACACGCGTCTCTGCGACACGTTTTTATTGATTGAACGATCAATAAAAAATCGCTAGAGTGAGGACATCAAACATTAGAACCTGAGAGATATGCCCAAAGTCGGAATGCGCGAGGTGCGTCGCGCGCAACTCATCGACGCTACGCTGCTGAGCATCGACGAGGCGGGCCTTGCCGGTACGACGCTCGCTTCGGTCGCGCAGCGCGCAAAGATTTCGACAGGCATCGTCAGCCATTATTTCGGCGACAAAGATGGCCTGCTCGAAGCCACCATGCGCCACATCCTGCGCGATCTGTGGGCAGCGACCACGCGTCGGCGTATTGCAGCCAGGCGCGAGCCACGGGCGCGTTTGCGCGCCATCGTGGCGGCCAATTTCGACGTGAGCCAATTGAGTGCTCCGGTGATGAAAACCTGGCTCGCGTTCTGGTCGCAGAGCATGCACGAGCCGCAACTACGACGTCTGCAGCGGGTGAATACCCGCCGCCTGTTTTCCAACCTGTGCGCGGAATTTGCCAAAGCGTTGCCGCGCGCCTCAGCCAGACGTGCCGCCAGCGGGCTCGCGGCCATGATCGACGGCCTGTGGCTGCGGGGCGCGTTATCCGGTGATCCATTCGACACCAAAGCGGCGCTGCGCCTCGCGAACGACTATATCGACCTGCTGCTGGCGCCCGACGCACACGGCGCATGAGCGAAGCATTCTGATTCGAACGCGCGGCACGATGAGCCGCTGCGCATCACCGGCTGGCGACCTGCTGCTCAAGTCATCTTCAGGTCACCTTAAGAATCTGCTTCAGAGGTCCGCCAGCACAGCGCCACCGCATTCAAGGAGCCTCTCCGATGTCCCCCTTGCCTTCTTTCGGTCTGCAGCGTCTTTACATTGGCGGCGAGTACGTCGATGCCACCAGCGGCGCCACTTTCGACACCTTCAATCCGGCCACCGGCGAGAAGCTCGCCACTGTGCAGCAAGCGAGCGCGGCGGATATCGATCGCGCGGTGCGTTCGGCGCATGAAGGTCAACGGGCATGGGCTGCGCTGAGTGCCATGCAACGCTCGCGCATCCTGCGCCGTGCGGTCGATCTGCTGCGCGAGCGCAACGACGAACTCGCCGAACTGGAAATGCTCGACACAGGCAAGCCGATTGCCGAAACACGCGCGGTGGATATCGTCACCGGTGCGGACGTGATCGAGTATTACGCGGGGCTCGCCACCGCCATTGAAGGTCAGCAGATTCCGCTGCGAGCCGAGTCTTTTGTGTACACGCGGCGCGAGCCGCTTGGCGTTACTGCTGGCATCGGCGCGTGGAATTACCCGATCCAGATTGCCTGCTGGAAATCAGCCCCGGCACTCGCCGCGGGCAATGCAATGATTTTCAAGCCGAGCGAGGTCACGCCGCTGTCCGCATCGAAGCTGGCTGAAATCTATCTTGAAGCAGGTGTGCCCGCTGGCGTATTCAACGTCGTGCAGGGCGATGGCAAAGTGGGCGCCATGCTGGCCTCACACGCAGGCATTGCGAAGATTTCGTTTACCGGCGGCGTCGAAACCGGCAAGAAAGTCATGGCGCTCGCGGGTGGGTCGACGCTCAAGGCCGTGACCATGGAACTCGGCGGCAAGTCGCCGCTCATCATCTTCGAAGACGCTGACCTCGACCGCGCCGCCGATATCGCCGTCACCGCGAATTTCTTCAGCGCGGGCCAGGTCTGCACCAACGGCACGCGCGTCTTTGTCCATCACTCGGTACAGCGGGCTTTCGAAGCCAAAATCGTCGAACGCGTGCAGCGCATTCGCATCGGCAAACCGTCTGATCCGGTCACCAACTTTGGGCCACTCGCGAGTGCCGCGCAACTCGACAAGGTGCTCGGTTACATCGAAAGCGGCAAGCACGAAGGTGCTCGACTCGTGGCAGGCGGCGCGCGCATCGTCGAAGGTGACTATGCGCGCGGCCAGTACGTTCAGCCCACCGTGTTCGCCGATTGTCGCGACGAGATGAAGATCGTGCGCGAAGAAATCTTCGGCCCCGTGATGAGTCTGCTAATTTTTACAGAGGAAGACGAAGTAATCACGCGCGCCAACAACACGCTGTACGGTCTCGCTGCCGGTGTCGTCACAGAGAATCTGGCACGCGCGCATCGCGTGATTCATCGGCTCGAAGCAGGCATCTGCTGGATCAATACGTGGGGCGAGTCGCCCGCTGAAATGCCGGTGGGTGGCTACAAGCAATCGGGCGTGGGCCGCGAGAACGGCATCACGACGCTCGAACACTACACCCGTATCAAGTCCATCCAGGTCGAACTGGGCAAGTATCAGCCGGTCTTCTGAAGGAGCGCAGCATGGCAGGGAAAGAATACGACTACATCGTGATCGGCGCGGGTTCAGCGGGCAACGTGCTGGCCACGCGCCTGACCGATGACCCGGACGTCAGCGTGCTGCTGCTCGAAGCGGGCGGCCCCGATTACCGGTTCGACTTCCGCACGCAAATGCCCGCGGCGCTCGCCTATCCGCTGCAAGGTCGGCGCTATAACTGGGCCTACGAGACCGATCCCGAACCGCATATGAACAACCGGCGCATGGAGTGCGGACGCGGCAAGGGGCTAGGCGGTTCGTCGCTGATCAATGGCATGTGTTACATCCGCGGTAACGCATTGGATTACGACGGCTGGGCCGAACGCAAGGGGCTCGAAAACTGGAGCTATCTCGACTGTCTGCCGTATTTCCGCAAAGCGGAAACGCGCGATGCGGGCCCGAACGCCTATCACGGCGGCGACGGCCCCGTGCATGTGACCACCAGCAAGCCCGGGGCCAATCCGCTCTTTGGCGCGATGGTGGAAGCCGGCGTACAGGCGGGATATCCGCGCACGGATGATCTGAACGGCTATCAGCAGGAAGGCTTCGGTCCGATGGATCGCACCGTGACCGCCAATGGGCGCCGTGCAAGCACCGCACGCGGCTATCTGGATCAGGCGCGGCAGCGGGCCAATCTGACCATCGTCACGCATGCGACCACCGATCGCATTCTGTTCAGCGGCAAGCGCGCGAACGGGGTGGCGTATCTGCATGACAACGCCAGCATCACCGCGCATGCCCGCCGTGAAGTGCTGCTGTGCGGCGGCGCGATTGCTTCGCCACAAATTTTGCAACGCTCGGGCGTTGGCCCGGCGGCATGGCTGCACGAACTTGAGATTCCGCTCGTGCTCGATCTGCCCGGCGTCGGCCAGAATCTGCAGGACCATCTTGAGATGTACATGCAATACGAGTGCAAGGAGCCGGTGTCGCTCTACCCTGCCTTGCTGCTGCACAATCAGCCCGCCATCGGACTCGAATGGATGCTCAGAGGCACGGGTATTGGCGCCAGCAACCACTTCGAAGCAGGTGGCTTCATTCGCACGCGCGATGACGATCCGTGGCCGAATATTCAGTACCACTTCCTACCGGTGGCCATCAATTACAACGGCACGAACGCGATCAAGATGCACGGCTTCCAGGCGCACGTGGGTTCGATGCGCTCGCCAAGCCGTGGACGTGTCAAGCTGCGCTCGCGCGATCCACGTCAGCATCCGTCGATTCTCTTTAACTACATGGCCGAGGCGCTCGACTGGCGCGAGTTCCGCGACGCGATCCGTATCACGCGCGAAATCATCCGTCAGCCCGCGCTCGATCGCTTCCGTGGCCGGGAACTGAGCCCCGGCGCCGAACTGCAAAGCGACGCGGAAATCGACGCGTTCGTGCGCGCCCGTGCGGAGACGGCGTATCACCCGTCCTGCTCGTGTGCGATGGGCTATGACGATATGGCCGTGGTCGACAACGAGGGCCGCGTGCACGGCCTCGACGGGTTGCGCGTGGTGGACGCGTCGATCATGCCGCGTATCACCACCGGCAATCTGAACGCGCCCACCATCATGCTGGCCGAGAAGATCGCCGACCGCATTCGCGGCCGCACCACCTTGGCGCGGGTCGACACGCCCTACTTTGTGGCGAACGGTGCGCCAGCACGCGGCGGGTCTGCGCAGGTTGAGAGCGCGACGAGAAAAGCCGCGGTGCACGCGGTTTAGCATTGGCCGCGCTCGCGGTGTGGCTGATGGGAATCTAAACGAAAGGCCTCGCACTTGAAGTACGGGTGTCGAAGGATGTATCCGACGGCATGGCAATGCTGCGGGCGGTGGACGAGGCACCGTGAAGTGCGAGCGGAGCGGCCAGGCGAGAGCCCGCGCATACCTGGCGGGCCGCTTGCGGCGCATGTCGCGCCATTACGCTGACGAAGCCCGCCTGACGCGCATCGTTCCCGCGCAGGCGATCTTCCAGAAAAGGTACCGGCCAGCAGGTGCGACCGGCTGCGTCCGACACTGACGTGGCCCGGGTGTAAGCTGCGGCGCCGACCGCCGCGTGACCCGCCAATTCCGAATGCATAGTCATGATATCGGCGAAGGTTGTGAACGCTTCATTCGGAATTTCCCCTCTTGACTCTTTGCCGGAATGATTGACCGTTTCGCACGGTCGTGCGGTCGGTAAAAATTACTGTCAAGAGCCCGGCTATCTGCGCCGATCAACCAGCATCGCAGCGTCCTTCGCCATCCAATCGCGGCCTTTGATCAGCCCTCGCGCGCCCGAAAGGTAAAATACCCACGAAAGCCGCTGCAAACCCAGACCGGCCGTGCCCGCAAGGGCCGCACTTTCGAACGATGCTGCCGTGTCGCGCATCGGTGTCCACAACCGTACAACCCGCGGCGACCCCGGCCTGATCCGGCGTTGCCCAAGGACAGCTCGTCCTTTAACAGAGCCCATCAGGAGCCATTCTCATGACCGACTCGAACGTGTCTTTCCTCGGCAGGATTTCGCTGGCCGTCGGAACGTTCTTCAGCATTCTCGGCGACGGCGAGTTCGCCGCTCGCGTCCAGCGCCTGCGCTCGGGCGCGCCCATGGCGGCAAGCCCAGCGCCTGTGGCCGCACCGACGCCCGCGCCCGCGTCCGCGCCGCAGCCCGCGCCTGTGGTACTCAAACAGGCCACGCCCGACGCAGCCTTGCAGCTTCTAGGCTTGCTGCAACGCGATGCGCGCTTTGTCGACTTCGTCGAAGAAGACGTGGCCAACTACTCGGATGCCGATATCGGCGCCGCCGCGCGCGTCGTCCACGGTGGCTGCCGTACCGTGCTGCGCGAGCACTTTACGATTCGCCCGGTGCGCGACGAAGCCGAAGGCAGCCGTATCACGCTACCCGAAGGTTTCGACGCGACCGCCGTGCGCGTCACCGGCAACGTGGTTGGCAAGGCACCGTTTACCGGCAGCCTCAGCCATCGTGGCTGGCGCGTCGAGGAAATCCGTCTGCCGCGGCTCGCCGAGAGCCACGACGCCAAGGTAATCGCACCGGCTGAGGTGGAACTGTGAGCGAACCGCGCTATTCGATCGGGATCGATCTGGGCACGACGCACTGTGCCCTCTCCTACGTGGACTTCGCCGGCAGCGACGGCGAAAAAACCGCCCAGGGCGTGCTGCCCGTCACACAACTCACGGCACCAGGCACCATTGACGATCTGCCGCTGTTGCCGTCCTTCCTTTATCTGCCCCACGCAAGCGAGCTCGCCCCATTCGATCTGGGCTTGCCGTGGACCGGCGCACGCGATTTCGCGGTGGGTGAAATGGCGCGCAGCCGTGGCGCAGCCACGCCGATCCGGCTGGTATCGAGCGCGAAAAGCTGGCTCTGCCACCCAGGCGTGGACCGCCGCGCGGCGATCTTGCCCAACGACGCGCCGCCGGAAGTGACGCGCGTCTCGCCGCTCGAAACCTCGGTCCGCTATCTGACGCATCTGCGCGAAGCGTGGGACCACTCGCATCCGGACGCGCCCTTCAGCGAACAGGAGATCACGGTCACGATTCCCGCCTCGTTCGACCCGGCCGCCCGCGAGCTGACCGCCGAAGCCGCTCAGGCAGCGGGATACACCGGCATGACGCTGCTCGAAGAACCGCAAGCGGCGCTCTATAGCTGGATCCAGAAAAGCAGCGGCGAGTGGCGCAAGCAGGTGCGTGTGGGCGACATCATTCTGGTGGTCGACGTGGGCGGCGGCACGACCGACCTGTCGCTGATCGCCGTGATCGAGCGCGACGGCAATCTCGAACTGCACCGCGTCGCGGTCGGCGAGCACATCCTGCTTGGCGGCGACAACATGGATCTCGCGCTGGCTCACGTGGTCGCGCGCAAGCTCGCCGCGCAAGGCACGCAGCCGGACCCTTGGCAACTGCGCGCGCTGACCTATGCATGCCGCGCCGCCAAGGAAGCGCTGCTAAGCGATCCCACCACGGAAACAGTGCCGCTCGTCGTGCCAAGCCGTGGCTCAAAGCTGATCGGCGGCTCGATCCGTACCGAACTCACGCGTGCCGAACTCACGCAAACCATCCTCGACGGCTTCTTCCCGCCCGTGGATAGCGCCGCGCGTCCCGTCAGCCGCGCCCGTGTGGGTCTCACGCAACTGGGCCTGCCGTATGCGCAGGACGCGGCGATCACGCGCCATCTGGCCGCGTTCCTCGGCCGTCAGGTGGGAGCACTCGCCGAACTCGCAGGACTCCAGACAAAGCAGCCCGATAGCGCGACTTTCCTGCATCCGACCGCGGTGCTCTTCAACGGTGGTGTTTTCAAATCGCCGTTGCTGGTCGAGCGCATCATGCAGACGCTCAATGGCTGGCTCGCCGCTGAAAATGCAGCTCCGGCGCGTCTGCTCGAAGGTGCCGATCTCGATCTCGCCGTGGCACGCGGCGCCGCGTATTACGGCTACGTGAAGCGCGGTCAGGGCGTTCGGATTCGCGGCGGGATCGCGCGGGCTTTCTATATCGCCGTCGAATCGGCGATGCCTGCCGTGCCCGGCCTCGAACCGCCCATTCAGGCGCTGTGCGTCGCGCCGTTCGGCATGGAGGAAGGCACCGAAGCCCAACTGTCCACCCAGGAATTCGGCCTCGTGGTGGGCGAGCCGGTGCACTTCCGTTTCTTCGGTTCGTCGGTGCGACGCCAGGATCAGGTGGGCACGTTGCTGGATTACTGGTCGCCCGAGGAATTGCAGGAACTCGATGAAATCGAGGCCACGCTACCGACCGAGGGCCGCAGCCCCGGCGAGGTCGTCGCCGTGAAGCTGCATGCGCGCGTCACCGAAGCCGGCACACTCGAACTGGAAGCCGTCCCGCGCGGCACCGGCGAGCGCTGGAAGGTGGAGTTCGACGTGCGCGGCAACGCCAACCTCTGAACTGCGCACGATGAAGCAGTACATCGTCGGGATTGACCTCGGCACCAGCAACACGGTCGTCGCATACGTCGAAGCCGGGTCCGAGGACATCCGCGTGTTCGAGATCGAGCAGCTCGTCAGTCCTGGCGAGGTCGCGGCCCGTCCACTGCTGCCGTCGGTGCGTTATCACGCGGCGGAAGGTGAACTCATCGCGGGCGATCTGCAATTGCCATGGTCCACCCCATCGGGCGGCGATGCGCAACGCACCGTCATTGGACGTCTCGCCCGCAACCTCGGCGCGCAGGTGCCGGGGCGGCTCGTGACGAGCGCGAAAAGCTGGCTGTCTCACGCATCGGTTGATCGCACCGCGCCCATTTTGCCGTGGGGCGCTGGCGACGACGTCGACAAGGTGTCGCCCGTCACGGCGAGCGCCAGCTATCTCGCTCACGTGCGCGCTGCGTGGAACCATCGCTTCCCCGCTGCGCGGCTCGAGGATCAGGACGTGGTGCTCACCGTGCCCGCCTCCTTCGACGACGGCGCGCGCGCCCTAACGCTCGAAGCGGCACGCATGGCAAAGTTGCCCGCCTTGCGTCTGCTGGAGGAACCCCAGGCAGCCTTCTACGACTGGCTGTTCCGGCATCGCGCCACTTTAAGCCGCGACTTGGCAGCAACACGCCTCGTCCTGATCTGCGATGTGGGCGGCGGCACAACCGACTTCACGCTCATCAAGGTGCAGATGCAGGACGGTCAGCCGCAACTGACGCGCATCGGCGTGGGCAATCACCTGATGCTCGGCGGCGACAACATGGATCTGGCGCTGGCGCATCTGGCGGAGAGCCGGCTCGCTAACCCGCAGGCGCCGCAAACCCGTCTGTCGGCGGCGAGCCTGTCGCAACTGGTCGAGCGATGCCGCGCGGCCAAGGAACAACTGCTCAGCGCGGACGCGCCCGATTCGCTCTCGATCACGCTGCTTGGCGCGGGCTCGAAGCTGATCGGCGGAGCGCGCTCGGCTGAACTGACGCGCGAGGAAGTCGAGCAGATCATCGTGGATGGTTTTTTTCCGGCAGTGGCCGCCGACGCACGGCCGGGTCGTCCACGTGGCGCGATCGTCGAATTCGGCCTGCCGTATGCAAGCGATCCAGCTATCACCCGACATGTCGCCGCTTTTCTGAGCCGCCTCGCCGGGCCATCGCGTGAAGCGTTGGGTATTGAAGGTAATGCAGATGGCGCGACGGATAGCCACGCTCAGAATCTGCCGATCCCCGACACGCTTCTGCTCAACGGCGGCGTATTCCGCGCGCCAGCACTGACTGAACGTCTCGCCAGCACCCTTGGCAACTGGCGCGGCGCACCGCTGCAGGTGTTGCACAACGACAACCCGGATGTCGCCGTAGCGCGTGGCGCGGTCGCGTATCTGCGAGCGCGCGCCGGTCAGGCGCCGCGCATCGGTGGCGGCTCGCCGCGAAGCTACTTTCTCGCCCTCGACGAAACCCCTGACGCCCTACATGGTGTCTGCGTGCTGCCGCGCGGCACTGAAGAAGGCCGCGAGATTCAACTCGCGGATCGCACGTTCGCGTTACGGCTCGATCAACCGGTGCAGTTTCATCTCGTGTCGTCGATTGCGGATACGGTCTGGCAACCCGGTGAGATCGCGGAACTCGCGTTAGGCGAGTTCGTGCGCCTGCCGCCGATCGCCACCGTCGTGCACGCCCGCAACACACACAACACGCGTGACACACACAACACGCGTGACACGCGTGACACGCACGCCACGCGTCAGGCGGATGAAACGCCGGTCCAGCTTGCCACCTCGCTCACTGAAGTCGGCACGCTCGACGTGCATTGCATTGACGCCGCCGATCCCTCGCAGCGATGGCTGCTCGAATTCCAGTTGCGGCGTGGTGACGCCAAAGTCACCGTCTCCGACGAAGCGCTTCATCCTGCGCTGCCGAAAGCGCTGGATCTCATCGATCGTACCTTCGGCTCGCGCTCGCAGAAAGTCGACCCGAAACAGGTCAAGCGTGTACGCGCCGAACTGGAACAGCTACTCGGTGCCCGCGCGAGCTGGAACAGCGCGTTGTTGCGCGAACTGTTCGGTGCGTTGTGGGAACGTGTGAAGCGGCGCAGGCGCTCGGCGGATCACGAGCGTCTGTGGTTAAACCTCGCAGGCTTTTGCGTGCGGCCGGGCTTCGGCTATCCGCTTGACGAATGGCGCGTCGAACAGCTTTGGACGCTGTTCGATGACGGTATCCAGTACATCAACGACAGTCAGGTCTGGTCGGAATGGTGGACGCTCTGGCGACGCGCGGCGGGTGGTCTGGGTGAGCCTGAACAGCTCATGGTGCTCGATGCGCTCGCCTACATGCAGGCGGCCAGCACCGCGCGCAACAAGCTGCCCTTCGATCCGGCCAAATCCGGCTATGCGGACATGCTTCGCCTCGAAGCATCGCTTGAACGCGTGCCGGCCGAGCGCAAGATCGAACTCGGTGAGCGTCTGCTGGAACGGCTCAGAAAACCGTCCGAGAATCATCAGGGCTGGTGGGCGGTGGGCCGGATCGGCGCGCGGCGTCCCTTCTATGGCAGCGCTCACAGCGTGGTGCCTGCACAGGTTGCAGTGCCGTGGCTGGAGACGATTCTCGCGCTCGACTGGAAGAAGGTCGAACCGGCTGCGTTCGCCGCCGTGCAGATCGCGCGCATGACCGGCGACCGCTCGCGCGACTTGCCCGATGAGGTCCGCGCGCTCGCCATCAAACGGCTGGAATCGGCCCATGCGCCGGCTAGCTGGATCACGATGGTGCGGGAGACCGTCGAACTCGACGAAGCCGACGAAGGGCGCGTGTTTGGCGAATCGTTGCCAGCGGGATTGAAACTGATCGGGTGAACCGACCCAATCCGCAATACTTATTGACCCGTCCCCTGTACAACCCCAAGGCATCTTAAAATAGCGGTCTTTACCGACTTCGGATTCGTCATGCTGGATATCCTCAGTGCCCAAGACACTCCACGCGGCCAGTCGTCGGCCCGCGACGACTCGGAGATGTTCGAGCTCGCCCCTGTTTCCCTGTGGCTGGAGGATTTCAGCGGTGTGCGCGCACTGTTCGACGCCTGGCGCGCCGACGGCGTGACCGATCTGCGTGCCCATTTCAGAGAAGATCCGGCACGGGTAGCCCAATGCGCGCGGAGCATTCGCGTCGTCAAGGTCAATCAAAAGACGCTCGACCAGTTCGAAGCGGCGGATTTTGCTGCCCTCACCCACAACCTCGGTGCCGTGTTTCGCGACGACATGCTCAAGACGCATCTGGAGGAGCTGTGTCAGTTGTGGGCCGGACAGGCCAGCTTCACGAGCCAGACCGTCAATTACACGCTTGGCGGGCGCCGGCTCGACGTCCTGCTCAAGGGCGTCGTGCTGCCCGGCCATGACGCGCGCTGGGACCGGGTGTTGATCTCGACCGAGGACATTACCGAACTGGAAAGCGCGCGTCATCGCGTCGCCGAGGCCGAGCAATACACACGCGGGCTGTTTGAACACTCGCCCGTGTCGTTGTGGGTGGAGGATTTCAGCGCAGTCAAACGTCTGCTGGATGATGCCCGCGCAGCCGGTATCGCGGACTTTCGGGTCTTCACCGACGTGCATCCGGAATTTGTCGAACGCTGCATGCAGGAAATTCACGTGCTCGACGTGAACCAGCACACGCTCGAGATGTTTGCGGCGCCCGACAAGAAGACCCTGCTCGCGCGTCTGGCCGACGTATTCCGCGACGACATGCGGCCGCATTTCCGCGAGCAGTTGATTGATCTGTGGGACAGCAAGTTGTTCCAGCAGCGCGAGGTGCTCAACTATTCGCTGGATGGCAGCGAGGTGCATGTGCATCTGCAGTTTTCCGTGCTGCCTGGCCACGAACAGCACTGGGACCTCGTGCTGGTGGCGCTCACTGACATCACGGCACGCAAAAAGGCCGAGGCGTACCTGGAGTTTCTCGGCAAGCACGACGTGCTCACCAAACTGCGCAACCGCTCGTTCTATGTGGATGAATTGAACCGGCTCGAGCGCAAGGGACCGTTCCCCGTGACGGTGATCATGGCCGATCTGAACGGTTTGAAACGCATCAACGATCAGCTCGGTCACGCGGCCGGCGACGCGCTGTTGCGCCGCGCGGGCGAGGTGCTGGCCAAGGCGATGGAAACGCCCTTCCACGCGGCGCGCATTGGCGGCGATGAATTCGCGGTCCTGATGCCCAGCACCGACGAACGCGGCGGGGTCGCGATGATCGAGACGATCCGCCAGTTGCTGGACCTCAACAACCAGTTTTATCCTGGCTCGGTGCTGAGTTTTTCGATGGCGGCGGCGACCTGCCAGCAAGGCGAACGGCTCGAAGCAGCGGTGCAGCGCGCAGATTTGCTCATGTACGACGAGAAACGCGCGCACTATGCCAATCAGGATCCGTCCGCGTCGAAGGGGGACTGAAAGCGGACGCGGGCCGCCCGTTACGCTGGTCCCGTTGTTCGCTTCATTCGTCGTTCCACACACGCAGTCCCTACACCAAGGGAGACGCATCATGTGCAACCACGCTCTACCCTCAGCCTCACGGCGTCAATTGCTGTTCGCCGGTGCGGCCTCGTTGACGCTCGCGGGCATTGCGTCCCGCGAGGCAGACGCCGCCGAACCCGCCGATGCCAACGCGCCCAACGCGATTGCCCCCGGCGAAGCGCTGCAACGCCTGCTGGACGGCAACGCCCGCTACGTGAACAACGCACCGTCCAACAAGGACTATTCCGCCGGACGGGCGGCGCGGGTCAGCGCCCAGTACCCGATCGCCGCAATCGTCAGTTGCGCGGACTCGCGCGTCTCCCCCGAACTTGCCTTCGATCAGGGCCCTGGCGATTTGTTCGTGGTGCGGGTGGCGGGCAACTTCGTCAATGAGGACGGGCTCGCCAGTCTGGAGTACGGCGTACGGTTTCTGCAGATACCGCTCATCATGGTGCTGGGCCACACGAATTGCGGCGCGGTGAGCGCGACGGTCGATGCAATTCAGAAAAACGTCGTGCTGCCGGGGCATCTTCCCGATCTGGTGCGTGCAATCAAACCGGCAGTGGCGATCGCGAAGTTACATGGCGACGCGGATCTGAAGGCAAGCGCGACCGTCGAGAATGTTAGGCTCAACGCCAACCGCCTGAGTGTGTCGAAACCGATCATCGGACTCTCCGTCAAAGAAGGGAAAGTCAAAGTGGTCGGCGGGGTCTACGATCTCGCAACTGGGAAGGTCAATCTGCTGTGACCCAAGGTTGGCGTGGGCTGTCACGATGCTGTGTGACGGCCCGCTTGAACGCCAGTTTGAAAACCCGTTTAACGGGCCGCCCGACTCACACCGCCGTGACGTATTTTTCCGCTTGTACGACGGCGCGCTGCGGCGTCGATGCCGGCGGTGAATCGAACACGGCGCGCATGCGCTTCACTTCATCGACCGGGCTGAGTCCAAACAGGCGCTTGAATTCGCGGCTGAACTGCGAGGCGCTCTCATAACCGACGCGGGCCGCAGCCGCGCCCGCGTTCAGGCCGTCCTGCACCATCAGCAAGCGCGCGTGATGCAGCCGCGTGGTTTTCACGTACTGCATCGGCGAAGTGGCCGTCACGCCCTTGAACTGCGCGTGAAACACCGCGAGGCTCATGCCCGCCTCACGTGCGAGCGTGTCGACGTCGAGCTCGCCGCGATAATCACTGTGAATCCGGCGCAGCGCCTTCGCGATCCGGCCAAAGTGTTGCTGGTGCGTAAGCGCCGCGCGGATCGCGTCGCCCTGCTCACCTGTCAGCACGCGGTAGCAAATCTCTCGCATGATGGCCGGCGCCAGAATGCGCGCGTCGAGCGGCGAGGCTAGCGCTTCAAGCAGACGCTGCACAGCGCTGGACATGACCGGATCGAGCGGCGTCGAATAGATGCCGCGCGGCTCGGTGTGCGTCGTTCCGAGCGTTTCGTTCAGCGCCATCAACAACTCTGCGACCACCGTCAGATCCACGCGCACCGAGATACCTAGAAACGGTTCCTCGACGCTCGCCTCGGTTTCGCACTCGAACGGCAACGGCACAGACAACACCAGATACTGCTGCGCATCGTACAGGTACGTCTTGTCGGCCAGATAGCCGCGCTTGCGGCCCTGACACACGATCACGATGCTCGGCTCATAGAGCACCGGCATACGCGGCATGGGACGGTTCGAACGCATGAACTTGACGCCGTCCAGGCACGACGGCGTGAAGCCCTCGTTAGGCGCGAGCGTGTCGAACAGCGCGACCATGCGCTGCTGGGCTTCACGGGTCCCGGCACATGGTGTAGAAGTAGTTTCCATGACAAAGCTTCTCGATGCGACAGAGGATAAGGCTTGAAATTTAGCACCAAACCGCCTATAGCGCTCACCCTCAGGAGAAATAGGCAAACCTTCGAGATATTCAGGTATTCCCCACCTGGCGGTCGCTACCTAAGATGTCAACCATGCCGGATCACCCATCTTGCTGCCTTTTGCCAAGGTGAGTGTCATTGCCGATGTTGCCATGCAACCCGCCAGCGCCACATCCGGGCAGCAAACACCCGGCTCCTATTGATCCCGGTCCCTTTCAAGGTGTAGCGACTTCGGTGACATCTCGTCGCCACCGTCGCCACCTTTTGCAATCCATCCTTTTCCAGGAGCACTCATGAACACGACCCACGCCTATGCTGCGAGCGACGCCCAGTCAAAGCTCGCCCCATTCGAATACAAGGGCCGCGAATTGCGCGCCCATGACGTGCACATGGAAGTCCTGTTTTGCGGCGTGTGCCATTCGGACCTGCATATGGCCCGCAACGAATGGAAGAACACCGTTTATCCGGTGGTGCCGGGCCATGAAATCGTTGGCCGCGTCACCGCGGTGGGCCCGGACGTGACACGCTACAAGGCCGGCGATCTGGTCGGCGTGGGCTGTCTGGTGGACTCGTGCCGCACCTGCCCGAGTTGCTCGGAAGGACTGGAGCAGTATTGCGAAAACGGCTTTGTTCTCACCTACAACGGTCAGGACAAAGAGACCGGCGACATCACGTATGGCGGCTACTCGACGCAACTGGTGGTGGACGAGGCCTTCGTTTTGCGCGTCCCCGACAACCTCGACCCCGCTGGCGCCGCGCCGCTGCTGTGCGCAGGTATCACGCTGTATTCGCCGCTGCGCACCTGGGGTGCGGGCCCTGGCAAGAAGGTCGGTATCGTCGGTCTGGGCGGTCTCGGACACATGGGCGTGAAGCTCGCGCGGGCGATGGGTGCACACGTCGTGCTGTTCACGACGTCGCAATCAAAGGTTGAAGATGCGAAGCGCCTCGGCGCTCACGAAGTGGTGATTTCGAAGAACCCCGAAGAAATGCAGGCGCATGCGAACAGCTTCGATCTCATCGTCAATACCGTGGCCGCACAGCACGATCTGAACCCGTTCATCGAGTTGTTGCGCCGCGACGGCACCATGACACTGGTCGGCGCGCCGGAGCACGATCACCCGTCGCCGCAAGTATTCAGCCTGATCATGAAACGCCGGCGTCTGGCCGGGTCGATGATTGGCGGCATTGCCGAGACCCAGGAAATGCTCGATTTTTGCGGCGAGCACGGTATTACATCGGACATCGAACTGATTCCGATGCAAAAGATTGATGATGCATATGAACGCATGTTGAAGAGCGACGTGAAGTATCGCTTCGTCGTCGACCTCGACTCGCTCAGGCAGTAACTGCCGGTCGACCTGGCCTGGCTCTTTTGAAGATCTGGCCAGGCTGCAGCCACGTTTCATTCCGGTAGTTCCACAGGTCGTCACGCCGGCTGGCTCACCGCCAGCTTGCCGTGATGCACAGGCCGCGCCCGTTGCGGCG
>FTKM01003378.1_pt1 | contig 21925 bp, 18 predicted proteins | sample 1658051 | NCBI WGS metagenome assembly FTKM01 (sample SAMEA3914794, study PRJEB12502) | metagenome | biome: forest; material: soil | place: Canada | collected 2011-07-05 | depth 0.1 m | reverse complement strand
CCGGTCGGCACAGGTCCGTTCATTTTCCGCAGCTACACGAAAGACGCGACGATCCGCTTCGACGGCAATCCGGATTACTGGAAGCCGAATGAAGTGAAGATCTCGAAGCTGATTTTCGCGATCACGCCGGATGCAGGCGTGCGCGTGCAGAAGCTCAAGCGCGACGAATGCCAGGTGATGAGCTATCCGCGCCCTGCCGATATCGCGCCGCTGAAGGCGGAAAGCAGCCTTGCCATGCCGTCGCAGCCGGGCTTCAACCTCGGCTACCTGTCGTATAACGTGCTGCACAAGCCGCTCGATAACGTCGACGTGCGCAAGGCGCTCGACATGGCGATCAACAAGAAGGCGATCATCGATTCGGTGTACCAGGGCGCAGGCCAGGCCGCGACGAATCCGATGCCGCCGACCCAATGGTCGTATGACAAGAGTCTGCCGAGCCAGGCTTATGATCCAGCCAAGGCCAAGGAACTGCTGGCCAAGGCGGGGCTTTCGAGCGGCTTCGACATCACGCTGTGGGCGATGCCGGTACAGCGCGCTTACAACCCGAACGCACGTTTGATGTCGGAGATGATCCAGGCCGACTGGGCGAAGGTCGGAGTGCGCGCGAAGATCGTCACGTATGAATGGGGCGAGTACATCAAGCGCGCTCACGCAGGCGAAGACGATTCGATGCTGATTGGCTGGACCGGCGACAACGGCGATCCGGACAACTGGCTCGGCACGCTGCTCGGCTGTGAAGCGGTGAATGGCAATAACTTCGGCAAGTGGTGCTACAAGCCGTTTGACGATCTGGTGCAGAAGGGCCGCACGACGATCGATCAGGGCGACCGCACGAAGCTCTACACGCAGGCACAGCAGGTCTTCGCGCAACAACTGCCGTTCTCGCCGATCGCGCACTCGACGGTGTATCAGCCGGTCAGCAAGAAGGTCACTGATATGCGTATCGAGCCGCTTGGCTATGCGCGCTTCGATGGTGTGGGCGTGCAGTAAAGGTAAAGGCTCGCTGTTCGGCTCGCCGCGCGCCTGCTGGCGCGGCTTGCCGTAAAACTGACGCAGTCCGTTTTTCGCACGGTTAGAAAACTGGTCGAAATGGTCCGGCGACCGGGGTCACAAGCCCTCGTCGCCGGTTGTGTTTTCCGTTCATCAAGACCATAGGACGAACCATGTTTAGCTTCGTTTTGCGCCGCATTGGCATGGTGATACCGACTTTCATCGGCATCACGATCCTGGCGTTTGCGCTGATTCACCTGATACCCGGCGACCCCATCGAAGTGATGATGGGCGAACGCGGTGTCGATCCGGCCATGCACGCCGCGTCCATGCACCGGCTCGGGCTCGACGAGCCGCTGCCGCTGCAATACATCCACTATGTCGGGCGCGCGCTGCATGGCGACCTGGGCATGTCGATCATCACCAACACCAGCGTGATGGACGAATTCCTCGCGCGCTTTCCGGCCACCGTCGAACTGTCGATCTGCGCGATGCTGTTTGCGCTGCTGGTCGGTCTGCCGGCCGGCGTATGCGCCGCGCTGCGGCGCGGCACCGTGGTCGATCACGGCGTGATGGGCACGGCCCTGACGGGCTATTCGATGCCGATCTTCTGGTGGGGCTTGATCCTCATCATGCTGTTCTCGGTGAAGCTGGGCTGGACGCCGGTGTCGGGCCGCATCGCGGTCGAATATGACATTCCGCACGTCACCGGCTTCATGCTGATCGATTCGTTGATGTCCACCGACGAAGGCGCCTTCACGTCCGCGTTAAGCCACCTGATTCTGCCCGCCATCGTGCTCGGCACGATTCCGCTGGCGGTGATTGCGCGTATGACGCGTTCGTCGATGCTCGAAGTGCTGCGCGAGGATTACATCCGCACGGCGCGTGCGAAGGGTTTGCCGCCAGGCCGCGTGATCGTCGTACATGCGCTGCGTAATGCGCTGATTCCGGTGGTGACCGTGATCGGTTTGCAGGTGGGCACGTTGCTCGCCGGTGCAGTGCTGACCGAGACGCTGTTTTCCTGGCCCGGTGTCGGCAAGTGGCTGATCGATGCTATCAGCCGCCGCGACTATCCGGTCGTGCAGGGCGGTATTCTGATGATTGCCACTCTCGTGATCGTCGTAAATCTGATCGTCGATCTGATGTACGGCGTGTTGAATCCGCGCATTCGCCATACGAGGTAAACACCGTGGCAGACATACAAAACACAGTCCCCAGCGCGGTCACGCCTCCGGGTGGCCGAGATCTCGCGGCCCGCGAATTCTGGGCAAACTTTTCGCGTAACCGTGGCGCCGTGGTCGCCGGTATCATCGTGCTGGTGCTGATCTTTATCGCGATCTTCGCGCCACTGATCTCGCCGCACAGCCCGATCGAGCAATACCGCGACAACGTGAAAATTCCACCCGCATGGCTTGACGGCGGCAACTGGAAGTTCATTCTCGGCACCGATGAAGCAGGCCGCGATATTCTCTCGCGCCTCATGTACGGCGCGCGTCTGTCGTTCTGGATCGGCTTCGTGTCGGTCGTGCTGGCGCTGATTCCGGGCGTCGTGCTTGGGCTCATCGCGGCGTTCTTCGAGAAGTGGGCCGATACGCCCATCATGCGCATCATGGACGTGCTGCTCGCGCTGCCGTCGCTGCTGCTCGCGGTCGCGGTGGTTGCCATCATCGGTCCCGGTTTGCTGAATACGATGCTTGCGATCGCCATCGTTGCGTTGCCGGGTTATGTCCGTTTGACGCGGGCGTCGGCGCTCGGCGAACTGCAGAAAGAATACGTGACGGCCTCGCGTGTGGCAGGCGCCAGTACGATGCGTTTGATGTTCTCGCAGGTGTTGCCGAACTGCACGGCACCACTGATCGTGCAGGCCACGCTGGGCTTTTCGTCGGCCATTCTGGATGCCGCCGCACTCGGCTTTCTCGGCCTCGGGGTGCAACCGCCGGCGGCGGAGTGGGGCGCCATGCTCGCCTCGGCGCGTGACTATATCGACAGCGCATGGTGGATCGTGACGATGCCTGGCCTGTCCATCCTGATCTCGGTACTGGCGATCAATCTGCTCGGCGACGGGCTGCGTGATGCGCTCGACCCCAAACTGAAACGGATGGCCTGACATGAGCAATCTACTAACCATCCGCAATCTGGCGGTGAACTTCAACGACCTGCCCGCCGTCGATCGCATCAGTCTGGACGTGGCGCCGGGTGAGGTGGTGGGCGTCGTGGGCGAGTCCGGCTCGGGCAAGAGCGTGACGATGATGGCGCTGATGGGTCTGATCGACGCACCGGGCAAGGTCAGTGCCGATGAGATCAGCTTCGACGGCAAGGATCTGCTGAAGGCCTCGCCCAAGGAGCGCCGCAAGATCATCGGCAAAGACATCGCAATGGTGTTTCAGGACGCGCTCACCAGTCTGAATCCGAGCTACACGGTCGGCTATCAGATCAAGGAAGTGCTCAAGCTGCACGAAGGTCTGCGGGGCGCCGCGTTACAGCAGCGCGCGCTCGAACTGCTCGACCAGGTGGGCATTCCCGATGCGAAGAACCGCATCGCGTCGTTCCCGCATCAGATGTCGGGTGGCATGAACCAGCGCGTGATGATCGCGATGGCGGTCGCCTGCAATCCGAAGCTGTTGATTGCGGACGAGCCGACCACCGCACTTGATGTGACGATCCAGGCGCAGATCATGGAGTTGCTCGTGAAGCTGCAAAAGGAACGCGGCATGGCGCTGGTGCTGATCTCGCACGACCTGGCGGTGGTGTCCGAAGTGGCGCAGCGCGTGGCCGTCATGTATGCAGGCGAAGTGATTGAAACCAACAAGGTGCCGGATATCTTCGCCGCGCCGCATCATCCCTATACGGAAGCGCTGCTGGCGGCGATTCCTGAGCACAATGTCGGCGCGGTGCGCCTCGCCGCGTTGCCGGGGATGGTGCCGGGCCGCGACGATCGTCCGAAAGGGTGTCTGTTTGCGCCGCGCTGCAAGTACGTGGTGGACGACTGCATGAAGGCGCGGCCCGCGCTGGCACCATTGCAGGGTCACACGGAGGTAACCAGGGTACGCTGTATCAAGCCGCTGAATCTGACCGGCGATGCCAACGTCCACACTCAAGGAGGCGCACGATGAATGCAGTACCCGAAACGCGGCGCCCCGCGAGTCAGACGGGCGATCACGTTCTGGTCGCCGACCAGCTTGCGCGGCATTACTCGGTGCGGCGTGGCATGTTCGGTCACGGCACGGTGAAGGCGTTAAACGGCGTGTCGTTCTCGCTGGATCGCGGCAAGACCCTGGCGGTGGTGGGCGAGTCCGGCTGCGGGAAGTCCACGCTGGCGCGTCAGTTGACGATGATCGAAGCCCCGACTGCCGGCCGTCTGATGATCGACGGTGAAGATGTGGCCGGTGCCGATCATGCGCGCATCGCGGCGTTACGCCGGCGTGTGCAGATGGTGTTTCAGAATCCCTTTGCATCGCTGAACCCGCGCAAGACGGTTGAACAGACGCTGGGCGAGCCGCTCGCCATCAATACACAATTGAGCCCCGGCGAGCGCGCCGAGCGGATTGCGCAGATGATGCGCACCGTCGGTTTGCGGCCGGAGCATGCGAAACGTTATCCGCATATGTTCTCGGGCGGCCAGCGTCAGCGGGTGGCGATTGCGCGTGCGATGATCCTCGATCCGCAGATCGTTGTCGCCGATGAGCCGGTGTCCGCGCTCGACGTGTCGATTCAGGCGCAGATTCTCAATCTGTTCATGGATCTGCAGGAGCAGTTCAAGACCAGCTACGTGTTCATTTCGCACAATCTATCGGTGGTGGAACACATTGCCGACGACGTGATGGTGATGTACTTCGGCGGCGTGGTCGAACTGGGCGACAAGAAACGTATTTTCTCGAAGCCGCGTCATCCTTATACGCGGGCGTTGATGTCGGCGACACCATCGATCTTCGAGGCGGATCGCAGCATCAAGATCAAGCTGCAAGGCGAAATGCCGTCGCCACTGAATCCACCGGCGGGCTGTACGTTTCATCAACGTTGCCCCTATGCGATCGAGCGGTGCCGCAGCGAGGAACCGAAGCTGCGCGAAGTGGATGGACGTCAGGTGTCATGCCATCGCGCCGAGGAGGTGGGGGACGTGGATGCCTGAAGCGTTGACGGCGCGTGGTCCTGCGCGCCGTTTGCGTGAACGCGGCTTGTGTGGCGCTTTCGCGCGGCGCTGGCGAGCGTGGATGGTGGGATGTGCCACGCTTGCTTGCGTCACTCATGGTTCAAGCTGGCCGATCGCTGCGGCGCATGCCGCGGGCGCGGCCGCGAATACGCCCGCGCAAAGCGGGCGACCGGTATTACCGCTGCCCGCTGTACCGAATTCACCCAGTCAGCCGCGCGCCACGTTGCCCGGCTTCAATCCGCCGCCTGCAAACTCCAGTAGTACCGCGAGCGGCCCGGTCCGTACGCAGCCGGCACGCATGCCTTTCTATGTCGCGACACGCGGCACGACGACCATTTATCTGCTGGGCACGCTGCATGTGGGCGATCCGGCTGACTATCCGGCTAGCGAACCCTTCCGCCGGCCGATTCTCGCGGCGCTCGCCGCCTCGCCGACGCTGGCGCTCGAACTGTCGCCCGATGATCTATTGGTATCCCAGGACGACGTCTCGAAGTATGGCGTTTGCCGGCGCGACTGCCTGCCACGCCTGTTGCCCGAGCCGCTATGGCACAAGCTCGCCATGCGGCTGCGCGGGAATCCGGCCGCGCTCGATGAAATCAAGAAGATGCGGCCTTGGCTCGCGTCCCTGCTGGTGGAGACCTACGATTCGCTCAGCGCGGGCCTGCAGACCGAATACGGTACGGAGGCGCAGCTGCAGAACATGTATCTGCATCAGCGCGGCAAGATTGTCGGTCTGGAGACCCTTGGCGAGCAGATGCGAGCTTTTACGAGCCTTTCGCTTGCGCAGCAGCGCGAGATGCTGGCGCAGGATCTGGTGCAGACACCGGCCGAAAACGTCGCAGATGTGCAGACGTTGCACCGGCTCTGGCAGGTGGGCGACGCCGACGCTATCTCGGCCTGGCAGGCGGCGAAATCGGAGACGCTGGCCCGTGATCAACAGCTATCCGATTCGATCGACAACAAGATCGTCTACGAGCGAAACCGCCGTTTCGTCTCGCGGATGTTATTGATCGCCGGGCCTAACAAGCCGGTGTTCGTGGCTATTGGGGCGTTGCATCTCGGCGGTCCGAAGGGTGTCTTGCAACTGCTTCGGCAGCGTGGGTTTGTGGTGGAAGCGGGGTAAGTATGAACGGAGGTTCTACGCCCGAGTGCTGCGCAGCGCCTGAACCACATTCGCCATTACCGGCGCCCAATCCCCCAGCATGGACTGCCTGAAGAGCCGCGCGCTCGGGTACCACGGCGAGTCGCTGCGATCTTCCAGCCAGCGCCAGTCGGAGTTCGCGGGCAGCAACACCCAGACCGGCTTGCCTAGCGCCCCGCACAGATGCGCGACGCCGGTGTCGACGGTAATCACCATGTCCAGGTTCGTTACGAGCGCTGCGGTTTCGGTGAAGTCGGTGAGTTCGCTGGAGAAGTCGAAGGGCTGGAACGCTGTGGGTACATCAGTCAGTTGCGCCTGTGCTGGACCTTTCTGCAACGAGATCCAGGCGATATCTTCGAGTTGACCAAGAGGCGCCAGATCGGGGAAGTGCATTGACCGGTAGCGGTCGTTGCCAAAGGTAGGACTGCCGGCCCAGACCAGGCCGATCTTGCGACGCGGGCCTGTTGCCTCGTTCATCCGCTCACGCCATCTCTCGACCTTGGCTGCATCAGCAAATACATACGGCACTTCGGCGGGGATGGTGTCTAGTTTGGTGCCGACACACGAAGGCACGCTCATCAACGGTGCCCAGAAATCATAGCGACCCTCGGCCTTGCCGCTCCATGCGCGGTGTACGCCGGGGACGCGTTGTGCCAGCGGCAACAGCGGCTCGCGCACACATACGTCCACCGTCGCGCCAAGCAGCTCCATTACGCGTGCGTACCGCAGAAACTGCAATTGATCGCCAAAGCCCTGATCGCCCACCAGCAGGATGCTGCGTCCCTCGAGCGGCTCGCCAAGCCATTCCGTTACACCTTCGACAGCAATTGCGGCGTAGTCGGCTGCGCGCCAGCGCTTCGCATACGCCGCCCAGCCTTGCGCGTAGTGGCCGCGCTTGAGCAACGTCCACGCGAGATTCTGATGTGCGTCGACGTAGTTCGGGTCGACCTGCAACGCGCGCCGATACAACACTTCCTCTTCGTCGAGCCGGCCCTGCGCGCCGAGCGAGCCGCCCAGGCACACCAGGTTGGTAGGGTTCGGGTTGATCGCAACGGCGTGGCGGAAGTGCTGTTCTGCTTCTGAGTAGTTACCGAGCTTGCCGGTTGCGCTACCGAGATTGACGTGCGCCCTGGCAAAGCCAGGCTGCAGGTCGATGGCGCGCCTGAAGCGCTCGATCGCCGCGGGATTGTCGCCTTTCGCAGTCAATGCATTGCCAGCGTTGAAGTGCGCCTCGGCGGAATGTGGATCGACCGTTAGCGCCCGCTCATAGCAGGCAAGCGCTTCATCGTAGCGCTTGAGCTTGGTGAGTGCGGTGCCGAGATTGAGGTGAGCATCGACGTGGAACGGATTACGTGCCACCGCGACCCGGTAATGGTGCACGGCGGCTTCCAGTTGGCCTCGCGCCTGCAAGGTCACGCCAAGGTTGTTGTGGGCGTCGGCGAAATCTGGCTGCAGTTGCAGCGCCCACCGATAGCATTGAAGCGCTTCGTCGTGTTGTCCGAGAGCGGCGGCGACAAGTCCGCGGTTGCTCCAGCAGACTGGATCGGCCGGAGCGAGTTCGAGGGCCTGGTCCAGCAGACTGGCGGCCTCCGCGTGGTTGTGCCGCTGGTATTGCAGCACGCCGAAGTAATGCAGCGCTTCGACGTGGACAGGATTGATGGTCAGCGCCTTCTGGTAGAGCGGTGCGGCGTGATCGAGTTGACCGGCGCGATGCGAATGAAGTGCGTTGGCAACCAGGACGGCAACGTAAGACGGCTGCGTTGCATCGTGGTCGGCGTCGTGCTCTGAGTCTTCGCGATGAGCGCCATGAGGATGTTGTTCCATGAAAACCCGCTTGAAGTCTTGAAAGCGCCGGTTCGCGCATGCTGCGCGCCCTGGCTGGTGAAGGAGAGGGGATCTCCTCAGATTAGGGCCAGAGCTTTCAAGCTTCGATCAGACGCATCCTACTTTCCACGGCTGTCCTCGCGCCGGGCGCCTTGCCAGAACCGGCTATCGCAAAAGGATCTTTCATTGCGCTTCAGACGCGGCCGCGTCACGCGAAACCACTACAGGAACATCATGAAATTGAGCAGAAAGATATTCACCACCAGCATTGTCAGGGCAGTCGGCACCTGCACCTTGATCACGGCGTTCTTGTCCGGCAATTCGAGCAGCGCCACAGGAACCATGTTGAAGTTGGCGGCCATGGGTGTCATCAACGTACCGCAATAGCCCGAGAACATGCCGATCGCCACCATCACTGCCGGGTTGCCGTGGAAGACGCCCACCAGGATCGGTACGCCGACGCCGCCCGTCATCACCGGAAATGCCGCGAAGCCATTGCCCATCACCATCGTGAACACCGCCATGCCGATGCAGTACACGGCGACAGCAACGAACCGGTAGTCCAGATTGATGTACGCGGTGGTAACGTGTGCGACGGCTTTGCCGACTCCCGCGTCGGAAAACACGAGGCCGAGCATGCCGAGCATCTGTGGCAGCACGGCGGCCCATGACAACGCATCGACGAGGCGGCGCGCTTCTTTCATCGACTGGCCGACGGTGTCGCGCGTCATCACGCAGGCGACCGCAAGTGCGATCACGCAGCCAATCCCGAAGCCGATCAACGTGACGTTCTTTTGCTCGACCAACGGCACGGCGCCAAACACCAGGTGGCTTGCAGCCAGCGTGATCACGACCGTGACGACCGGAATCGTCAGGGCGGGGATGAAAAGCTTGTTACCGAGCCGCGCCGCGCTCGCCTGACGGGCTTCGGGCGACAGCACTTTAGGCCTGGCCGCGGTCACGCCGCTGAACCCGGCGATCAGCGCCATCGCGATCACCAGCACGCCGACCACCGCGGGCGGCAGAAGGTCGCCAATCAGGAAGATCAGCGCGTACAGAATCCAGAAACCGCCAGCCGTGAAGCGCCGTGGATGATCCTTGTCAGTGAGGATCATGCCGCCGATCACGAGCAGCACGATACCCAGCAACCAGAACAGATAGTTGATGGTCAGGGTCATGCTTTGTCTCCGGATGCCTTAACGTCGCCGCGCAAGCCGGTCTCAGGTTCATGCGCAGGCTTACGCTCAAGCTCGCGGTCGAGTTTGCGGTCAAGCAGGTACAGCCTGAAACCGTGAACGAGAAACGCGCAGATGGCCGTTGGGATGCCCCACACGGCGACGTGCATCGGCTCGACCTCGATACCGGCTTCACGCAGGAAGGTGGTCATCAGCACGATGGCGCCGAAGGCGACGAAGACGTCCTCGCCGAAGAACAGACCGACGTTGTCGGTCGCCGCAGCAAAAGCGCGCAGGCGATAGCGCACGGCGTCGCTGAGCTTGCCGTAGCGGGTTTCGGCCGCGCCTTCGGTCATGGGCGCGATCAACGGGCGCACCATTTGCGGATGGCCGCCGAGTCCGGTCAGGCCGACGGCGGCGGTCAGCTCACGCACCAGCAGATAGACGATCAGCAAGCGCCCGGCAGTCGCGGCCTTGATGCTGGCGATCCAGGTCTGCGCGCGTTCGCGCAGGCCATGCCGTTCGAGCAAGCCGATTACCGCCAGTGGCAGCAGGATGATCAGCGGAATATTGCGGGTCTTGATGAAGCCATTGCCGATGGCGGTGAGGATTTGCAGCGGCGAGAAGTGCGCGGCGAGACCGGTGACGATTGCAGCCACCGCGACGATCAGCATGGGATTGAACCGCAATACGAAGCCAACGATGATGACGGCCACGCCGATGAGCGGCCATAGATTGACAGCTGTCTGCATCTGGATCTCCAAACAGGGTTGCTGACATTGCCGTTCACGGCGGCAGACGTGAGGCGGTGTGTGTGGCCCTCGGCGTGCACGCGGGTCGCTCGGTGCGACGTCTTGTTATGCGCGGCTCTGTTGGCCACGTTAATTTGCTGCATCGATCTGCTGCATCTGGCAAACGCCCCGCGTGGGGCGCGGCGTTTGCGTAACTCAGTATTCGTCTGGGCGCTGCATGAGACCTTGCGGCTTACGCACGCACTGCGCTCGCCGAATGAACCTCGATACCGGCAGTTTCGAGCGCGGCCCGGATGCGGCGCGCAAACGCGAGAGCATGCGGACCGTCGCCGTGCAGGCAGATGGTCTGCGCATTGAGCGGCACCCAGCGGCCATCGACCGCCTGCACACGCTGCTCGCGCACCATCGCAAGCGTGCGTTGCAGCACTTCCTCTTCGTCTTCGAGCAACGCGCCAGGCTCCTTGCGCGGCACGAGCGAGCCGTCGGAGCGATAGCCACGATCAGCGAACACTTCTTCGATGGCGATGAGTCCCGCTTCGCGCGCGGCGGTCACGAGGCCGCTATTGGCGAGCGCAAAAATCGCTACCGACGGGTCGAAGTCATGCACCGCCGAAACGATCGCATCGGCAATCATCGGATCACGCGCCGCCTGGTTGTACAGCGCGCCGTGCGGCTTGACGTGCGCGATGCGCCCGCCTTCGGCCTGGGCAATCGCCGACAGCGCGCCGAGTTGATACAGCACGCCAGCGTAAATCTCGCGGGCGGGCAGATCCATTTCCTTGCGGCCGAAGTTCTCAGGATCGTTGAAGCTCGGATGCGCGCCAATCGACACACCTTTCTTCACCGCCCAACGCACGCAGTCGTGCATCGCATTGGCGCCGCCCGCGTGCCATCCGCACGCAATGTTCGCCGAACTGACAAGGTCGAGCAGCGCCTCGTCTGAGCCGCAGCCTTCGCCGAGATCGGCGTTCAAATCGATTTCCATAATGTCCTCTACTTGTTCTTACAACACTGCCGACGCCGGCTGGCGTGCGCAGCGTTCCTCGTGCATTGTGATCGCGGCATCGATCTGCCGCAGGTATGCCCGTTCTTCCATTAACGCTTGACGCGCTTCGTGTGGCGTCGTCGTGATAAAGCGGATCGCCCCGTTTAAGCGGACCTGAGCGAGCTTCCACAGATCGGCCTGGATCACCGCGCCAATCTTCGGATAACCGCCGGTGGTCTGCGCGTCGCTCATCAGCACGATCGGCTGTCCGTTCGGCGGCACCTGGATCGTGCCCGGCATGACCGCGTGCGAAAGCAGGTCGAGCTTGTGGGTGCGCTTGAGTTCCGTGCCCGCGAGCCGGTAGCCCATCCGGTTGCTGTTCGGCGTGACGAGCCATTCGTCCGACCAGAACGTCTGCTGGGCCTCCGCTGTGAAGCTGTCGTACTCGGGTCCGCGCAGCACGCGGATCGGCACCGCCCACGCCACGCCCGATGGATGCCGTCCGCGCCGCAAAGGTTCATGGACCAGCACGAACTTGCACCAGGCAGGCGCCTTCACGCCAAACTCTGGCGCCTGGAGGCTGAAGCCGGCGCGCTGTGATGGTTTGCCGAGCGGCAGACGGTCGCCGTCGCGCAGCGCCTGGCCGCCCAGACCGCCGAACTGGCCGGCGAGGTCGGTGCTGCGCGAGCCGAGCATCGGCAGCACGTCGATGCCGCCCGCGATCGCAACATAGCCGCGCATGCCGCGCCTGGCCGCCTGCAGGGTCAGTTCCTGGCCTGCCTCGACCGGCAGGCTCCACCATGAGTAGACCGGCTTGCCATCGAGCGTCGCGCCGAATTCGGTGCCGGTGATGGCGACGCGGGTGGCGCGCGGAAACCGTAGCACGGTCGGCCCGAAGGTGATTTCGAGTCCGGCTGCATCCGGGCGGTTGCCGACGAGACGATTGCCCACTTCCAGCGAGAGCCGGTCGAGCGCGCCGCCCTGCGCGACGCCGAGATGCCGGTGGCCATGCCGTCCAAGATCCTGAACCGTGGTCAACAGACCTGCGCGAATCACGTCGATCATGAGTGGATCCCCGCAATCGTGAAGCGCACCCGGTCACCGGGTTGCAGCAAGGTTGGCGGAGTTTGCGTGGGATCGAAGAGCCGCGCGTCTGTGCGACCGATCAACTGCCAGCCGCCAGGCGAGGCGGCCGGATAAATGCCAGTTTGCTCGCCGCCAATACCGACCGAGCCCGCCGCCACCTCCACGCGGGGCGATGCACGGCGCGGCGTGTGCAATTGCGCGGCGAGTCCACCCATGTAGGCAAATCCGGGCTGGAAGCCGAGAAAAAACACCACGTACTCGCCCGCCGCATGACGCTCTACGACTTCTTTCGCCGACAGGCCGGTGTGGCCGGCGACCACGTCGAGATCAGGACCGAATTCGCCACCGTACTGCACCGGAATTTTCACTTCGCGGCCCATGCCCGGCACGTCGCCGCCCTTGTTCCAGGCCGCTTGCAACTGACTGGTAAGCGCCGTGACGTTGGCTTCCAGCGGATCGAACACAATGGTGAGGTTGTTCATGCCGGGCACCACTTCCCGCACGTGCGGCCAGCCGCGCGCGGCTTCAGCGGCCGCCCAGACCCGCCGCTGGCAATCGAGCGTCGCAGGGGCGGGCGCCTCGCAAACGAGCGCCGCGTCGCCGAACTGAAAGATTCGTGGTTGATTCATCGCTGGGTCATGTGTTCAGGTCAACCGCATCCGTTGGAACCAGCCATTGGAACCATGCAGGGTAAGCAGACCGTTCTCCCGGGTTAACGGCATCAAGTGCCTTGTCCATGAGTGACAGCATATATTGTCAGTAAAATATCGATACGTTATCAATAAGCGTTTTGCCAGACACGCAGAACAAGGCGCGCGTCGTACACTGCGCTCTCAAGAAAACGCCCGTTTGCCTCCACATTTTCCGCTTCGCAGGAACTCCGCTCGGCGGGGTTGCCGCGATCCGGCCAGTCTGGGGGCACCCTTTCCCGCTTGCGTATCGAGAACACCTGTCATGTCGCGCCATCCCACCAAAATAGTCTCTTCGGAACACCTTGTTTCTGAAACAAGCGTTGAACTTTCCGAACTGGAGTACGGGCTCATCATGGCGAGCAATGCGTTTAACCGCTGGATGGTGCGCTGCATGTCGGCAGCGGGCGAAAAGGACATGACCGCCATCGAGGTGTCGCTGCTGCACCACGTCAGCCATCGCGAGCGCCGCAAAAAGCTCGCGGACATCTGCTTCGTGCTGAACATCGAAGATACGCACGTCGCGACCTACGCATTGAAGAAGCTTGTAGCTAGAGGTTATGTAAAAAGCGAAAAGACCGGCAAGGAAGTGTTCTTTTCCGCCACCCCGGCGGGCCGCGACCTGTGCCTGAAATACAAGGAGGTGCGCGAGAGTTGCCTGATCACCACGCTCAAGGAGAGCGGGCTCACCAATGAGCAGATCGGCGAGGCTGCGCAACTGATGCGCAATGCCTCGGGCCTGTACGACACTGCCGCACGGGCGGCGGCATCACTCTGACTGCGAGATCGCGGCAATGTGCGGGCGCTTACCGTGGATAGCTGGCGGTGTCGGTGATGACCAGATCTAGTGGAATATCGTGCGCTTCACGCGCGAGCGCCTCGGTGCGGCATGCCTCATACGCGATTCCGACTGTCACCGGTCTGGTCGCAGCGGGCCAGGCGGCCAGCGTGCGATCGTAGTAACCGCCGCCGTAACCTAACCGGTAGCCGTCGGCATCGAAACCGACGCACGGCACGAACAGGAGATCGGGGGTCACGAGTGTATTGGAGGCGGGCTCGGGAATGCGGTGATGGCCGATTTTCATCGGCGTATCCGGCGCCCATGCATGGAATTGCAGTGGCTCGCCGCGGCTTATGATGACCGGCAGAGCCGCTTGCCGTTGCGTGCTACCTGCCAGCCAGATCGCAATCGCGCCACGCGCGTCGAACTCGCCTGGCAACGGCCAGTAAAAGCCGACACAGGCAGGCTGATGTTGTTTCAACGCATCGAGCAGACGGCGGCTCAATGCTTCCTGGGCAGCAGGCGCGAGAACCCCTTGCAGACGCGCTTCTAGCAGGGTTTTGCGGAGCGCGTTTTTCGATTCTGCGACAGGGTTGCGTGCTATGCTTTGGTTCAATTCGCGCTCCAGAAACAATGATGTCAAAAAGCCTTTTTCGAGTATATCGCGCGGCCGGTCTTGCGCTTGCCGCAGCGGCACTCGTTGCTTGCAGCACGGCCTCGGCCGTCAAGCCCGTTCCACCTTCGCAACTCTCCAACGACGATCAGATTTTCGTGCAGCTGCGTGAGGCCGCGCGCAATAACGACCCAGCTCGCGCGGCACAATTGGCGGCGATGATTCCGGACTATCCGGTGCCGTCCTATCTGGAGTACTTCCAGCTCAAACCGCAGTTGTTCGATTCATCGGGGCATCCGCGTGTCGACGCGCCCGATGCACCGGTGCTCTCGTTCCTGCAGAAGTACGACGGTCAGGCCATCGCCGACCGTCTGCGAAACGACTATCTCGTCGTGCTCGGCGCGCGTCACGACTGGAACAACTTCGATCAGCAATACGCTCGCTTCGTGTTGAACGACGACACGCAGGTCAAGTGCTACGCGCTTGAATCGCGTGCCGCGCACGGCGAGAACGTGGCAGACGCGGCCCGCGCGCTGCTGGTTGATCCGAAGTGGTACGGCGACGGTTGCGTCGATCTGATCACCGCGCTGTCGCTCAACCAGCAGTTCAGCGCCGCCGACGTCTGGCAGCAGATCCGTCTCGCGTACGAGCAGAACGACACTAACACCGGTAGCAAGCTGGTCGATGCGCTGGGCAATCAGCGTCCCGATCCGGTGCTGTTCGATCAGGCCGCGAGCACGCCGCCACTGATGCTGGCGCGCGGCGTCGGGCCTGATCCGCAGTCGCATCAGCTGGCGTTGCTGGCCATCACGCGCATGGCGCGCAACGATCCGGCCATGGCGGCGGCAACCTTTGCGTCGGTGGCACCGTCGCTCGCCTCGCCTGAGCGGGCCATCGGCTGGGGCACGATTGCTTACCAGGCGGCCGCAAAGCAAATGCCAACGGCAGTGGACTGGTACCGGCTGTCGGCCAACGCGCCGCTCCTGTCGAATCCTGCTTACGAATGGCGCACTCGCAGTGCATTGCTCGCTGGCGACTGGACCATGGTGCGCTGGTCGATCGAGCAGATGCCGACCGCATTGCGCAATCAGCCCACGTGGGTCTACTGGCACGCGCGTGCCCTCAAGCAGGCGGGCGAGACCGACCAGGCAAACCAGGAATTCGCGCAGATTGCGCCGGGCTACAACTTCTACGGGCAACTCGCATCGGAAGAGTTGGGTCAGAAAATCACCGTGCCACCCAAGACCGCGGTGAGTGATGCTGAAGTACAGCAAGCCGCGAATACGCCGGGCTTTGCGCTCGCGCAGCGTTTCTACCAGCTCAATTTGCGGCTGGAAGGCAACCGCGAGTGGAACTGGCCGCTACGCAGCATGAGCGACCGGCAATTGCTTGCCGTGGCGGAGTACGCGCGGCGCATCGAACTGTATGACCGCACCGTCAACACGGCGGACCGCACGAAGACCGAGCACGACTTCTCATTGCGCTACCTGTCGCCGTTCCGCGATATTGTCGAACGCGATTCGCAGTCCAATGGGCTTGATGTCGAATGGGCGTACGGGCTGATTCGCCAGGAGTCGCGTTTCATTATGAATGCGCGCTCGGATGTCGGTGCGAGCGGCCTGATGCAGTTGATGCCGGGCACCGCGCAACTGGTCGCCAAGAAGATCGGCTTAGGGCCAATCTCGCGTGAGCAGATGAACGACATCGACACGAACATCCTGCTCGGCACCAACTACCTGTCGATGATCTACAATCAGTTCGACGGGTCCGCCGTGCTCGCCACCGCCGGCTACAACGCTGGTCCGGGCCGTCCGCGTGCATGGCGCGAAGGGTTGGCGCATCCGGTTGAAGGCGCGATTTTCGCGGAGACGATCCCGTTTAACGAAACACGTGACTACGTCAAGAATGTGCTGTCCAACACGGTCTACTACGCGGCGTTGTTCGAAGGCCGTCCGCAATCGCTGAAGGCGCGTTTGGGTTACATCGCACCGTAAGCGTCGTGCCGCCGCTGGCCATGCGGCGGCACCTCACTCCAGCCGTTGCCGCGGCTTCCACCAGGGAGTCGAAAATGCGACATCAAGCCATTGCGATCATCGGCGGCTCCGGCTTTATCGGCAGCCATCTCGTCAACTCGCTCGTCGAGCTTGGCAAAGACGTACGCCTCGCCACCCGCCGGCGCTACAACGCGCGGCATCTCACGCTGCTCCCTATTGATGTGATCGAAGCCGATGTCTTCGATCCGCTGCAACTCGCGCGTTTTGTCGAAAACGCGGATGCCGTCATTAACCTGGTCGGCACGCTGCATGGCGGCCGTGGCACGCCGTATGGTCCGGGCTTCGCGCGGTCGCATGTCGAGTTGCCGACCAAAATCACGGCCGCCTGCGAAGGCAAGGGCGTGCACCGGCTGATCCATATGAGCGCGCTTGGCGCTGATTCGAATGGACCCAGCATGTACCTGCGGTCCAAGGGCGACGGCGAAAAGGCGGTGCACGCATCGAAGCTGGCCACGACGATCTTTCGGCCATCGGTGGTGTTTGGTCCGGAGGACCGGTTTCTCAACCAGTTTGCTTTTTTGCAACGGGTTTTTCCGCTGATCCCGCTCGCCATGCCCGACGCGCAATTCCAGCCGGTGTTTGTCGCCGACGTGGCCAAGGCCATCGTCAACGTGCTCGACCTCGATGCGGCTAGCGGTCGAACCTACGAACTGGGTGGCCCGACCGTCTACACGCTCGAACAACTCGTGAAGTACTGCGGCGACGCAATCGGCCGGCACGCGCGCATCGTGCGGTTGCCTGACGCGCTCGCACGACTGCAAGCGCTGACTTTCGAAATTGCGCCAGGCGAGCCGGTGATCTCGCGCGACAATCTTGATTCGATGAAGGTGCCAAGCGTGCTGAGCGGACCGCTCGCACCGGAGCTGGGCGTCGAGCCGGCCAGCATCGAAACCATTGCGCCTGTGTATCTGACCGGGGCGTCAATGCGATCGCGGTTCAATACGTTCCGCGCCAGCGCCGGACGTTGAGCCTTCTGTTTTCTTTTACTCTTTGCTTGAAACATGAAACTCCTGATCGGTGACAAGAACTACTCGTCGTGGTCGATGCGGCCTTGGGTGCTGATGAAGCATTTCGGCGTCCCGTTTGAGGAAATCGGCGTCCGACTGAATGAGCCCGGCACGAAGGATGCAATCCTCGCCCACTCGCCCTCTGGCAAGGTGCCGTGCCTGGTGCTGGACGATGGCTCGTCGGTATGGGATTCGCTAGCGATTGCCGAGACGATCGCCGAACGCTTCCCGCAGCACGCGATGTGGCCGCGCGACCCAGTCTTGCGTGGTCACGCGCGTAGCGTCAGCGCCGAGATGCATTCCGGTTTTGGCGATTTGCGCACGAACATGTGGATGAACATTCGCGCTTCGTTTCCCGGCAAGGGCGCGACACCGGCGGCGCTGGCGGATATCGCGCGGATCGATGAAATCTGGACTGATTGCATCTGCGACTACGGCGGCCCGTTCCTGTTTGGCGAGTTCAGCATTGCCGATGCGATGTATGCGCCGGTTGTGATGCGCTTCAATACGTGGAAGCCGGCCCTCTCAGAGATGGCTGCGGCATACGCCGAGCGGGTCAAGCAAGTGCCGGCAGTGCAAGCGTGGATTCAGGACGCGCTGCACGAAGGTCACGCGATTGGTTACTACGACAACCTCGCATGAATATCTACGCAGTGGGCGGAGCGATCCGCGACGAACTGCTGGGCGTGCCGGTGCAGGACCGCGATTACGTGGTGGTGGGGGCGACGCCCGAGCAGATGGTGGCGCAGGGGTACCGTCCGGTCGGCAAGGATTTTCCGGTGTTCCTGCATCCACAGACGCACGAGGAATACGCGCTTGCGCGAACCGAACGCAAGACGGCGGCGGGCTATCACGGTTTCCAGTTTTTTTATGCACCGGACGTCACGCTCGAAGAGGACCTGGCACGCCGTGATCTGACCATCAACGCAATGGCGCGCGAGGTGCGGCCGGACGGCACGCTGACCGGTCCGGTGGTTGATCCGTTCAATGGACGAGCCGATTTGGAGGCGCGCGTATTCCGGCATGTCAGCGATGCGTTTCTCGAAGACCCTGTGCGGATCTTGCGGGTAGCGCGCTTTGCGGCGCGCTTTGTGAATTTCACCGTGGCGCCGGAAACGCTGGAACTGATGCGCAAGATGGTAGCAGCGGGCGAAGTGGATGCGCTGGTGCCGGAGCGGGTATGGCAAGAGGTATCACGCGGCCTGATGGAGACGCGGCCATCGCGGATGTTTGCGGTGCTGCGCGAATGCGGGGCGCTTGCGCGGGTCTTGCGGGAGATTGATGGCTTGTTCGGGGTGCCGCAACGCGCGGACTACCATCCCGAGGTGGACACGGGTGTGCACGTCATGATGGTGGTGGACCACGCGGCGGCGCAGGGCTATGCGTTGACGGTGCGGTTTGCCGCGCTTACGCACGATCTCGGCAAGGCGACCACGCCTGAAGATGTGTTGCCGCGGCATATCGGGCATGAAGGGCGCAGTGTCGATTTGCTCAAGCCGTTATGCGAGCGCTTGCGGGTGCCGAACGAGTGCCGGGATCTGGCGATGCTGGTGGCGCGGGAACACGGGAATATTCATCGGGTGATGGAGACGGGCGCGGCAGGGTTAATGCGGTTGTTCGAGCGGTGTGATGCGTTGCGCAAGCCGGCGCGGTTTGCAGAAGCGCTGCAGGCTTGCGAATCGGATGCGCGGGGGCGGTTGGGGTTTGAGCTTTCTGAGTATCCGCAGGCGGAGCGGTTAAGGGTGGCGCTTGTTGCCGCTCGGGGTGTCGATGCGGGGGCTGTGGCTGCTGGGTTGGGTGATAAGCCGGCTCTGATTAAGGATGCGGTGCATCGGGAGAGGGTTCGGGCTGTTGAAGTCGCGTTGAGTGAACAGTGAAGGTTGTTGCTGCGTACGATTCTCGTCGGCGCTGCCGATGATGAAAGGCGTCCGATTCGCGACGCATTATGACGGTGGTGCCGCAAAGCGTCTGCAATACGCTATCGAAAGGTATCGCGTGCAGTCGGAAATTTCCTCTTTGCTGCGATGATATTTTCCGGTGCCGCGACCGAAATCACACGAGCCCAGTTGTCCTTACATTCACGGGATGTGTCTGCCGGTGCTGTTGCGCAACGTTTTCTTCCCTTAATCGCAGCGTATTCGTCAGAAACCGTCACTTTCGACTTGCGTGCCGGCCTGGGCGGCCGGTCCATATCTATGACATCCGAACACGTCAGCTTCGTCCTCAATCTGATTGTGCGGGGATTCCCCTGCAAATAGGGATCGATTAGACTCGCCTGACTGGTCGTTTAATTCTTTTGATGAGTGCGTGCGTGATGCGCTTTGATAAATGTCTTGAAGACGGTTGGCCTCAGTGACCCAAGACGCGGAAGAAAAAGAAATGCTTCGTCTGATAACGACGGGCGTGGTGGCATTGAACTAACCCCGATGCAGTCGCGCAGTGCTGGTCTATAAAAATAAATCAGGATAACGAAACAATAGCGGCTGACGATTTTGGGCTTGAAGCGCTTGTCAGTATCACCCGCTTTCGCAACATCTCAATTGAAGCGCGCGAGCGCGGCCGTTGCCGGGCGCATTATCGATAGGCATCTGGTGCTCGCGGCCTGCAGCCTTGGGCTTCGAAACTGGGAAAGTTACGGCGGGAAGATATTAAGTGATGTGATCGGACTTTCGTCATTTAACGAGGCTCGAGCGAGAAGGGTTGGAAGAGGTGGTTAATGATTCTTTGTCGAAGTGATGAGGAATCCTTAAGCCCGAACCGTACATTTCGGTTCGGCGCATTCTTGCTTGGATAACTTTGGGACAATGATGAGCAATTCGATTTACGATGTGGCAACCGATGCGTCCTACACGACGGACAATGCGATGTTTGACGTCTACAGCGGCGCGTCGCTTTCTCTGACGGGCTCGTCAGACACGGTAATACTTGAAAGCGGATCAATTGGCTTGACGGTCTCCGGAAACGGCGACACGGTGTTCGGCCAGGGCGCTGATGGCGTCCGGGTGACGTTGTCTGGAACGGGAAACGTCGCGAAACTCGGGGCGAACTCAAACGTAACGGACGCTGGGAATGGCGACAATATCACGGTCGGAACGGGCAGCAATGTCCAGGCTGCGGGATCTAACACGACGGTCAACGCTACGGGAGGCGGGAGCTCGCTATTTTTCATGTTAAACCAGGGTGGGGTCGCTAACGCCAATAACGATTCGATTCGACTGTACGGTGCGTCCGGGCAGGTGAATGGAAACGGAAATCAGATTAGCTTGACGAGAGGTAACAGCTCGGTCAGCCTCAACGGAAACAGCAATACCGTTTATTTTGATTCCAACACGATGGAGATGGCTCAGACCGCGTCGGGTTCGGTGACCCGAGAGGCAGACGGTTCGGTTGTTCTTGCTGGCAGCGCCCATCTTGACTCGGTTACCTTAAGCGGCGGTGTCGCAACCGTACAACTTGGTAACGGGAACGCGGCAACCTTCGGGGGCGTGGCCTCGGGCTCGACGTTTGAATATGTCGATGCTTCCGGCGCCGTAACCACGAGCGTCCTGATGGATTCCAATTTGTTGCATCTGCAAGGCAACGTGTATCAGGTGACGGACAACGCGTTGGCGAAAATGGATAGCACGGTATTCGACGTGATGAATGGGGCATCCTTCAATCTAACCGGTTCGTCCGACACGGTGAAAATAGAAAGCGACTCGACTGCGACAGTTTCAGGAACTAACAACGTGATCGACGGCACGGGCGCGACTGGCACGGGACTCTTTCTGTCGGGAACGGGAAATGTGGCGAAACTTGGAGCCAACGCGTACGCCGTGGACTTCGGCAACGTAGACATCGTCACTGTTGGCGCCGGTAGTAGTTTCACTGCCTTTGGTGGCACCGGCGCGACCGTCAATGACAGCCAGGGCGGTGGCTATCTGACGTTCAATCGGGCAGCGAGCGGAGTCGCCAATGCAAATAACGACTCAATCACCTTGCTCGCCGCTTCGGCGCAGGTGAACGGGAGCGGAAACGGGATTAATCTGACGGGATCGGGAAATACCCTCAACCTCAACGGAAGCAACAACAGCATTTCGTTCAGCGCGAACGGCGGCACTGAGCTGATCCAAACCGCAGCCGGCTACTGGATGCAAGAAGCTACGGACGGATCGATCTCGTTTTCAGCGTCGTCGCTCAGCGTTAAGAACGGTGTGGCGATCATGGGGCTCGGCGACGGAAACGTCGTAACCATCTCGAACGTCAGGTCGAGTTCGAATGGTGGGGCGACAACGGTAGACAACCAGGTCAATCAACTCGTGTCAGCCATGGCTTCCTATCAAGGTGGCGCATCCGGTGTTTCCTCAACACTCATGACGCAGACTCAAGCCGATACGCAGCTTTTTGCCTCCTCGCATCACTAAGCCGGTCTTGCTGAACGCCATTTAAAGGGGCGATTTAAAAGTAGGTGGGGGAGTGTACTTGCCTCCACCTATTCAACTTCAGCACGAGAATTTACCGGGATTTTTCAAGAGTGAAGGTTAGGCTGTGAGCGATCAACCAAGCAAATCGACGGGTGAAACGGTCGATTTTCATGACACAGCCGCCTTCGGTAGTGAGGCATCACTGACTCATGCCATCAGCGCGCTCGGCGCGCCAATCGTGAAACTTCCGCCTCAGAAACAGCACTGAAATGCCC
>FTKM01009963.1_pt1 | contig 22153 bp, 20 predicted proteins | sample 1658051 | NCBI WGS metagenome assembly FTKM01 (sample SAMEA3914794, study PRJEB12502) | metagenome | biome: forest; material: soil | place: Canada | collected 2011-07-05 | depth 0.1 m | reverse complement strand
GTCGCCGAGGCGCGCCGCCTGATCGATATCTGCCTCGATGCGGGCGTGACCATGTTTGACACGGCGAACATCTATTCGAGCGGCTCATCCGAAGCGGTACTGGGCGAAGCAATCAAAGGCAAGCGCGACAAGGTCATTATTTCGACCAAGGCCACCTTCCGCTTTGACGATACGCCGAACAACGTCGGCTCTTCCCGTTTCCATCTGATTCAGGCCGTGGATGACGCGCTCAAGCGTCTGCAGACCGACTACATCGATCTGTTCCAGTTGCATGGCTTCGATGCGAAAACCCCGGTGACGGAAGTGCTGTCCACGCTGGACGATCTCGTGCGCGCAGGCAAGATCCGCTATACGGGCGTGTCGAATTTTTCCGGCTGGCATCTGATGAAGTCGCAGGACGTGGCGGACCGTTACGGCTACCCGCGCTATGTCGCCAATCAGACCTACTACTCACTGGTGGGCCGTGACTACGAATGGGAGTTGATGCCTCTTGGCATCGATCAGGGCGTGGGCGCCGTGGTATGGAGTCCGCTCGGCTGGGGACGGCTAACGGGCAGGCTCAAGCGCGGCCAGCCGTTGCCTGATACGAGTCGCCTGCATAAGACCGCGGACATGGGACCGCCGGTGCCGGAGGAGTATCTGTTCCGCGTGCTGGACGCGATTGACGAAGTGGCTGCCGAGACCGGCAAGACGGTGCCGCAGATTGCACTGAACTGGCTGCTGCAGCGTCCAACGGTGTCAACCGTGTTGATCGGCGCGCGCAACGAAGAGCAGTTGCGTCAGAATCTGGGCGCCGTAGGCTGGAACCTGAACGCTGAACAGATGGCCAAACTCGACGCCGCTAGCGCAGTGCGGCCGGCTTATCCGTATTGGCATCAGGAAGGGTTTGCCGAGCGCAATCCCTCGCCGGTGTGACAAACCAAACCGAGGCATGGAACTGCGCGCAGAGTCTGTAGCCGCAGGTCAAAAAAAAAGGCCGCGAATGACCGCGGCCTTTGCAGGGAAAACGCTGATCTCGCCACCCCGTGCGAGATCAGCGCTGCGTCACCCACCAAACATCTCGATCACAGCAACCATCAGCGTGAACGCGGCGATACAACCACCCAAGGTGACAGCGCCCTGCATGAAGTACGACATAGTGGCTTCCTGACAAGAAGTTGAGGTGTCATTAAACATGATTCGAAAGAATAAAGAAAGCGAAAAGAAAGCTTTGTGCGAGCATTTTGGCCTGGTAAAAACCCTTATCACAATGCCTCGCCACTCAATTCGCGTAGCCATTCCCTCGTGGGAAATTTCGGTCTTCAAGGCGTTCAGATCGCTGCTTTGAGCAAGCTATTTTGCGATGGGTTTCGTGTGACAATCGCCAGCTTTGCACGAACGCCATGCACCTCGCTTCCTCTTCCAACCTGCAACGCGGCCCACACGATGCGCCGTTTGCCGATGTCGGCATGCCGGCGTCAAGCGGTCCTGAAGGAATCCGTTACGACTTCAACTACGGCTGCCGGGTATGGGTGCCCGTGAGCGGCTGGCGCGTGCACATGATCGACCTCGACACGCACAACACCGTGTTCGATGAAGTACTCGAAGCGCCCGCGCTCGTCGCCAGCCGCCGCAAGTATTTCGTGCGTTTCATGCTGCAAGTGCTCGACGGCAAGCGTATGGTGTTTTCGCATGTTTTCGACGCTGCAGGGCAGCGCGTCCTCGTGCGCCCCGGCAAGACAGCATTGGGTGACTCGATCGCATGGATTCCGGCGATTGAGGCATTTCGTCAAAAGCACGGCTGCGAGTTGCTCGTGCACTTGCCACGGCATCTGCATGATCTGTTTCGCGCCGGATATCCGGACATCCAGTTCATCGCGGATGACGATGCGCTTGATCGCCATGCACCGTTTTACGCGAGCTATTATCTCGGCCTTTTTTCGCCGTACGAGGAGCGCGATCATCAGCCTACGGATCCGCGCATCAGCAGTTTGCAGGACATGGCGTCGTATATTCTCGGCGTGCCCGCGCTGGAACGGCGCGCGGCTATCGTCGCGACAGACCCTGTGCGCAGGATCGCGGAGCCCTATGTGTGCATCGCCGTCCAGGCGGGCTCCGCCTGCAAGTACTGGAACCACCCGCGGGGCTGGTCTGTGCTCGTGGCCCATCTGAAACAGCGCGGCTATCGGGTGCTGTGTATCGACCGCGAACGCGATTGCGACCTGTCCAGCACGCGCAATTCAATGCCGCCCGGCGCGGAAGATTTCACCGGCAATCTGCCCTTACAGGAGCGGGCTGGTCTGCTGCTGCACGCGGCGTTTTTTGTCGGGCTGGGCAGCGGGCTATCGTGGCTCGCGTGGGCAGTTGGCGCGCCGGTGGTGATGATCAGTGGGTTCTCGCATCCGAAGACGGAGTTCCATACGCCGTGGCGCATCATCAATTTTCATGCGTGCAACAGCTGCTTCAACGACACGACCCATGCCTTCGACTCCAGCAACTTCAACTGGTGTCCGCGCCACGAAGGCACCGCGCACGCGTACCAGTGCACGTCGGTGATTGCACCGGAGTTTGTGATTCGCGCGGTTGATTCGTTGATCGATAAACCGGTCGTCGCTGAGGCGGGGCGGTTCGTGGCTCGATAGCGTCGGTGCTCGTCGCTGAGGCAGGGCGGTTCGTGGCGCGATAGCGACGGTACTGGCTAGAAAACGTAGCCTCGTCGCATGACATGCGGGCCGTTTTCTGGGTCGCGCGCGCATCCGGGCTTCAGGTCTTTTCCTTCACCCAGTGTTTGGTCTTGTAATAGCCGTTGCGCGTAGTGCTCGCCACGGTGTGACCGGCCGTCTTCGCGCCATGCGCGATAGCGTGACCGGCGTCGCGGAAGGCGTGACCCGTTTGCTTGCCGGCGGTTTTCACGTCGGATTTGAATTGATGTGCACCTTCAGAAAGGTCCGCATGCGCAAGCGGACTCAGCGCGGCAAAGATGAGTGCTGTCGTTAGTATTCTGAGCTTGTTCATGACACGGATCCTGAAGTGGGGCCGCCGTTCAAAACGTGAACGGCGCCCTGCATAACGCCGCTTGCGTCCAGCATGACGGTTGCGCGTCCAGTCAGCAAAAGCTGGTCGGCGCACCGCAAGGCAAAGCGGTAGAGAATGTTGTTGTCGTTGCCGCTAAGCCGTTCGGCTTCAATCAGCAACACATCCTCTATCGTATCAAGCCGCGCGACCCGCGCTTCGACATCGCGCACGCTTGTGAGAAATCCCGCACGCGGCCTGTCTTGCGACGCGCCCAGCAGTGCGCCATGCACGGCCATGGCCTGGGCCGCGTACTCGACGCCGCACACCGCCGCGAGCCGTTCTTCCAGACGCAGCGGATTGCGCGGGTCGCGGTGGCTGGTCGCCGTGCAGCAAATGCGCTCGGCGTCCCACGCAGTGACCTCGTCGAGCAGGCACATCGAGCCGCTGTGCGGAATGTGCGCAGCGATCCACGCATGCGCGAGCGGTGGCGAGAGGGGAAAGCTTGAAGTCATTGCGTGGCCGCCCCTGTCACTCGTTGAGGCGCGGACTCTAACTTTGATTCAATGGCGTCGCTTGCAGGAGAGATGTCCAGATGAAGCTGCACGTCCTGCAGATAGTCCAGCACCACACTCGAACGATGCCCGCGTGCCAGCGCCTCAATGAGCGGCAGCGAGCGCGCGGCGGGAATGGACTGGCGCAGGGATTCGAGTTCGCCTGACACAAGCGCGGTAGCGGGAGCATCAGTCAGCCGCGCGTCGACGCGGGCCAACGTATGAACGCCTGGCTTGGGCGCCAGCACGAGCGCCACGCCAAATGCATCAGGTACGGGGCGCACTTCGCGCATCGGCGCAGGGTAGTCGGTATCGAAGGCAATCAGCAGCGTAGGGACGCCGTCGACGGCAACCTGACATAGTCCTTCGAGCAGGCCCGCTGCAAAGCTGCCGTCGTACGCGCACAGCACGTTGGATGGCGCCATCGCACGGGTGGCGATGCTCCAGTAACCGGCCGGCGCGTTATGCACGGAGTTGTGAAAGCGGGTGGGTGAGAGCTTGCGGTCGTCACTGGCGAGCGTCTCGCAGATTGCATGGCAGTTCTGACCATCGCCGCCCGATGCGGCAAACACGGTCGACAACGTGGCGACATCGCGCCCGCTCATCTCTACAGCCTCCTGGCCGACCGCGAGCGCGAGCCTGACGCTCGTGCCGGTGCGGCGCCGTTCTGCCGGAGGAAGGCTCGCTGGCGCGGGCACTACCGTCCGCGCCGCCAGATAGCCGCTGCGGCCGCCCAACGTCTCTCTGGCTTCGCTCCAGTTAGCGAAGCCCGGCCCCAGCAGGCCAATGCCTTCAATGAACGCGCTAATCAATCCGCCTGGCTCGATCATTGGAGTGTGTCCTGATTCAATGCCTGGCTTGAACCAGGCGTTTTGCTATCTACCTGAGCGGGAGCGCGCTCGTCAGCGCGTTTTGTCACGCCCCTCGAATCCAGATGATCTGCGCGGCCAAACAACAGGCTGCAATTAGTCCCGCCGAAGCCGAACGAATTGCTCATCACCGTGCGCAGCTTTGCAGGGCGGCTCTCCAACTGATAGTTGAGCGCTAGCTGCGGGTCGGGCTGCGTCGTGTTGATCCCAGCGGGTACCCATTGTTCGCGCAAACTGAGCGCGGCAACCACCGCTTCGAGCGCACCTGCGGCGCCCAGCGTGTGACCCGTCGCGCCTTTGGTGGAACTGCAGGGCGTACCATCGAATACGGCCTTGACCGCGAGGCTTTCCGCCGTATCGTTACTTGGCGTGGCGGTTCCGTGCAGGTTGATATAGTCGACCTCATGGGCCGCAATCCCGCCCGAGGCGAGTGCCTGTTCGATCGCGAGGCGCGCACCAAGCCCTTCCGGATGCGGCGACGACATGTGATACGCGTCGCTCGATTCGCCGATGCCGAGCAGCAGGATCGCGGTGTCTCTAGATGCCGCTGATGACGCCGCTTGTCCATTCGCCTCGCTCGGACGTTCGAGCAATGCGAAGGCGGCCGCTTCGCCAATCGAAATCCCGTTGCGGCGCTCATCGAAGGGTTTGCACGGCTCAGGCGAAAGCAACTCCAGCGAGTTGAAGCCGTATAACGTGGTGAGACACAGCGAGTCCACTCCGCCCACCACGGCTGCATCAATCAGTCCTGCTTCGAGCATCCGGCGCGCCGAACCGAACACCTTGGCACCGGACGAGCACGCCGAGGACACCGACATGGCCGGTCCTTGCAGCGCAAAAAACGCACGCACGAACGCCGCGATCGAATAAGGGTTGTGGGTCTCGGCATAGCGAAATCCGGCGGGCAGGGCGCCGCTTTGCGGATCACGCTTGCCGTAAGCGAGTTCGGTTTCGAGGATGCCCGCCGTGCTGGTGCCAAGGAACACGCCGACCCGCCCGGGACCGTAGCGTTTTGCCGCCGCGCTGACGGCGTCAGCAAAACCATCCTGCAACAAGCCGATTTGCGCCAGGCGGTTATTGCGGCAATTGAAGTCGCGCAGATCGCCGCGTAGCGGTTGCGTATCGACGCCGTCGACCGCACCTATCCATGTCGCGAGATCCGCACGCTCGAAGTTGCACGGCACGAGCCCTCCACGTTGCTCGCGAAGCGCGGCGAACGTGGCCTCGAGGCCACGGCCGGCGCAACTCGTGGCGGTAAAGTGCGTGAGCAGCAGAGGTTTCACGACGATTCGATCCTGTTATGGGTTCAGTGCGTTCAATCTTCGACGTACAGTCGGCGTCGCTATTTCAATGGTAGCAAAGAGCGTGCACGACTCGCTTTGCCGCAGCGCGGCATGCGCTCCCGTCAATTGGCCTAAGCGCGCACGAGCGAGTGCGCTGGCCGGGTCAACGGAGATCATCGTTGTACGCCCGGTGCATTGGTCGCAATGGCTGCGCGCAGGGTGGTGCAGCGCAACTGCGCGGCTGCCGCGGCTTCCAGCACGATCGGCAGTACGTCGAGCACCACCGGTCGATGATGCACATCGCGCGCCGGATGACCATCGTGGACCAGCAGAATGTCGCGTGCAGCCAGCCCACGCAACAGACGCTGCGAGACCACGTTGGCATCGCGTGTGCGGGTATCGAAACCGCGACGCGTCCAGCTCGCCAGATGCAAACCGAGCCGGCAAAGCACCGGTTCAAGAAACGGGTTGCGCAAACCTGCTGGCGCGCGAAAAAACAGGGGACGTGTCCCGCTGATTTCGCTCAACGTTTGCTGCGCGGCTTCGATTTCGCGCTGCAAGGCTTTCGGCCCGAGCAGCGAGAAGTTGTGACGATGGCGCTGGCTGTGGTTCTCCACCGCATGTCCGCGAGCGACGATCGCTTCCACACATTGCGGATAGCGGCGCGCTACTTCACCGATGCAAAAGAAGGTTGCCTGCGCGCCGTAATGATCCAGTATGTCGAGTACGCGTGGCGTGACTTCGGGATTGGGACCATCGTCGATGGTCAGCGCAATCGTGTTGCCCGCAGTCGTGGGCAAGGCAGTCCAGTTCAAACCCAGCAGGGTACTGCGCGGCCACAGGCCCGCCGCCGTCAGCGCCAGATGCGAGGCCACTACGCTGCCGACTGCCCACGGCCATGTCAGCGGGTCCATCACCAGCGCTGCCGCCGCACCGGCATGCAACGCCGCCGTGCCAACGATAAATGGCGAAGGCGTCCAGCGACGCGCCATGCCCGGTGCCGAAACAGAAGACGCGCTCATGCCCGTTCTCCGCTGCGACGCGTAGTGGCCGACGGCACCTTGGCGCGCGTGATCGCCGGCGCCAGAATCGCCGAAAACAGCAGGGCGAGAATGGCACCAGGGCCGACTGTCAAACCAAACGCCTTTAGCAACGGCACGCGTGCCAGCGCGAGCAGTCCGAAACCGGCCACCGTCGCGAGGTTCGCTATCAGCAACGAGACCAGCGTTTGCGGGGCGATGCCTTTCATGCCGTGAATCGTTGAAGCGCCATGGAGGTCAGGCGCCGCATGGGCTGGCTTGTTGAAGAAGAGCGCATAGTTCGAACCCACCGCAACGATCAGCAGCATGCCGATCAGGTGCAGGATGGTCAGTTGTTCGCCGGCCAGTGCGAGACCGGCAGTGACCACCAGCACCGCAGCCAGCAGCGGAGCGAGCGTGCGTGCGACTGCCTGCACCGAGCGCAGTGTGACTAACAGCAACACGACGATGGCCGCGAGTCCCGCGAGCGACAAATGAATGTCCTCGCGCACATAGTTGACGTAGAGGCGATCGGCTTCGGCCTTCATGTCCACGAAAAGCGCGTCCGGTACTTGCGCGTTTGCCACCGCAGCGCGGATCCGGTTGGCGTCGAGGCTGGACTGAGTCACGTCGTCACTCGACGATGCCGTCTGTTGCGTGGCGGCGGCAGCATGCTCCGGCGCGCGCAGCGACAGCATCGCGCTCCAGCGGCCATCGTGTTGCGTCAACAGCGCATCCACGGCCAACGCCATCGAAGTGCCCTGCAGATCGGCGCGTTGCAGCGGCGGCTGTTGACGCGCTGCCTGCACATCAGCAATGAATGGCGCAAATGCGTCCGGCCTGACGCCGATCGACTGAGCCGCGACGGCCTCGCGCATGCGCTGTGTCAAGACGTCAGCAGGCGGCAGGCTGGCCGCGCGAGCATGCTGGGCCGCAAGACTCGGCAGGTAGAGCGCCGGGCTTTCGTAGCCCGCCAGCACGCCGGAATCCACCAGCGGCTGCAATTGCGCGGAGACCTTTTCCGCACCTTCGAGCACGGCTTCCTGGCTCGCGCCCGAGATCACTACCAGATAGCGCACGTCCGGCGCACCGACGTCGGCGCGCAGGCTTTCGTCGAGTGCCAGACTTTGCCGGGACACGGGACTGAGCGCCGAGAGTTCGTGACTCCACACGTGCTGACGGTGCACTGCGAGGGTCGCCACTGCGGCGATTAGCAGGACGACTAACGCAGCGCGCAAGCGAGGTGCAGCGGCCGTGAGCCGCGCCAACGCCGCGGCAAGCCGCGACACGTCACGAATCGCAAAGCGGCCGCCGCGCAGATGCGGCAGCACGAAGCGGGTGACCAGCGCGGCAGCCGTGAGCCCCGCGATTGAATAAAGCCCAAGCTGCACCAGACCCGGAAAGCCCGAAAACAGCATCGAGGCAAAGCCGCAGATCGACGTCAACACACCGAGCCGGATGGTTGGCCAATAAACCTGGATCCATTCCCGCAGAGAATCCGCGCCGTCCGGTTGCGTGGGGTCGCGCCGTGCGCCTTGAACCTGCGACGATTGCACAAACAGATAGATCGAGTAATCCACCGCCTCACCAATCAGCGTCGTGCCGAAGCCGAGTGTCAAACCATGGACGGTCCCGAACGCGAGACTCACCGCTGCGAGCCCCGCAGCAACACCGCTGAGCACCGGCAACAGGCCCAGCACCAGTGCGAGCGGCGAGCGATACACCACCAGCAGGAGTGCGATGATCAGCATCATGCTCACCGCCGACAAACGCGCGACGTCATGTTTGATGTTCTCGCGTGTTTCGACGGAAAACACGCCGGGTCCGGTCATCAGCAGATGGCGGGCAGAGGCGTTTGGCACGGCCTTCGTGGCGGCGTCGAAAGCGCGTTGCACGGCGGCCATGGCGCGAGCCTGAGCGTCGGTGTCGGAGCCGGCCCCTGCGGTCTGCACGACCAGCACCGCACGCCGGCCGTCGCGTGAAGCCCACACGCCATCCTGTGACACGGGTTGCGCGCCGCTGTCGAGCCGGTTGACTAACGCGGTCACTTCGCCGGTCGGGTCGTGCGGCAGCAGATCCTTGGCGAACATGCCCGCAGATGAACCCAGCAAATCGAGGCTCTCACCGAGCGCCTGATGCAGACCCTCGACGGAAAAACGCGCCGGTGTGACGAGTGGGCTCAGCACATAACGATGCTGGAAAATAAAGCGCTGATCGCGCTCCTCGCTGACGGGCTCGCCGTTGTTGATGGACGCGAATTGCGCGTCGCCACGCAAGCTGGCTGCCATGTGCTTCGAGAGTGCGGCGCGTGCTGCCGGATCGTCGCCTTCGATGCCGACCAGAATCAGCCGTGATACCAGGCCGTCGCGCAACTGGTCGACCAGCACGCGCTGACCGGCGCTCGGAGAGCGCGGCAAAAATGCGGACAGATCAGCGGTGAAACTCGTGCGGCTGATTACTACGGCGCAGAACAGCAAAAAAGCCAGCCACACCAGCACCGCGCGTTGCCGGAACACGCTACGCATGCGAGGCGGCGGTGGAGTGGCGGGGCGCTTTGCCGGCATTAATTGGCGGTGTCGTTTTGCAGGCGCATCAGCGAGTGGTCGCCGTCGGCCTGCTGGATCGCGACCGTGTGCAGCAGGTCGCGCGTTCCGCTCAGCGTGATCGCGCTGATCTGCTTGAGCATGCGTGAATCGAGCGGGGTGAGTGTCAGCGTCCAGTCGTCGCCGTTGCCTGTCACTGCCACCTTGTACACCTGCTCGAGCGCGAAGCGATTACCCGTGAGCGTTGCGCGAATGCTCTCGATAAAGGCGGATAGCTCGGGATATTGCGTAAGCGCGAGCGTGTATTGATGGCCGTTGCGGGCGATCGTCAGCTTGTCGCCGTCGACCACGAGGTCCTCGGGTTTCGGGCTGTCGGTGCGTTTTTCCAGGTGGTCCGGCGCGACGAACGACAGGGTGCCGGTCGACTTCACGGGCTCGGTGGCGATGGACAAATACTTCGTTTCCACGAAGCTCGCCTGGCCCGACTTTTTCTGGCCGAGCGTGGACATCAGGCGATCAAGCGTCCACGCGGATCCCGGTGCTGTGACGTCTGCGGTACTGGCCGGACTTGCGGCATGCGTGAGGCGCGGCACGGCGAGCATCAGCGCAGAGGCCAGCAGCGCGGCCATTGCGCACGCCTTCAGATGGCTTGGGACAAAGCTCAGCGGACGGGCGGCGTTCATGCGTCAGGAGTTCCTGCTATGAGTGGTCAAGTCAGAGGCTGCCGTGGACATCGGCGGCGCGGACGTGTCGTCTGCGGGGGTGGCTGCTGGGGGGATCATTGCCGCCGTCGGACTGCTGGTGATCGGACTGCTGGTGACATTGGCGGCGCTGACGCCGCTGAGGTTCGCACCGGCGTTTGCGCTGGCATTTGTGCTGCCATTTGCGCTTGCACTTGCACCGACATTTGCGCTGGCATTTGCGCCGACATTCGCGTTGGCATTCGCACCGACATTCGCGCTTGCACTTGCGCCGACATTTGCGCTGGCATTTGCGGTTGCATTCGCACCAACATTCACACCAACATTCACACCGCCCGAATTAGCCACGCTCGCGACGTTGGCGGCAGGCGCGCTCTGCTCGGCGTGCCAGAAGTCGAAATAGTTGAACCAGTTATACGGCGCGCTGCGGCAGTGCTTTTCCAGCAGCGTCACATAGCGCGCCAGCGCGGCCTGCACCTGGGCGCCACGCTCCGCACGTTCGATCTGCGTGAAGTCGGCGAGTTTTTCGAAGTGAATATCGTAGCGGTTGCCGCCGCGATACAAGCCGGTCATAAAAATCACCGGCCGTTTGAGCATCGCGGCCATGTGCAGTGGCCCGAGCGGAAACGCGGCGGGACTGCCGAGAAAATCCATCGACTGCATCGAATCGCGTGCATCGCCAAGCAAGGTGCGGTCGGCGAGAATGCCGATCATGCTGCCGGTATCAAGATACTCGCGCACCTTTAGCATCGAATCCACCTGACCCAGCCCGATCACATCCTGTTTCGCGGCGGGATTGATCGACGCCAGAATGGCGTTGATGCGCCGCGCGTTGTCCTCGTACATCGTCACGGCGACGCGCATGTCTGGTCGCGTGCGGCCAATGGCGCGAACCACTTCGAAACTGCCCAGATGCGCGCCGATCAGAAACGCGCCGCGTCCTTCCGCCAGCGTCTCGCTGACGAGCGTCTGACCGTGCAACTGGAGATCGAACAGGTCGTAGCGGTCGTTGAGCAGATAGATACGGTCGTGGATCGTCGCGCCGAACGTAATCAGATGGCGCAATACGTCACGCCAGTTCGCGGGCCGCCCGAGCGCACGCGACAGATATGCACGCGAAGCCTTGCACGCGGCGGGCGACGCCAGCATGAAATAGAGGCTCGCTGGCATCAGCACGACGCGGCTCACGCGACGGCCAAGGCGCAGTGAGAGCCACGTCATGAAGCGCATCAGCGTCACATTGCTGCGCTCCTTGCGCTGGGTCCAGGCGGGGCGCTTCATGGGGTCACCGCTTCGGGTGAAGACACAGACGCGGCCAGCACGCCGCTCGCGACTGTCCGTTCGCCTGCGCTGACGGTAAAGCGGATCGAACCGCTCGCAGCAAGCTCGAACGCAAGCGTGAGCGTGGCACCCGGCAACGCCGAAGCCGGGAATTTGGCCGAGCTTAGGCGACAGGTGTCGAGTGAGCGGTTCAATGCGACGCCCATCGCGCGGATTGCGTAGTCGAGCAGGACCACGCCGGGCACGATCGGCTGGCCCGGGAAGTGACCAGGCAGCGCAGGATGATCTTCGGCGATAGTGAAGGTGAGGGTGGATCGCCCGGTGTTGGCCCGGGAGCCGCCCGCATGCTGCGCAATCAGCGCCTGCAACACGTCGCGCGGCAACTTGCCAGTCGCATTGCGCGGCAACGACTCGACGAAGATGAGGGGACGCGGCATGAATGCCGCATCGATGCGTTCACGCAGTGCGCGCTGTAAATCAGCAGCAGCGAGACCGGGTGCCACCACAAACGCAACCAGACGCGTGACAAGTTCGCCGTGGCGCTGGGAGATCACGCCTGCGTCGCGCTCGTCGGGCATGAAGAACGCCGCATCGACCACGCCCGATATTGCGTTCAACTGATGGTTCAGGTATCCGAGCGAGGTCCGTTTACCGGCGATATTGATCAGATCGGCCTTGCGCCCATGCAACAGAAAACGGCTGTCGTCGAGCGGTTCTAGCGCGTCGCCCATCGCCACGGGTACTTCGACATGAGCGCCAGACACCCACGCGGCGATATCTTCCTCGCCATCGAGTTCTGAGCGTCGACTCTCCAAAAGGATCTCCGGGTAGAGCCGCCACGCGACTTCCCGCGCAGTCCGGCGCGTGGCGATCTGACCGGTTTCGGTGCTGCCGTAAATCTCCAGCACAGGGGCGCACAACGCGGTCTCCGCCTGCACGGCCAGCTCCTGTGTCAGCGGCGCGGTGGCCGATACGGTCAACGCGACCGGTGGTAGTTCCATGTCCGCGAGCAACAGCGTGCGCAGATGCACCGGCGAAGTTACCAGCACGAGCGGCTGCGGCAGCGCGGCGAGTTCGCTGGCGATATCGCCCGGATAGAAGGGCTGGCGATTGCTGAAAGCGAAGCCGCCCACCAGCGCGAGCAGCACGGTAGTTTCAAAGCCATACATATGCTGTGGCGGCACCGTGCCGACGAGTGTGCACGCACCCAGTTCCAGCAAGCCGAGGCGTTGGGCTGACGCGCGCAGGCACTTCACCAGGAAACCCCATTTCTTGCCATGCGGCACCGGCACGCCCGTCGAACCGGATGTGAACAGATACGCCACGACCTGTGCGGCATCAATCTGCGGGATGGCGAACGCTCGCTCGCCTTCCGCATGGTCAGTGCCGCCAGACGGCTGGCTTTCCTGAGTCTGCGCTACGTGGTCCACTTCGGGAAAACGGAACTGCGGCAGATTGACGGTGCAGTTGGCGCTATCGTGCAGGCAGAACGTATCAGGTGCAAACGCGGCCATCTGGCGCACGGCTTCCGGTGTATGAGCCGAAGGCAACAGGCTGACCTTGCCCGCGACCATCGCCGCACACAGGCCCACCGCGAATTGATAACGATCCGTACACATGTTGAAGACATGCGCGCCGACCGGCAGCGTTTTCGCTACGCGCATCACATCGGCGAGAAATTCGCACACCGGAACAGGCGCGCCATCGCGCCAGGCAATCGTCTGCCCGGGCGATGAATGGGACAGCAGGGGAATACTCGGCATAGCGTCAGTCAGGGCCATAATCGTCGATCCGCGAGCCGGGCCAGTGAGCGTCGCGGACATTGCCTCGCGCCTCATTGAACCCGTTCGGGCTGGGCTTGCATGCCGTGCCGCATGGGGTGGCGGGTCGCCGGTTGCGCCATTTGTTGCGCCATGTGTTGCGCCTTTTGTTGCGCCATTTGTTGCACGGGTTGACGCGCCTTTTGGTGGGCCTTTTGGTGGGCCTTTTGTTGAGCCGTTTGGCGCATGGTTTGCCGATACGCCCGCGCGGCCGCGAACAGGCTGGCGCGCTGAACGTTGGGCAACGCCACTCGCCTGAACGCGTGCTCGCCGACAAACATCACGGCCACTAGTGGCAGCGTCATGTAGTTGGCGAAAGTCGACCACACCACGACCGACGAAACCGCGAACAGCAGCGTCGAGACACCCGCGATCGTCAGGAAGAACACGGTCCACGCGACGGTGATCTGACGGGTGTACTGCGCGACAGCCGGGCTGAGCGTGCCGTGAACCATGGCGGCGAACTGGCTGCACAGAGGCCGCCGGCCCGCTGCGAGCGTCCGGCCGAATACATAGGCCATCGCGAAATTGACGCTGAGGTGCTCGAAGTAGGCACCCCATTCGAAGTGGCGGCCAAGCGGCGCACGCAGCAGCCACAGCATGCCGCAACCCAGCGCCCATAACGGCAGGAGCCAGACGCGCTGAGGCGTGCGTGCGGCGGCGGCAAGCGCGATGGCGAGAAGCGGCGCCACCACCACCATCAGGCCGAAGCCTTGTGCACCCGGTGTGCTGGCCGCGTAGTGCGTGCCAAGTTCGCACGCCAGCAGCCCGCCAGTGGCCGCCGCGCCTCGCGCGAGCTGCGTTAGCGAAGGCATGACGCTGCCCCAAACATCACACCAGGAATCGAAGAAATATGCTGCATAGTGGGAGTTGCTTCAAAAGCCGGTTTTTTCATCACATGAATGACGGCGAGCGTGGATTCCACGATACGCTTCGCGGAGCATTATTCGGGCCTGAAAGCCACGAATCACAGACCCGCTAGGGTACGCGGGGTTCGCCACCCGGTTTGTAACTGTTTGTTTGACCGCGTAAGGTGTTCGCGGCGGGCGCAATTCTAGCGTACCGTCTGTGCTGGTCAGCGCCAGTGCGCTTTCCCGCCTTACCGTCCCTTATCCGGCGGGCCATGGGCCGCACAACGTCGTGTAACCCTTTCCCGGTATACGATCCGGGATGCCATCGTCTAGAATCGCCCCAGACTTACAATCTCGAATAAACCGGGCTGACTGCCATTGCAACGGGGCATAGAGGCGGCGCCCGGGCGCCGTCCGCGAGGGGCGAATACGGGCCTCCTCGCACCTTTCCACTGGCAGTGAACCCGGCGTACAACACAATGAATAAACTGGAAGAAGAACTCGCCGCGTTGATCGTCGGCGAACTGAATCTCGAAGACGTGCAACTCGACACGCTGTCCGCCGCGACGCCGCTGTATGGCGAGGGGCTCGGACTCGACTCGATCGATATTCTCGAGATCGCCTTGCTGATCTCGAAGAAATACGGCTTCGAACTGCGTTCGGACAATCCGGACAACGAGAAGATCTTCGCTACGCTGGGTGCGCTCGCCGCCTACGTCGCGGCGCACCGCGTCAAGTAAGCCGACCGACAGGGAGAGTCCATGCGAGCGCTCGTAACAGGCGGTAGCGGCGCGTTGGGCCAGGCGATCTGCGTGGCGCTGGCGAAAGCCGGCCACGAAGTCTGGGTGCATGCGAACCTCAGCCTCGCGCTTGCCGAAGCGACCGCGGCCAGCATCGTCGAGGCCGGCGGCAAGGCACACGCCATTGCCTTCGACGTAACGGATGCCGAGGCGAGCCGCGCCGCGCTGGAAGGCTTGCTGGAGAGCGCGCCGGTGCAGATCCTCGTGAACAACGCGGGCATCCATGACGACGCGCCCATGCCCGGCATGACGCTGCAGCAATGGCGCAGCGTCATCGACGTGACGCTAAACGGTTTTTTCAACGTGACGCAACCGCTGTTAATGCCGATGATCCGCACGCGCTGGGGGCGCATCATCAACATGGCATCGGTGGCGGGCGTGATGGGCAATCGCGGACAGGTGAACTATTCGGCGGCGAAAGCTGGCTTGATTGGCGCGACCAAAGCCTTGTCGCTTGAACTGGCCTCGCGCGGCATTACCGTGAATGCGGTGGCGCCGGGCGTGATCGAATCGCCGATGACCGCTCCGGCCTTCACGCCGGAGCGCATCAAGCAACTGGTGCCCGCGCAGCGCGCAGGTCAACCGGAAGAAGTGGCGGCAATGGTCGCTTACCTCGTTTCGGATGCCGCGGCTTATGTGACGGGGCAGGTGATGTCGATCAACGGCGGGCTGGCTTAAAGCGGATTTGCGACTTTTATGTAGCTTCGGTGGGCTTGCGGCTGCCTTGAAACAGCCTGCCATGGTGGTTAAGAACGGCATGAGCTACGCCGCGCACTGGCCGCACCGGCGGGCACGCAGAATGCATGTGACGTACCGGCGACGTACCGGCGACGTAGGTATCCAAAGGAAAACTCCAAAGGAAAACGATGGCCGAAGCAATGCAACCTGACGCAACACAGTGGGATGTGATCGTGATCGGCGGGGGCCCGGCGGGCTCGACCGCAGGCGCCTTGCTCGCACAGCGCGGCTACCGTGTGCGTCTGTTCGAAAAGGCGCGGCATCCCCGTTTTCATATCGGCGAGTCGCTGTTGCCCGCCAACTTGCGGCTGTTCGATCGGCTCGGGGTGGGCGATGAAGTGCGTGCCATCGGCATGGTCAAGCTGGGCGCGGAATTCGTCTCGCCCCAGCACGACAACCGCATGGAGCGCTTTCTGTTCGCCGAGGCGTGGGACAAGTCCATGCCCGGCGCCTACCAGGTGCGCCGCTCCGAACTCGATCATCTGCTCTTGCGTCATGCGGCCTCGCGTGGCGTGGAGGTTGTGGAAGGCTGCCAGGCGCGCGACGTCGCGTTTTTGCCAGACAACGCGGGCGCGGTGGTTCGTGCCCGTCACGAGGATGGTCACGAGGAAGAATGCCGGGCGCGTTTCGTCGTGGATGCATCGGGACGCGATACGCTGCTCGCCAACCAGTTCAAAAGCAAGAAGCGCAATGACAGGCACAACAGTTCGGCGCTCTTCGCACATTTTCAGGGCGCGCACCGTAACCCGGGCGAGCACCGGGGCAACATCACCGTGTTCTGGTTCGAGCACGGCTGGTTCTGGTTCATTCCGCTCGTCGACGGTGCGACGAGTATCGGCGCCGTGGTGTGGCCGTACTACCTGAAAAGCCGTCCCAAGGGCCGTACGCTGGAAGACTTTTTCCTCGACACTATTGCGCTGTGCGCGCCGCTTGCCGAACGTATGAAGGACGCCGAAATGATCAGCAAGGTGGAGGCCACCGGCAACTATTCGTACACCGGCGACCTGACACACGGGCGCAATTTTTTGCTGCTTGGCGATGCGTTTGCATTCATCGACCCGGTGTTTTCGTCGGGCGTGATGCTGGCCATGCAAAGCGCTTTTGAAGGCGTCGAAGCGATTGATGTATGCCTGCGCGATCCAGCGCGCGCCGACGCCGCGCTGGCGCGCTTCGACAAGCGTCTGCGGCATGGCCCGAAGGCTTTCTCATGGTTCATCTACCGGATGACATCACCCGCCATGCGTGCGCTCTTCATGGCGCCGCGCAACGTGCTGCGCATGAAGGAGGCGTTGCTGTCACTGTTAGCTGGCGACATCTTCGAGGACACGCCCATCTGGCGCTCGCTGCGGCTCTTCAAGGGCGCGTATTACGTGTCGGTGCTGTTCACCGCGCCGCGTACCTGGCAGGCCTGGCGAAGCCGCCGGCGCAATCTGCGCGAGCGTGACGATGGCCAGATCGCGGCGCGCTAAGGCATCGCCGTGAACGCCGTAAAGCCGTAAAACGTCGCCGTAAAACGCGCGCCGCTACAGACCACCATAACCTGATCCAACACGCTGTTTTCCATGCCCATAACCAGCCCATCGTCTACCCATCTGGTTCTGATTCCAAGCTATAACCCCGGCGTAAAAGTCGACGAAACCGTGCGCAGCGCGCGCGCGAACTGGAATCCCGTATGGGTGGTCGTCGACGGCAGCACCGATGGCAGTACTGAACGTTTGCTGGCGATGGCAAGACAGGATGCAGGGCTGCGCGTGATCGTGCTGCCGCACAACCAGGGCAAGGGCAGTGCGGTGCTCACCGGCCTAGACGAAGCCACGCGACTCGGCTTCACGCACGTACTGACAATGGATTCGGACGGCCAGCATCCCGCCGGTCTGATCGGCGAGTTCATGTCGGTTTCGCAGGCGCATCCAGGCGCGATGGTGCTCGGTCTGCCGAAATTTGACGACAAGGCGCCGCGCGCCCGGGTCTATGGCCGCCGCCTGTCGAACGGCATGGCGCATCTGGAAACCCTGTGGTCCGGCATCGGCGATTCGCTTTATGGTTTCCGCGTGTATCCCGTTCAACCTCTGCGCCTCGTGATGCGCCAGCACACCTGGATGCGCCGTTTCGATTTCGATCCGGAGGCCGCTGTCCGTCTTTGTTGGGCAGGCGTGTGGCCGATCAATATCACCTCGCCTGTGCGCTATTTCCGCGCTGACGAGGGCGGGGTGTCGCACTTCAACTACCTGCGCGACAACCTGCTGCTCGGATGGATGCATCTGCGGCTTTTCTGCGGCTTCCTGCTGCGTTTGCCGAAGCTAGTGCCGTTGCGGCTCAGTCGACGTCTCAGTCAGCGGCGCAGTTAGCTGTTCAGACAGCGCCGCCGCGAGGTTTGCTGCCAGCGGCAAATCCGATCGGTGTACTGAGCATTCGATGCGCGTACGCAACCCACATCCTCAGGTTCCCTCGCATGCTGCCAACCAGAGTGCCGTGCTGAACTCACGCTCCGGCCTCGTCCACGTTTGCCCCTTACAAATCCCTTCAGTCATTTTCTCTCATATCAGGTAAAACCCTGGGGTCTCTTCCGTCTGACGAACCGCTCTGGTATAAATCCGTTCCCAAGCTGATTACGTTTTAGCACGGCAAAAATTGACCTTGCGCAAAAGCGCGGGGCAGGCGGTCCGAAGGAGCGGTATGGCGCGCGTCGTAGTGGTGGGCAGTATCAACATGGACATGGTGGTCGCAACCGGGACGTTTCCTCGTCTCGGTGAAACGCTGTTTGGCACGCGTTTCTCGACCTATCCTGGCGGCAAGGGTGCGAATCAGGCAGTTGCCGCGGCACGCCTCGGAGCTGAGGTCAGCATGATCGGCTGCGTCGGCGCGGATGCGTTCGGTGCGCAGATGAAAGCGACCCTTGAGCGGGAAGGCATTGAAACCCGCTGGATTTCGACAGGCACAGAGGCCACCGGCATCGCGTGCATCACGCTGACGGGGGGCGACAACGCCATTGTCGTGGTGCCAGGCGCCAACCACGAACTGTCAACGGCTGATATCGACCGTGCCGAGAACGCGTTCCTGAACGCCGACGTCGTGCTGGCCCAACTGGAAGTCCCGCTCGCTACGGTGCTGCACGCCGCGAAGCTGGCCCGCCGCCATGGCAAACCCTTCTTCCTGAATCCGGCGCCCGCTGTCGCGCTCACCGATGAGCTGATCTCGCTCACGACGCTGCTGACGCCCAACGAACACGAACTCGCCACCGCGCTGCAAACCCCGGAAGCGTTCTGGTCCGAGGTCCTCCAGCGCATGCCGGGGCGCATTGCCATGACACATGGCAAGGAAGGCGCTTACTACTCCACCAGCAAGGGCGACGTGGTCCACCAGGCCGGTTTTGCCGTCGATGCCGTCGACACCACTGGCGCAGGCGACACCTTCAATGGCGCGCTGGCTGCCTTCTGGCATCTGGGCGCGGCCGAAGCCGTGCGGCGTGCCAACGCAGCGGGCGCGCTCTCCGTAACCCGTGCAGGCGCACAAGGCGGCATGCCCACGCTTGCCGAACTGGAACAGTTTCTGAAGGCTCAATCGTGAAAAAACTGGGACACCTGAACCGCGACATCGCACGCGTGATGGCGGGCATGGGGCATACGGACTGCCTCGTGATCGCTGACTGCGGCTTGCCGATTCCTGATGGCGTCGAATGTATCGACGTCTCGCTCACGCTGGGCGTGCCAGGTTTCTTCGATGTGCTCGACACGGTGCTCGCCGATTTCAAGGCCGAACGCGCCGTGTTCGCAAGCGAAAGTCTGACGCAAAACGCGAGCGTCGCAGCGCGCATGACGCAACTCGCGGCCGCGCAGATCGCCGTCGATCACGTGCCGCACGAGGAATTCAAACGTCTGTGCCAGCGCGCGAAGGCGGTGATTCGCACTGGCGAATGCAGTCCGTACGCAAACGTGATCCTGCATTCGGGCGTGATATTTTGAGCGCCCCGTACGCTGCCGCCTCGTGCCTGATCTCCACCGCGAGATCACAAAGCACTGCGGTAGCCGGGCGCCATCTGAAGAGAGGCGTGTCATGCAAGTGACCATGCGAGGCATCGGCAAGGCGTTTGGCCCGGTGCGCGTGCTTGAGGGTGTCGACTTCAATATCGGTGGGGGAGAAATCCACGCGCTGATGGGTGAAAACGGCGCGGGCAAATCAACCTTGATGAAAATCCTGAGCGGCGTCCATCAGGCCGACGCAGGTGAGATCCTGATCGACGGCAAGGCTGCGCAGATTCGCGACACGGTCGACGCGGAACGCGCCGGCATTGCGATCATCCATCAGGAACTGAACCTGATCCCGCAACTGTCGGTGATGGAGAACCTGTTTCTCGGTCGCGAACCGAGCCGTTTCGGCGTGGTGGATAGCGCAGCCATGCGCAAGCAGTCGCGCAAGTGGCTCGACATGGTAGGCGCGCAGCGCATCGATCCGCAAACGGAAGCAGGGCAGTTGTCGATCGGTCAGCAGCAGCTAGTCGAAATCGCCAAGGCGCTTTCACTCGATGCACGCGTGCTGGTGATGGATGAGCCGACCGCGGCGCTCACGCATCGCGAGATTGAAACGCTGTTCGAGATCATGCTCGCACTGAAAGCGCGCGGCGTCGCTCTCGTCTACGTTTCGCACCGGATGGAAGAAATCTTCCGCATCTGCGACAAGGTGAGCGTGCTGCGCGACGGCCACTTTGTCGGCGAACGCGAGGTGAAGGCCACCAGCTTCGACGAAGTGGTGCGGCTGATGGTCGGGCGCGAACTAGGCGAGCGTTTTCCGAAGCGCACGCAGACGCCTGGCGAGGTTCGCTTCAAGGTCGCTGGACTCGCCGACGACGGTCAGATTTCCGACATTTCCTTCGACGTTCGCGCAGGCGAAGTGCTGGGCGTGGCCGGTCTGATGGGTGCGGGTCGCAGCGAAATCCTGCGGACGATTTTTGGCCTCAACCGCAAGACCGCAGGCTCGGTTTCACTCGATGGCCGCACGCTCGACGTGCGCGACGCATCCAGCGCGATTGACGCCGGCATTGGGTTTGTCACCGAAGACCGCAAGAGCCAGGGCCTCGTGCTCGGCATGTCGGTGCGTGAAAACGCGACGCTCGTGCATCTGGGTAGCTATGCGCGCTTTGGCGTCGTGAACAACTCAGCCGAACGCGACGCCGTGGCGCAACTGATCAAACAGTTACGCATTCGCACCCGTGATGCCGAACTGGACGTGAAGTCACTCTCTGGCGGCAACCAGCAAAAGGTGGTGTTCGCCAAGTGGCTCGCGGCGCCGCCCAAAGTGCTGCTGCTCGACGAACCCACGCGCGGCGTCGATGTGGGCGGCAAGGCGGAGATCTACACGATCATCAACCAGCTGGCGTCGCAGGGCGTGGCCATCGTCATGGTGTCGTCTGAGTTGCCCGAGGTGCTGGCGATGAGCGACCGCATCCTCGTCATGCATCAGGGCAAGCAGAACGGCATCTTCGAGGCGGCGAGCGCCACCCAGGAAATCATCATGACCGCGGCAACCGGCGGTGTTCAGGCACCGGCCGCGAGCGCTGCAGCGGCTGCCTGAGCAACACTGGCCGCAGCAAACCCAATTGACGCGACGGTTCAACCAGTTATTCGACCGCGGCCCGTACCGCAGACATCGAGAGACGAGATGGCGACATTAACCATGACACCCAGTACCAAGGCCACGCTGCAAAAGCTCGGGCCGTTCATTGCGCTGCTGATCATCGCAGTGGGACTTTCCATCATCAGCCCCAATTTCCTGACACTCGACAACCTGCTCAACGTGATGCGTCAGGCGTCGATCAACGCGTTGATTGCGTTCGGCATGACGCTTGTGATTCTGCTGGGCGGCATTGACCTGTCGGCGGGTTCGGTGCTTGCGCTGTCGTCGGTGATCATCGCCACGTTACTGCAAAACGGCACGTCGGCCGGTGTCGCGACGCTAGCGGGTCTCGCAGCGGGCGGCCTGATGGGTCTCGCCAACGGCCTCGTCATCAGCAAAGGCAAAGTGGCGCCGTTTATCGCCACGCTCGGTTCGATGACCGTGCTGCGCGGGCTCGCACTGGTGGTATCCAACGGCAGTCCGATCAGCAGTTTTAACAGCGATTTCTTCTCGATGCTGGGTGGCGGCTATGTGGCGCGTCTGGTGCCGATTCCGGTCGTGCTGATGCTGATCATGTTCGGCGCTTTCTGGTTCGTGCTGAAGAAAACGGTGTTCGGTCGTCATGTCTATGCGACCGGCGGCAATGCCGAGGCGGCGAAGCTGTCCGGCGTCAAGGTGGATCGCGTGCAGTTGTGGGTGTACACGATTTCCGGCGTGATGGCAGCCATCGCGGGCGTGGTGCTGACTTCCCGTCTGAATTCCGCGCAGCCGACCGCAGGCACCGGCTACGAACTCGACGCCATTGCCGCTGTGGTGCTGGGCGGCACGAGCCTCACGGGTGGCCGCGGCTGGATCTTCGGCACGCTGGTAGGAGCGCTGTTGATCGGCGTGCTGAATAACGGCCTGAACCTCATGGATGTTTCCTCGTTCTACCAGCAGGTCATCAAGGGCGGCGTGATTCTGCTCGCAGTGCTGATCGATCGGGGCAACAAGAAGTAAGCAGCTTTTTTTAGGCCACATGCGTGCGGACGAGCCGCTTTCGAACGGCGTCAAGCACTGGCCACACGACCCGGTTTCAATCCCGCTTTTTTAA
>FTKM01002694.1_pt1 | contig 22189 bp, 22 predicted proteins | sample 1658051 | NCBI WGS metagenome assembly FTKM01 (sample SAMEA3914794, study PRJEB12502) | metagenome | biome: forest; material: soil | place: Canada | collected 2011-07-05 | depth 0.1 m | reverse complement strand
GCGTACACACCGTCTAATACAACCAACCAACTAGTCAAGACCGTTAATGGCCAGAGTCCTACAACGGCAGGCGACATTACAATAACGACGACTAGAAACAAACTGATTAACGGACGCTTCAGGGTGTGGCAGCGTCCGGTTCCTGCGTCGGGGGCAATTGCTGGATTTATCGCCGACCGTTGGTACATGTCTAGTGCAGGTGCGACAGTCAGCCAGGGCTCCTCAACCGCACTGCCCTTTTACTACCTGGTTTGGCAGGAAACAGCAGGTACAGGAACACCGTACATATCGCAGTCCATGAACGATGTTACCTTGCTGAACGGACAGACCACAACGTTTTCTGTGTACGCCAATCCTTCGAAGTCAATGACAATAACCCCGTCATTGATTCAAAACTTTGGCACCGGAGGATCAACTGCGGTTACGACAACAGGTACACCTATAACGATGGCCGCGGGAGTATGGGCCCGTTATACCTTCACATTCACCGCACCATCCATAGCAGGCAAGACGCTAGGGGCGAATAACTACGCAAGACTCCAGCTTTCTACGGCTGCCAACCCAGGTACGTTTACGCTAAATATGTCTGAGGTGCAGTGGGAGATAGGGCCAAGCTTTATGGGTTACGAGTATGAAGATCCCTCAGTCACAACCAAGAAGTGTCTGTTCTATTACGAGGTCATCAACGGTGTGGTGTGTTGGTCTGGTCAACTGGGCAATACACAGCAGCCGAACATTTACGTGCCTTACGGCTACAAGCGCACGGCCGCACCGACGTTGACCTTTTCGTCAGTAGTAGTTTCCAACATAAGTACAGGTAATCCGACCAATATCGGACAAACGAATCAGGGTGTGAAGCTGCAATTGCCAGCAGGTAATGTGTTGTTAGGTGCATTCGCGTATTACAACTGTAACCTGAGCGTGGACTCAGAACTTCCTGTAACCTAAATGCTGTTTTAAAAACCCCGTACAAACTAATCTGTACGGGGTTTTATTTTGGTTGGGTTCCAATTTTACATATAGCTTATACCCGGAGGTAAAAATGAATACCAAGCAGGCATTGGCTGTATGGTTAGCCAGAAAAAGGCCTAAGGTCAGTTCCTGGCTCCTGCCTATCTGTATTCTCGGAGTGACTTTTACTTCAGGATACCTAGTGAAAAACAGTGAAGAACGGCAGTTCGAGGTACGACTCGAGGATCAGCGCAAGGCTATGTCCAACCAATATTCGGTGCAGTTGGCCTCCATTGAGGGGCTCCAACTCGAACGAATGAAGGAACGAGATAGGCGCCTAGAGGATCAGCTCGCACGTATTGACGAGCAGCACCAAATGATCCTAGACCTTCAAAAGGCAGTTGGTATAGTTATCGATAAGCAGAAGGTCCAGATTAGAGCCCACGATACCGAGCTCAAGGTCTTAAAGCGCACGGAAGACGCGGCAACCAAGGCTGCTATCGGCGTGACCTTAAAGGACAAGCAGGATATCAATCGCATAGTAGGGAGCTCCAAATGAGGTTTACCACAATAGGTCTTTTGGTGCTTGCGTTGCTGTTGGTTAGTTGTGCTTCGTCCAATCCTAATCTGTGTCCCGACGTCCCACAAATGAGCGACCGGGAGACGATTAAGGATTACACGGTACGGTTGATTAACCAATACAAAACCTGCAAGGCCAGTAAAGCAAAACCAGCCGACGAGGGTGCCAAGCTATGAGACCGTTAATAACTGCTGATTTTATAACCGCTGACAGTCTTAACAACACGGTTCAAAAACCGAAGAAGGCCAAGCCGGCCAAGCAGGCAACAGATCCACCGAAACCGAATCCGGACGAGACGTGGCAGAAACGAATGAACGATAAGTTCAAACACAAGCCTAGGGACAAAGCCAAAGAAACACCAGAAGGCACGTTCACTGGAAGTCCGTCCAAGATCGCGCAGGACCTTAAGAACCACAGTCCTGACGGCTACGACGAAGCGCAGAAAAAGCTGAACTCGTATATAAACCGACAGGGCAGGAATCTCCAAGGTGGTGATCGTAAACGACTCTACGACGCTAAGGATCACCTGAAAATGAACTACGGCATACACGACGATGGTACGGCCTCTGCCTCTGTAAGGGCAGCGGTTGTGGCCGATACCGAACCTACGATCTGGGCGCCGCCGCTGAAGCATAGTCCCGAGGCTGGTTCATTCGATCTCCTGGGCATAGTGCCAGATAACCGGGAAAAGATTCTCGAAGGGGCTGTCAAACGGCTTCGGGCCTCGGTACAGAACTCGGTACAGAATCCTAATACCAGGATGTCTTCGTTAGAGGACACTGAAGTCGAGGTGGATTCGACCTCTACGGTGACAAACAACGTATGCGAGTCACCGATAGCTCCAGATGAGTTTGATGCAGTGGACAAAGCTATACTGGCTCCCCCTCCCACTGGCACGGAAAGGGGATCAACGGTGGATGGCCCAGGGAACTCGTTCTCTGAGATTAACCCGCTGAGTAACTCTGCGTTTATGGCCGCGGCCCGGACGCTCGACCAAGCACTCAGCACTATTACGGCAGCCAACTACGTTGACGTGTCCGACGTAAGTTGAACTTTTATTAACCCTATAACCCCGCAGTAGAGAAGTAAGGTGTGACCATGAGAGACGCCGCAGACCAGGCACAAGACGTTATCGACCTTTTTACAAAAGCGGCATTAGCTGCTGGAAAGGCCGTTCCGGGCCTTCAACCAAGTGGTACGTGCCACAATCCAATGTGTGAATTGGAAATTCCTAAAGCTCAACTGTTCTGCAATATCCAATGTTCTCAGGAGTATGAGCAGCAACAGAAGATTTGGAAGCAGACAGGACGCCGTAGCTAAACTGAGGTAAATATGGCCAGTTCGACTTGCAATTGCATTACCGAAAACCCTGTACCGAGCAGGGCATCTGTTAGGCTTGAAGTTGGTGTTACAGCCGGCTCAAACCTCGTCTTGCGCAGCGTAGGATCGTTTGCGCAAATTTACCACGACGACCAAAGCGCTCAGTTTAAGCTAAGTTTGGCTGCTGGTGCAGTGTACACGGTTACCGGAGGTACTTCCCTGCTGTTCCTGTCGGTATCTGGCCCCGTAACCGTGGCGCTGACACCTATAACTGTAGGCGGTACGGTTATCAGTATGACGGTGAATTCGTTGTTGGTTCAGGACGGATCGTGGGCCTCGGTAACGCTGACGAATCCAGGCACAACCGCAGTAGATGTAAACATGGTGTACCTACCGTACGTGGCCCCTTGACCACGCACATAAAGAGAAAGCCCCACCCTAGTTGAATTTAGGGTGGGGCTTTCCTTTTGTGGCTTGTTACTTGGTTCGTGCCTTAGCATATGCACGAACTAGGTACTGAACACTCAACGACGGAAGGTCTTCTAGTGCCTGCGCTGCTGATATAGCATCCCTTGCCTTCTGGAGGTTGGCCAATGCTAACCCATAAGAGGCTTGGTAAGCCTCGTCTCGGGCCACAATAGACTGTGCCAGGTCTGATACATCAATACCCCTAGTAGTTGCCAACACAGATAGCAAGGACCCTCCGGTGTCTCCTCCTAAGTAGGCCTGGGCTTCGCTAATCTGACGGGGCCACGACTGTCGCTCGCTGGCGCTGTAGTTCCCTTGAAGGTCTGCTACGGCGGCTTCAAATACGTCTTGGCACTCTGCCAGCGATACTGCCTTTAGCGCGTCTAAGGTAGCTTCTCGGACGTCTAGACCAAGTACCCAAGCCCCGTCATATTGATAATAAACTCCGTCCGACGGTTTGGGTGGTGGTGCCCAGGTCGTTGTGTTATCTGGCGGTGCGGTGTCCGCGTCCTGGACGGTAACCTCACCAGTACCGATGAGCAGGGTGCCCTGGCCTACCTTAACTGAGGTATAGCCATGGTGTGTGGTCTGCTGCTGAACTGCGGTGTCTGTAGTATCTGTCATTGTTATTCACATCCTTCGGTTAGGAGACCTGGTAAGCAAGCACCTGCGTAGACTCATCTGGGCCTGGACTCAGACCTGACCAGTTAGCCTGAACGGTAAACACGTTACCTGCACTTGCAGAAACTTGGGTCTGGCCGTGCATAATACCGTAGGCGATACCCTGTTGGTCACCGTACACCGTGTTCTGGTCAACTAGGACACCGTTGATATAAAGCTGACCACCGTTCCAGGCATTCTGCATAGCACGAGACCATGCAATGATGGTCCATACCCCTGCCTTGGGAATCGTGATATTAACGGTATTACTACGAGCGTAAGCACTAGCCAAACCAGCGACCGCACCTTGCTTGTTGGCCACCGAGAAGGGCTCCCAGGTGCTCCAATTGGCACCAGAATTCCAACCTTGACGCCAATAAGGGGGAAGGCCACCAATACCATTAGCGTCCCCTCCACCTGAATTCCAGGGGAACCAAATCTGGGTTGTATCAGAGCCTCCGCCGCCGGCTGTGGTGTTATGAATCCACACGTTAGCCGAATACGTGGTGGGTACGTTAGCCGGGAAACCGGAGGGACCGCCACCTGCATAGTACAGGCCGGACGGAAGTGCATTGTTATTCAAGTCGTCAGCGGAACTCAGGCTTCGACCAGTATTATTACCACCCTGAAGTAGACCATAGCCCGAGATATGTCCAGGTGTATCGACGATCAAACCGTTGCCCGCCGTTGCTACACCAGGAACCGTAGGGGTAGCCAGCACCGCAAGTTCGGGAGCATCGATAATCTGCTCGTAATAAATCTTACCCATCGACGCCATGTCATCCCGGTAAAGCGTGACCTTAGAGGCTACCGGGGGGATGTTTATAAGCGGACTGTTGTTATAGGTGCCGTCATTGGTCACATTCAGGTTAAACCGAAGGGTGGGGTTACCACCAGAGGCATTACCATTGACTACACTCTGAACCGAACGGAAGAAGCCATCTTGGGTGCGTAGAACAAACCGTCGGTTCAACGAAGTCAGATCCTGGGTCATCAACTCACTAAGCAAGATCTCAACCCAGGACGTAGATGCATTGGCTACGTTGAACGTCGAGGAATCGTTATGGGGATTCTTATACTGGAAGTAAGGGGCCCCTACCATAGTCCACTGAGCATCCGACGCGTTAGTCAACAGGGAGGCTTCCCCTGAAGCGTTAAGCTCTTTGACCAACGACATAGGAAGATCAGGATTAGCCGATACCGAAGGCGGATATATGTCAGACCATTGGTACACGTCAACCACGGAGGGTGGGGCGCCTGATGTATCAATCTGGAATACAGCAACAGACTGTTCAAGTTTAAGCAGGCAGTGGAACGTATAGCTAGAGATAACGTTAGTCCCTAGCGAGGAGAACTTGGTCTGCAAATCGTCAAAAGCGGCGATGGCGAACAGTACCGAGTCAGTGCTAAATACTCCGGCAGAGTCCGCTAGGTATAGGCCTACTTCACCGAACTGGAAGGGGCCTGCTTCTGGCGGAATCGTGATAACAATGTCCAGCGTGTTATCTCCGATAGATTGCCAGGACGTAACAGCGCCAGAGAACAGCGTGGTACCTCGGAGTCCTTGTTGACTCCTATCAGGCGTGTAGCCAAAGGAGGAGCCAATACGCATCCCTACAATGTGGATAAAGGGGCCTTCAGGGTTGGCGACCGATGCAACAGCCAACCCTGCGTTGGTAACAACTAATTCTGGACTTGCTTCACTCATGGTGGAGAACCTCTTGGGGTAAGTTAAATCAGGCGGCTGGAGATCAAATTAAGCGGCTGATTTACCGAGTTCTGGGTAAGACCGGTGACATACTCGATAACACCGTATCCTGATAGGAACGCCGGGGGTGAAGTTTGCAGGCTGACCTTGGTACCAGTTACAACCAAGGCCTCGGTATCTGACCACGACAAGTAGATTAGTCCCGAGCCGTTGGAGGCCGTAGCTGAAGTGGCAGCTAGACTAACCACAGTCTGGTTGTTACCAGGAAAGTCTGAATAGAACTTGATAAAGTTTGCCCTGGCATTCAGTACCGCAGTTGACACCACGCTCGTCGAGGTCACAACCTGGCCAAGTATCTGAAACTGGGTAGCAAACTCGGTGAGGTTCAAGGACGTTCGGGCTTGGCACCCAACCAGTCCCCAGTAAGCACTGGTATCCGTTATGTTGCACACAACACCGGATAGAGACAGGAGTGATCCCTGTGAACCAGTTGAGGATCTAACGTAGTCGGCCTGGAAGCTAACATCTGTCATGAGGTTGTTAGGCGCAGCGGCCGGCAGTTGGACCGTAACACCCATCATGTTCAAGGTACCGCCCTGGAGATTGAAACCGAAAATCTTGTTAAGTGATTGGATTGTACTAAGTCCTGGAGATATCGTAGGGCGGCTCAGGTCGGACATGATCCACGGATTAGTGGTCCCGTTAACCATGCCCGAGTTAAAGTCACCGTAATTTATGTCACCATAGAAAGCCAACGAGAGATCACTACCCCTGGGAATGCTGAAGTCCGAGGTCTGCACATGAGTCTGACCACAGCGAAGGGCTATGGTGATATTCGATCCCATGTATATCCCACCAGGGAATAGGGCCAGAATAGTGGTGAATGCCTGGGCCAAGGTCTTAATCGGCAAGGCTTTGGTACCTGCATTGGTGTCGACGCCGTTTACGGCATCAATGTACAACGTGAAGCCAGATTCGGTACCGACGTAAAGGCCGTCTCCTAGGATTTGAAGCTGATTGCCGGCAACGACCGACACAGGCAACGTTGACGGGGGAACTGTGTCACCGCTATCCATAGGACGGTGAACTTCAAGGCTGGAATCGTAGAAGACCGGAGTGCGTTGGGTCATGATGTAATCCAATAAGGTGTTAAGTAACCAGTGCCGGTAACGTCTGCAAAGCCATCAGGATTGGCCAGTATGTAATCCCTAGAGGTACCCAACATTAACGTAGGCACCTGACCCAGGTTAGTAGCCTTGGGTATAGGTGCGGTCGCATATCCAGGAATACGGGCTGTAGTTCTAGAGGAGTTAGGAACTTCCAAGAACTCCACGGGACCACATAGAAGTTGATACTCTCCGGCAGGCAGCGCAGCCCCTGGACCCATAACCGAAGTAGCAATCTCAGGACCGTCGACGGGCGTCTGCTCCGTAGCCGCGTACACTGGTATGGTGAGACCGTTAATCATCATCCAGGACGAGGGACTAGCCAACAGATATAGTCCAGTAGATCCCGCACCTTGGGGTACAAGTGCTGAGACCGATACGTCAGGATCCGTTTGCTGAACCGGAGGGGCAGATGCACCGTAGCGAGCAAAGTTACTCATCACAATGACGTTGTTTGCCCACAAGCCAATGGCAACTATGGAAGCCGATGTTTCCCCAACATTAGGTGTGTCCACAATGTTGAGGTTGAATCGGAAATCCACGGCCTTCAGCACCAGGTTGTAGTTAGCTATCTCATAGAAGAAGGTAATGAGATCCTGCACCGATACTGAGGCCAGGTTACCACCTGCGACCTCAATCTGTACGTGGGTCGTTGGATACCACGTACCGTTCTCCCATATAGGTGTACCAATACCACCGTCTCCTTCAGGTAGAAAGGTCACGTAGTCTTCGGTCCACAACTTAATAACTGTCAACGACGTTCCCAGGCAGTAGTTCATAAAATCAATGAACGACTGGGTGCCCTTGCCGAACCAGTATTTACCAACCCAGCGGGATATCTGCTGGTACTGTTTGTCGGTCAGCAGACCTGCTGATTGGAGATTCATACCCAGCGTATTAACCTGCTGAACAACGAGCTGGCGTTCGTAAGAAGGCCACTGCGAATCGTCGAGCATCACTGGTTCATCGGTCACCGCGTTGTTATAGATAGCCTCCTCGAGAGCGGGATCCGTAGGCCACATGTTACGCAGATTCTTAAGGATCTCAATCTTCTCATCGACGAGAGGCCCGAACACCGTGTCTATGGCCTCCGCATACTGGAGGAAATAGGGATTTGTGTAGAGATACGGGGGCAAGAGAACCGTCCGTGGTGTACGGTATCCCAGCCTCACGTTCTCTACGTGGTCTTCACTTGGAGTATCTAAGGTGTAGGTAAAGAGTCCCACTGTTAACCTCCGAGCAGGCGAGTCGGATCTTCGCCAGGCTGGCGTTGCTGACGATTCGAATAATAAACATTCACGGTCAGGCTCTCAAGTTGATTATACTTGATAGGGAAGTCTTGGCTGGTTGGCAGTGTGCCCGTTGGGGTCACGGCGCCCGTGTCGGTGAACATGTAATTAACCTGGGTAGCACTGGTTACCGGTATGGTGGCCAACAACCCCAGGGACGAGGTACCTGCGGTAGTAACAGCACGGCCCCAAACCTGATACTGGGTGGCGTTATCTACCCCTTCCCAGGCCAACTGGATAGCGTAGTTGGCTACGTTCGTAATCACCTGGGGAAATACCCAATTCTGCGGGATACCAACCTCAGTAGTTACGTTGCCGTCGGAATCGGTGTACTGAACCGTTGACGATATCGAGTAAGCATACACAAGCTCACCAAGATCTCCTCCACCAGGAAGCAAGGTGTACGTGATAGGTGGGCTGGGTGGAGCGGTGACAATCATATCCGATGTAGGTGCGTTGACCTTAACGTAGCTAATCAATCCCGGGTTGGCATTGGCAATAGTTTCCTTCAGGTCATAATCGTAGAAGTCAGTCATCAACAAACCAGGACGTGGTGCAAACAGATTGGTCAACGCGGTGGTCGAATTCAACTTGACTGCCGTGGGGTCAGCGGAGTTATAGATATAAACATCCACGTCTACAATTCTAGGTACGGGGATAGCTTCCTGCCACAAGAAATATCCCGAGTACATCGTGATTTTCTGCAAGTAAGTCAGGAAGTCCTGAATCTGGGCTTGCGTCCAACTCGAAGTCGTCAGGGCACTGACCCGGATAATATTCATCCAGCGCAGGTCGTTAGGATCAATCTCCCGTTGTGCCTGGGTCACCGCGTCCACGATACCTGGGTAGGTGGCGACCAACGCAGTGTATTGATTCTTGGTCACCGCGGACTCATAGGTGCCGAAGGAACCAGCCGCTACGTTCTTATAGGCAACAATCTGCTTGTCAGAAGCACCACCAGTAGGATTGGTCTGCATTACCCCCTGGATGAGAGGGAAACCTGCGGTGGTCACCGTCTTCCCTGAGGTTTGCAGTGAGTTACCATCGACCCCGGTAGTGACCACGTACGTTATGGTCACCACGTCATTGACCTGAGGGATAGTACCAAACTGACCACTTACACCCCCGGCATTGCCGAAGATGAACATAGCCCGGCCATCAAAGGTTGATACGTCGGCGAAACCTGGAAGACCGTCAAAGTTCCACAGGACACCAAACGACTTGTCGATGGTAATGCTGTTGACCTGGACAATAACGTCTTGATCCGAAACGGTGAACGAATCCTCTGGAGTAACATAGAACTGACGATCTGTTCCCAGGCCTGCGATTACTACCTGCTTAACTGTGCCCTGGAACAGGGTTACCGTGGTTGGTATGTTAGCCACCAAGGTAATAGCGTCACGATTAAAGAAGGGGGAACCGGCAACCGTGAACTGACTCAGCGGACTAAGACTGACCGTGGTCGGACTAGTCATCACCACAGGAGCCGATGCTGGGAGATATCGAGTGAGTCGCAGACCCTGCATCTGGGCAATGGTCAGAATTGCGTCATCGCTCTGTGCTGTTTGGGAAAACGCATCCTCACTTGCACGGATAATCCGACCTTGGTTAAGTGTACCTACAGCCGACACTAACTCGGTCAAGGTTTGGCTAGTCTGGGTGGTAAGGTTGCCCTGCCAAGCCGATTGCGTACTCAGTGCGACCTGAAATTGATTTACGAATTGATCGAAGTCCTGTGATAAATCCGACAGTGTGTATACAGTTGCCACGTTGAACCTCTTAGGTAGGTTTGTTCAGTGAAAAGGATACCGCATACTGCTGACCATTCAAAGTCAGGGTATAGGATATCCGCACGTCATAACCAGGCAACGTATAGTTGGGATTAATGTACGTGTCTGAAACATTGATCTGGATACGGGGTTCCCAGCTCTGGATCGCACCGATGGAAGCCATCTGCATTTTTGTCGCAGTGATAGGATCTAGTGGCTCGTGGATGAATTGCCACCACAGTGAGCCATAGGTGGGCTGAAAAATCCGACCCCTAGATCCGATGGGACACTGGAAGAGATTGTAGAGTGAGTTCCCTATAGCAGGGACGTCCGGCAAAAGGTCAGGGTTACCGTCTAATGTGAAATTCGAGTTTACATCAACCCAAGTTGCCCCAACCAACGAATAGTTTGTTATTGCCATAGGTTACACCTGTTGGTTAGGTACGTCGGTAACACCATCATCGTAATCATGGGTGTGCGTGTCATATACTTCGCGCATGTTACGCATTGTTCCACCACCGCCTGCTGTGTTGTCCGAAATATCGCCAGCGGCAGCTATAGTCGAGTCGCCAGTCACAGGTCCTTGAAACACATGAGAGGCAGCCTTGTACGTTGCAGTCCCGCCGGCCTCGATATCGATAGTGCCACCGGCCTTTATGGTCGCATTCCCTGAAACGTTGACAGTCCATGACCCTGAGGCATTCTCGGTATCGTTAGCTACCTGTGTGGTACGGTTGCCTGAACCATCTATGTCCACACGGGCTCCTGATGCGGTGATAAAGGCGTATGTCTTAGTTTGCAGGTTATAGATTACTATGTTGCCTGCTGGGTCCTCGAAACCCCAAACGTTGGCTCCCGCAAACATCGGATTAGCGTTAGGTACAGTGGGCAACGTACGGTACAGGGGACGGTGCTCGTCTCCACCTTGGAGTTCTATGACGACCGTCGACCCAACCTGCGGCACACCATAGGTACCATACCCTTTACCGAAGCCAAAGGGGCTATCTTTAAGAGGACCAATCCAGGGCACGTCACCTAATGAGGTATCGAACAATCCCGGCACGTCGGCCTTGATACGCATACCGTTTAAGGGATCGTTGTTGGCCGTGACCGTTCCTAAATAATAGCCCTGATCGTACTTCTCATGGGCTTGCATCTGCTCGTTGGCTGGATGAAACATTTAAACTCCTAAGCGGCCACGTATGGCTGCATGGTACCCATTCGGATCCCAAGTAATTTTTCAGCGTAGGTACCGCCTTGGATGAACAGGGCCTTTGCTCCTATGGTGTAGGTACCTGCGTAAGGCAAGTCTTGCTTTTGGGTCTCGTTGTCGACCTGGAAAGTAAACTTGTCTAACAAGGTTAGGCTAGAGGGGCTCATCATCAGGAACTCTACACCTAAGGAATATAGGCTGGCCAGTCGACGGTTCTGATATATAGCCTGGTCGTATTTCTCGTGAGTGTTACCTACGTCAATACCACCGAACGTTCGGTAGCCTTGACCAATCTGTTGACTGATATCCGTATTGAGGTAGTACCCACTGACGTCCGGAGTGAAGGTCATCTGGGACATTGCCGTCGACGGTGTGGCTGACGTCATGGACTGACCATAGCGTGTATGTTGATAGCCTTGAAATTTGTTGCCCATGCCTGAACTAGCAGCAGGGGCATAGTTAGAGCACGTAAGCGATCCGCTGACCTGCTGTCCGAACACGACAGTTACCGTAGGGTCCGGCAGGTTAGTCACGTTCTTATAGATGAGCTTACCAGCGCCGGTGGGATCAACTCCGGCGACCATACAAGAGCTATCATCTATGTACCCACGAGGGACAACAAAACTGGTCCACTCACCATAGGTACGGTTGCGGGGTAACCACAACTGAGAGTCGGCGGTCTGTACGCCATCGTAGGTCATGCCGCATTTAGAGGCCACCGAGGACATAAGATCCCCGGAGGTACCGGTAAAGCCTGCGGTTACCGTCCCTGTCCAAAACAGCGGATTGTCCAGGTAGCCATCGATCTCATACTGGAAGCACTGCCCGTTGAAGGTCTTTACATGATTGAACTTCCGAAAGTTGTAGGTCGTGGTGGCCTGACCGTATGGTGCTATCGTTATCGTCAATGGAATGCCATCCTGTAACGACAGATTGTCCAAGGTGTGCCTGACATCAGAGATTGCGAAATGGCACGTAGGTAAGTTGGTTCGAGTGGTCCAACCTATCTGAAGGAAGTTCAGCAGGTTGAACGTATCAAGCGGGAAGTCGGTACCGTTGATTTGGATACCGACTTCTAGGCGTCCGCTAAGCGCATAGGTTGAATTAGCCATTACACAGTCACCGAGGTTCCTGTCTGCGTCTGGTTAGCCCTAGAGGCGTAGGCAACAAGGTCAGATTTTGAGGGCACGTTCATAGTCAGTCCAGGATACACGTCTGTCAGCGGATCACTCAATCCGTTGTAGGCCAATAAAGCCAGCCACAGGGAGCAGTCCTGGTACAGGGAATAAGCCAGCCCCGGCATGTTATACGCAGTCGCTGAGGTTATGGTTATCTTATTTTGCGCCTGGATAGCAAACCGGACGTTCTTATACCCCGACCGAAAGATTGAATATGCGGTACCTGTGTTATCGATCGGCGTGAATGCCGAGTAATTCATTGCGCCGGAGTAGCCGGTACTGGACATGGTACTACTCCCTAGGAGAAGTTATAGACGTTTGAACCTACACCAGCGGTAGAGGTGCCAGGGATAGAAAATCCGTAGCTGTCTACACCTGAGGTTGTAGAGCCGGTACTGCTGCCTGAGGTGAGGAAAATCTGGTCTAAGTCGGACTGCACAAGGGTGAACATGGGGCGGAAGCTTACCGAGACAATTACGTGGTGTGGCAATCCAGTTACCGCATCGAAGTTCGAAGTGAATACATTGCCTACGTGGGTGATTATCACGTTGTCAAAGAACAGATAGTTACCGATCCGAATCTGGATACGGTTACTTATCAGCGACTTCCAATAGGCAGCAGTCCCTAACTGGGGATTCGTCCCACCTGTGGTGTTACCGGAGGTGGTTGAAGTCGCAGGCGTATCTGTAGTGGTTGTACTACCGTTAGACATCGTGGCCGGGGTAGCGGTCTGACCAGTAAAGGCCGAAATAGCGCCGGATGCTACGTTCTTGGTCGCAGAAACAATCCCAGAGGACACTGCTGAAACCGAATTTACCCCAGAAGTTATAGTGTCCCCTAGTACACTACCCAGGGCTGTCAAATCTAGCTGGGGTCCTGGACTTTGCATCAAGCCATATTTGTTGATCGTAGGTACAACCAACTTCATTAGGTTCAGCACCGGGGTTCGGACATCAGCATCCGGATCAGTTTCTGTATAGAACTCTAAGTTGAAGGACAGGTCGCCGGTGGTAGAACCAGTCCACAGCTGAGCAGTCATAGACTGGACAGCCAGCTTCATACCCATCATGGCCGCCGCACCGTTAATCAAACCGTTCTTGGTAAACGACTGCGGAAGCAAAGTTTCGTAGGCAGCAGAAACATCAAAGCTCACCGATTCTGGAATAGGGGCAGTGATTGAAGTAACCGCGGTGCCCACACCAGGCTGCCCATACTGTTGAATCGTTACCAGATAACTGGTGTTTGTTCCCATAGACATTTGGGGCTCCTAGTTGATTCTCATGGGCTGGCCGTTAGGCCCCCGTATAATTTCTGAGTTAGCTACCTGTAGGGGTTGCTGAACACCCCTAGCACTACCAGTCGAAGTAGGGCCCGCAGGTTGCCCCTGACTAGCGTATCGAGTACCAGTGTCTGCTGTAACGTTGGTTGCCAAGAGTGCGATGTCTTCATCAGCACGTCCGTGAACCTGCGAGCGCCACACGGTATTCTGAGTCAAGTTGTCCACCACCCCCTGGACGTCGAAGGCCTGCATCTTGGCTGTCCACGAAGGCCATCCACGAGAGCTACCATGCGGAGTCCAGAACTGACCCAAGTTAAATGCCATATCCACCAGTGCCGCTTGACCCTGGATATTAAACCTATCGAAATTTGGCATACGTCGGGCAATGGCCAAATGTTTCTCATAGTCAGTGGTAAACAATGCGTCAACTTCTGCGTCAGTTAAGGTACGATCCCAGGCCGCCGGCAGGGACAGGCCGTCACCGATCAAGTGACCTATACCGATGGTCCACAGTCCCTTAGAATCCTTATAGGGCCGGTTCTTACGTCCCTCATGCCGGGCTATTATAGGACGAACGTAGTTTTCCAAAGAATCACCGGTAGCCGGTGTAGGGATAACTGGGGACGGTTCAGGCCTACGAGGGGCCTGGGCTGCAACTGGCGCCCTAGCAGGCTGCTCCGGGGGCGGTTGAACTGTTCGAGTATGTGACGGTTGTACCGAGGGTGTCGTTCTTACTCCTTCAGTAGACGGCAGGGCTGGGGTAGTTGTCTGCTGTTCCGAAGTCTGCGGCACGTTATCAGGTGCGTAGAAGTATTCCTTCTTGGCTTGATACTCCTGATACTCAGGTACAGCTTCGGGCAACTTGTAATCAGCCATCATCTGCTTGGCATCTGCTGGTGTTGGCTCTGAGTCGTTAAAGAACCGTTTATAGATCCAGTAACACACAGCACCAACACCAGCCGCCCCTAGGATTCCCCAACCTATAGGGTTACTTATAAGAAAGCCCCCGGCCTCAAGTAGAACAGACCGAAGAAGGAATTCCCCGGCCATTCGCAACCCACCTATTAGAACCTCTTCTGTGAACCAGCGTACGGCTGACCATATAGACTCGATTACGACCTCTGCACCTGTGCGGGCCACCTTGCCTACAAGTTTCTTCAGGAACCACTTTAAGATACGTTCAGGCAAGGGCTTCTTTTCGTCACCATCGTCCTCGTCAGAGTCTTTACCAAAGTTAGGCCCATCGTCATCACCTAAGGATACCAAGGCTATTAGTGAGGCACGCTGCTCGTCTTCGTCTGCCCCTAAACCGTCTACTAGACTTCCCATAGAGCGTAGGTCTGAACCCTCGGTCGAGGTGCCCTGCCCTTGGGGACGAGTCCGTTGCACCTGATCGGCGAGTTCGAGGAAGTCCATATTAATGACCCAGTATAGAAGGCGTATTCATGATAACCAAATGGTCGCTGGTACCCTGCGTGAAACCAAAGCTATTTAAACCTACAGGGGCTGAACCTTGTACCATAGGTAACGGAGGCTTGTTAGTACCTGCACCAGGATCGGGAGCCGTCGTGCCTGGTAGAGGTGTTGAGGTCGCGGGACTTACATTAACACCACCAGAACTGACCGAAGTAGGGCCCTGGCTGTTGTTAGTAGTCGAGTTAGCAACGTTTGTCCGTTGGGTATTAACTGTGGTACCACCAGAGCCTGTGCCGTTAATGGCGTCCTGCTGTTGGTCCCTGGACGTTTTGCCCCCAGTAAGCATCTGACCGAAGTCTGAAAAGCCACGGCCAACTCGGTTGACCATAGTTTCGTTATCGTACTTATGTTCCTGATAAGCCTTCTTGGTCTCAGGTGAGGCTGCGTTATAAAGGGTCTGACCTTTCTCGGTAAGGTTGCCGTCTTTATCCTCTTCCTTGGCAATCATCGCCGCCTGTATAGTAGGCCCACCTGCGGCCTTGAGCTGTTCTGCAGGAGACATTTGATCCAGTTGAGCCTGTGCCGTGGGTGTCAGCTTGGCAGTGGACTTGGAACCCCCGCCAATGCCCAACTTAGTCAGCACCCAGTCAACTATGCCTGAGGTTTTGTCCTTCAACCAATCCCAAGAAGTAGAGAAAGATTTCTTAAGGTTGTCCCAGGTGATGTAGGTTTCAATGTCCTTGCCTAGCTGCGTCCACATCTGGGGATCAAAGATTGAGGCCAACAGACCTACCGTTCCCAGGTCCTTAAGGATATCTGTAAACGTGGTCTTTGCCTTCTTAGCTTTCTTCTTCGCACCATCACCTATCCAGCGAGCAAACGACTGCCACCAAGTATCGGCCTTTTTGGATTCTTCCTTCTCGTCTTCAGCGTCAGAGGCGTTTGGATTATCGCCTTCCTTTCTGTCCAAGAAGGATTCAAGACGGTCGAACAGTGCGGCTTGGCGTTGCTGCTCAAGCTTCTGTCCTTCCGTCTGTTGACCAACCTGCTGCCCTGGGGCTAAGGTCGAGGACTGATTCTTGATTCCTGCAGTCTCGGCTTTGGTTTCCAGGGAATCGGTTAAGGCCTCTTTAACTTCGTCCTGGGCTACAAATTCCTGCGCACGGACCTCAAAGGATTTGCCTTCGCCAGGTTGGTGCAGGAGCTTGTTAACCAAGTTAGCTACGTCAGCCTTTATCTCCTGCACCGAAGCATATATCCGACCGAACACAGAACCTTCGCTGTCTTGCGATTCCTCTAGGAGCTCATTGTTGGCCAATAAGTCATCAACAGTGGGCAGATCCTGAGGCGGAAGGCGCTCATACAAATCTGCGAATGACTTGCTGAGCGTCTCCTTGAAGTCCTCGGTTTGGTTCTGGCTCTCAATCTCAATAATGTCTTTTATAGAGGCCAGAAGGTCTTCCATGTGAGGGGCCAGGGCCTTGTTCAAAGCGTCATCGTAATCCGCGCTTCCTGGACTACCTGCTGAGTCAGCCAGCTTCGATGCAGCATCCACAGCCTCGTCAAACACGGTTTTAGCCACGTCTGACATTTTGTCCAACGTATCTGACACCTTCTTGAAGTCACCAGCAGATCCTTTGCCGGCTACGATCTTCTCGAAGGCGTCGTCCTTTGCGTTTTCTAACAATGCCCACTTGGACTTAGCGGCCTGGTTGTTGAAGGTCATACCCTTCTTGGCCATGTTAATCTCCTAGTCTAACCGGTTAGCCTACCCAGAGACGGCCTTCTTTAGCTGCCTCAATACGTTCGTTACGCTGAGCTATTGCGGCGTCCGACAACTGTTGGAACCTATAAATAGGCATGTCGTCGTCGACCACAATATGATACTCAGAGGCCAGCACTCGGTGGCGGTTCATCAATTCCTTAGGATCAGGAACGGGAAAGAAACGTAGACGCGTCCAGGACGAGAGCCGACCTCCGGCGGGCACCACATACTGAGCACGTCATGGTTGTGTGTTCCTCAACGCCATAATTCGACGTTGCGGTCTGGAAGTCCTTAAGCATCAAACCTACGTCAGGGCTTTCCATTTCCAGCCAGTTAATACGATCCTCAATCGACACGTACTCGCCCTTCGAGTGCAGGTTCGAAGCCCGCTGTGCCAAGTAGGCAAATTCTACACGGGTGTTCGGACTACGCATCATCGGGTGGTCCAGGAACTCGATAACGTCGCGCATAGTCGGCGGACTGATAACAAACGGCGCATCATCAGGCAGCTTGTAGACTTCCGGATCGGGAATCATTTCCAGGTCGTAAGTCTTGAGCGTCGTCTTATCGATTATTGCCTTGAGGAGTAGGGATTCTTCCTTGAGTTCCTTCTTCTGTACCTTCTCAAGGTGACCAGTATTGCGACAGATGTCCTTGTGCGTGAAACTCATTTTGGTGAACGAGTTAAAACGCAACCAATACAGCACGGTGTAGAAGTCGGGCACCGTCAGGTCGAAGGCCATGTTCTTAAACTGAGGATCCGAACTGTAGATGACCGTCGACACAGCCTCTACTACAGGCTGCAGGGACTTCTCTGATTGAGCTCGTTGCAACTTGGCCAAATGTGCGTTCTTAAACGGGACAACGTACAAATCCTTGAAGTCATAGTAGGCAAACCGTGAATGCAAATACAGGGAGCTACCACCTGAGTCAGCCACCGGTAGAACATAACCGGGCATAGGATTCATTACCCCAGGGGTGGTAACATCTGCCGCCACCGGGCTAGGTCTCGGCGCTTCATGCCACTGTCCGGCTGCGGGAGGATGGACCTCTACCGGTCGCGGAGCCATAGGCATCGGTCGGGCGTCCCGGCCCTCTAGTGCAGCTATAAGTGACGGATCTACTGAGGGTCCTTGGCGTGGATCAGCCATAGTACCTTGGGATTGGCGTTGAACCCTAGGACTGGGGGCCAAGGGCTCGGCGTGCATAGTAACTGAAGCACCACCGGTTTGCGGATGAACACTGTGCGCCACTGCCTTGGCCACTGCATTAGTATTACCAGGATTTTTCTGCTGGGCTAAATACTTATTCCGAAGTGCAGACCTATCCTCGCCAGTGGGGAAGGGGACGTTAACCGACTGATTCATGGTTTAGCCTTATTAGGTTAAAGAAGGGAAAGGGCTGAGTTAGCGGCCGCCGACAAACCGTTATTTATGCCGGAGACCACGGTGTTGGTCAATGCGTTGTTGACCAATAATGATGTCAAACTACCTGGGATGTTACTCAAATTCACGAACACGTCGCCTACAGAGAAGTTGACGTGGAAGATGATTCGCTCGTTACCTGACTGGCTGGTCAGGGCAACGTCGTCTAATCCTAGGGGCCAACACTCTGTGTATTCCAAAGTAATCAGAGTTTGCTTGGTAGGATCTATCATGTACACATAGATCGGAAGCTTATAACCAGACGCACGACCAAACCCGCCTGCTGTGTTCAACGTTGCAGCCGTATAAGGACGGAGCTTGGCATTCTCCCAAGCCATAAGGTATTGCATGGACGTATTGTCCACGTCGGCGTAGAAACTAAGCCTCAGGTTGTTTACCGAGTACTGGGTAGGGTAGTGGCGTTTGCGGCCGTCTCGGAAGATAGACAGTTCCTGGAACGTCCTCAAGGGCGCGGAGCACTCCTCAACGTAGTACCAGGGAAGCTGGGATGATGAGCTGCCCGTTTGAGACCCACCCATAGACCCGGAAAGAACCGACGTACCAAGCAAATTCGATACCAGCGAGTTCAAGGCCGAGCTAGCACTATTGACCCCTGTCCCTGAGGCTCCCGCAGGTGCGCCAACGACGGGAAGCTGACAGTACCAAAGATACGTCAGCATAGGATCTGGACGGGCTAGGGCACCATTCAGGGCATCACCGGGATTAACCCCACCAGAAGAGCTGAAAGTGGAGGAGTAGCCTGGCTCTGTAGTCGAGGACGAAGACGAAAATCCTAATACGCCGGACAGCGCCTGGCTTGCCAAGTTACTAGGACTTAAGCTCGATACTGCACCAGCTACGTTACCTGTTGCCAGATTAGTTATGGCTGATACTGCCGCACCAGTTGCGGCTTTAACTGTGTTGGTAACAACCGAATTAGCAGCACCTACGACCTGGTTGGTAACCGAGTTCTGCAGGATTGAAGCGGCGTTCTTGGCTGAGTTTACTGTACCAGTGACTGTGTTTTGAATTTGGGAAGTTTCTCGCCCAACTATGTCTGCAAGAAAAGGCATGATGCGCGTTCCTCGGTAACGAGGAGCAGCAGGGACCGTGCGGGGGATTTGGAGAACCTCACGGAGCTTATGCTCCTCGGGTAGAAAAAAGAGAACAGCAACCGGTGGACGAACCGGGGTTGTTACTGACCAGGTTACGGGGAGTAGCTGGTATATGTTTCCAACCTTGCTGTTCCATAAAACCTTAAAGTTCGAAGCCCTTCCTTGCCTAAGCAACGATCGCACCTAACAGACGATCATACCTCGAACCTTGTGGCGTCCATAGAATACATGAATCTATTGCAATCAAATTAGAGTCACTTGGTTGCTTTAAGTCTTGCAACTACCGAACTCCACACCTGAATAAGACCGGGATCTACCGCGATATAACCATTGGGGGCTGGACGCTCTAGGCTAAGCGTATCCGGTGACAACCGTCCTTGAGGGGGCAGGTAGAACCCATTCTGCTGGTCCGGATCAGTACGCATGAGGTTAGGACCAGTGTTACCTTGGTATAGGTCACGACGAACTTCGGTCGTGCACCACTCCGGAGTATCCGGCCAGTATTCCTTAGTCCTGTATATGATCCACATAGTTGCTAACTGGAGCGTAGGGACAATACGAACCTGAAGTTGGTCCAACATCTTTTGGGGCTTGTTGGACGAACAACAGACGACAATTTCCTCAGACCTAGCAGCAACTTGCCTTAGTTGCTGGACGTCCCGCATAATTTGGGATTCAACTTGAGGCGTGAAGTCGTCGAATAGTATTCCGGTGTAGACTCTGCGATCCGGCTGTCCTTGGGGCTGATTTGGTACGGCGGGCATTATCAGCCTCCTTAGGCTTTAGTTTAGCGCTACCAGTAGAAGTATGGGACACCGGGTTACTGTCCACGGTGCCCGGTTCAGGCGGAATCAAAAACGAATACATAAGCGTTAGCTCCGGAGCGTAGTCCGTCCAAGCTTCTCCTGGTTTGCTTTACGAAGCTGGGCACGGTAGTTCGGATCACTATCAGCCTTAGTCGCGATGGTCAGGATGCGGCTATTAGCATCCTTACGCTTCTGGGCTGCCACCGCCGAATGGACGTGTTTGATCTTTCCCGTCTTCGTCAGTGTAATCGTGTCTGCATCATTAAATTCACGTGCCATCAAAGGTACCCGACGACCTTGGACAAGCTTGTTCATCATCTGGGAGGTCAACGTGCCCTGGATGGAAGCACCGATTTTATCCCGATCTACCGATGTACGGTCGTCGTCATCAAACTCGCTATCCTCTTCACCTTCGTGGCTAGTATCCTTTGAGGTGTACTGGGCCAACCGGGCGCGCAGTTCCTTATCCTCTTCCAAATCACGCATCAAGCCTTCCGGGTCAATGTGGGCTGCCGTCATCCACAGCTTAAGCGGAATAGGTACGCCCTTGTCCGAAGCCATTTGCAGCATCTCCGCCATGTTCTCCTCACCCTTGGCTTCAAGGCTTTTCTCCCAATGGATCTGGGGCATCTTGAGGTTAGAACGGTTGTTACGGTTGAACAGGAAGTCGATAACGTTATTGCTGTTCGCACGTTTCGAAGGATCCTTGTACATGTTGTTAGCCACTGCAACCAACGGGAATATCTTGGAATCGAATACGCGTTCCGTCAAGTCTTCTCGGTATGAGTTAGCCGACTCCAAGAAGGTCGAGTAAGCCGATTCAGCAGCCGCGAAGGACGCATCTCCTGACAGAAGGGCTTCACTAACACCCAGGGCTCTGAGCTTATAGGGAGTCAGGACGTCGGCCATATCCGTGAACTTCCAGAAGTCACCACCTGGTCGGAGGTCCACTGCCTGCACGGAGTTACGGGTCGAAACCCAACCACCGAGCGGATCGTATTCAGCAGTCTGGAACTGCTCAACTAAGGCCAGCAGTTCCTCTGTTGTAGGCGTCCATTGATCGTCGCCTGCGGTCAGGTGAGTCATGGCCCGTTGACGACGCTGTGCCTCGACCAACGTACCACGGAACAGAACCTTCTCAATCAGGTACATCGGGAGGATACGATGCAAGTACGAAGTGTACGCACGATCCGTCAAAGTCCGACGGGGTACAAACAACGTGGTTACCGGATCAAGGGTGAATGCCCCAGAGCGTAGCATATCGATAAACTGGCTCGGCATAGAGTCCAGATAGCGCTTCGCATACTCCGAGGTATCGTGCATGAATTGCTGGGTAGCCTGCCCAACCCGAACGTTGATCGTAGGATCAATGTTGAAGAAAGGCGATGGGATAACCGAACACGACAGGGCATCATGGATCAAGGTGTCCAAGAACCGTTTCGAACGGGCGTCAAAGACCAACGAACCGCAGAAGAAACCGTCGACCAGCTGAGCGGTGGAGATCAGGGGCATCATCTGTCCCAGGTTCAACTGCTCAAGAGCGGCGTTGAAGGGCTCCATGTCTTTGGATTCGAGGCCCCGGAGTTCAAACTTCGAGAACGGGAAGTGCGACTGGATGTCCACACAGGAGCCTGCCACGTTATCAAAGAAATACATGTCCCGGTAAAACAAGGCCAAGGTAGACGTGTCGATAAGGTGCGGATCTGCAGGGATAATACCCGTCATGTAGTACTGGTAGCTCGAGGCAAAGAAGCCGTTTGTGCTAACCGACGACATACCGGAAGCACCTATACCTACGGCAGAGCCGCCTACATCGGCTCGGATCTCCATAGGGTTGCCTGCGTACGACCGACCTTTAACCGCCCCCATAGAACCAGTTGTGGCTGTACGATGCTGTACATTAATCTTGTTCCCATTGACGCCGAGAATACGTTGCTTTGCCATCATGATGTTCTAATTCCTTATTTTGCCAGCCTTGATCGAGTAACGCTGCCTGTCAGAGGAACGGTAGTTCAGTCTCAGTGACAGGTTAAGCAACGTCTCGGTATCTAAGGGGCGTGTCTTTGCAGGTCGAACAATCGT
>FTKM01680077.1_pt1 | contig 23299 bp, 18 predicted proteins | sample 1658051 | NCBI WGS metagenome assembly FTKM01 (sample SAMEA3914794, study PRJEB12502) | metagenome | biome: forest; material: soil | place: Canada | collected 2011-07-05 | depth 0.1 m | reverse complement strand
ATCACGATCAACACGGCGCACGTGGAGTATGAGACGAAGAACCGCCACTACGCCCACGTCGACTGCCCCGGCCACGCCGACTATGTGAAGAACATGATCACCGGCGCGGCGCAGATGGACGGCGCGATCCTGGTGGTGTCCGGCGCCGATGGCCCGATGCCGCAGACCCGCGAGCATATCCTGCTGGCCCGTCAGGTCGGCGTGCCGGCCCTGGTGGTCTACATGAACAAGGTCGACCTGGTTGACGACGAAGAGCTGCTGGAGCTGGTGGAGATGGAGGTGCGCGAGCTCCTGTCGTCCTACGAGTTCCCGGGCGACGACATCCCGATCGTCAAGGGCTCGGCCAAGGTGGCCATCGACGGCGGCGATCCCAAGATCGGCGAAGACTCGATCCTGGCGCTGATGACGGCGGTGGACACCTACATCCCGCAGCCGGAGCGTCCCATCGACCTGCCGTTCCTGATGCCGGTGGAAGACGTCTTCTCCATCTCCGGCCGCGGCACCGTGGTCACCGGCCGTGTCGAGCGCGGGATCGTCAAGGTCGGCGAGGAAGTCGAGATCGTCGGCATCCGCCCGGTCCAGAAGACCGTCTGCACCGGCGTGGAAATGTTCCGCAAGCTGCTGGACCAAGGCCAGGCCGGCGACAACGTCGGCGTGCTGCTGCGCGGCACCAAGCGTGAAGACGTCGAGCGCGGCCAGGTGCTCTGCAAGCCCGGCTCGATCACGCCGCACACCAAGTTCGTGGCCGAGGCCTACATCCTGACCAAGGAAGAAGGCGGCCGTCACACGCCGTTCTTCACCAACTACCGTCCTCAGTTCTATTTCCGGACCACCGACGTGACCGGGATCATCAAGCTGAAGGAAGGCGTTGAGATGATCATGCCCGGCGACAACGCCGAGCTGGACGTGGAGCTGATCACCCCGATCGCGATGGAAGAGCGCCTGCGCTTCGCCATCCGCGAAGGCGGCCGCACGGTCGGCTCCGGCGTTGTGACCAAGATCGTCGAGTAGGGCTCACAGCCCACCCGACCGCAAGACCAAGGCGGCCGCCCAGGGGAAACCCAGGGCGGCCGTTTTGATTCACTTAAGCCAAATACACCCGTTCCCCCGCCCTCGTGGCGGGGGCCCATTGTGCTCAAGCGGTCAGGATCGGAGCATTGCCGGTTCCGCCGCGGCCCGTGTGCCAACGCCAGCCGTTCGCGCTCAATGGACCCCCGCCACAAGGGCGGGGGAACGGTGATGGTTGGATGGGGAGGGGAGTAGGGCGGCGGATCGCCTTTGCGTCTTTCCCGCCTTCCCGTTGAATCTACGAACACACAGGTCCAGCGGACATATCAGCTAGAAGGCGCGCCCTTCCGCTTGCCCCCCCGTCTCGCCCTTGCTAAACGAGCCGGCTTCCGGCGATGAGCCGTACGCGCTGGCGGGCCTGCCTGCCGGCGTTTTCGTCATTGCCTTTAGGAGTGTAGCTCAGCTGGTAGAGCATCGGTCTCCAAAACCGAGGGCCGGGGGTTCGAATCCCTCCACTCCTGCCACTATCTATGTCGTCCGGCGTCCCTGCCGTTGTATCTGAAGGTCTGATTCTCCCCCATGGCCAGGAAACCCAGCGGTCCGCCGCCCAAGTCCGCCAAACGCTCCATGCCCGTCCCCGCCAAGGCGGCGGCGATGCCTGGCGGCGGGGCCATGGCGCGTCCGGCCGAGCCCAAGAAGCGCGGCCCGACCCTGGTGCAGTTCGCGCTGCAGGTTCGCGAGGAGGCCCGAAAGATCTCCTGGACCACATGGCGGGAGACCTGGGTCACCTCGACGATGGTTTTCGTCATGGTCGTCATCGTGGCGGTCTTCTTCTTGCTCGTCGACCAGGTGCTTGGTTTCGGCGCGCAGCAGCTGCTGCACTTCGCCTCGTAAGGAAGTCTCGAATATGTCCGCGGAAGCCGCCGTCGAAGCCCGCCCGTCCAATCCCCGCCACAAGTGGTACATCGTCCACGCCTACTCGAATTTCGAGAAGAAGGTGGCCGAGTCCATTCGCGAGCAGGCCAAGAGCCAGGGGCTGGAGGACTGCTTCTCCGAGATCCTGGTGCCGACCGAGGATGTGGTGGAAATCCGCCGCGGCCGGAAGATCAACGCCGAGCGCAAATTCTTCCCGGGCTATGTGCTGGTGAAGATGGACCTGTCCGACGAGGCCTATCACCTGATCAAGAACACCCCCAAGGTGACCGGCTTCCTCGGCTCCGGCTCCAAGCCGATGCCGGTGTCCGACAAGGAAGTCGCCCGCATCATCGGCGCCATCGAAGAAGGCGTCGAGCGGCCCAAGCCGACGATCCAGTTCGAGATCGGCGAGACCGTCAAGGTCGTCGATGGCCCCTTCGCCAGCTTCAACGGCTCGGTGGAACAGGTCGATGAAGAACGCGCCCGCCTGCGTGTCACCGTCTCCATCTTCGGCCGCGCCACCCCCGTCGAGCTCGAATACGCTCAGGTCGAAAAGACCCAGTAGGCCTGACGGGTTTTTCACCACCAAGCACACCAAGACCACCAAGGCAGGCTTCGCCCGCGTTGAACCTGGATAGTGCGAGGCCAACTGAAGATGGCGCTTTGCGCCTTATTCAGACTTCGGCGGTCGATCTTCGAAGACACCGGCCCCTTGGTGCTCTTGGTGTGCTTGGTGGTGAAACCTACCTTCGCCTAACCGCCGTGCGGGGATTGGCGAATTGTAAAGCGGGCAACTTGCTGCTACACGCCCGCCCTTCGTCCGGTCCGCCGGGCGAACACCAAATCCGTGGGAGGGGCGCCAACCCCAACTACACCACGGCTCATCAACCCGCCGGGCTAACTGCCCGGCTCAAATGAGGACATCATGGCCAAGAAAATCTTGGGCTATATCAAGCTGCAGGTGAAAGCCGGCTCCGCCACCCCTTCGCCGCCCATCGGGCCGGCGCTCGGCCAGCGCGGCGTCAACATCATGGGCTTCTGCAAGGAGTTCAACGCCCGCACCGAGAACGTCGCCAAGGGCACGCCCCTGCCGACCGTGATCACCGTCTACCAAGACAAGTCGTTCACCTTCATCACCAAGACCCCGCCCGCCACCTTCTTCCTGAAAGAAGCCGTGGGCCTGAAGTCCGGCGCCAAGACCACCGGCCGTGAAGTGGTCGGCGAGGTCACCCGCACCCAGCTGCGCGAGATCGCCGAAAAGAAGATGAAGGACCTGAACGCCAACGACATCGAGTCCGCCGCCCGTATCATCGAGGGCTCGGCCCGCGCGATGGGCCTCAAGGTTGTGGAGGCCTGATCAGATGACCACGCAAGCCAAACGCGTCAAAGCCTTCACCGGTGACCGCAACGCCACCCTCGGCCTCGAAGACGCCGTCAAGCAGGTCAAGGCCAACGCCACCGCCAAGTTCGACGAGTCGATCGAAATCGCCGTCGGCCTGGGCGTCGATCCGCGCCACGCCGATCAGAATGTCCGCGGCGTCGTCAACCTGCCGTCCGGCACCGGCCGCGACGTGCGCGTCGCCGTCATCGCCAAGGACGCAAAGGCCGCCGAAGCCCTCGCCGCCGGAGCCGACGTCGTCGGCGCCGAGGACCTGGTGGAACGCATCCAGGGCGGCTTCATGGACTTCGACCGCGTCATCGCGACGCCGGACATGATGGCCCTGGTTGGCCGTCTGGGTAAGGTGCTGGGCCCCCGCGGCCTGATGCCCAACCCGCGCGTCGGCACCGTGACCCCGAACGTCGCCCAGGCCGTCAAGGACGCCAAGGGCGGCGCCATCGAGTTCCGGGTCGAAAAGACCGGCATCATCCACGCCGGCGTCGGCAAGGCCTCGTTCACCGACGAAGCCCTGCTGCTCAACGTCCGCGCCCTGGTCGATGCGCTCAACAAGGCCAAGCCCTCCGGCGCCAAGGGCATCTACATGAAGCGCATCTCCATGAGCTCCACCATGGGTCCCGGCGTGAAGGTCGACATCGGCAGCATCGGCGTCTAACGCCCTCGCTCCAGGCTGAGAACAACGATCCCCGCCCGGCTCGGCCTGGCGGGGATTTTTGCGCGCGGCGGCCACGGCCTCAGGCCATCTTCCGCATCGAGCTAAATTGCCCCATTCTCTCCCCGCGCGGCCCGGAGAGGCCGCGTGACGGGGAGGCGACATGACGGACACGGCGATCGCTTGGCCGCGCAAGACGCGCGAGCTGATGAACCACCATATGGATTCCACCATCTGGAACGACTTCGCGTTTCGCGATGACGACATCGTCGTGGCCACCTACGCCAAGTCCGGCACCACCTGGACCCAGCAGATCATCGGCCAGCTGGTGTTCCAGGGCGAGGCGCAGCCGGAGATGAACGCGCTGTCGCCCTGGCTCGACCTGCGGGTGCCTCCGGCGGAGGTGAAGCTGGACATGCTGGAGGCGCAGACCCACCGGCGGGTGGTCAAGACGCACCTGCCGCTCGACGCGCTCGCCTTCTCGCCACGCGCCAAATACCTCTACATCGGCCGCGATGGGCGGGACGTGGTCTTCTCCTTCCATCACCACCACAGCGTCGGTAACGCCCTCTGGTACGAGCTCCTGAACGACACCCCCGGCCGGGTCGGGCCGCCGATCCTGGAGCCCGATCCCGACGTCGCCGCCTATTTCCGCACCTGGCTGGAGGAGGACGGCTATCCGATCTGGTCCTATTGGGAAAACATCTCCACCTGGTGGGCCGCGCGGGACCTGCCGAACGTCAAACTGGTCCACTTCAACGCCTTGAAGGCGGACCTGGCCGGCGAGATGAGGGCCATCGCCGACTTCCTGGAGATCGACATTCCCGCCGAGCGCTGGCCCGTCATCATCGAGCGCTGCGGCTTCGACTACATGAAGGCCCATGCCGACAAGGTCGCGCCCCTCGGCGGCGCCATCTTCGAGGGCGGCGCGGAAAGCTTCATCAACAAGGGCGTCAACGGCCGCTGGCGCGATGTACTGCCGCCCAGCGACGCGGCGGCCTACGAGGCGATGGCGCTGCAGTGTCTGGGCCCGGATTGCGCCCGCTGGCTGGCGACCGGGGTTTTGGCCTAGGGCCGGGCGCAGACCAGATCGGTTTCAGTTCGGATTACGGCGGCGCCAGCGGATGGCCCCGCCCGGCTTGGCGCCGGGCGGGACGCCTTTAGCGACTACTTCGCGACGGCCGGGGCGGCCGCCGCCTGTTTCACGTCCTCAGGCGCAAGATCGGTCGCCTTCATGGAAGACAGCTTCAGGGACTTAGCCGCGAACGTCGCCTCGTCGGTCATCGCCAGATGCGGGCGGCCCATCACGATGCCCATGCCCAGGGTCTGTTTCACGTAATAGGTTTCGCCGGCCTCGATCTCCATGTTCACGCTGTCGGTGGCCTCTGACTGGATCGTGAAGGTGTGCGGACCGGGATCGCCGACGTAAACGAAGTAGGAGCCAACCCCGAGCTTGCCGATGCCGGCAGCGCCCTCGTGGACCGAGAAACTCAGAGCCATGCCCATCATGTTGAAGGGGCGGAAGAAGACCACCTGACCCTTTCCGGCAGGCGGCGCCGTCAGACCGTTGGGCAAGGTCGGCGCAGCGGCGGCAGGCGGCGGCGTGGTCGCCGGGGCTGCGGTCGCCGCAGGTGCTGTGGCCGGCTGGTCTGTTGGCGCGGTTTGAGCGTAGGCGGCGCTGGCGCCGCCCGATAGGGCGGCCAGCATGGCCGCGGCTAGCAGGAGGTTGGACTGTCGATTGGTCATGGGGTCTTTCCTTTCTCGTCGGCTTTGCCGGGAGCTGGGGGCGGGAGTTGTGAAGCGGGGGCCGCCGCGATTTCTGGAGCGGCTGGGGGCGCGCCGGTTGCGGACACGTCGGCCGCCAGCTTGGCCAGCGCCTTGGCGCCAGCGGGGATTTCAATCTCTCCGCCATGGGCGAAGGCGCCGAGGATGCCGACGTAGGGCACGAAGCTGACCGCGAAGATGGCCGCGGTGTTGTCTTGCCCTTCGACATAGAGCCGCATCGTATGCAAAGGCAGGTGCGTGCCGTTGAAATCCAGATAGCGTGCCGCCAGCAGGAGCTTGGCAGGCTTGCCCAACGCGCCAGACGGGGCCACGTCGACAACCTGGCCGATACCCGGCGTTCCCGCCGGCACGACCACCTTGTCACCAAGCAGGATCGGTGAGGCCAGGCGGATTGCGAAGGTGTCGCCACGTTTGACGACCTTGGAGCTGATGGCGTCGACGATCTGGATATCGACCACCGTTCCGGCCACCACGACCGCCGGCGAAGCGGAGGATCCCGAAGGAGGCGCGGCGGCTGGAGAAGGGGGGCTGACGGTCTGTCCGACGGCAGCTGCGCTGATGCTGATTGCGGCCGTTACGACGGACGCACACACGAATGACCGCATGACTGAACTCCCCCCCTGCGACAATCTGGCCATCAAACGGGCGTCTTGTCTATTTCTGTCTTAAGTTGTGTGCGCTGCGGCATAGCCTTGCCCTCGCGGGCCTAATCGTCTAAACGCCCCCACTTCCGATGACGGGCTTGCCTGTCGTCGACCTGTCCGAGAACTACGGGGATCCGGGGCCACCGGGTCTTTAAACGAGGAAGAGCCCTTCCTCGCCGCTGGGAGACGGGGAGCAGAGACCGTTGCAGAGGCCCGCTTAAGAGCGGCCCGGCGCGCGGTGCGATGCATCCTTGTGGACAGTCTATCGCCGATGACCCGTGCGGGGTCTTACCGAACCCGCGCGAGCCTGACGCATCAGGTCGCCGGATTGGCTGGCGGCCCGAATAAGTAACGGAGACCGCAATGGATCGCGCACAAAAAGCGGAATCGATCGAAGCGCTGAAAAGCGTTTTCGCCGGCGCCGGCGCTGTCGTGGTGACCCACTACATGGGCCTCACCGTTGCGGAAATGACCGATCTGCGTGGCCGCCTTCGTAAAGAAGGCGCCTCGTTCAAGGTGGTGAAGAACCGGCTGGCCCAAAAGGCGCTGAACGGATCCGACGACGGGGCCCTCGCCCTGTTCAAGGGACCCGTGGGCATCGCCTTTGGCCCGGATCCGGTTTCGGCCGCCAAGGTCTCGACCCAATACGCCAAGGACAACGAGAAGTTCTCGATCGTCGGCGGCATGATGGGCGAGCTCGTCCTGGACGCCAAGGGCGTCGATGCGTTGGCCAAGCTGCCCTCGCTCGACCAACTGCGTGGCAAGATCGTCGGCCTGCTGCAGGCTCCGGCGACCAAGATCGCGGGCATTCTGCAAGCTCCGGCCGGCCAACTGGCCCGTGTCGTGGGCGCCTATGCCGCCAAGGACGCCGCCTAAGGTCATCTTTCGCAACACCCCCTCTTAAGCTCCCCTCTCTTTTAGGAACCTATCCATGTCCAAGCTCGAAAAACTCGTCGATGAACTGTCCGCTCTGACCGTCCTGGAAGCCGCTGATCTGTCCAAGCTGCTCGAAGAAAAGTGGGGCGTCTCGGCCGCCGCGCCGGTCGCCGCCGCCGCCGCCGCCGGCCCCGCCGCCGCTGTTGAAGTCGCCGAAGAACAAACCGAATTCACCGTCATCCTCACCGCCGGCGGCGACAAGAAGATCAACGTGATCAAGGAAGTCCGCTCGGTCCGTCCCGACCTCGGCCTGAAGGAAGCCAAGGACCTGGTCGAAGGCGCCCCGCAGAACGTGAAGGAAAACGTCTCCAAGCAGGAAGCCGAAGAAGTGAAAAAGAAGCTGGAAGAAGCCGGCGCTTCGGTCACCATCAAATAAGCTCGGTCCCAGGATCGATCTGCAGCGGGCCCGGGAGTAATCCCGGGCCCTTTGTTTTGCGTCGATCGTCGGCATAGGATCGCCGGAGGGTGAGGGGAGCGGCATGAGACTGTGCATGGCCTTGGCGGCGGTGGTCGTGTTGCTGGCGCCGGTTTCAGCGCTCGGCGAGCCTGCGGATTCACCTGACGCCGTTTCGCAGCGGTTTGCCTTCATGGGGCCCAAGGATGGCCCGAGAAAGTTCGCCGAATGGGACCAACTGCCGTCGCGCGCCCAGGTGCTAAGCTTGGCGATTCCGCCCTGGAGCAGCGCCGAATTCAAATGTGTCGTGGCCTCCGACGGCGCCCTCAAGGATTGCGTGACGGTCAGGCTGGACTTCCGGAGCAGCACGACGCCCGCCGAGGATGAAGCCAGGGTGCGGGCGTTGTTGCCGTCGTTCATGCTTGTGGAGACCGACGAGGCCGGAGAGCGCACTGAAGGGTTCGTGATCGACATTCAATTCCATCCCGATCAGAACGGCGACCTTCACCCCTTTCCTCAGGACAATACCGGGCCGAACTGGATGCGCAGACCGACAACGGACGAGCGTGCACGGGCCTATCCGCGCGCGGCCGCGCGCGCGAAGGTCGATGGGCAGACGCGACTGAACTGCCTTATTGGCGATGACGGGCGGCTCTCGGACTGCACCGTCATTGAGGAGGCGCCGCCGGGCATGGGCTTCGGCGAAGCCGCCCTGTCGCTTGCGCCCGACTTCACGGTCGATCCCACGACGTCTCCTCGCCGGGTCGTCCTGCCTTTCCGCTGGGTGTCCGCGCCCTGACGGATTTCTGTCCGATTTTGGGACGAGCGCCGGCGGTTTCGCTCTTTCTTAAAATTTCGCGCTGGCCCCCTTTTCATTCTCGCGACAAGCGACTACATACCCGCTTCCTCGCACACCCCCTCCGAATCTGAGTCGCTTCATGCGACCCAATCCCCGTGGCGGTTTGCGAAGTACGCCCCGAGGCGCGGTCCGCCGCCCTCTGACCAGCGCGAAGGGGCGCCCGGCTCTCACGTAGAGCCGGGGATTCCGGCGTCCGGCGGACAGGCATGGCTCCTTGGCCCCCTGTCCGATCCGAGGGTGGACGCATGGACAGTCTACGCGCGGAAACCTTCCGCGCCCCCAAGGGAGCCAAGATGGCGCAATCGTTTACCGGCAAAAAGCGGATCCGGAAGTCTTTCGGCCGCATCCCTGAAGCTGTGCAAATGCCGAACCTGATCGAGGTTCAGCGCTCGTCCTACGAACAATTCCTGCAACGCGAAGTCCGCCCCGGCCAACGCCGCGACGAGGGCATCGAAGCGGTCTTCAAGTCCGTCTTCCCGATCAAGGACTTCAACGAGCGCGCCACGCTCGAATACGTCTCCTACGAATTCGAAGATCCCAAGTACGACGTCGAGGAGTGCATCCAGCGCGACATGACGTACGCCGCGCCGCTCAAGGTGAAGCTGCGGCTGATCGTGTTCGAAATGGACGAGGAAACCGGCGCCCGGTCCGTCAAGGACATCAAGGAGCAGGACGTCTACATGGGCGACATTCCGCTCATGACCGACAAGGGCACCTTTATCGTCAACGGCACCGAGCGGGTCATCGTCTCGCAGATGCACCGTTCGCCCGGCGTCTTCTTCGACCACGACAAGGGCAAGACCCACTCGTCGGGCAAGCTGTTGTTCGCCGCCCGGGTCATCCCGTACCGCGGCTCCTGGCTCGACTTTGAGTTCGACGCCAAGGACATCGTCTATGTGCGTATCGACCGTCGCCGCAAACTGCCGGCGACCACCTTCCTCTATGCCCTGGGCATGGACGGCGAGGAGATTCTGACCACCTTCTACGACGTGGTCCCCTACGAGAAGCGCCCCGGCGGCTGGGCCACGCCTTACAAGCCCGAGCGCTGGCGCGGCGTGAAGCCGGACTTCGCCCTGATCGACGCCGACACGGGTGAGGAAATCGCCCCCGCCGGCCAGAAGATCAGCGCCCGCAACGCCAAGAAGTTCGCCGACAGCGGCCTGAAGACCCTGCTGCTCGCGCCGGAAGCCCTCACGGGCCGTTACCTGGCGCGTGACGCGGTCAATCACGGGACCGGCGAAATCTATGCCGAAGCGGGCGACGAGTTGGACGTGACCTCGATTGCGTCCCTGGAAGAGCAGGGCTTCTCGACCATCGACGTGCTCGACATCGACCACGTTACGGTCGGCGCCTACATGCGCAACACCCTGCGCGTGGACAAGAACTCGATCCGCGAAGACGCCCTGTTCGACATCTACCGGGTCATGCGCCCGGGCGAGCCGCCGACGGTGGAAGCCGCCGAGACCATGTTCCGCGGCCTGTTCTTCGATCCCGAACGCTACGACCTGTCCTCGGTCGGCCGGGTGAAGATGAACATGCGCCTGGAACTGGACTGCCCGGACGACATGCGTGTCCTGCGCCGTGAAGACGTGCTGGAGGTTCTTCGGACCCTGGTCGGCCTGCGCGACGGCCGCGGCGAAATCGACGACATCGACAACCTCGGCAATCGCCGGGTCCGCTCGGTCGGCGAACTGCTCGAGAACCAGTACCGCGTCGGCCTGCTGCGCATGGAACGGGCGATCAAGGAGCGCATGAGCTCGGTCGATATCGACACCGTCATGCCGCACGACCTGATCAATGCGAAGCCCGCGGCCGCGGCCGTGCGGGAGTTCTTCGGCTCCTCGCAGCTCTCGCAGTTCATGGACCAGACCAACCCGCTGTCGGAAATCACCCACAAGCGCCGCCTCTCGGCGCTTGGCCCGGGCGGTTTGACCCGCGAGCGCGCCGGTTTCGAAGTCCGCGACGTGCACCCGACCCACTATGGCAGGATCTGCCCGATCGAAACGCCGGAAGGCCCGAACATCGGCCTGATCAACTCGCTCGCCACCCACGCGGTGGTGAACAAGTACGGCTTCATCGAGAGCCCTTACCGCAAGGTGGTCGATGGCGTGGCGACTGACGAAGTCATCTACATGTCGGCCATGGAAGAGGCCAAGCACGTCATCGCCCAGGCCAACATCGGCCTCGGCAAGAAGGGCGAGCTGTTGGAAGACTTGTCACCTTGCCGCATCAACGGCGATGTGACGCTGACGGCGCGCGACCAGATCACCTTCATGGACGTCTCGCCCAAGCAGGTGGTGTCGGTGGCCGCGGCCCTGATCCCCTTCCTGGAAAACGATGACGCCAACCGCGCCCTCATGGGCTCGAACATGCAGCGTCAGGCCGTTCCGCTGATCCAGTCGGACGCGCCGCTGGTCGGCACCGGCATGGAAGGCGTTGTGGCCCGGGACTCCGGCGCCACCGTGGTCGCTCGCCGCTCCGGCGTCGTGGAACAGATCGACGGGACCCGGATCGTCATCCGCGCCACCGAAGAGACCGACCCCACCAAGCCGGGCGTCGATATCTACCGCCTGTCCAAGTTCCAGCGTTCCAACCAGAATACCTGCATCAACCAGCGTCCGCTGGTGCGGGTGGGCGACAAGATCGCCGCTGGCGACATCATCGCCGACGGCCCATCGACGGACCTGGGCGAACTGGCCCTGGGCCGCAACGCCCTCGTCGCCTTCATGCCCTGGAACGGCTACAACTACGAAGACTCGATCCTGATCTCCGAGCGGATCGTGCGCGATGACGTCTTCACCTCGATCCACATCGAGGAGTTCGAGGTCATGGCCCGCGACACCAAGCTGGGCCCGGAAGAAATCACCCGCGACATCCCCAACGTCGGCGAGGAAGCCCTGCGCAACCTCGACGAAGCGGGCATCGTGGCGATCGGCGCCGAGGTGCTGCCGGGCGACATCCTGGTCGGCAAGGTCACGCCCAAGGGCGAAAGCCCGATGACGCCTGAAGAAAAGCTCCTGCGCGCCATCTTCGGTGAAAAGGCCTCTGACGTCCGCGACACCTCCCTGCGCCTGCCCCCGGGCGTCGCCGGGACGATCGTGGAAGTCCGCGTGTTCAACCGTCACGGCGTCGACAAGGACGAACGCGCCATGGCCATCGAGCGCGAAGAGATCGACCGTCTGGGCAAGGACCGCGACGACGAATTCGCGATCTTGAACCGCAACATCTCCGGCCGTCTGCACGAAGTCCTGCTCGGCAAGAACGCCGTCTCGGGTCCCAAGGGCCTGGGCCGCGGCGAGGTCACCGCCGAAAAGCTGGCCGAGATTTCGCCCGGCCTGTGGTGGCAGGTCGCCCTCGACGATGAAAAGGCCATGGGTGAGCTGGAGGCCATGCGCCGCCAGTTCGACGAAGCCCGCAAGCGGCTGGATCGCCGGTTCGAGGACAAGGTCGACAAGCTGCAGCGCGGCGACGAACTGCCTCCGGGCGTGATGAAGATGGTCAAGGTGTTCGTCGCGGTGAAGCGCAAGCTTCAGCCCGGCGACAAGATGGCCGGCCGTCACGGCAACAAGGGCGTCATCTCGCGCATCATGCCGATCGAGGACATGCCGCACCTGGAAGACGGCACCGCCGTCGATGTGGTGCTGAATCCCCTCGGCGTGCCTTCGCGAATGAACGTCGGTCAGATTTTCGAAACCCACCTGGGTTGGGCGAGCGCGGGCCTTGGTCGTCAGATCACGACCCTGCTCAACGCCTGGCAGGACGGCGGGCAACGCAAGGCTCTGATGGACCGCCTCGGCGAGATCTACGGCCCCGACCAGGAACTGCCGGAAACGGACGAGGAACTGGTCGAGCTGGCCCGCAATCTGGCCAAGGGCGTTCCGATCGCCACGCCGGTGTTCGATGGCGCCCATATCGATGACATCGAAAACCTGCTGGAATCGGCCGGCCTCAGCCGCTCAGGTCAGGTTCAGCTCTATGACGGGCAGACGGGCGAGGCGTTCAAGCGCCAGGTCACCGTCGGCTACATCTACATGCTGAAGCTGCACCACCTGGTGGATGACAAAATCCACGCCCGCTCCATCGGCCCCTACAGCCTGGTCACTCAGCAACCGCTGGGCGGCAAGGCCCAGTTCGGCGGCCAGCGGTTCGGGGAAATGGAGGTGTGGGCGCTCGAAGCCTACGGCGCCGCCTACAACCTGCAGGAAATGCTGACGGTGAAGTCCGACGACGTGGCCGGCCGTACGAAGGTCTACGAGTCCATCGTGCGCGGCGACGACACCTTCGAGGCGGGCATCCCGGAAAGCTTCAACGTGCTGATGAAGGAGATGCGCTCGCTCGGCCTGAACGTGGAACTCGAAAACACGTAAAGCCCCGTATTGGGTGGCTTTGGCCGCCATCGCCGTTGTCCCGGGCCGCGCCCGGGACAGCGAACCTCTTTTTCGCGGGGATTCCCGCACTGAAACACTGGATATCCGATGAACCAGGAAGTCCTGAATATCTTCAACCCGGTGGTCGCCGCCCCGACCTTCGACCAGATCCGCATCTCACTGGCTTCGCCGGAGAAGATCCGCTCGTGGTCGTTCGGCGAGATCAAGAAGCCGGAGACCATCAACTATCGCACGTTCAAGCCCGAACGTGACGGCCTGTTCTGCGCCCGTATCTTTGGCCCGACCAAGGATTACGAATGCCTGTGCGGCAAGTACAAGCGCATGAAGTACAAGGGCATCATCTGCGAAAAGTGCGGCGTCGAGGTCACCCTGGCCCGCGTCCGGCGCGAGCGGATGGGCCACATCGAGCTGGCCTCCCCGGTGGCGCACATCTGGTTCCTGAAGAGCCTGCCGAGCCGCATCGCCATGATGCTCGACATGCCGCTGAAGGACATCGAGCGGGTTCTCTACTTCGAATACTACATCGTCACCGAACCCGGCCTGACGCCGATGAAGCAGTACCAGCTGCTGTCGGAAGACGAATATCTGACCTTCCAGGAAGAGTATGGCGACGACAGCTTCACCGCCGAGATCGGCGCTGAGGCCGTGCGCGGCATGCTGATGGCGATCGACCTGCCCAAGGAAGCCGAAAAGCTGCGCGAGGAGTTGGCCACCACCACCTCCGACATCAAGCAGAAGAAGTACTCCAAGCGGCTGAAGATCATCGAAGCCTTCATGGAGAGCGGCAACAAGCCGGAGTGGATGATCCTGACCGTGGTTCCGGTCATCCCGCCGGAACTGCGTCCGCTGGTGCCCCTGGACGGCGGCCGCTTCGCCACCTCCGACCTGAACGACCTCTATCGCCGTGTCATCAACCGTAACAACCGCCTCAAGCGCCTGATTGAGCTACGCGCGCCGGACATCATCATCCGCAACGAAAAGCGGATGTTGCAGGAGTCCGTCGACGCCCTGTTCGACAACGGCCGTCGCGGCCGGGTCATCACCGGCGCCAACAAGCGCCCCTTGAAGTCCCTCGCCGACATGCTGAAGGGCAAGCAGGGCCGGTTCCGTCAGAACCTGCTCGGCAAGCGCGTCGATTACTCTGGCCGTTCGGTCATCGTGGTCGGCCCGGAACTGAAGCTGCACGAGTGCGGCCTGCCGAAGAAGATGGCGCTGGAGCTGTTCAAGCCCTTCATCTACGCGCGTCTGGACGCCAAGGGCCTGTCGGGCACCGTCAAACAGTCCAAGCGCATGGTCGAGCGCGAGCAAGGCGCCGTCTGGGACGTGCTGGAAGAGGTGATCCGGGAACACCCGGTCATGCTCAACCGCGCCCCCACCCTGCACCGCCTGGGTATCCAGGCGTTCGAGCCCAAGCTGATCGAGGGTAAGGCCATCCAGCTGCACCCGCTGGTCTGCGCCGCCTTCAACGCCGACTTCGACGGCGACCAGATGGCCGTGCACGTCCCGCTGAGCCTCGAGGCCCAGCTGGAAGCGCGCGTCCTGATGATGTCGACCAACAACATCCTGTCGCCCGCCAACGGCCGGCCGATCATCGTGCCCTCGCAGGACATGGTGCTGGGCCTCTATCACCTGTCGCTGGCCAAGGACAAAGAGCCCGGCGAAGGCAAGGCCTTCGGCGACATCAACGAGATCGAACAGGCGCTCGACGCCGGCGTCGTGACCCTGCACTCCAAGATCAGGGCCCGCTACGCCGAGTCCGATGAAACCGGCGCGGTGATTACCAAGGTGATCGAGACCACCCCGGGACGGATGAAGATCGCGGCCCTCCTGCCGCATCACCCGCAGATCGGCCACCGCCTGGTGGAAAAGGCGCTGACGAAGAAGGAAATCGCCAACCTGATCGACGCGGTCTATCGCCACTGCGGTCAGAAGGCGACGGTCATCTTCGCCGACCAGATCATGGGTCTGGGCTTCAAGGAAGCGGCCAAGGCCGGCATCTCCTTCGGCAAGGACGACATCGTCATCCCCGCCCGCAAGAAGCCGATCATCGAGGAAACCCGTCAGCTCACCGCCGAATACGAGCAGCAGTACGCGGACGGCCTGATCACCCGCGGCGAGAAGTATAACAAGGTGGTCGATGCCTGGTCGAAGGCCACCGACCGCGTCGCCGACGAGATGATGGCGGAAATCTCCACCAAGAAGATCGGCCCCGACGGCCGCGAGCTCGCCGTGAACTCCATCTATATGATGGCCCACTCCGGCGCCCGTGGTTCGCAAGCCCAGATGAAGCAACTCGGCGGCATGCGCGGCCTTATGGCCAAGCCGTCCGGCGAGATCATCGAGACGCCGATCATCTCCAACTTCAAGGAAGGCCTGACCGTTCTGGAGTACTTCAACTCCAGCCACGGCGCCCGTAAGGGCCTGGCCGACACCGCCTTGAAGACCGCCAACTCGGGTTACCTGACCCGCCGTCTGGTGGACGTGGCGCAGGACTGCATCATCACCGAGGAAGACTGCGGCACCACGCGCGGCATCACGCTGCGGGCGGTGGTCGAGGGTGGCGACACCCTGGTCTCGCTCGGCTCGCGCATCCTCGGCCGTTCCGCGGCTGAAGACATCCGCGATCCGGCGACCGGCGACGTCGTCGTGCCGGCCGACACCTATCTGACCGAACCCCTGGTCGATCTGGTCGATGCGGCCGGCGTCCAGTCGGTGAAGGTTCGCTCGTCTCTGACCTGCGAAGCCGAGACAGGCATTTGCGGCGCCTGCTACGGCCGTGACCTGGCGCGCGGCACGCAGGTGAATATCGGTGAAGCCGTGGGCGTCATCGCCGCCCAGTCGATCGGCGAGCCGGGCACTCAGCTGACGATGCGGACCTTCCACATCGGCGGCACCGCCCAGGTGGCCGAACAGTCCTTCTTCGAAGCCGGCGCCGACGGCGTGGCCAAGGTGACGGGCCCGACCGTGACGGCGGCCGACGGCCTGCTGATCGTGATGAGCCGCAACACCCAGGTGACCATTCAGGTCGATGGGAAGGATCGTGAAACCTACAAGCCGCCCTACGGCGCGCGCTTGCGGGTGAAGGACGGCGATCCGATCAAGAAGGGCGCCCGCGTAGCCGAATGGGACCCCTACACCACCCCGATCATCACCGAAGTCGGCGGCAAGGTGCGTTTCGAAGACCTGGTGGACGGCCTGTCCGTCCGCGAGGAAGCCGACGAAGCCACCGGCATCTCCAACCGCGTGATCATCGACTGGCGGGCCAGCCCCCGCGGCGCGGACCTGCGTCCGGCCATGGCGGTGCTCGATACGGACGGGGGCTACAAGCGGCTGGCCAACGGCGGCGAGGCGCGTAACCTCCTGCCGGTGGGCGCCATTCTGTCCGTCGGCGACGGGGACGAGACCAAGCCCGGCGACGTGCTGGCCCGTATCCCGACCGAAAGCGCCAAGACCCGCGACATCACCGGCGGTCTGCCGCGCGTCGCCGAACTGTTCGAGGCCCGCCGGCCGAAGGACTGCGCGGTGATCGCGGAGATGGACGGCCGGGTCGAGTTCGGCCGCGACTACAAGAACAAGCGCCGCATCAAGATCACCCCGGAAGACGGTGGCGATGCGGTCGAGTTCCTGATCCCGAAGGGCAAGCACATCGCGGTCCACGACGGCGACGTGATCCGCAAGGGCGAGTACCTCATCGACGGTAATCCGGACCCGCACGATATCCTGCGAATTCAGGGCATCGAGGCGCTGGCCGAGTTCCTGGTCGATGAAATCCAGGAGGTCTATCGCTTGCAAGGCGTGCCGATCAACGACAAGCACATCGAAACCATCGTCCGGCAAATGCTGCAGAAGGTGGAAGTGCTTGATCCGGGCGACACCGGCCTGATCAAGGGCGACCAGATGGACAAGCCCGACTTCGAGATCGAAGCCTCCAAGACGGAAGCCCGTGGTGGTCGTCCCGCGACCACCCAGCCCGTCCTGCTCGGCATCACCAAGGCCAGCTTGCAAACCCGCAGCTTCTTCTCGGCCGCCTCGTTCCAGGAAACGACCCGCGTCCTCACCGAAGCCTCGGTGCAGGGCAAGATCGACACCCTGGAAGGCCTCAAGGAGAACGTCATCGTCGGCCGGCTCATCCCGGCGGGCACCGGCTCCTACCTGCGTGGTCTGCAACGGATCGCCACCAAGCGCGACGAAGTCCTCGCCGCGGCCCGCGCGCCGGAGGTCATCGAGGAGCAGCTGCCCGCCGAGATCGCGGCGGCGGCTGAAGCCGAGGTCCATCTGGCCGAATAGGCTGGACGGAGTTCAAGAATGCGAACGGCCCCGGATCATTCCGGGGCCGTTTTGCTTTTGGCCTCTGAGGCGTCCAACTCTCTACGTCATCCTGAGCCGACGCGAAGCGGCGCGCCGAAGGACGCACACAGCCGCCGCTGCGTCCTTCGACACGCGCCCAAGCGGGCGCGGCTCAGGATGACGTATGAAATAGGGACCGGCTGAAGGTTGTTCCGCTCAGTCCTTGAACGCCTTGGCTTCCGGCGGGCAGCTGGCCGACACGAAGTGGCCGTCCAGATTGGCGCTGCCGCTCAAGGGGATGCCGTTCCATTTGATGCAGCAGCCGTGCGCCTTCATGTGCACGGTGGTCGCGGTGTAGTCTCCGTCGCCCTCGAGGTTGAACTGCTGAACCAGCTTGCCGCGTTTGGTCTGGGTGCAGACACCCTTGAAGTGGATCTGCCCGCCCTCGGCCGTGTTGAGCGGGTAGCTGCAGTGGTAGACGTGGTTCGACAGGCCGCCGAGGAACTTGTGGATGTCCTTGGGCTGGACGCACCAGTGGTCGGTCGCCACCGGCAGGCCGAGGAAGGTGGTGGTGGCCTGCCAGTGACCCGGATTGATCGGATAGGGCTGGGCGTGGGCGGCCGGGGCTGACAAGGCCATCAGGGCCAGCGCGGCGGGCAGGGCGATTTTCATGGGGCGTCCTAGCAGTGGGCTTTGCCAGATAATGCGCGAGGCGGCTGAACGTTACCTAACGGCGAGCGCCAATCAATGACCCCTTTTCTCCCGCCACTCGATCCCCATCAATGAGAAACGCCCCGCACCGGTCCCATATCCAAGGGGCCGAGGTCGTTGCCTGGCCTCGGCGACAGGTGGCTGACCACCGTCATCCCGTGACTGGCCACGGGCGGGGGAAGGTGTGGGCCGATCGCATAGGTCGGCGCGCCCGCTCGAAGGTCGTGGATGTGTTGAGCGCAGGCCTCCCGTTCGGCGGGGCCCATGTTGAAGTCGTCCGGGTGGCTGCAGCGCACCATGGCCTGCAGGGCGCCGCGGACCGCCTCCGCGGCGGCGAGGCGAGGATCGACGACCGGACCGTTCGCCGGCAAGGCCCGGACCGGCGGAGCAGGGGAGGGCTGGGCGGCGGGCTTGGCGACGGGCGGCTGGATCCGGGCCAGGGCCTTCTGGGCCGGCGGCGGCGCGCGGACCGGCTTGGGGTGCGGCGTGAACAGCTTGACCAGCGACACCTCGATCGCGTGCGTCTGGTTCGGCGCGCGCGCGACGCTGATGCCGAAGACGAGGGCCAGGAACAGCACCAGATGCACCACCAGGGCGATGGCGGCGGCGATCAGGGTGTGGGCTTGCAGCCTTGGTCCCCGGAGCCTTGGTCCCCGGAGCCTTGGTCTTGGTGCGTCCGCCAAAGGCTCGCCGTTCCATCGTACGCCCCCACGTACGCCGCCTTGGGCTACCGTGGCTGTAGTCCGTGGCGCGAAAAAGGCGAAGCGCGCGCGGCGAACGAGAAGGCTTTAACAAGCCGTTTCGGCCGCCCTTGACCTTCCAGCTCGCCTTCAGTAGTTTCCGCGCTCTTTTGAGGCCGGGGATTCCCCAGCCCCGACAGACCGGAAGTCCCGATCAAGGACCGCCAGCCGCGCCGGATTGCATATCGATGCGCCCGGCGCTGTTTCGTGTTTGTTGGAAGGCTTTGAAAGAGCAACGTCAACACGGATATCCCCGAGGCGCTTCGGCCGACAGGCACACGCCCCGCAACCACGAAAGAATTGGATGCCCACAGTCAACCAGCTTATCCGCAAGCCTCGCCAGCCGAAGCCGTCGCGGAACAAGGTCCCGGCCCTTAAGGGTTGCCCGCAACGTCGCGGCGTCTGCACCCGGGTCTATACCACCACGCCGAAGAAGCCGAACTCCGCCCTGCGGAAGGTCGCCAAGGTGCGCCTGACCACCGGCATCGAAGCGCTTTGCTACATTCCCGGCGAAGGCCACAACCTTCAGGAACACTCCGTCGTGCTGATCCGCGGCGGCCGTGTGAAGGACCTTCCCGGCGTCCGTTACCACATCCTCCGCGGCGTGCTGGACACCCAGGGCGTCAAAGACCGTAAGCAACGCCGTTCGCTCTACGGCGCGAAGCGTCCGAAATAAGGAAATAGAGCATGTCCCGCCGCCACCGCGCCGACAAACGCGAAGTCCTGCCGGATCCCAAGTTCGGGGATCTGATTGTCACCAAGTTCATGAACCATGTGATGTACGAGGGCAAAAAGGCCGTCGCCGAAAGCATCATCTATGGCGCCTTCGAAATCCTGGAAGCCAAGCGCCGCGACCAGGGCCCGCTGGAGACCTTCCACGCCGCGCTGGAGAACGTGTCTCCGGCCATCGAGGTGAAGTCCCGCCGGGTCGGCGGCGCCACCTACCAGGTGCCGGTGGAAGTCCGTCCGGACCGCCGCCGCGCGCTCGCCATCCGCTGGCTCGTCACCGCCGCCCGCAAGCGCGGCGAGAACACCATGACCGAGAAGCTGGCCGGCGAACTGCTCGACGCCTCCAACAACCGCGGCTCCGCGGTGAAGAAGCGCGAAGACACCCACAAGATGGCCGAAGCCAACCGCGCCTTCTCTCACTACCGCTGGTAATCTCGCCGCCGCCAGCAGCTTTCAGTCCAACTCTTTCGTGCGCGGGTGGTTTGCGTTAAACCGCCCGCGCCGTTCGTTCAGCTCCCTTTCTGACGGCCTGCCTGAAGGCCGCCGCCGCCCGTCACCCCGTTTTTCCGCAGAGCCCCCGCTATGCCCCGTTCGAACAAAATTGAAGACTACCGCAACTTCGGCATCATGGCGCACATCGACGCCGGCAAGACGACCACGACCGAGCGGATTCTCTACTACACCGGCAAGAGCCATAAGATCGGCGAAGTCCACGACGGCGCCGCGACCATGGACTGGATGGAGCAGGAGCAGGAGCGGGGGATCACCATCACCTCCGCCGCCACCACCGCCTATTGGACCGGTCACCGGCTGAACATCATCGACACCCCCGGGCACGTGGACTTCACCATCGAAGTCGAGCGGAACCTGCGCGTGCTCGACGGCGCCGTGGCCGTGCTCGACGGCAACCAGGGCGTTGAGCCGCAAACCGAAACCGTCTGGCGCCAGGCCGACCGCTACAACGTTCCGCGCATCGTGTTCGTCAACAAGATGGACAAGACCGGCGCCGACTTCGAAATGTGCTTGGCCACCATCCGTGATCGTCTCGCCGTGAAGGCCGTTCCGATCCAGCTGCCGATCGGCTCCGAATCCGAACTGAAGGGCATCGTCGATCTGGTCCGCATGAAGGCGGTGGTCTGGGAGTCCGAGGGTCTCGGCGCCAACTACCATGACGAAGAAATCCCCGCCGACATGCTCGCCAAGTGCGAGGAAGCTCGCCACTACCTGATCGAGAACGCCGTCGAGCTCGACGACGAGGCGATGGAAGCCTACCTCGAAGGTGTCGAGCCATCGGAAGCGGTGCTGAAGATGTGCATCAAGAAGGCCGTCCTCGCGGGCGCCTTCTTCCCGGTGCTGGCCGGCTCGGCGTTCAAGAACAAAGGCGTCCAGCCCCTGCTCGACGCCGTGGTCGATTATCTGCCCTCGCCGGTGGACATCCCGCCGACCGTCGGCATCGACTTCAGGACCGAAGAGCCGATCACGCGCAAGTCCTCCGACGACGAGCCCCTGTCGATGCTGGCGTTCAAGATCATGGACGACCCCTTCGTGGGCTCGCTCACCTTCTGCCGCATCTATTCGGGCAAGCTGGAAACCGGTCAGGGCCTGTTGAACTCGACGCGCGACAAGCGCGAGCGGGTGGGCCGGATGCTGCTGATGCACTCCAACAACCGTGAAGACATCAAGGAAGCCTTCGCTGGCGACATCATCGCCCTGGCCGGCCTGAAGGACACCCGCACCGGGGACACCCTGTGCGATCCGAACAAGTCGCCGGTGATCTTGGAAAAGATGATCTTCCCGGAGCCGGTCATCGAAATCGCCATCGAGCCGAAGTCCAAAGCCGACCAGGAAAAGCTGGGCGTCGCGCTCGGCAAGATGGTCGCCGAAGACCCGTCCTTCACCGTCTTCACCGACCAGGAGTCGGGCCAGACGATCATGAAGGGCATGGGCGAGCTGCACCTGGACATCAAGGTCGATATCCTTCGCCGCACCTACAAGGTCGACGCCAACATCGGCGCGCCGCAGGTGGCCTATCGCGAAAGCCTCGGCCGCGCGGTGGAGATCGACTACACCCACAAGAAGCAGACCGGCGGTACGGGCCAGTTCGCCCGCATCAAGGTGAAGTTCGCTCCGGGCCTGCCCGGCTCCGGCTTCGTCTTCGAAAGCAAGGTCGTCGGCGGCTCGGTTCCCAAGGAATTCGTGCCCGGCGTCCAGAAGGGCCTGGAAAGCGTCAAGGACAATGGCCTGCTGGCCGGCTTCCCGGTGATCGACTTCTCGGCCACCCTGGTGGACGGCGCCTACCACGACGTCGACTCCTCGGTCCTGGCCTTCGAAATCGCCGCCCGCGCCGCCTTCAAGGAACTACGGGAAAAGGGCGCGCCGAAGCTGCTCGAGCCGATCATGAAGGTCGAGGTGCTGACGCCTGACGAATATCTGGGCGACGTCATCGGCGACCTGAACAGCCGTCGTGGCCAGATCCAGGGCACGGACCAGCGCGGCAACGCCCAGGTCATCACCGCCTTCGTGCCGCTGGCCAACATGTTCGGCTACATCGGCAACCTGCGCGGCATGTCCCAGGGCAGAGCCCAGTTCACGATGCAGTACGACCACTACGATCCGGTGCCGCCCGCGGTCGCCGACGAAGTGATCAAGAAGTACGCCTAAACCCTCCCCATCCACACGACTTCAGAGGCCTTCGGGGCCGGAGCTTAAGAATATGGCCAAGGAAAAATTCGAGCGGAATAAGCCGCACTGCAACATTGGCACGATTGGTCACGTTGACCACGGCAAGACGACATTGACGGCGGCGATCACGATGATCCTGGCCAAGTCGGGCGGTGCGACGGCGAAGAAGTACGAGGACATCGACGCGGCTCCTGAAGAGAAGGCGCGCGGCATCACGATCAACACCGCGCACGTGGAATATGAGACCAAGAACCGTCACTACGCCCACGTCGACTGCCCCGGCCACGCCGACTATGTGAAGAACATGATCACCGGCGCGGCGCAGATGGACGGCGCGATCCTGGTGGTGTCCGGCGCCGATGGCCCGATGCCGCAGACCCGCGAGCACATCTTGCTGGCCCGTCAGGTCGGCGTGCCGGCCCTGGTGGTCTACATGAACAAGGTGGACCTGGTGGATGACGAGGAACTCTTGGAACTGGTGGAGATGGAGGTGCGCGAGCTCCTGTCGTCCTACGAGTTCCCGGGCGACGACATCCCGATCGTCAAGGGCTCGGCCAAGGTGGCCATCGACGGCGGCGACCCGAAGATCGGCGAAGACTCGATCCTGGCGCTGATGACGGCGGTGGACACCTACATCCCGCAGCCGGAACGTCCGATCGACCTGCCGTTCCTGATGCCGGTGGAAGACGTCTTCTCCATCTCCGGCCGCGGCACCGTGGTCACGGGCCGGGTCGAGCGCGGGATCGTCAAGGTCGGCGAGGAAGTCGAGATCGTCGGCATCCGCCCGGTCCAGAAGACCGTCTGCACGGGCGTGGAAATGTTCCGCAAGCTGCTCGACCAGGGGCAGGCCGGCGACAACGTCGGCGTGCTGCTGCGCGGCACCAAGCGTGAAGACGTGGAACGCGGCCAGGTTCTCTGCAAGCCCGGCTCGATCACGCCGCACACCAAGTTCGTGGCCGAGGCCTACATCCTGACCAAGGAAGAAGGCGGCCGTCACACGCCGTTCTTCACCAACTACCGTCCTCAGTTCTATTTCCGGACCACCGATGTGACCGGGATCATCAAGCTGAAGGAAGGCGTTGAGATGATCATGCCCGGCGACAACGCCGAGCTGGACGTGGAGCTGATCACCCCGATCGCGATGGAAGAGCGCCTGCGCTTCGCCATCCGCGA
>FTKM01611123.1_pt1 | contig 24468 bp, 25 predicted proteins | sample 1658051 | NCBI WGS metagenome assembly FTKM01 (sample SAMEA3914794, study PRJEB12502) | metagenome | biome: forest; material: soil | place: Canada | collected 2011-07-05 | depth 0.1 m | reverse complement strand
AACGGCGGTGTGAGCTTCGAAAGAAGCCACACCGCCGTTTTGCATTTCGGAGGCGGATTCGGGCGGGAGAGCGCTACAGCGGCTCCTTCCCGTTGTGTAATTTCGCGGTTTCCCGTGTCGCGCGGATTCTGACGGGTCAGGCGGCTTTTTTCACCCGATCCGCTGATAGTCCGAACTGGCGCGCTATCGATAAAAGCCTGTCCTGCCATTCCCAGGTGCCGAAGACGTCGTGGACGTTCTGCAGGCAACTGAGTAAATCGACGGTCGCCGCGTCGTAGATGTTGATGCGGGAACGCAGCAGCGCTCGTTTGAGGGCCGCAATACCCACGTCCATGTAGGCTGGCACTTCGACTGGCGTTTTGTTGATGAAACGGACCGGAATTCCTTCCATCGCAGTCATGTAGTCGCGCAGCTTGATATAGCTGCCGACTGGACAGCCGCCGCAGTATCCGCGATAGGCGCCGCCGCCGCGTGGCAGCAGGGCAGCGCGCCCTTGGCCGTCGAGATGGGCGACGGCCCGGTCGAATATCTCCTGATGCGTCAGGAAGTTTAAACTTTTCATGGTGGCTCTCCTCTGCGCACGGGGCGCAGCGGTCATTCGTTGGTTCGAGTCAAGCGGTTGCGGGACCGGTAGCAGACAGTTCGGAAGCTCGCTGTGAGATCAAAACGCCCCGGGATGGCGAGCTACTGTTATCTGCGTACGGTGGGTGGGGCCTGGTACGCTATCGGGAAGCATCGGCGTCGGCCGTGCCGCTCGCGATACGTTTGAAGTCGCAAACCGAGCCCCTCAATGGGTATAACGACCGAAGCCGGTAAAAAGCGTAGTGCCGGTGTGCGCCAGCGCGCAATTTTGACACTTCAACGCTGGATTTGCAGCGAAACGACCCGCCCCGGAGGCCGATGGGATAAGGCTCTAAGGGGACGGATGCCTATACGCTCGGGACTTTCCCGAGGTGGGTGCGGCGTGTAAGCGGGCGAGCGTTGGGCCGTCCAACCTTCTAAGACACATTCCTGTTGCGCCCCTTTTTGCCCAGAGCGGCACACCGCGCTCGACAGGTGCAGTCCGTCTGATGATCATTGACCATACCGACAGCCTGCATAAACGCGTAGCAGATCGTGGTGCCAACGAACTTGCAGCCGTAGCCCTTAAGCCCCTTGCTTAACGCATCGGAGATTTCGGTGGAAGCGGGTGCGTGCTGATACGACGCCCATTCGTTCTGGATCGGCGTCTGATCGACGAAGGACCAGACAAAATTCGCGAGCGACCCGTGTTCCGCCTGGATCTGTTGGACCGCGCGGGCGTTGGTGATGGCGGCTTCGATCTTGCCCCGATGCCGGACAATCGACTCGTCGAGCACCAGCTTGTCCACATGCTTCGTGGTGAAGCGCGCCACGGTGTCGATATCGAAGTCAGAAAACGCGCGGCGGTACCCGCTACGCTTGTTCAGAATGGTGGACCATGACAAGCCGGCCTGCGCACCTTCGAGCACGAGCATTTCGAAGAGGTGTTGATCGTCGCGCGACGGCACGCCCCACTCGGTGTCGTGGTAGTGTGCGAGCGCTTCGCTCGATGCCCAGTTACATCGCTGTGTCACAGTCCGGCTCCTGCTAGGTCGTGTGGGTCGAAAGCCCGGCTGTCCGGGCTTCGCCAGCATAGCGGAACGATCGGCTGATGCAACTAGACCATCTGGCCAGTTGCTCGATTGAAATGGACCTGCCACGCTATATGGCACTTCACTGGCAACCCCTTCACACATACTCATTCGATGAATACAGACCTCTTTCTGATTGGCATCGACGGCGGCGGCACCGGTACGCGGGTCGTGCTAGGCGACACCGAAGGCCGCGAACTTGCGCAGGCAACGAGCGGCCCTTCGGGCCTCGGACTCGGCATTGAGCGCGCCTGGCAGGCCATTCAGGCAGCCGGTAACGAAGCGTTCAGCCGAGCGGGCATCGCACCGAACTGGTCGCGCAGCGTGCTGGGCTGCGGACTGGCGGGCGTCAATAATCGCGACTGGCTGGCAGAATTTCGGGCGAAGGCACCCGGCCTCGCCGGTCTTGCCGTGGAGAGCGACGCCTACACGACTCTGCTCGGTGCACACGGAGGCGCTCACGGCGTGATCGTCGCGTTGGGAACGGGCAGCGTTGCGGCCGTGCTCGACGGCAAAGATGAATGGCGGCTCGCCAGCGGGTATGGATTTCCGTCGGGCGACGAGGCGAGTGGCGCCTGGCTCGGCTTGCGGCTCATCGTGCATGCACAGCAGGCGCTCGATGGCCGTGTGCCGTTTGACGCGCTGGCGCAGGCGCTGCTCGACCGGATCGGCGCGCAGGATCGCGACGGGCTGGTCGTCTGGCTTTGCGAAGCCAATCAGACCGCTTACGCGAGCCTTGCGCCCGTTGTGTTCGAGCATCGCAGCCATCCACACGTGACGAATCTGTTGAGCCAGGCCGGGACCGAGATTGGCAAGATCATCGCAGCGCTCGACGCGTCAGGCGAACTGCCTGTCGCGTTGTGCGGCGGCCTTGGCGCGCCGTTACGCGACTACGTGCCGCAGCAATATCAAGCGAGATTGCGCGCGCCGTTGTCGGACTCCGCGCATGGCGCACTGTATCTGGCGCAGCAGGAAGCAGCGCGGGTCGTCGCTAAATTCGCGGGCTAGGCAAAGGGAAACGGCGAAGCCAACGCGTCAAGCAACGATAAAATACGAGCTTTGACGCTCTTCGGCTGCCCAAACCATGTACAAAGTCATCGCCACCGATCTCGACGGCACCCTGCTCAACGGCGACCACCAGGTCGATCCGTTCACCGTCGCGACGGTGCGCCGGCTGGAAGCGCAAGGGCTGCATTTCATTATCGCGACGGGCCGTCATCATCGTGACGCGGCCGGAATCCGCGACCTGCTCGGTATCAGCCCTTACCTGATCACGTCGAATGGCGCGCGAATTCATGCGCCGGACGACGAGAGGATTTTCGCGGACAATCTGCCGCCCGCTGCCGTACAGCGCCTCGTGCAGCCAGAGATTGTCGGCGCGCATGGGCGGGTAATCGTCAATCTGTTCGCCGACCACGAATGGCTGATCGATCGCGACGCGCCGGAGTTGCTGCGCCTGCATGAGGATTCCGGTTTCCGCTACGAAGTGACTGACCTGCAGCGGCACAACGGCATGGGTATCGCCAAGACGCTGTACATTGGTGAGCCTTCAGATCTCGCTCAGGTCGCCGCGAACCTGCAACGCGAATTCGGTGACGCTCTTTATGTGACGTACTCGCTGCCGGATTGCCTCGAAGTGATGACGTCGAACGTGTCGAAAGGGCGCGCGCTGAAGTTCGTGCTCGCACGTCTTGGCGTGGACGCGTCACGTTGCGTCGCCTTCGGTGACAACATGAACGACATCGATCTGCTGGAAACAGCCGGGCACCCGTTCATGATGCAGAACGCAAATCCTGACCTGATCACGCGCCTGCCGGACGTGCCCCGTATCGGCAACAATTTCGAAGGCGGTGTCGCGCGCCATCTCCGTAAGCTGTTCGCGCTGGATGACGAACTGGCGTCGTGAGACGTGTCTTTAGCTGTAGGTCTGGCGCTGCAGGTAAACGTTCGACGCCCACCCGCGGATAAGTGCGGATGGGCGTCGGATGATGCCAACGAAGCTGTATGACCGATCTCGGTCAATTGCCGAAGATCGCCCCGAACGGTTGAGCCGTGGCGATCAACTGATCACCGGATTACCCGTGCCAACCCGCGCCATGGTGATCGTCATGGTGGTAGTCCTGGCCGCGATGGTCACCGTGGTCCCAGCCGCGACGATCCTGGCCGTAATAACCGTGATCCCATGCCGGGTGAGGGTAGTACACCGGTTGTGCATAGGCGGGACCCGGTTGAACATACACCGGAGCCGGCACGCCAAGCGACAAGCCGATGCTCAAATCCGTATGTGCTTGCGCGACGCCGCATGCGCCAATTGCGAGACCCGCGGCTACAAGCAAATGTGTGACGATGCGCTTCATGTTGTTTCTCCTGTGAGGGACGTGTCGTCCTACAGGTTCAATCTACGCGTTGCGCGGTCGGGTTGTTGCGACCAGATGTTACGGTCTGCAAGCATCGTTGAAGCGGTTTGCATCCTTAGCAACAACGGCTGCGGCGCATTGCGGCACCGAGCACCGGCCCGCTCAGCCATACCGCACAAGCCTTTGGCGTTCATCTTGCCAGCCTTGCGGCCCCGTTTCGCCTGGTGTCACGTGCCGTAAGCCTGGCGCCACGGTAAGCGTCCCTTACATCTATGCCAACTGTTTAATGTGCTGCACTGGCCGGGGCGTCCGGAAGCGCCGCGCAAGGGCAATCCGCCGACCGCCCGTTCAGACCTTCCTGGTCATGCTGGAAGCTCGCATGTGGCGAGCCGCCACGCCAATCGAGCCTCACTATATAGATGCTGTCGAAATCGTCACTGTGCCACTTGGGGACATCGGAGGCGTTGCCACCGTGGGCACTCACCATTTGCCGCACCAGCTTTTCGATCAGCTTGTGCTCCCATGCAATCACGACGAGCTTGTTGCGGTACGCGGGGTCGACAAGCGCATTGCTGAGCTGGCCGATTTGCGTGAGCCCGTACGGCGTCTGCACCGGCATCTGGAATTGGATCGCGGTCGGCTCGATTGTCGCGAGTGGGCGCACGTAATAATAAGGATGGCCACCGTCGTTTTTTTGTTGCCCTGGATCGGGAGCGAAGATCGCATCGGGCTTGCCGAATTTCGCCGCAATCACCGCAGGCAGTGCAAGTGATCGATTCAGGCCCTGGCAATTGAGCTGGCCGAGCCCTTCCGCCGGCTTTTCGCCGTGGCGCACGAAGATCAGCGTTTCAGTCGTTTTATCGGCGGCGTGTGCAGCGGCTGGCGCGAGGGCGCCAATACAACAAGCTGCGAGCCAGCGTACGAAGCCGTGACGCAAACCACGGGAACGGTTCATCGGGAGCCCTCATTGAGCCGTGTGAAAGTCGCACGATTCTAGCAGCGAGGCTGCCAACTCCCGTGAGTTACCGCTCGGCCAGGGTTGGGGTACAAGGCCGTGAATCTGACCGGCGTCCCACTTAACAATTCGCTGCGCTGGCAACCGGACGGCAGCACGACGAAAGGCGCTGCCAAATGCAGAGCGGGCGCCAAAGCGCCCGCTATAAGGATCCGTTTTTACTTGAGCGAATTATGCCGGGAGGATGGCTTGTGGCTCAAGGGCTTCGCGGCGGCCGCCGGAAATGGCCGGATACAGGACGCCGGCGATCACGGCACCGATGATCGGCGCAAACCAGAACAGCCACAATTGATCAACCGCTGCGCCGCCGACGAACAACGCCGGGCCCGTCGAACGGGCGGGGTTCACCGAAGTGTTCGTGACTGGAATCGAGATCAGGTGGATCAGCGTCAAACACAGGCCAATGGCGATGGGTGCGAGGCCTGCGGGCGCGCGCTTGTCGGTCGATCCGAGAATCACGAACAGGAAGACGGCCGTCATGACGACTTCGCAGATAAACGCTGCTGCCAGCGTGTAGTGGCCGGGCGAGCGGTCACCGTAACCGTTGGTCGCGAAGCCGCTCGCGACCAGGTCAAAGCCCGGCTTGCCGCTTGCGATCAGCGACAGCACGAACGCGCCAATGATTGCACCGGCCACCTGGGCAACGATGTAGGGGGCGAGATCGCGGACCGGAAAGCGGCCCGCCACGGTCAGACCGACACTGACCGCCGGATTCAGATGGCAACCAGAAATGTGGCCGATGGCGTACGCCATGGTCAGTACCGTCAGGCCGAAGGCAAACGAGACGCCCACGAAGCCGATACCCAGACCATGTACCGGGCCAGCAAAATTGGCGGCGAGGACAGCGCTGCCGCAGCCCCCGAGGACCAGCCAGAATGTGCCGAACAACTCGGCAGCAAGGCGCTTTGACAACTGCATAATACGTAATCCTAAAAAAATTGGCTCAATTGAAGCGGCGCAGCGGAGATTCAGATCCACGGCTTCGAGCGTCAGATTCTAGGGATATCCAATGGAATCGGGTGTGAAGAATTGTCAATCTTTGGAGGTGGTGAACGGATTATTCCGCGATAAGCCTCGATCCATTTAACACTTCGGCAACTATTAATAAATTATCAGACGATTTCTTCGATTTTTGAGTATTAATGGTGATTGCGAAATTCGCTAATTGCAGCTAGTCTCCGAGGCAATACGTTCTACAAAAAGGGAGAGCCGATATGTCGCAATATGCAGAACTCAAGGCGCAAATCGCCAGATTGCAGGCTCAGGCGGATGAAGCAAGGCGTACCGAACTCGGTAACGTGATCGAAGATATTCGTAGCAAGATTGCGGAATATGGCCTGACGGCGCAGGACCTGGGTTTCGCCGCAGCGGCCCGGCGCGGCCGGCCGCCGAAGAAGGCGCCGTTGCCCCCCAAGTATCAGGATCCAAAGTCGGGCAATACCTGGAGTGGGCGCGGCAAGCCGCCCAATTGGATTGCCGGTAAGAATCGCGATCGTTTTTTGATCGATCAGGCTTAGTCAATCAGTGCATTATCGCGATGAAAGCTTCTTGAAGGTCGATGGCGTGCGGAAGCTTAAATCGGTGCTAACTTCGCCTTTGATTTGTAGCGGGCTTCGATAGTAAAAAAGCCACCTGTGAAAGGTGGCTTTTTTGAAGATTGCCGCTAATTCCGTTCAATTCCACTCGCGCAAACGATTCACAAGACATTCTTGCGTGCATTTGACCGCGACAGTTGGCCGCTCGCGCGCGCCAACTGAACAGCGCGGCTCTGGCTGATTATCTTTGATTCGACTTAGCCGACCGCCACCTGACGCAGCATCGGACGACGTTGCGCTTCAATCAGCGCGGTGTAGCCATCCACATAGTTCTGCGCCATGGCCTTCGCGCTGAAGCGGCGCTCGAACTGAGCACGGATCTCGGTGCGCGACAACTGATCGAGCTTTTGCAGCGCGGCGACCGCGCCTTGCACATCTTCCACCACGTAGCCGGTGACGCCGTGGTCGATCACTTCCGGCACCGAACCACGGTTGAAGGCGATCACAGGTGTGCCGCACGCCATCGATTCGATCATGACGAGGCCAAACGGCTCCGACCAGTCGATCGGGAACAGCAGCGCCTTCGCACCCGAGAGGAATTCGGGCTTCTGCGCCTCGTTGATCTCACCGACAAATTCGACATGCGCCTGCGACAGCAGCGGCTCGATCTCGGACTTGAAGTAGTCCTGGTCGGCCTTGTCCACCTTGGCGGCGATCTTCAGCGGCAGACCGCTTTGCGCAGCGATCTTGATAGCTGTATCGACGCGTTTTTCCGGACAGATGCGACCGAGGAACGCCAGATATTCGGGCTTCTTGTGCGGCTGCGGGATAAGAAGTTTTTCCGGCAGGCCGTGATAGATCGTGTTGAGCCAGTTCGCCTGTTTCAACGGCAAACGTTGCGAGTCGGAGATCGACACGACCGGCACGTGCGAGAAGGCGTCGAATACCGGCTGCAATTCCGGCAGGTCTAGACGGCCGTGCAACGTCGTGACAAACGGCGTGTCGAGCGTCGAAAACAATGGGAAGGGCAGGTAGTCGAGGTGAAAGTGCAGCACGTCGAAGTCATGCGCAATGCGGCGCACGCGTTCCATCAACAGGACGTGCGGCGCCATCGCGTCGCGCACTGTCGGGTCGAGGCGCAGAGCACGCGGCCAGGCGGCTTCGAGCTTGGCGGAGGTCACCGAATCGCCACTCGCAAACAGCGTGACATCGTGGCCGAGGTCAACAAGTGCTTCGGTCAGATAGGACACGACGCGTTCGGTACCGCCATAAAGCTTCGGCGGAACTGCTTCATATAGCGGGGCAATCTGTGCGATTCGCATGCGTACTCTCCTTTCTTGGCCGACGTTAGCGCTTGAGTGCTGACTCCGGTGCCGTGCAACATCGTTGCTGTTCATAGAGGCTTCGCGGGACGGCGCCCGGATAGGGCGAGGGGCGGCGATGCCTTGCGGACGGGCGGGCGCGGTAGACCGCCGCCCAGGAGGCAACCCGTACTCACCGGGTTATCCCTTACTGCCATTATCGGGATCAGGCGCATTAATTCGAGTTATTTTTCAAACGCTTAATGTTGTTACAGCGCGATACATGATGCGTAACAAGTAGCCGGGAACTGGCGGGCAGCGCGGCTCCGCCAGCGCGTAAAAGCTGGGCCGCGGCTTGAAACCTTTACCGGCTTGGGCTCTCGCACCTCGCAAAAAGTGAATTGGTCGGCCTGACCAATCGGGGCGTGTTGTGCTCGCTTGAAACGATCTATAATTCGCCAAATCCCTTGTGGTGCGAAAAAAGTCCCACATCGTCGCACCGTTCAATTGGTCTAACGACCGTCAGTCAGTCTTACATCACACTTTCAGTGTTGAATTGTAGGAATAATTCCTACAGGATTAATGGACAAATCCGTCATGCAGACAGGGTGTCTGTCCGATTTCCGTTCCCTTTTGCTTTCGACACAATGCTGCCAGGACCATAAGCGGGCAGTTCGCGCGGTTGTAGAGCGTGCGTTCTAGCAAACGTTTCCGTAACGGCCTGACCAGCCAGATCGACTTCGGGGGAATCATGGGCACCACAAGTGACATGCTCAATGAGATAAGAGAAGTAAACCTGTCTTACCTCCTGCTTGCTCAGCGTCTGCTGCGTGAGGACAAGCCGATGGGCATGTTCCGCATGGGCATTTCAGATCAGCTGGCCGACGTCATCGCCAATATGTCCCTGGCGCAGACCGTCAAACTGGCCGCTTCCAGCCAGGTGCTGTGCCGGTTCCGCTTCGATGACCACGCTGTCCTGTCCACCTTGGCGGACAAAGGCAAAACCAGCGCCATTGCCCAGGCACATTCCGCGATCCTGATGGCGAGCCAGCCCGTCGAGCAGGTCGGCTAATGCCGGCATGCGCAGACAGGACCACTGAGCCGTATTCGCAGCAAGACCCGGACCCGGAAAGCCGAGCGCATGGCACATAAGAGCGTAGTACTCGAAGTCAGGGAAATTACCCTGGCAATCGAGTTGATTGAACTGGGCGCGCGTTTGCAATTGCTCGAGGCCGAAACCAGTCTCTCACGCGACCGCCTTATCAAGCTGTACAAGGAACTGAAGGGCGTTTCGCCGCCCAAGGGCATGCTGCCATTCTCGACAGACTGGTTCATGACCTGGCAGCCGAACTTCCATTCATCCCTGTTCTACAACATCTACCGTTTCATGGCTGATCACGGCGGCTGCGAGACGATCCAGTCGATCGTCAAGAGCTACCGGCTGTATCAGGAACACGTGCAGCTTCACGACGACGAGCCCGTGCTCAGTCTGACGCGGGCATGGACACTGGTGCGCTTTTTTGACTCCGGCATGCTGCAGATGACGTCCTGCTGCCGCTGCGGTGGACATTTCGTGGCTCACGCGCACGATCCACAACGGGGCTTCGTCTGTGGATTGTGCCAACCGCCCTCACGTGCCGGTAAGACAAAGAAAGTTGCCGAGGCGAAAGTGCGCGCCGGCCAGCTGGCCGAACTGGAAATCTGAGGCGCGGCGCGCCAGCGCCCGTCCTGTCTCAATTGCGTGCCGGAGCCCCTGCTCCGGCACGCTACCATAAGCCTGTGGTTTACACCGGGCTGCCAACACGCTTTTCCACCAAAGTTTTCTGCTCCGTTGCCGTAAACCAGTTTAACGACGGTCTCCGTCGCTTCCTTGTGAGGGCTCGGCTGTGCTGATTTTTGTGGGAACACTCGTGACGCTGTTGTCCGTCTTTGGCGGTTACGCCATGGAAGGCGGACACCTGGGCGCGCTGATGCAGCCAGTCGAATTGCTGATGATCGGGGGTGCCGGGGTTGGCGCGTTCGTTCTCGGCAACGGGATGAAAACGATCAAATCGACGCTGGGCGTGCTTCCGACCCTGTTCAAGGGCTCCAAATACAACAAGGACGTTTATATGGAGCTGATGGCGCTCCTGTACGTTCTGCTGGCGAAAGCGCGCAAGGAAGGCACGCTGACGCTGGAAGCCGATATCGACGATCCGTCGAAGAGCCCGATCTTCACCCAGTACCCGAAGATTCTGGCCGACCACCACATCATCGAGTTTCTGACCGACTACCTGCGTCTGATGGTCGGCGGCAACATGAATGCGTTCGAAATCGAAAGCCTGATGGATGAGGAAATCGAAACGCATCACACCGAAGGCGAAGCGCCGGCACATGCGCTCGCCAAGGTCGGTGACGCGATGCCCGCGTTCGGGATCGTGGCCGCGGTGATGGGCGTGGTGCACACCATGGCCTCCGCCGACAAGCCGCCTGCCGTGCTCGGCGAGATGATCGCCCAGGCGCTGGTCGGCACGTTCCTCGGCATTCTGCTTTCGTACGGGCTGATCGGGCCGCTTTCGAGCGTCGCGGAACAGCGCGTCGCCGAGTCGACCAAGATGTTCCAGTGCATCAAGGTGACGATTCTCGCGAGCCTGAATGGCTATGCGCCAGCGATCGCCGTCGAATTCGGCCGCAAGGTGCTCTTCTCGACTGAACGCCCGTCGTTCGCCGAGCTGGAAGAGCACGTGCGCCGCGTGAAAGCCAAGTAATGACGCGGACCAGGGGCTGATTCGATGAGTAAGGACAAAGACCGCGCAATCGTCGTCAAGCGCGCCGCGCCGAAGAAGGCGGGCCATCACGGCGGCGCATGGAAGCTCGCCTACGCGGACTTTATGACCGCGATGATGGCGTTCTTCCTGCTGATGTGGCTGCTCAGTTCGGCGACCACCGTGCAGTTGCGCGGCATTGCGGACTACTTCAACCAGCCGCTGAAGATCACGCTCTGGGGCGGCGACCGCAGCGCGGAGGACTCGAGCATTCTGAAGGGCGGCGGCCGCGATATCTCCACGGATTCGCAGGGCATCACGCGCCAGAGCGATGGCTCGATGACGCGCGCCGAGCGCACCGCCGCGAAAAACGACGAAGACGCCGTCAAGCAGATGCAGGGTGAGCTGGAGCGTCGCGAGCAGGTTCGCCTGCACGATCTGCAGGTCAAGCTGATGGCCGCGATCGAAGCGAACCCGGTGCTGCGCCAGTTCAAACAGCAGATTCGGATTGATTCGACGCTGACGGGCTTGCGCATCGAGATCGTCGATTCACAAAAGCGGCCGATGTTCGCGACCGCCCGTGACGAGGTCGAACCGTATATGCGCGACATCCTGCGCGAGATCGGCCACACGTTGAACGACGTGCCGAATCGCATCATCGTGCAGGGTCACACGGACGCCGTGCAGTATGCGGGCGGTGAGAAGGGATACAGCAACTGGGAGTTGTCGGCGGACCGCGCGAACGCTTCGCGCCGCGAGCTGATTGCAGGCGGCATGGACGAGCCGAAGGTCATGCGGGTGATCGGCCTTGCGTCGACGCAGAACCTGAACAAGGCTGACCCGCTCGATCCGGAAAACCGGCGCATCAGCATCATCGTATTGAACAAGCGGTCGGAAGAGGCGTTGATGCACGACGACTCGACCACCACCACTTTGTCCGACGACGCAGCGGGTTCGGCCCAGTTGCAGAGCATTACGCAGACGCAACCGGTGACGGTTGCTCCAAAGGCGCCATCCGTGGCACCGAAGTAACAGACGCGTTTCGTCTGACTGGCATCGCCGCTTTGCGCGGTGCACCGTCAGGCAATCCATTGTGAGCGCAGCGAGGTTTTAATGATCAGGCACATTCTGGCAATCGACGACTCGGCAGCGATGCGGGAGATTCTCTCCGCTACGCTGACGACGGCCGGCTATGACGTGACGGTCGCGGCGGACGGCGACGAAGGCCTGGAGAACGCGCTCGCAGTGTCGTATGACCTCGTGTTGACGGACCAGCATATGCCGGGCAAGACCGGCCTCGATCTGATCGCCGCATTGCGCGGCAACCCGGCTTACCAGATGACACCGATCCTCGTCCTTACGACGGAATCCGGTGAACCATTCAAGGCAGCGGCGCGGGCAGTGGGAGCGACCGGCTGGATCGAAAAGCCGCTCGACCCCGACATGCTGACCGAACTGGTCGCGGCCCTGGCCGACGACGGCGCGGCCTGAGCGCATCCACCATTTATATAAGCGGCACGGCAGCCCAAGCCTAGACAGGACCTCTCGCGGTGACCCAGGCATGACACTCGACATCACTCAGTTCTATCAGACGTTCTTCGATGAAGCGGATGAGCTGCTCGCACAGATGGAGCAGTTGCTGCTCAATCTGGACATCGGCCATCCCGATCCCGAAGACCTCGCGGCGATTTTTCGCGCCGCCCATTCGATCAAGGGCGGCGCGGCCACGTTCGGCTTCACCGCGCTGACCGAAACCACCCACATTCTCGAATCGCTGCTCGACCGCGCGCGCAATAACGAACTCAAGCTGCGCAAGGACATGATCGACACGTTCCTCGAAACCAAGGACGTGCTGTCCGGCCAGCTGGCCGACTATCGCGCGAGCGCCGAACCCGATGCAGTGGTGGCGGCCGCGATCTGCGCCAAGCTCGAACGGTTGAATGCGGAAGGCCCTTTCGATGCAACCCAGGCCGAAGCGGCACCCGCAGAACTTGCGTCCAACGTCTTGAGCGACGGACGGGCACCCGAACATGTAGTTGAACAGGCAGTACAGGTAGCCGGCGAACTCGCCGACGCCGAACCGGCACAGACCGGTGCAGCAAACAGCGCGGCAGGCGGAGAAACCGGCCCGCATCTAAAAATTACGCTACGGGGAGTAGGTGAGAAGGACCAGGAACTGCTGGCTGAGGAGCTCGGCAACCTGGGGCATATCGTTGGACGGGTCAAGTCAGGCGGTGATCTGACGCTGTGGTTGCAGACCGATGTAACGTCCGACGACATCATCGCCGTGTGCTGTTTCGTGATCGACGACAGTCAGATCTCGATTGGCCGCGGCACGGCACCGGTGGAGGAATCGGAGCAAGGCGAACCTGGAACGCCAACTGCTGCGGATCAAACACTGGCGTCTGCATCATCGGCACCGGCGAATCCGCCGGCGCCGCGGCATGGCTTGTTCGAGCCGCCAGTCCAGCAGGCCGCAGCGCCCGCACCGGTAGCGGCTGCACCCGCGCCGGCAGCGGTTGCTGCGGCACCGGCTGTACCGGCGCCGAGTCCGGCAGCCGCTCCGGCGGCAGCGGCCAACGGCTCGGCAGGCGGCACGGAGACTGACCGCAAGGCGCGTCCTGCTGCTGCAGCGGCCGCCGAAGGCAGCTCGATTCGCGTTGGCGTCGAGAAGGTCGACCAGTTGATCAACCTGGTCGGCGAACTGGTGATCACTCAGGCGATGCTCGCTGAAACCACCAGCGCCTTCGATCCGGCATTGCACGACCGTCTTTTCAACGGCATGGCGCAACTGGAGCGCAATGCCCGCGATCTGCAGGAAGCAGTGATGTCGATCCGCATGATGCCAATGGATTACGTGTTCAGCCGCTTCCCGCGTCTGGTGCGTGATCTCGCGGCAAAACTCGGTAAGGAAGTCGAACTCGTCACCTTCGGTCAGGCGACCGAACTCGACAAGAGTCTGATTGAACGCATCATCGATCCGCTGACCCACCTCGTGCGCAACAGTCTCGATCACGGCATCGAAACGGTGGAAGCGCGGCGTGCGGCGGGCAAGGATTCGACGGGGCAACTGGTGCTCTCGGCCGCGCATCACGGCGGCAACATCGTGATCGAAGTCAGCGACGACGGCGCGGGTCTGCGTCGCGACAAGATTCTGGCCAAGGCGGCCAAGCAGGGCATGCAGGTCAGCGAAAGCATGACCGATGAAGAAGTGTGGAACCTGATTTTCCTGCCCGGCTTCTCGACCGCCGAGCAGGTGACAGACGTCTCGGGCCGTGGTGTGGGGATGGACGTGGTGAAGCGCAACATCCAGTCGATGGGCGGTCACGTTGAAATCACCTCGCACGCAGGCAAGGGCAGCACGACGCGCATTGTGTTGCCGCTCACGCTGGCAATTCTCGATGGCATGTCGGTGAAAGTGGGCAGCGAGATTTTCATTCTGCCGCTGAACTTCGTGATGGAGTCGCTGCAACCGCAAGCCGAGGACATCTATACGGTGGCCGCTGGCGAACGCGTGGTGCGGGTGCGCGGCGAGTATCTGCCGCTCGTCGCGCTCCACGAAGTGTTCTCCGTGGCCAATGCCAAGTCCGAACCGACGCAGGGCATCGTCACCATCATGCAAACCGAAGGACGGCGCTTCGCCATGCTGATCGACGAACTGGTCGGCCAGCAGCAGGTGGTGGTGAAGAACCTGGAAACGAATTACCGCAAGGTACACGGCATTTCCGCTGCGACCATTCTCGGCGACGGCAGTGTCGCGCTGATCGTGGACGTGGCCGCATTGAATCGCGAGACGCGGGCCGCCCACGGCGCCATGGCGCTCGCGTAACCCTTTTACTTAACCAATTTCATCCCAACCGTTTGGGGGCTAACGTGGCAGAAGTCCAATCCATCAATTCGAGCGTTGCTAACGCGAGCGGTACGAATGGTCGCCGCGACGCGCAGCAGGCAGACGCCGGCGGTCAGGAATTTCTCGTCTTCACACTGGGCGCGGAAGAGTACGGCATCGACATTCTCAAGGTGCAGGAGATTCGCGGTTACGACAGCGTGACGCGCATCGCCAACGCGCCGGAGTTCATCAAGGGCGTGATCAACCTGCGCGGCATCATCGTGCCGATCGTCGACATGCGGATCAAGTTTCACCTGGGCCGCGTCGACTACGACCATCAGACCGTGGTGATCATTCTGAACGTCGCGCATCGCGTGGTCGGGATGGTGGTGGACGGCGTGTCCGACGTGCTGACGCTCGCCACCGATCAGATCATGCCGGCGCCGGAGTTCGGCGCGACGTTGACGACGGAATATCTGACAGGACTGGGCACAGTCGATGGCCGCATGCTGATTCTGATGGACATCGAAAAGCTGATGACCAGCCGCGAAATGGCGCTGATCGAGACGATCGGCGGCTAAGCGCTGTCGGCGGATTCAGGAAAGGACAACGGGGAGCATCAAGATGCTAGGCAGGTGGTCGATTCGTACATCGTTGACCTTGGTCGGAATCGTTCTGGCGGCGTTGACGTTCGTGGTCGGTGCGCTCGGGCTGACTGCGCTGCGTCACGCCAGTCAGTCGCTGGACGGTATCGCGGGCGGCGATCTGGTCGCCATGCATGCGCTCGACGATGCATCCGGCTTTCTGCTGCGTTCGCGCATTGCCGTGGACCGCTACAACACGCTGATTGCCGCCGGCAACGCCGACGAAGCGAAGACCGTGCTGGAGCGCGCGCAGGATCTGCTCAACCAGGGCAATCAGAACTGGCAAGCCTTTCTGGATGCGCCCAAAGCCGGCATCGACCAGGCGTTGCTCGATGACCTGACGGCACGCCGCGCCACGGTGATGCATGACGGCGTCGATCCGGAATTCGCCGCGCTGCGTGCCAACGATCAACCCGGCTTTCATGCGATTGCCGATACGAAGATCAGCCCGCTGTTCATCGCCTACGACGCTTCGGCATCGGCGGTGGCGAAGGCCTTGCAGCAGCATTCGATGGATGAAGAGTCCGCGGCGCAGTCGAGCGTCGCATTAATGACGACGCTGATTTTCGTGGTGGCGGCGTTCGCCGTGGTGCTGGTCGTGCTGATTCGCGTTGCGCTGCGTGGGCTGATTGTCCAGCCGCTCAAGGACGCGACGGATTGTTTCGAACGCATCGCCGCTGGCGATCTTACGCAGCCAGTGGATGCGTCGAGGACCAATGAAATCGGCCGGCTCTTTGCGGGCATCAAGCGGATGCAGGAAAGTCTCGCGACGATGGTGACGGCGGTGCACACCAGCACCGAATCGATCGATACCGGCGCACGCGAAATTGCGATGGGCAATACCGATCTGTCGCAACGCACCGAACAGCAGGCCGCTTCGCTGCAGCAAACCGCATCGAGCATGGAGCAACTGACGGGCACCGTGCGGCAGAACGCCGAGAACGCGCGCCAGGCGAGCCAACTGGCCGTCAACGCGTCGGACATCGCGACGCGTGGCGGCGACGTGGTGGGCCAGGTCGTACACACGATGCAGGGCATCGCCACCAGCTCGAACAAGGTGGTCGACATCATTGGCGTGATCGAAGGCATCGCCTTCCAGACCAACATCCTCGCGCTGAATGCGGCGGTCGAGGCAGCGCGGGCCGGCGAACAGGGCCGCGGTTTCGCGGTGGTCGCGGGCGAAGTGCGCAGCCTCGCGCAGCGCAGCGCCAGTGCGGCGAAAGAAATCAAGGAGTTGATCGGCGACTCGGTCGACAAGGTGCAAAGCGGCTCGGTGCTGGTGGGTCGCGCCGGTTCGACGATGGAAGAGATCGTCCAGGCCGTGCGTCGCGTGACGGACATCATGGGCGAGATCAGCGCGGCTTCTGAAGAGCAGTCGACCGGCATCGAGCAGGTCAACCGCGCCGTGGTTCAGATGGACGAAGTCACGCAGCAAAACGCCGCGCTGGTCGAAGAAGCAGCAGCCGCTGCGGCATCGCTCGAAGAACAGACTCGGCAATTGCAAACGGTCGTTGGCGGCTGGCACGTGCAGGGCGCGCACCGCGCGACAGCACGTAGCACGGCGGTTGCCCGGAGCGCGGCGGCTCCGCGCGCTTCGGTTGCGGCGCCTGTCCCGCGTGTTTCGGCTGCGCCCGTTCACGCGCAGGCAGCGACCGCAACAGCCCTTGCAACGCCCAGTACGCCGAAACACGAAGCATCACGCACGGCCGCGCCGATGCGTACCGAACCCATGCTCAGACCGAAGAGCACCGCAGGCGCAGCCGAGCCCGCCGGGAGCGCGACCGTGCGACCCACGGCAGGCGCGTCCGCAGCGGGGTCCAATGCGGACTGGGAATCGTTTTAACGAGTGGCAGAGCGACATGCAGGCTATCGGCACCGCGCCGCAGGAAGGGCGCTTGATTGATGCACGCTCACAAGGCGGGTGCCGTGCCGTCGGCCAGTCGGGTAATCAGCCGGACAATTTCGCGGGCGGGCGCGACCCCGCGATGGCAGTCTTTCGTTCCAGCATGAGTCAACGTAACGGACTCGGGGACGGCACGCATCACAGGCAGGAAACTTGACGATGGCAACGCGCGCACAGCAGCACCCCGAGAGGGCGGAGCCGGCCAGAACCGGCGAGCAGGGACGCGACTTCGAGTTCACCTCGGCGGATTTCGCGCGCATTCGCGATCTGATTCATCGTGGCGCCGGCATTTCGTTGTCGGACCACAAGCGCGACATGGCCTATAGCCGGCTCGCGCGGCGTCTGCGTGCGCGCGGACTCGAGAGCTTCCGGCAATACCTCGATCTGCTCGAATCGGAAAACGATCCGGCCGAGTGGGAGGCCTTCACCAATGCGCTCACCACCAACCTGACCGCGTTCTTCCGCGAGGCGCACCACTTCCCGCTGCTGGCCGACTTTGTTGTAAAGCGTCAGCAGCCGGTGTCCGTGTGGTGCTCGGCGGCATCGACTGGCGAAGAACCGTATTCGATCGCGATGACGCTGATCGAAGCGCTCGGCGAAAGCGCCGCGCGCCAGGCCACGGTGCTCGCCACCGACATCGACACTCAGGTGCTCGCCAAGGGCGAAACCGGCATGTATCAGTTCGACCAGGTGAAGCATCTGTCGCCCGAACGCCTGAAGCGTTTCTTCCTCAAGGGGACCGGCGCGCACTCGGGAATGGTGAAAGTGCGCCCCGAATTGCGCGCGATGATCCGCTTCCAGCAACTGAATCTGACCGATCGCGATTACGGCTTGCGCTCGCAGTTCGACGCGATTTTCTGCCGCAATGTGATGATCTATTTCGACAAGTCGACCCAGGCGCAAGTGCTGACGCGCTTCGATCCGCTGATGAAGCCAGGCGGCCTGCTGTTCGCCGGTCACTCGGAGAACTTCACCTACGTTACACCGGCGTTCCGGCTGCGCGGACAGACCGTCTATGAGCTGACGCGCGACACCGCGTCAGCCCGCAATCCGCAGCGCGGCCAGTCGCAGACAGCAAACACGGCAAACACGTCGACTAGCGGGGTGAGCGTATGAGCAGCACCCTGCCGATCGCAACGAATCTGTACTTCGACAATCACTTCAATCGCCCCGGCGTGAAGTTGTTGCCGAATGAGTTTTATACGACCCACGAGGACATGGTGCTCGTCACCGTGCTTGGCTCGTGTGTGGCAGCGTGTATTCAGGATCGTACGGCGGGCATCGGCGGCATGAATCACTTCATGCTGCCGGACGATGGCGCCGACGTCGGCCAGGCTGCATCGGATTCGATGCGCTACGGCGCCTACGCGATGGAAGTGCTGATCAACGAACTCATCAAGGCGGGTGGCCGCCGTGAGCGCTTCGAAGCCAAGGTGTTCGGTGGCGCGGCGGTGCTGGCGGGCATGACGACGATGAACATCGGCGACCGCAATTCGGAGTTCGTGCGCCGCTATCTGGCGCTGGAAAAGATCCGCATCACCGCCGAAGACCTGCAGGGCAACCATCCGCGCAAAGTGGCGTTCATGCCGCGCAGCGGGCAGGTCATGGTGAAGAAACTGCGTCTGCAACAGGAAGCGGGCGTGGCCGAACGCGAACAGGCGCTCGCGCGGCAAACTGCCGAAGCCCGTGCCGAGCGTCTTGCACGCGCGCGCGAACGGGTCGAGCTGTTTGCCACGCCCTCCGCGTCCGCCACGCGGCCACGGATCGAACTGTTTGGCGGCGCAGGCGCAACGGGCGCCGCAAAGCCGCGCATCGAACTGTTCGGTGCCAGCGCGCGCCCGCTTAATTCAAACAACGCCAGAACTGCTGAGGAGGCGTGAGAGCTGTGCAAAAGATCAAGGTACTGTGTGTCGATGATTCAGCGCTGATTCGCAGCCTGATGACGGAAATCATCAATAGCCAGCCGGACATGACTGTTGTGGCAACCGCGCCCGACCCGCTGGTCGCGCGCGATCTCATCAAGCAGCACAACCCGGACGTGCTGACGCTCGACGTCGAAATGCCGCGCATGGACGGGCTCGACTTCCTCGAGAAGCTCATGCGCCTGCGGCCGATGCCGGTTGTCATGGTGTCCTCGCTGACCGAGCGCGGCAACGAAATCACGCTGCGCGCGCTGGAACTGGGCGCGGTCGATTTCGTCACCAAGCCGAAGGTCGGCATTCGTGACGGCATGCTCGACTACGCCGAAAAACTGGCCGACAAGGTTCGCGCTGCGGCGCGTGCACGCGTGCGTCAGGCCGCGCCGGTCCATCATGCCGGCACGCAGGCGGGACCGGCAGCCGCCGGCGCGCATGCGGCGCCCGCGCCGAACTTCAACAATCCGCTGCTGAGTACGGAAAAGCTGATCATTGTCGGCGCGTCGACGGGCGGCACTGAAGCGATCCGCGAAGTGCTCGTGCCGCTGCCGCCCGATGCGCCCGCCGTGCTGATTGCGCAGCATATGCCGCCTGGGTTCACAAAATCTTTCGCACAACGCCTTAATGGTTTGTGCCGGATTACCGTTAAAGAGGCAGAGCACGGCGAGCGCGTGCTGCCGGGTCACGCTTATATCGCACCAGGCCACGCTCACCTGTTGCTTGCACGTAGCGGCGCGAACTATATTGCACACCTGTCCGACGACCCGCCGGTGAACCGGCACCGTCCGTCCGTCGATGTTCTGTTCCGCTCCGCTGCACAGCATGCGGGCAAGAACGCGGTGGGCGTGATCCTCACGGGGATGGGGCGCGACGGCGCGGCCGGGCTGCTGGAAATGAAAAAGGCGGGCGCTTACACGCTTGCCCAGGACGAAGCGAGCTGTGTCGTGTTTGGCATGCCGCGCGAGGCCATCGCGCTGGGGGCCGCTGACGAGATCGCCGCGTTGCCGGAGATGAGCCGACGCGTCATGGCGCGTCTGTCGTCGATGGGCGAGCGCGTTCAGCGGGTATGATGCGCGACGTCTGACTAGATACGCGCTCACCTGCTGCACTATCTGGAATATAGGGTTAAGGGAAAGGGAATTGAAATGGATAAGGGAATGAAGATTCTGGTTGTGGACGATTTTCCGACGATGCGCCGGATCGTGCGCAATCTGCTGAAGGAACTGGGCTATTCCAACGTCGACGAAGCGGAAGACGGCATGGCGGGCCTGGCGCGTCTGCGCAGCGGCAAGTATGACTTCGTGATCTCGGACTGGAACATGCCGAACATGGACGGCCTCGCGATGCTCAAGGAAATCCGCGGCGACGCGAGCCTTACGCATCTGCCGGTGTTGATGGTGACGGCGGAGTCGAAGAAGGAAAACATCATCGCGGCGGCTCAGGCTGGCGCGAGTGGTTACGTGGTCAAGCCGTTCACGGCGGTGACCCTGGACGAGAAGCTCAACAAGATTCTCGAGAAGATGGCGAAAGCCGGGAGCTGATGTGGACGAGCCGACCAACGCGGCAGCCGCCGAAGCGCGCGACGAAGGTGGCGATTTCGCCAGCGATCGCATTCTGGCCCGCATCGGCCAGCTCACGCGCACCCTGCGCGATTCGATGCGCGAACTGGGGATCGACAAGCACGTCGAGCGCGCCGCCGAGGCGGTGCCGGATGCGCGCGATCGCCTGAAGTACATCGCGACGATGACCGAGCAGGCCGCCGAACGGGTGCTGAGCTCGATTGAAATCGCCAAGCCGATCCAGGAGCAGTTGCAGCGCGACGCCGGCGAGCTGGATGCGCGTTGGGAGCAATGGTATGCCGCTCCGATCGAGCGCGAGGAAGTACGCGCGCTGATGAACGACACGCGCACGTTCCTGCGCGGCGTACCGGAAGTGACGACGGCGACCAACCAGCAGTTGCTTGAAATCATGCTCGCCCAGGACTTCCAGGATCTGACCGGCCAGGTCATCAAGAAGATCACGGAAGTGGTGTATCTGATCGAGCAGCAGTTGCTCGGCGTGCTGATCGAAAACATCGCGCTCGAACGGCGCGAGCAGTTTGCCGCCACGGCGGCCGCGCTGGCGGCCGAGCCGTCGGCGACCGGTAGCCCCGAAGGCCTGCTCAATGGTCCGCAGATCAACCCCGAAGGTAAGGCAGATGTCATGCAGGACCAGGGCGAGGTCGACGATCTGCTCGCGAGTCTCGGGTTCTGATCGTGTTCGCCTGCCGCTGAAGCCCCATCCAGGCGGGCTTTGCGGCAGTGCCTGACCTGTTTGCGCACCGGCTCGGGCACGGCGCGCGGGCATCCGTTGAGGAAACGTTCCTGCGGATGACCGTCGCCGTGCCGTATGATCTCGGTTAAATGTCGGCGCTCGTGCCCAGCACGGACGCCCGTCATTCGATCGGGAGGAGTTTGACCATGTCGAGTCGCGTGAGCCGCGCCGTCCTTGGGGCGACGCTTGCAATGTCCTGTCTGTTTGCCGCTGTTCAGCCCGCTCATGCGGTGCTAGGTGGCAGTCCCATGACGACACCCGCCGGTGCGTCAACCCGTTCCCACGCCGTTACCCCAGTCGCCGTGATGCATGCTGCATCGGCCGACGCGTCGTCGTCCGCGACGGCTACCGCTTATACGGTGCAAGAAACCACGTTGGGCAACGGCACGGTCGTGCGCGAATATCTGGCGCAGAACGGCAGCGTCTTCGGCATTGCCTGGCACGGGCCGCGCATGCCGCCGCTAGGCGATCTGCTCGGTACTTATTTCCCGCAGTACGTCGCCGGTGTGCAGGCCGTGCGCGCCGTGCATCCCGGCCACGGGCCGGTGGCAGTCGAACAGAGCGGACTGGTGGTCCGTTCCGGCGGCCACATGGGCGCGTTCGCCGGCCAGGCGTGGCTGCCGCAGGCGTTGCCTGAAGGCGTCAGCGGTTCCGACATCCAGTGACAGTGATCGATGCGGGAGACAGGATATGCAAGGTGCAGCAAAGCTGAAAGGATGGATGCAGGTCGTGGCGACGGTCGCACTGGTGACACTGCTCGCGGCATGCGGTGGCGGTGGAGGCAGTTCCAGTTCGTCGGGTACGGACACCAGCGGTCTGCCGGCCAATCCGGGCGCGCAGCCCGTCTCGTCCAGCGCGGGCAATACCGCGCCGATTACCGTGGGGCAGGGCGTCGCGAACGTCATCAATATCCCAACGATTAGCTTGAAGGTCTGCGCGCCCGGTACGACCACCTGCCAGACCATCAGCAACGTCCAGGTGGACACCGCGTCCTATGGATTGCGGATTGTCAGCGGTGCGTTGAACAGCACCATGCTAAACGTGTTGAAACCCGCCGTGGCTCCGGCTGCAACGAGTAGCACGCTGGCCGAATGCACTACCTTTGCTGACGGATTTTCATGGGGCACGGTCCGCAGCGCCACCGTGCAGATTGCCAACGAAACAGCAACCAACATCCCGGTCCAGGTGCTGGGCGACCTGGCCTCGGGTAGCGAACCGTCGGGCTGTGTGACCGGTACCGAGGAAAACACCGCGAGTGCGATCGGCGCGAATGGCATCCTTGGCATCGGCGTGGCGCCGTACGACTGTGGGATTGACTGCGCGAGTGCGATCCTGGCGCCCGCAAACAGTAACTACTATGCGTGCAACGGCTCCAGTTGTGCGACCACACCCACTCAGGTGCCCCTTCTCAGTCAGGTGGCTAACCCAGTCGCGCGCTTCGCCACCGACAACAACGGCGTGATTGTCGAGATGGCGCCTATTTCATACACCGGTGCGGGGTCGGCCACCGGCACGCTCGTGTTCGGAATCGGAACCGCCACGAACAATCAGCTGGCGGCAGCACACACGTTCACCACGAACTCTTCCGGCGATCTGACAAACAGCAGCTTTAACGGCGGCGGCATTGATGCGTTCTTCGATTCCGGCTCGAACGCATACTTCTTCGCGGACAGTTCGTTGCCGGTGTGCAGCGGCGAATTCAACGGGTTCTACTGCCCGACTTCAGGGCAGACCCGCTCGGTCAACCTGGTTGGGCTGAACGGCGTGACGGCGACCGCGAATGTCGGCATTCTCAGTGCGTCGACCCTGTTCAGCAATACCAGCAACTTCGCGTTCAATGACCTGGGCGGTCAGGTTGGGCTGGGCGGCTCCTTCGATATCGGCCTGCCGTTCTTCTACGGACGATATATGTACTACGGCATCGATCAGACGGCCTCGGGCGGTCAGCAGCCCTTTGTTGCATTCTGAGTCGCTCCTCCGTAGCGGCTGTCTGCGTGCTCTGACACGCGGACAGCCTGCCTGCCGCTGCACCGCGTTCCCGCCCCGATCTCCCGAAATACCCCGGTTTCCCCTCCCTTATCCGCCGATCATGGCTTGAGTTCTGCAGGAATAATCGCTCTCACTGGAACCAGGCATCGTGCCGTGTCCGTCTGGAGAGCCTTTTGGCAGACGATAGCGACCTCGAAAAAACAGAATCAGCCACTCCCCGGCGCCTCGAAAAGGCGCGGGAGGAGGGGCAGATCATGCGTTCGCGGGAGCTGACGTCGTTTGCCTTGCTGTCGGCCGGCTTTTATGGCGTCTGGGCCATGTCCAGCCCGATCGGCGACCATCTGGGATCGATGTTGCGCGGCGCCCTGATGTTCAATCACGCGAGCGTCTTCGAACCGCGCCGGATGATGATTGGCGCGGGTGCCGCAGGCCGCGAAGGCTTGTACGCGCTGTTGCCGATCCTCCTCATGACGGGCGCCGCCGCGCTCCTCGCGCCACTCGCGCTGGGCGGCTGGCATGTCTCGAGTTCGTCGCTCCAGCCCAAATTCAGCCGCCTCGATCCGATTGCCGGGCTCGGCAAGCTATTTTCGATCAACGGGCCGATCCAGCTCGGCATGTCGCTCGCCAAAACCCTCGTGGTCGGCCTGATCGGCGGCGTGTCGATCTGGAATCGTCACGATCAGATCCTGGCGCTCGCTACCCAGCCGCTCACCGTGGCGTTCGCCAATGCGGCGCATCTGATCGCGGCCTGCTGCGGCATGACGGTGGCGGGCATGTTCCTAGTGGCGGCGCTCGACGTCCCGTATCAGATCTGGAGTTACCACAAGAAGCTCCGCATGACGAAGGAAGAAGTGAAGCGCGAGCACAAGGAAAACGAAGGCGATCCCAAGATCAAGGGTCGCATTCGCGCCCAGCAGCGTGCGATTGCGCGGCGGCGGATGATGAGCAAGGTTCCAACGGCCGATGTGGTCGTCACCAACCCGACCCACTTCGCGGTCGCCCTGAGCTATAGCGACGGCGAGATGCGCGCACCGAAGGTGGTCGCCAAGGGCGTCAATCTGGTCGCCGCACGGATTCGCGAGATTGCTGCCGAGAACAACGTGCCGCTGCTCGAAGCGCCGCCGCTCGCGCGGGCGCTGTATCACAACGTCGAGCTCGACCGCGAAATTCCCGGCCCGTTGTACGGGGCCGTCGCAGAAGTGCTCGCGTGGGTTTATCAGTTGCGCCGCTTCAGGACTGAGGGCGGTGTGGCGCCGGTCGCACCGACGAA